>SXGS01168652.1_pt1 | contig 61937 bp, 47 predicted proteins | sample 3174681 | NCBI WGS metagenome assembly SXGS01 (sample SAMN11356861, study PRJNA531348) | freshwater metagenome | isolation source: freshwater sample F1-80 | place: China: Fuxian Lake, Yuxi | collected 2017-12-25
CCCGCAGCGCGATTACTATCGCATGGCCGCGATGTTCTCTGGCAGCGAGGAGCGCGAGATGCACACCGGCAGCCGGATGGCGTGGGTCGAATACACGCGCCACCTCGCGCGCGAGCTACAGGTGGACGAGTTGAAGAAGCAGGTGCTGCTCCTGCAGGGCAAGGCGAAGGGCCGCGAATTCACCGCGCAAGAGAAGGACCGCCACGAGAGCCTGCTGCGCCAGATCGGCGTGGCGTACCTGAAGGCTCCCAAGAAGCCGGATACGGCCAACGTGCTGACGCACACGGACAAGATCCACGACACGCATGTCCTGACGCGCGGCGAATGGAAACAGAAGGGCGAGAAGGTGGAGCCGGGTGCGCCGTCTTTCTTCGACAACGGCGCCGTGGTGAAGGATCGCGAACGGCGTAAGGCGCTCGCCGAATGGATCGCGTCGCCGGACAATCCGCTGTTCGCGCGCGTGATGGTGAATCGCGTCTGGCAGGGTCACTTCGGACAAGGGCTGGTGGCGACTCCCAACGATTTCGGCCGGCAGGGCGATCCGCCGTCGCACCCCGAACTGCTCGACTGGCTGGCGGTGGAGTTCGCCGAAAGCGGCTATCGCGTGAAGGCGCTGCACAAGCGAATCCTGCTGTCGGAGGCGTATCGCCGCGCGAGCGCGGGTGGCGCCGGCAACGCGAAGATCGACGCGGACAACCGGTACTTGTGGCGGATGAACCGGCGGCGGCTCGAGGCGGAAGCGGTGCGCGACGCCGTGCTGGCCGCGTCGGGCGCGTTGCGCGCGGACAAGACCGGAGGCCCACCCGTGGCGATTCCGCTCAGCGAGGAAGAGAAGAACGGCATGCGCGACTCGTCGCAGTGGGCCGTGAACGGAGATCCGGCGGAGTTCGACCGGCGCAGCGTTTATCTCTACGTGAAGCGGTCGTTCCGGTTGCCGATGTTCGAGACGTTCGACGCGCCGGATTCGGTGGCCAGTTGCGCTCGGCGGGAATCGTCGACGGTGGCGCCCCAGGCGCTGGCGATGATGAACGGCGAGTTCGCCAACCGGCAATCGAAGGCGCTGGCCGCGCGGTTGCGGCGCGAGCATGCGAGCGACGAGGCGCGGGTGGATGCCGGCTATCGATTGACGTTGGGACGCGACACATCCGATCGGGAGAAAGAGCGCGCTCTCGGCTTCCTGAAAACCAACCCGCTGGAACGGCTGTGTCTGCTGTGGTTCAATCTGAGTGAGTTCCTTTATGTCGATTGAACGCCGCCGCTTTCTACGGGATTCGGGCCTGGGCTTCGGCGCCCTGGCCGCGGAGTCGCTCTTGCTTCGCGATCGCGCCGCCGCCGCGCGCGTCAATCCACTGGAGCCGCGCAAGCCGCCGCTTCCCGCCACGGCGAAAAGCGTTATCTTCCTTTTCATGCACGGCGGGCCCAGCCACATCGATCTCTTCGATCCCAAGCCCTTGCTCGGCAAACTGCACGGGCAGCCTCCGCCCGACGCTTTCGGCAACGTGGAACTGCAATTCTCCACCTTCAAGAAGCAAACCATCCTGCGGTCGCAACGCGCGTTCGCCAAGCACGGTCCGGCCGGTGCGGACATCTCGGACGTCTTCCCGCACGTGGCGTCGCGGGCGGGCGATCTGGCCATCGTACGGTCGATGAATCACGACGGCTTCACGCACACCGCCGCGCTGAACTGGCTCAATAACGGTTGGCCGCGGCTGGGACGGCCGAGCATCGGATCGTGGGTGGTGTATGGGCTGGGCAGCGAGTGCGACAATCTGCCGGCGTTCGTCGTGATGCTCGAGGGCGGCATCAAATCGGGGCCGGTGGTCTACAACAACGGATTTCTGCCCGCGATGTATCAGGGCACGGCGGTGCGGCAAGGGCAGTCGCCGATCCTGAATCTGAAGCCGAGCGCCGCGAGCCAGAGCCAGGAGCGCGACTTCCAGGACCTGCTCCAGTGGAGTAACGAGAATCACTTCTCGGCGCGCCAGGACGATTCGGCGCTCGAGGCGCGGATGTCGGCCTACGAGCTCGCGTTCAAGATGCAGATGGCGGCCCCCGAAGTGGCGGCGCTCGACAAGGAGTCGGACGCGACGCGCAAGCTGTACGGAATCGACGAGGACCGGACCCGCGATTTCGGCTCGCGCTGTCTGCTGGCGCGGCGCATGGTGGAGCGCGGCGTGCGGTTCATTCAGATCTGGTCGGGCAACACGTCGGGCAACGGCGGGGATTGGGACGGCCACGCATCGTGCGACAAGAACCACGTGAAGATGGCGGGCAAGATCGACAAGCCGGTGGCGGGACTGCTCGCCGACTTGAAGGCGCGCGGACTGCTCGACTCGACGCTGGTGGTGTGGGGCGGCGAGTTCGGCCGCACGCCGACGTCCGATGGCAATGCCAACGGCAGCGGCGATTCCATGGGACGCGATCACAACCCCTACGGCTTCACCATGTGGCTGGCCGGCGGCGGCGTTCGCGGCGGCAAGGTCATCGGGCGGACCGACGAGATCGGCCTGCGCGTGGTGGAAGATCCCTTCCACGTGCACGATCTGCACGCCGCGATGCTGTACTTCCTGGGTCTGGACCACACCCGGCTCACGGTCCCGTTCCAGGGGCGCGACTACCGGCCCACCGATGTCGCGGGGACGCCCGCGCTATTCGACCGGCTGCGGCGCGCCTGATCGCGCCGGCGGCCTCGCTACGTCCGCGGCCGGCCATTCGTCCCTTGTCGCGGAACCGCGAATACTTGTGAACCTCCTTCACATCGGGAATTCCGCGGCGATCAGTTGCTTGACTCCCGCCGGGCCGGTGAGCGTCAACAGCCATCCCGCCTCATTGCCGGATGCGGAAAGCTGAAGCGTGAGGAACGGGCAGCACAGGCGCTCCATGCCGATCCACTCGGCGGCTTCGGGCAGCGTCATGGCTTTGCTATCCAGCTTGAAAGCATAGCCGTTTGAAATCTCGACGCGGCCCCGAACGGCCGCGCGGAGACGCTTTACAAGGTCGCGATAGCGGGGCCGTTCCCCGGCGCCGATCGCCTTCGGATTGCAAGCGAGAAGAGGCGCGGCGGCCTTTTCACCCGCGGCGTCGCACATGCGGACGCAGAGAAGGGAAGCACACAGCGCGATTGCGGTTTTCATGTTCCGACTGTAATACTTGAAGCCGGCTTCAAGTCAAGGAGTTTCGATGACCATCGGCGAACTGGCGGCCGAAACCGGACTGCCCGCTTCCACAATCCGGTATTGGGAGAAGATCGGCGTCCTGCCCAAAACCACGCGAATCAGCGGGCAACGCCGCTATGCGCCGGATGCGGTCAATCGTTTGGCCGTGCTTCAACTGGCGCGATCGTGCGGGTTCCGGCTCGACGAAATGCGGCATTTGTTGCACGGCTTCGACCCCGGCGTGAAGCCTCCGCGCCGATGGCGGGAACTGGCGCGCAGGAAGCAACAGGAACTCGGCGAACAGATAGCGCGCCTCGAGGCGATGAGGCGGCTGGTGGAGCGTGTCTTGCGATGCCAGTGTGTCGAGTTCTCCGAGTGTGGGCGCCTTGCGGTGTCCGCGATGGAATCCGCTCGATGAAATCGTTGCTGCTGTACTCACTGGCGGCGCTAGCCGAAATCGGGGGATGCTTTGCCTTTTGGGCGTGGCTGCGGCTCGGCCGGAGCCCGCTCTGGACGCTTCCCGGCGCTGTTTCGCTCGTTGTGTTCGCGCTGGTGCTGACGCGCGTCAGCGCGCCGGCGGCGGGCCGTGCCTACGCTGCCTACGGGGGAATCTACATTGTTTCCTCATTGTTGTGGCTGTGGTTGATCGAGGAGACGCGCCCGGATCGCTGGGACATGATTGGGGCCTGCATCTGCCTGCTGGGCGCCGCCGTGATTCTACTCGGTCCCCGCAACGGCTAATCGCCGGCGGCCGCGCTCCCGCCCCGGTCCAGCCAACTCACCGCTGCGTAGAGCGCCGCGAACAGCAGCGTCGCGAACAACCCGAGACTCAGCGCGTGCGACTGCAGCCACGGCCACGCCGCTTCTCCCAGCCGCATCCCCAGCCACGCCAATCCGAAATAACGCAGCACGCGAGCCACGATCACCACCGCCAGAAACCGCAGAGGCCCCACTCCGAACGCGCCGGCCGAGAGCACGAACACTTTCAGCGGTAGCGGAATGATCGGCGCTAGCGCCGGCACGAACACCGTCAACAACCCGAATCGCCCGAACCAGGCGCGGAACCGCAGCGCGCGCGGCGAACTGGCGTGGTGCTCCAGGTACATCTGGCCGCCCTTGCGCGCGACCCTGAACAGGAACATCGACCCGATCGCCGAGCCCAGCACGCTCAGACCCGCGCTCACCAGAGCCTGTCCAGGGCTCACCGCCGCCACCGCGATCAGCAGTACGTCCACGCTGGCGGGCAGCGGCACTCCCGCCGAGTCGAGCATCGCCAACAGGAAAGCACCCGCCGGACCATAGCCCTGCAGCAGCGCGGCGGCCTTCTTCACGCGTCCGCCGCCAACTCCCGCAGCTTCGCCTCGTCGATCACGGGAATCCCGAGCGTGCGCGCCTTCTCGAGTTTCGATCCCGCCGCTTCGCCCGCCACTACGTACGACGTCTTCTTGCTCACCGACTCCGAGGCCTTTCCGCCCGCCGCTTCGATCAACGCCTTCGCCTCATCGCGTCCGAGAGTGGGCAGCGTGCCGGTCACCACCAGCGTCATGCCTTTCAGCGGACCTCCCTCGCGCTTGGGCGCGTCGTGCGTGAAGCGCAGCCCGGCCTCGCGGAGCCGCTCCACCAGACGCTGGTTTCGCGGATTGTCGAAGTAGGCGCGGATGCTGCCCGAGACCTTCGGTCCCACTTCGTCGGCCCGCTGCAGCTCATCGGCGCTCGCGCCCACGATGGCGTCGAGCGAGCCGAACGAGTCCGCCAGCAGCTTCGCCGTCCGCTCGCCGACGAAGGGGATTCCCAGCCCGTTCAGCACGCGCGGCAAGGGCTGCTTTCGCGATGCCTCGATCCCTTCGACGATCCGCCGCGCCGACTTTTCGCCCATCCGCTCGAGCGGCGCCAGGGTCTCCGCCTTCAACTCGTAGATGTCGGCGACGCTCTTGACCATCCCCGCGTCCACCAGTTGGCTTACCAGCGCCTCGCCCATCCCGTCGATGTCCATCACGCCGCGCGACGCGAAGTAGCGCACCGTCTCCTTGAGCCGGGCAGGGCAGTCCGGATTGATGCAGCGGCTGGCGGACTCGCCCTCGGCCCGCGTCACCGGTTCCTGGCACACCGGACACTGCGCCGGCATGCGGAAGCGGCGGCGCGCGTCCCCGTGCTCCTTGACGCGGACCACCTTCGGAATCACGTCTCCGCTGCGCTCGATCACCACCGTGTCGCCGATCGCCAGGCCGAGCCGTTCGATCTCGTCTTCGTTGTGGAGCGAGGCTCTGGACACGGTCACGCCGCTCACCGCCACTGGCCGTAGATGCGCCACGGGCGTCAACGCTCCCGTGCGCCCCACCTGCACCTCGATGTTTTCGAGCAACGTCTCGGCCTGCCGCGGCGGATACTTGAACGCGATCGCCCAACGCGGCGCCTTCGCCGTCCAGCCGAGCCGGCGCTGCTGCGCGAGGGAGTCGATCTTTGCAACCACGCCATCGATCTCGTAAGCCAGGGAGTCGCGTCCGGCGCTCCATCGTTCGATGAACGCTTGCAGGTCCTCGAGACCGGCGCACGCCGCGCGCGATGGGTCGACGCGGAACCCCATCTCCGCCAGCCGGTCGAGCGAAGCCCAGTGGCTGTCGAGGAGAGGTTCGCCGTTCACCAGCAGCAGGTAGGCGTAGAAGTCGAGTTGGCGCGCCGCCGTGGTCGCCGGATCGAGCACCCGCAGCGAGCCGGCGGCCGAGTTGCGGGGATTGGCGTATCGCGGCAGCCCTTGCGCCTCGCGTTCGGCATTGAGCTTGGCGAACGCGCGGTTGCCCATGAGCACCTCGCCCCGCACTTCGAACTCCGGCGGGCCATCCGCGACTCGCAACGGCAGCGACCGGATGGTGCGCGCGTTGGACGTGACGTCTTCTCCCGTTTCGCCATCGCCGCGAGTGATCGCCTGCACCAGGGAGCCGCCGCGGAACCGCACGGCGAGCGAAAGCCCGTCGAGCTTCAGTTCGGCAACGTAACGGTAATCGGAGTGGCCGAGCAGGTCGCGCACCCGGCGGTCGAACTCGCGGAGTTCGCCGTCGTTGAGCGCGTTATCCAGGCTGAGCATCGCCGCGCTGTGACGCACGGTGACGAAGCCATCGCGCGGGGCCCCTCCTACGCGAACCGCCGGAGAATCCGGCGACGCGAGTTCGGGATGAGCCGCCTCGAGCGACAGCAACTCCCGCATCAGCGCGTCGTATTCGGCGTCACCGATCTCCGGTGCGTCGAGCACGTAGTAGCGGTGTTCGTGATACCGGATGCGGTCGCGCAACTCCTCGACCCGCCCGGCGGCGTCCTGGCCCATGAACTCTCTATGATACCGGCTAGCCCGCACTTCTCACAGGGGTTCGGACGAATCGCGCGATAGGGCCGTGTCTACTTCGTTGCGCTTCCTCACCGTGCTCACCATACCGTCAAGTATGCCTCCGCGCGCTGAGCGGCGCGCGCCTCGTATTCACGGCCTTCTCATGCGATTCGCCTCAAACCCCTGTGAGAAGTGCGGGCTAGGCGCCTCGTCCGGTCATTCTCGGCATCCCAGTCGATTGGGATGCTTCGCGCGCGCGGATGAACCCGTCCTCCGCCTCTTGCCACTTGGTGGCCAGCGACGCCACGCGCGCCGGTTCCTTGGCGGCGAGGTCGGTTTGCTCGCTACGATCCTTCGCCATGTCGTAGAGTTCCCACGGTCCCTTTTCGCCGATCGACGCCAGCTTCCAATCGCCCACGCGGATGGCGCGGTTCCTGTTGTGGTGGAAGTAGATGTAGTCGCGCGGCAGGACCGTGTCGCGCGCGAACGCTGGGGTGAGGCTGCGTCCGGACAGAGGCGGCGCCTGGGATGGCAGCGCCCCGCGGGCGTCCACGCCGGCGAGGTCCATCATCGTGGGCACGATGTCGACGAGATGGCACGGCGTCCGGCGCAGCTTGCCCTTGTCCGCGATGCCGTTCGGCCAACTGACGATCCACGGCGAGGAGATGCCGCCTTCGTGCACCCACGACTTGTGCAGCCGGAACGGTGTGTTGGCGGCGGACGACCACCCCGGACCCAGGCAAAGATGCGACATCGCCGACCCGGGAGGCGCCGCGGGATCGTGCCCGTCCCCGCGAATCATCTGCTCGGCGCTCGCCCCGTTGTCGGAGACGAACACGATCACCGTGTCGTCGAGCGCGTTCATGGCTTTCAGTTGGCTGGTGACGCGGCCGATCTCCTGGTCCATGCGGTCGATCATGGCGGCGTGAATCGCCATCTTGGTCCGCTGGAACTTCTTCTGCTCGGGAGTGAGCGTCTTCCACGGGACCGCGCGTGAAACCTCGCCGGCGCCGGCGCGCGTGTTGAGGTCGCCGGACGCGAGATTCCAGTCCGGCCACATGCCCGGCTCCATTTTCGACAGCTTGCAGTTCACCAGGCCCATCTTCCGCATGCGGGCGTAGCGCTTGGCGCGCGCTTCGTCCCAGCCCTCGGCGAACCGGTCCTTGTACTTGTCGATGTCCTCTTGCAGCGCGTGCAGCGGGAAGTGCGGCGCGGTGAAGGCGAGGTAGAAGTAGAAGGGATCGTTGGCGTGGTCCCGCGCGTGCTCCTTCAGAAAGCGGACCGCGTGGCCGCCGATCGCGGTGGTCGCGTAGAAGCCTTCCTCCTTTTTGATGGGCGGAATCTGGCGGCCGTCCAACTGGCTGGCGCGCGGCGCGAAGAAGCTGTTCTGGTCGAGCAGCGTGTAGGAATGGTCGAAGCCCACCGCGTCTTGCGGCTTGAAGCGGATGTGCCATTTGCCGGAATGATAGGCGCGGTAACCGGCGGTCTTCAGGTGGTGCGGCGCGAAGCGGGTCCAGTCGGGGACTTTGCCCGGCGTCATCACGTCGGCGGCGGTTTGTTGGGCGTAGTGTCCGGTGAGGATGCCGCTACGCGAGGGTCCGCAGCGGGCGGTGGAGTAGCCGTGCGTGAACCGAAGGCCGCGGGCGGCCAAGCCGTCGAGGTTGGGTGTGTCGATGTCGCCGCCGTAGCAGCCGGCATCGGAGTAGCCCATGTCGTCGGCGAGGATCACCAGGAAGTTCGGCTTGCGCCGGGGGGCCTGGGCGGCCATGGCCGCGGCGGGCAGAGAGAGGAAATCGCGCCGGTTCACAGTGTTCGTCTCGGTCTTTCACGATACAACTTCCGGCGGCGTTCCGTCCGCGTCTCTTCGCGCGCGCTACTTCGGTTCGGCTGGCGTCTGCGCGCCCTGCGCCGACGCCGTCGCGTTCAGCCGCCCTTCGAAATCGGAAAGCTGCTTTCTCACCACGTCCGCGTCGCCGGCGCTTGGCGCGAACTTCAGATACCCCTTGATGTTGTCGACCGCGCCCTGGTAGTCGTCCTTCATCGCCAGCAGGATGCCCAGCAGATGCTGCGCCTTCGGGAACCGGTGCCTCTCGTCCCGCTGCACCGTTTCACGCGCGCTCTTTTCGGCTTCCTCGTACTTTTGCAGATTGTAGTAGGCCACCGAATTGTAGAAATACGCTTGCGGGAAATCGATCGGGTTCAGCTTGATGATCCGGTTGGTATTCTCGGCGACGCCCTGCCAATTTTGGGCGCCGATCGCCATGCCCGCCAACTGCAGGTACGGCTTCACGAACCGCGAGTCGGCGGCGATCGCCTGCTGGTACGCCTTGAGCGCTTCGTCGTTCTGCTGCGTGGCTTCGTACACGCGGCCCAATTCGTGCCAGGCCACCGCGTACTTGGGATAGACCGTAGTCGCTTTCTCGAACTCCTTCCGCGCTTCGGCGGGCTTCTTCTTCTTCAACAGGTCCAGCCCCTTCTCATACGACTTGCGGGCGTCCTTGGGAGCCATCGCCGTCGTCATGCTGAACGTCTTGCCTTCTACATTGGCGATCGGCTTCATGATGATCGTGCCGACATCCGGGTTGTCCATCATGCGCCGGCCGCTCAGGTTGACGATGTCCGACCGGTAGCCCGCCAGATTGGCGCGCAATTCGCATCCCATCAGGTCGCGTTCGCTGATGCCGCGCCGCGAACCCATGCTCCCCATCGAGGAGTTCATGCCGCCCGCGCCGCCTCCCGCCTGGGGGAATCCTCCACCGAACCCGTCGCTATTGGAATAGCTGGCATCGGCCATCATCGCCGAGTTTTGGCCGAGTTGAAAGCTGAAGCGCCCCTTGGAATCGGTCCAGCCCTCCGGCCTTGCCTGGCCATTGCAGACGCGTTCGATCTGCACGGGCTCCGGTGGCGGCGTGCCGTCGTCCATCACTACTTTGCCCGACAGGAAGATCGGGCGTTCCATTTCCGGGAATCGATTCTGCTGGTTCCGCCCGTTCGGATCGAACGGATCGTTACGGCCGGGTTGCGGCGTTGTCGTGGGGCCCCGTCCGGGAGCCGCGCCGACGCCTTCGGTGGTCCCGATGGGTCCTCCTCCGGCAGGCGCGCCGGTTGCGCCGCCGCCACCTCCAGCCGCCGGAGGCGGAGCCTGAGTTTGCTCCTGCGCCATGGCTCCCAGGGCCAGCGCCGCGATCACGCACAGTTGACGGGACATGTAGACCTCCCCGATCGAATTCGCCCCCATTGTACGCCATCCCCGCGCGCGTTTCACGCCCCTGGTTGTAAAATGGAAGAGCACCTCATGAAGCAGCCGTTGATCGCCGCGTTGTTCTTTGCCCTGGTGTCGTGCTCCGGCCCGGCGCCCACCAAGACGGAAACCAAGAAGGAACCTCCCAAGCCGGCCGAGCCGGCCGGCGCGCAGAAGGCTTTCTTCCAGATGTACGGTTCGGCTCGAACCTGGGCGCCCGACGTCAGCGGGTTCATCATGCAGAGCATCACCACTCCGGGCATGCCCGCCAAGGAAGGCAAGTACGCCGCCTGGCGCGGCGAGTTCGTTTCGCTCGGAGTGCGTGGCACCCGCACCTTCACCTACTCCGCCGTCAACGAGGACGGACTCTCCAAGGGCATTTCCAAAGGAGGCGACAACTCCTACACCGGACCGCGCGGACAGAATTCGGAATGGCCGGTGCAGGCGCTGAAGATCGACTCCGACGCCGCTTATCGCACCGCGATGACCAAGGGCAAGGGCGAGGAGTACTCGAAGAAGCACCCGGAGATCCCGGTCACCATGGTGCTCGAAAAGACCAAACGCCATACCAATCCGGTGTATCGCGTCATCTGGGGAGCCAGCGCCAACAGCAGCAGCTTCTCCGTCTACGTCGACGCCAGCAGCGGCGAGTACCTCGAGACCACCCACTAGCTGCTAAGCTGAACTCTTCGCATGGCGAGGAGATCGTCCGCCGCAACCAGAACGAAGCCGATCCCGCTGGACGATCCTTCGCTCTACGTCAACCGGGAGCTCGGTCTCATCCAGTTCCAGCGGCGCGTCCTCGAGGAGGCGCGCGACCCCTCGCAACCGCTGCTGGAACGCGTCAAGTTTCTGTCCATCGTCGGCTCCAACATGGACGAGTTCTTCATGGTGCGCGTCGCCGGCATCCAGAATCAGATCAACGCCGGCGTTCAGGACTGCGGGCCCGACGGCATGGATCCCGTCGAGCGCCTGGAAGCGATTCGCGCCGACTACATGCGCCTGCTCGAGGAGGGCCACGCCTGCCGCCGCGCGCTGTTCGCCGAACTGGAACAGCGCGGAATCTCCGTGCTCGACTACGACAACCTGACGGCAGCCAAAAAGCAGACCGCCGGCCGGTATTTCCTGGACACGGTCTATCCCGTCCTCACGCCGCTCGCCTTCGATCCCGGCCGCCCGTTTCCCCACATCTCCAACCTCAGCCTGAACCTTTCCGTGCTGATTCGCGACCGCGACGGCGAGGAGAAGTTCGCCCGGGTGAAAGTGCCCGGCACGCTTCCCCAACTGGTTCCGCTGCAGACCGCGGCCAAACGTGGACCCTGGGCATTCGTCTGGCTGGAACAGGTCATCAAGGCCAACCTGACAGCCCTGTTTCCCGGCATGGAGGTTGTCGAAGCCCACGCGTTCCATCTCACGCGCGACGCCGACACCGCCATTCAGGACCTCGAGGCCGGCGATCTTCTCGAGTCGGTGGAAGAAGGCGTTCGCCAAAGGCGCTTCGGATCGCCCGTTCGCCTGATGGTCCAACCGGAGATGCCGGACGGCCTGCTCGACCTGCTGAAGACCAACCTCGAAGCCGACGACGCCGATGTCTTCCGCGTCGATGGTCCGCTCGCGCTGAGCCGCCTGCGGCATCTGGCCGCGCTCGACCGTCCCGAACTGAAGGACCCGCCCTTCGGCGCCGCCGTCCACGAAGGCTTCTCCGATTCCGACGAGATGTTCGCGCTGCTTCGCAGGCAGGACGTTCTGCTGCACCATCCCTTCGACTCGTTCCAGCCGGTGGTCGACTTCCTCCGCAACGCCGCGCGCGATCCCCACGTGCTCGCGATCAAGATGACGCTCTACCGGGTCGGCTCCAAGTCGCCCGTCGTGGAAGCGCTTCTCGAGGCGAACCGGAACGGCAAGCAGGTGGCGGTGCTGGTGGAATTGAAGGCTCGCTTCGACGAGGAGAGCAACATCGAATGGGCGCGGGCTCTGGAAGCCGAAGGCGTCCACGTGGTCTACGGTCTGGTGGGGCTCAAGATTCACGCCAAGGTGGCGCTGGTGGTACGGCGCGAGGGCGACACGATGCGCCGCTACGTGCACATGTCCACCGGCAACTACAACACCGTCACCGCGCACTTGTACACCGATCTCGGCCTGTTCACATCGGACCCGCGAATCGGCGCCGACGCCACCGACCTGTTCAACTACCTCACCGGCTACTCGGCGAAATCCGACTACCGCAAGCTGATCGTCGCTCCGATCAATCTCCGCGCGCGCCTGGAAGGCATGATCCGGCGCGAGATCGAGCACGCCAAGGCGGGTCGTCCCGCCGGGCTGATCTTCAAGGCCAACGCCCTCGTCGACTACAGCGTCATCCGGCATCTGTATGAGGCATCGCGCGCGGGAGTACGCGTCGATCTGATCGCCCGCGGCATCTGTTGCCTGCGCCCGGGGATTCCGGGCGTAAGCGAGAATATCCACGTGCGTAGCGTGGTGGGCCGGTTCCTCGAGCACAGCCGCATTTTCTACTTCCGCAACGGGGGCGAGGACGAAATCTACCTGGGCTCCGCCGATCTGATGCAGCGGAACATCAACCGCCGCGTCGAGGTGTTGTTCCCCATCGAGAAGCCGGCGCTGATCCGCCACCTGCGGGACAAACTGCTTGCCGTCTATCTGGCCGACAACGTGAAGGCGCGCGCCATGGGCGCCGATGGCGGCTACGAAAGGGTCCGGCCTGGACCCAAGGAAAAGCCGGTCGACAGTCAGGCTTTGCTGTTGGCGCGCCGCGCGGGCAAGTGATCCGCGTTCTCTACACGGCAGCCCACGGCGGCTTCGCGGGCCAGCCCGTCCCCCTTGGCGGCGGCGCCGCGATCGCCGAACGGCTGATGACGGAATGGAGCCGCGCACGCCCGTTCGAGGTCAGGCTGATCGATCCATCGGTGCTCGGCGCCGCCGCTCCTTCGGCGCGGGATCTGGTGACGTTCGACGAGGCTCGCTACGCGCGGTTCTGCCACGACTTCTCGAAAGCCGCGACGGCGGAGATCCTCCGCGAGGACCCGCGTCGAACCGTGGTGCTCGGCAACGACATCTCCGAAGGGCCCGATGCCGCCGCTCTGGCCCGCGCGGGATTCCGCGTCTCCACTATCTTCCATGTCGACGTCGCCGCCTACATCGCGGCGATCTACCTCAAGGGTCTGGCGCGGCCGGAGACGCTCGTGCGATGGCAGGCCCGGCTGCCGCGCCGGTTGTCGCCGCCCATCCTGGACCTGATCTTCCGCAAGCAGCGCGAAGTGGTGGAGCACGGACGCCGGTCGATCGTGCCATCCGAGGGCATGCGCGACGTGATCGGCCGCTGCTACGGCGCCGCGGCGGCCGCGAAAGTGGAGGTCGTACCCTGGGGCGTGACTCCTTCCGAACCCGCGCCTGGAGCGGGCGCGGAGTTGCGCCGCGAGTTCGGCGTTCCCGCGGACGCGCCCGTGCTGCTGACGCTCAGCCGGATCTCGCCGGAGAAGGGTCAGGATCTGCTGCTCGACGCGCTTCGCGGCTGGCGCGGCCCGGAACTCTGGCTGTTCGTCTGCGGCGAACCCGCGTTCATGCGCGGCGAGGCGTTCGCGCGGTTGTTGCGGACCAAGGCGGAGCGGCTCCGCGGCGTTCGCACCGTGTTTCCGGGCTATGTCATGGGGCCACGCAAGCGCGCCTTTTTCGACATGGCAAGCGTGTACGTGTTTCCCTCGCGCCATGAAAGCTATGGACTCACGCTGCTCGAGGCGTTGCAAGCGGGGCTGCCCAGCGTTTGTCTCGACCATCATGGATCGCGCGCGGCCATGCGGCCCGAGTTCGGCGAAATCGTCCAGCCCGGCGGCCTGCTGCCCGCGATCGAGCGGCTGCTGGCCTCCCCCGAACGGCGCGGCGCGATGGGGCTGGCGGCCGCGGAATGGGCGTCCACGCAGCGATTCGCCGATGCCGCCGCGCGAATCGCCACCTTGCTTGCGTCCGATCTCGTATGATCGAACCATGGCTGGGTACTACCATCAAGAGGATCTTGCGCGCTTCGGCGAGATGGGCAAGAACGCGCCCGAACTGTGGAAGAAGTTCAACGAGTGGTATGGCGCGGTGTTCGCCGAAGGCGCGCTCACCACCCGCGAAAAGAACCTGATCGCGTTGGCGGTGGCTCACGCCGTGCAGTGCCCGTACTGCATCGACGCCTACACCACCGCGAGCCTCGAGGCCGGTTCGAACTCCGATCAGATGACGGAAGCCGTTCATGTCGCCGCCGCGATCAAGGGCGGCGCGGCTCTGGTGCACGGGTTGCAGATGCGCAACGCCGTCGACAAGGTGAGCATGTGAGCGGCGCCGCCTCGGTGGAGGCGTTGCGTGTGTTGCCGGGCGCGGCGCCCCAGAAGGCGTTTCGCGATGCCCTGGGCGAGTCGGGTCTGTACCCGTTGCGCGCGACAGGGATCGGCGTGCTGCAGATCAACGTGGGCAAGGTGTGCAATCAGACGTGCAAGCACTGCCACGTGGACGCGGGCCCGAACCGGCGCGAATCGATGTCGAGGGAGACCGCCGAGCTGTGCATGCGCGCGCTGGAGCGCACGGCGATTCCCGTGGTCGACATCACCGGCGGCGCTCCGGAGATCAACCCGAACTTCCGCTGGCTGGTGGAAAGGTCGAAGTCGCTCGGGCGGCACGTGATGGACCGGTGCAACCTGACCATCCTGTCGACGGAGCCGCAACGCGATCTGGCGGAGTTCCTGGCGGCCCATGAAGTGGAAGTGGTGGCGAGCTTGCCCTACTTCCAGGCCCGCGAGACCGACTCCCAGCGCGGCGACGGGGTGTTCGACAAGTCCGTCGAAGCACTGCGCAAGCTGAACTCGCTCGGCTACGGAAAGCCCGGATCGCGTTTGAAGCTGAACCTCGTTTACAACCCGGTGGGCGCGTTTCTTCCTCCAGCGCAAAAGGCGCTGGAAGCGGACTTCCGCCGGGAACTGCTGCGCCGTCATGGCGTGGAGTTCCACTCTCTCTACACGATCACCAACATGCCGATCAGCCGCTTCCTGGATTTCCTGCATGGCAGCGGCAACTACGACCGCTACATGTCGCGCCTGATCTCGTCCTACAACGCCGGGGCGGCCGCGAGTGTCATGTGCCGCTCCACCTTGTCGGTGGGCTGGGACGGCGCGTTGTACGATTGCGACTTCAACCAGATGGTCGAGATGCCGGTGCTCGACGGCCGGGCGCGCCATATTCGCGACTTCGACGAGGCGCTGCTGGCCGGCCGCGAGATCGCCGTGGGGCAGCACTGCTACGGCTGCACGGCGGGCGCGGGGTCCAGTTGCACCGGTACGGTGGCATAGACGAACCGCGCCCGCATCACTCACTGCTTCATCGTCACCAGGTTCGACAGAAGGCCTTCGAACCCGTTGGCCACCGAGATCGAGCCCACCTTGGCGGCGACCTTCTCGAGAGCCTCCAACTCCTTCATCCGCACCAGCAGCGGGTTGCCCTCCATGAGCTTGGCCGTGTTCAACAGAGACCGCGTGGCCGCCGTCTCCTCGCGCCGGCGAATCAGGTTGGCTTGCGCTTCCTTCTCCGCCGCCACCACACGGTTCAGCATCTCCCGCACCTCGCCCGGCGGCACGATATCCTTCAACGCGATCGATCCGACCTCGATCCCGTATTCGGCCATCGCGCTCCGGACGCCCGCCGCCACGGCCTCGTCGACATCGGTGCGCTCGGAGAGGACTTCCTCGAGCGTCCGCTTGGCGAGGGTCTGGCGGATGGCGAGTTGCAGTGCACGGTAGAGGAACTCGGCGAAGTCCTTCACGGATTGCTTCGCCTTCACCGCGTCCTTCACCTGGTAATCGGCGAGGATGTTCACGCGGAGCGACACCTTGTCGCGGGTCAGGATCTCCTGCCCCGGAACCTCGAGCGTCTGCCGGCGCATGTCCACCGTCTCCACGCGTGGAGATCCGGCGGCGGTCCAGAACGCCCACGTTCCCGGGCCGAGCGTGCGCGCCACGCGGTTGTCGATGAGCAGCAGCCCCGCCTTTCCCTCGTCGACCACGGCGAACGTGGCCATCGAGAGCCGCCCCAAGCGGGCCAGCGGGTCGAGCAGCCGCGCGGGAACACCCGGAGCCTCCACGGCGTCGATCACCTCGGTTTCGATGCGTCCGGCGGCCTTCCAGAATAGGACGCGGCTGGCCGGTCCCACGACGCGGTTCAGCTTGCCGTCCAGCGAGATCACGGCCACTTGACGGTCGTTCGTCTCGACGATGTGGAAGTGCACGGCGGCCGTTTCGGGCTTCCGCGTGGCGATGAAGTCCGCCCACTCGCTGACGAACGCCGGTTCGGCGAGGTTGTGCCGCTCGATCTCGAAGGGTCCGTCGAGGCCCGCCCACAGGCGGTACTCGCCGGGTTCGAGAATCGACACGAAGCGGCCTTTCCGGGTAACCAGGATCCGCTCCCGGTCGCCGGCGATGACTTTGGTCCAAAGCAACATATTCGGTTCCTCCTGGTTCATGATTAGTAATGATTCGTGGTTCATCGCGCCCCGGACCGGGCTTCCTCCACCGCCGGCGCGGGCGGCGGCCAGAGCCGCGAAACCCACCGGTGGGCCGGTGAAGGATCGCGGCGGTTCGGCCCCGCGCAAGGCGTGGCGGCGGCTGCCCGTTCTCCGCCTTCCACCCGAAATCGAGCGGAACGCCAAGAAAAAGCGGGAAACCCCGTCCGGGAACGGTTAGTTGGTCAGGCTTTGCCGGCCATGCAGCGGGATTCGAACCCGCAACTGTCGGAGCGAGGCTCCGATGCTCTATCCGTTGAGCTATGAGAGGCCGCGCACTTCGAGACGCCCATACACGGGAGCCCATTGGGTCCGTGTGGGTAAGGCATGTCGAACCTTATCCTTTGGCGAATGAAAGTCATAGCGGTGGCCTCAGGACTTAGTGTAAGGCCATTCGGACGCTTCTGTCAATAGGTAGCCCCACTTTTCAGTGGTGCTTTTTTTGGGCGAGTGGGTCCCGCTCCGTCAGTGCTCCGTCAACTCTTTGGCAGCACCTTCGATATGTCGTTGTAGAGGACGAACACGACCACGCACATCAGGAAGACGAATCCGAACTTCATCACGGTTTCCTTGACCTGCATGCTCAGGTCGCGGCGCCAGATCATCTCGATGAACAGCATCAGCATGACGCCGCCGTCGAGGATCGGAATCGGCAGCAGGTTGAACACAGCCAGATTCAGGCTGACCATCGCCATCAACGCGAAGAAGGCGTCGGCGCCCTCGCGGGCCGCGTCTCCGGAAAGTTGCGCGATGCGGATCGGTCCCTCGAGCGACTTCGGCGACATGCGCCCCTGGATCATCCGTTCAATGAACGAGAAGATCATGGTCGCGCCCTTGAAGTTCTGGCTGGCCGATTCGACCAGCGCGTCTCCGAACGAGAGCGCCACATATTGAACCCGTGGTTCCAGCCGCACGCCGATCATGAACACCTTTTGGCCGTCGGTCTCGCGTTCGGACGGCTGGATCGACGACGTGATCTGTTGGCCGTTCCGCGAGTAGATCACTTCGACCGGCTTGCCCTGGCTGGCGCGCACGATCTCGCGCAGCCGGTAGGAGGAACGAATCGGTTGGCCGTTGGCGAACAGGAGAATGTCGCCGCGCTGCAGCCCCTTACGCTCGGCGTCCATGCCCTCCTCGACGCCGCCGATCTGAATCTCGGCCTGTTCGGCCCAGCCGAGCGACCCGACGCCCGCCTTCTGGTCCATTTCCGGTGTGACGGTGAAGGACACCTCCTGTCCGGCGCGTTCCACGGTGACGTTCATCGGGACGCCGGCGCTCTGGATTTCCTTCATCAGGATGTCTTCCCACTGCGGATTCCGGGCGCCATCGAACGCCACCACGCGGTCGCCCTCGCGAATCCCCGCCTTGGCCGCCGCCGAATTCGCCATCACCAGGCCGACCGTGCCGTTCGCCGACTCCGGCAGCTTGGGGTACTTCACCATGTACAGGCCGGTGAGCAGCGCCACCGCCAGCATGATGTTCATGAACGGCCCGGCGAACGCGATGATCATCCGCTGCCAGCGAGGTTTGGCGAGGAAGGATCGCGGATTCGCCGCTTCTTCGGCGCCGGACGGCTTGATCGACTCGCCGATCTGCTCGCCCGCCATCTTCACATAGCCGCCGAACAGGATGGCGCAGATCTTGAATTCGGTTTCACCCCACTGGAAACCGTACAGCTTGGGTCCGAAGCCGAAGCTGAAAGCCTCCACCCGGACATCGAAGTACCGGGCCGCCCAGTAGTGTCCCAACTCGTGGATCATGATCATGATCCCGATCAGGACCAAGACCCAACCGATATTCTCGACGATCGTCATGCAATCACCCCCGCACCCTTTCGACGTTCCGTTACGATTTGCCGCGCCGCCGCCCTGGACTGGCGGTCGATCTCGAGCACTTCCTCCACCGACTCAGGTTCCCGCGCCGGTGCGCGCTCGAGTGTTTCGGCCACTACTTCCGCAATACCAGGATACGAAATTTCCCCGCCCAGGAATGCCTCCACCGCCACCTCGTCCGCCGCGTTGAGCGTGCAGGTGGCCGATCCCCCCGCCCGCAGCGCCTGATAGGCTAGACGCAGGCAGTGGAACTTGGATAGGTCCGGCGGGAAGAATTCCAGTGTGCGCGGCTCCGTCCAGTCCATTCGCGGAACCAATGCCGACCATCGCTCGGGATACGTCATCGCGTATTGGATCGGCATCCGCATGTCCGTGGTGGAGATCTGCGCCATCAGGCTACCGTCGAGATACTCCACCATCGCATGCACCGACGACGACGGATGAACGACCACGTCGACCTCGTCCGGCGAGAGGCCGAACAGCCAGCAGGCTTCGATCACCTCGAAACCCTTGTTCATCATGGTGGATGAATCGATCGTGATGCGCTGTCCCATCTTCCAGGTTGGATGCGCGAGAGCCTGCGCGGGAGTCACGTTTGCCAGCTCCTCGACGGGCGTGTTGCGGAACGGGCCGCCCGAGGCGGTCAGGATGAGGCGGTGAACCTCGTCCCGCCGGCCGCAGCGAAGCGCCTGGTGCGCGCCGTTGTGCTCGGAGTCGACCGGGATCAACTCCGTTCCGGCGGCGCGGGCGGCTTCCATCACGAGCTTCCCGGAGGCGACCAGCACTTCCTTGTTGGCCAGGCCGACCTGCTTGCCGGCGCGAATGGCCTGGTAGGTCGCCTGCAGACCCTCGACTCCCACAATGGCGGAGAGGACGAAGTCGCATTCGGGGGCGGTGGCGGCCGCGACGCGGTAGGATGGGTCGGTCTCGATCGACGGATGTTCCGATTTCGGGATGTCCAGGCGGGCGATCAGGTCGGCTCGGACCGCATCCGATTCCACCACCACGAGGTGGGGGCGGAATTCCCGAATCTGAGATGCCAGCAACTCGGCGTTCCGTCCCGCCACGAGAGCGAAGATGGAAAACCTGCCGGGCCAACGCCGGACCACGTCCAAGGTGCTGACGCCGATGGAACCGGTTGATCCCAGGAGGGTTAAGCAACGCATGTGAACGTAGATCCCATCGTATCACGAGCGTTTAGCTGATCCGAACAGTTGCCGTAGGGCCGCTTGGCCTTTACGCAAGGGAGACCCTTGCGGGCGCCGGGGAGGATTGCTTCAGGGGTCTATTTAGTGAGGTTAGTCTCGCTTTGGTGGGAGTTGCCTCCCCGGCTTGATTCCAAGTTTAGAATATGTGATTTGGAATTTCAATAGAAATCGGAAGCAATGAACATTAAGATTCCTTAACCTCCACGCCGACGATCCGCTCGAGCACTTTTACGGTGGCACAAATGTCGGCATCCCCATCCCCGCCGGCGATCGCGGCACGGAACATCTGCTGCGTCAGCGAGGTCAGCGGCAGCGGCACGCCGAGTTCGTTGGCGGACTCGAGCATCAGCCCGATATCCTTGTGCATCCACTTCACGGAGAAGTTGGTCGAGAAGTCGCGCCGGAACACGTAGGGGGCTTTGAAGGCGATCAGGCCGCTCTTGGCCGCCGAGTTGTCCAGGATCTCGAGCATCAGCTTGGGGTCGACGCCGGCCTTGGTCGACAGCACCAGTCCCTCGTTGAACGCCTGCAGCAGATTCGAGAGGATCAGGTTCTGCGTCAGCTTGGCGTGCATCCCCATGCCGTGGGGGCCGCAATAGTAGAGGAGCTTGCCCATCGGTTCGAGGAACGGCTTCACACGTTCGAACACTTCCTTCTTCCCGCCGATCATGAAGGTGAGCTTGCCGCCCTCGGCGCCAGGACGGGAGCCGGTGCAAGGCGCACCGAGGAAGTCGACGCCCTTGGCTTCGAGCGCCGCCGCGGTGGAGACGTTCGAGGTTGGCGAGACGGTGGACGCGTCGACAACGACTCCGCCCGCCTTGATTCCCTCCGCGATGCCGTCAGGGCCGAGGATGGTCTGCTCGGACATCCTGGTGTCGCCGACGCAGAGGAACACGATCTCGGACTTCTCGCCCACCTCCTTGGGTGACGAGCAGACCGTCACGTTGGCGCCCACTTGGGTGGCCAGCTTCTCGCATTTTTCCTTGGTGTGCGACCAGATGGCGACGTTGTGGCCGGCCTGAGCCAGGTTGCGGGCCATGGGATAGCCCATGATGCCGAGTCCGATGAATCCGAGGTTTGCCATAAGGGAACATCATAACCCGGATCGGCGTTATGATGAAGAGCCGATCCATGACTAGGCCGGCTGGAGTTCACCGTTCGCGCATGAGGTCCCGGTTTCGCGGGCCGGGTTCGGACGGACCGGCACCCGCCTGCTTGTGGCGGAAAGGGATCGTGTACCTGGACAAGCGTGGACCGGCGCCGGCGTACTCCATCACCGTCGGCTTCAAGCGGGGCGTTCCCGCCGGCGAGCCGTTTCGAGACTTTCGCGCGATTTACGACCGGGTTTCGTCCCTGGCTCACGAGCGCGTATCCGAACTGTGCGGGCCCACGTCCGCCCGCTCGATCGTTTGCCACGGCTGGCACCTGCTCGGTGATGCCGGATCCATCGCGGTGGCCTTCGTCACGCTGACGACGGGCACGCCCGACGGAGTGCGTCCACCATCCGGGGAGGAGTTGCTCGCGCCCGGCGGAACCAGCCTCGAGGACCTGGTCCGGCTGTCGCCCCAGCGGGTCAGCGAGTGCTTCAACGAGTTCGACTTGTCCGATCCGGCGGATGGCTGTCCGGTGACGGTCAGTTTCGCCGAACCGGTCCCGAGCGGCCAGACGGTAGATTTCGAGCCGATCTTGGATCGGGCCGGGGAGTTCGCGAGGCGATACCACGCAGCGCTCGCGCTAATGGGCGAAGTCCGCTCCCCGTTTCACGTCCGCCATCGCGAGTGGTTTCTCGCCGACCCGGCGCTGGTCACGGTCCACATTTGCTTCGACTGCTAGGGAGTTCCATGGAGCCAAACCCGGACAAACCAGGACACTTTTTCTTGTCCGGGTTGGTGGAAATTGTATGTCTTTGATTATGAACGGGTTGTCGGACTGGCTGTCGGCGCGAACCCGGACAAACCCGGACACCGGAGTCCACTTGGGTCCATCGTGGGGTGGTTGCTGGAGCGACGCGAACTGGGAGGATTCCGATGAGCCGAACCCGGACAAACCAGGACAGTTTTTCTTGTCCGGGTTGGTGAAAATCGTATGTAGTTGATTATCAATGGGTTGCCGGATTGGCTGTCGGCGCGAACCCGGACAAGCCCGGACACCGGAGTCCCCTTGGGTCCGTCGCGGGGTTGTTGATCTCCGGCGTCAAATGGGAGGGGGCCATCCAGACGTAGTAAGGCCGAGCCCGCACCGGGGCATCGGAATCACCACCCGCCAGTGAGTATTCAATTGTCAAAGATCAGGTGCGCCGCGGAGGCGCTCGAGGACCGCCACTCGCGAGGCCGCCCACGTGCCGATTTTGCTACGGCTGCGTGGGCCGTCAAGGCGTCGACCGCGGTCCCCGGCCTGCAGGGGCTGTAAGCCGCTGATTCTAGGTAAGATTCAGGCACGACTCTTTTGAGGGTAGGTGGGAACGGCCGGTTTTGGGTCCACCGATTGCCGGGAAGGACGTTGCCCGTCCTCCGGCATGACCAATATACTTCGCCGCGGACGCAGGCCGCGGCAAAGCGCCGAGCTTCGGTATGGGACTGGGCAACACCGAGATCCTGACGTTCGCCGTTTCGCGCCGGCAATGCGGCGTCCGCGATCCATGCGAGGAGGAGTCTCGTGGCTATGAAGCGGCCGCCGCCTTCGGGATGGTTGCGTTGGTCAACTCCTCGAGTTGCGTAAGCATCTTCTTTCGGAGGCCCGGCTTGAAAGCGGGAGTCAGCGCCAACAGGCATGCCGGAAATCCCTTCGCCATCCGAGCCAACTCGAGATTCGAGATCACGGGCTCATCGATCTGCCGGACGATCTTGCCGGCGCGAAGGGTGAACTCCGAACGGATGACGTAGTTGACTGTTCTGCCGGGACTGGGCGAGTACCGCACCCAGTATTCCGCCAGCACGCGATCGCCCTCGGACTTCACGATCTCGAAGCCTGGAACGTCAATAGGGTCCTTCCGCGTTTCGGTTGGTTGGCAGAACCAGCGCCACATCGCGCGGACGTAGGCGCCGGTGATGCTTTCGAAGGCCAGATCCCGAAACTCAACTTGCGGATCCAGGCAATCATACATGCCTTCGCAGTCGTGCCTCCGATAGCTGGTAAGGAATGCGGTCACTACTTCTTTATTGGTCATGGTGCGTCTCCCTGATTCAAAGCGTCGCGCCGGCCGCGCGCCGTGCTTCCTCGGGACCGCTTGGCGGACGCGGAATCGCCGCGAGGTCTTCGTCAATGGCCACGCTCGCGAGAGCCGTCCCCGTGAACTCCTCGCCCCCCAGCACGAACACCACGGCGAACACCGAGGCCAGATAGACACCGCTGTGAACCGGCGCCTCGTCGTCATATCGCGCCAGTTGCGCGTGGAATGCTTCGCCGTCGCGAGTGACGGCGGTCACCGGCAGAGTTCGGGACGCCGGGGCGAGTAACTGCACCCGCATCGCACCGGGAACGATGGCGCTGAAGCTGTTCCCGCTGTCGCTTTGCGCGGTGAAGAGAATCTCGTTGGGTAGCCGGTTGCGCCAGCATCCGGGGTCGCCGGTGAAGGCGTGAAGGATCATCGCGGTTCTCATCTTACCTCTCCTGTCGATCGAACAGAAGAGCCACAGCCTCGGGCCGCCGTTGCCATGCGTCCGGGCGCACGACGCCGCGAACTTGCTCGCAAGAGTTGACGGACGGGCGCTGCTGTGATGCAAAGCCGGCGTGAGCCCAGAGCGTGTTTGGCGCCTGCTGGGCGTGAGCGGCGGCGGAGCCACATTCCACGAAATCGCATGAGCTCTTCCATGTGGCGAGATTAGTAATGTGCCGGCTCGGGTGGCACGTGCCGTAACTGCGTCGAAGCCTCGTAGACCGCCAGCCGCAGCCGGTTGATTCCTCCCAAGGGGCGATGTTCGGCGATCCCATGCCAGGGAGTAAACGTCAGGTCTTCACCCAACCTCTTCCGTTCGTCCGTATCGAAATTCTGGGGTGGAATCGCGATCGTCGCAACTGTCACGAATGGATGGTCCTCCTCCCTCCATTCGCCGCAGGCATCTTCGATTTCCGTTTCGATATCGAGGCTGCTCGCCGCCCTCACCTGAACCTGAAAATCGAAGACAATGTCTTTCGCATCGGGAGCGGTCAGACGCTCGAGCAGAGCTGTCCGCAGATAGTCTTCATCGCCTGTGTTGGGAACGGCGCTAGACGGGTCGAGGGGACTTGCGGAGAATTTCATGATTCTGTCTTCTCCGAACAAGAAGGGAGAGCCGCTGAAGTACCGGTTATCGACGGGGCTGGCCGGCGGCTTTTGGAATGCGAAGGGAGGCGCCGGGAAAGGCTCCGCGCTTTGAATCTGGCCGATGATCTCACGGGTGCGCTTGGCTCGTTGGGCCGCGGCCGCATCCATGGTTCGAGTGAAAAAGCCTACCGGCGGCTTGACGTCCCCGTCCCTTGAAAGGACCTCGTTCAGAGCCAGGTAGTCCTCGACGTTCGAGAATGCGAACACCGGCTGATTGATCATCAAGAAGTCCTGCGTCAACGGTCCATGAGTGGGGACCAGCGAATTGCCTGTGACACCCATCAGCTTTACGGCCATTCCACGGCTGCCGTGCTGCGCCGCTCCGTCCTTGCCCGTGCTCGCATCCCTCCCGATCCGTAGTGCGGCGTTCGAAAACCGAATCCAGGCGCCGTAGGTATGGCCGGGAAGCGCGAACACACCGATTCGTAGATGCTCCGGCAGGGAATCCTTTACCTGGAACCGGGCCATGACGCAGCCATGGTCCTTGGGATGAACGCCCCGGCGTATTTGGTCTTTGTCCGGATACCGAGTCTTCATCTGTCCGGCGGTGAGCTTCACGATTTTCTCGATCATCTCCGCCTCGTTAGGCGGAATTCGTTCTAGTTCCGGCATGTTTCTTATTCCCTTCCTAAGCTAATCGTCGCGGCTGGCGTTTCTGGAACATCCACACGGCTCGGCCAAGCGGCTCGTTTCCGAGCCGCCATCGGAAGTGCCGGCAGGCACGCCCTCGTTCCCTTCGGCGACCGTCTGGAATTGACTTGACCGGCCGGGTGGCCGGGCATCGCGTGAGAGCCCGCCTACCGGCGTGGCCGGTGAACAAGTGCTCGTGGATCTCACAGGTGGTCCGCCACGAATTGCAGCGTCCGTTCCCTGGACAGCTTCCGCGCCTTGGTATTGTCCGGATCGGCGCCGTTGAACCCATGGCCGGCGCCAGGGTATCGATGGAGCTCCGGGGCGATTCCCTCGTCTCCGAGCACGCCCGCAATCAGGTCGGCGTTGGCAATCGGGTCGGCCGTCCCATCGTGGATCTGTATGTGCTTCGCGGCGGACGCAACCGATCCGATGTCAGTCAGATGCGGCGCGAAAAATTCCACCACCACGGGCGCCTGACCCCGCAACCGCAGGCCCAGGTGGCCGCCTAGCGAGAAGCCCACTAGTCCGACGCGCCCGGCGCCAACTCCTGGCAGCGCCGCGGCATGTTTCAACGCATCCGCCAATGCCTGCTGCCAAGCGGGTAGATTCAGGAACAGGCTCCGCATGGCGGCGTCTCCCGGCTCCGTGCCGGTTTTGTCGAAGTAGTGGGGCAGCAGCGCGGTATAGCCGGCTTGGGCGAAATCCGCCCCGTACTGGCGCATCATGGTTGCCCACGGCCCGTTCCGGTCATCCGTCACGCCATCGGAACCATGAGCGATCACAACCGCCGCGCCACGGGCCGCGCCCACCGGCGGGAACAGCTCCGCCGAAATCGCTTTTCCGCCGCTCCGATAGGAAATTGTCATATTCGTCCTCCGCACCCCACCTATATCCAGGTAGGGAGATCGCCGTCCCCACTCCGTTGGGTGTGGCATAGGACTACTATAGTGAGATGCCGGTCGCCGGGGAAGTAAGTTACGGTAGCGCGGACGGCGGCGAGCCGTCCCGGGAACAGGTCGCCCGACAGTTGGAGCGCATCCTGGCCGACCCGCTTTTCGCCAAGTCCCAGCGTCTGGGAGGCTTCCTGCGGTACTCGGTGGAAACCGCTCTCGCCGGCGCGGCCCACGAGTTGAAGGAGTACGTCATCGGCGTCCAGGTCTTCGAACGGGGCGAGACCTACAGTCCGCAGGAAGATCCCATCGTTCGCATCATGGCCGGCCGCTTGCGGGCGAAACTGGCCGAGTATTACCAGGACAGCGGGGAATCGGACCCGATCCTCATCGAACTGCCGCGCGGCGGCTACGCTTCCAAGTGGCACTGGCGGAGGCGGCCGCCGGCGCCTTTGCGCGGCCATCCCCCGCAAAGCCCTGAGCAGGTGGGCCGCCAAGACGAGATGAGCCGGCTTCGAGCGGCGTTCCATTCGGTTTCCGGCGGCGGCCTGATGGCCGGCGTCGCCGCCGACGCAGGCATGGGCAAGACCACGTTCGCCGAGGACTTCCTGGCCGAACTCCAGTCCGCCGGCCTGGCGCACACCGCGCGGGGACGATGTTCCGAGCGGCTGGCCGACACGGATGCTTTCGCTCCGGTTCTCGAAGCTCTGGATGGACTATGCCGCGGCGAGGCGGCGGCGCCAGTCCTACAACTTCTGAAGAGGTCCGCGCCCGTCTGGCACGCGCACGTCTTCCACGCTTCGGACGACAGCACGGCGCGGACATCGACCCAGGAGCGCATGCGGCGGGAATTCGCCGCGTTCTTCGAGGAGCTTTCGCGAACGCGGCCCGTGGTTCTGTTCCTCGACGACCTGCACTGGGCCGACGCTTCCACCTGCGACCTGCTGAGCTACCTCGGTGCGCGCCTCCGGAACATCCGAATCCTGATTCTGACCACATACCGGCCGGGCGCCATCCTCGCCGCCAAGCATCCGTTCCTGCCCTTGAAGCTCGATCTGGAGCGCCGCGGCCTCTGCCGCGAGATTCCCCTTTCGTTCCTGGGAAAAGAGGATGTCGAGCGCTACATCGCGACGAGGTTTCCCGGCCACGCCTTCCCGGCCGAGTTTTCCGCGGTCATCCACGAACGGACCGAGGGTAACCCGCTCTTCTTTACGGATCTGCTGCGCTATCTCGCCGGCAGCAAGGTTCTGGTGGAGCAGGATGGGCGGTGGACGCTGGCCCGGAGCATTTCCGAAATTCGAGGCGTGATTCCGGCCGGCGCCCATGGAATGATCGGTGTCACGATCGGCCAGCTCGAGGAACAGAATCGAAACATCCTGCTGGTGGGCGCCGTTCAAGGGATGCTGTTCGACTCGGCGGTCGCCGCCCGCGTGCTCGGCCTCGACCCCGTCCAAGTCGAGGAGCGGTTGCGCGAACTTGAAACCGTCCACCGGTTCGTGCGCGCCATCGAAGAACAAGACCGGCCCGGATTGCCGCTCTCGGTCCGATACCGGTTTGTCCACGTCTTCTACCAGAACGCCCTCTATGCGTCACTCACACCCTCGCGGCGGGCGGCCCAGAGCCTCGCCGTGGCCGGAGTGCTCGCCGGTTTGGCGGGGGACGCGTCGCGCGCCATCGCCGCCGATCTCGCCGTACTGTTCGAATCGGGAAGGGACTGCGCCAGCGCCTCGCGGTACTTCCTGCACGCGGCGCGCAACGCGGCCCGCGTCTTCGCTTATCCGGAAGCCGCGCTGCTTTGCGAGCGAGGTCTTCGATCCCTGGCGACGCTGCCGGAATCCCGCCAACGCGACCAGCAGGAGATGCTCTTCTCGCTGACGCTGGGCATGGCGCTGATGTCCACCCGCGGATACGCGGCGCCAGAAGTGGAACGAACCTACCGCCGTTCGCGCGAACTATGCCTGAAGCTCAACGAGATTCGCCGGCTGGTGCCCGTGTTGTGGGGCATTCATACGTGTGAGACCAATGGCGGCCGGTTGCCCCAAGCCCTCGAGACCGCGCTGGAAATGCGGCGGGCCGCCGAGGCCTTGCAGCACAAGGACGCCATCGTCGAGGCGTTGCACGCCTACGGCACCACGCTTGCGTTTTTGGGACGGCTGCCCGAGGCCCGCCAGGCGCTGGAGCGCATCCTCGAAATCGCTCCTGTCAGCCAGCACGAGTTCCGCGGCTCCCTGTATGTCCTCAGTCCCCACGTCACTTCGCTCAGCATGCTGGCGCGCCTTCTGACCTTGATGGGCCACCTGGACCTGGCGATGCAGCGGGCCGCCGAATCGGTGGAACTCGCCAACCGCCTGGCGCACCCGCACAGCCTGTGCTACGCCACGTTTTGGGTCGGATGGATTCTGCACGCACGGGGGGACCACGAACAGGCCTGCCAGTATCTGGAACCGGCCATGATCATGGGCCGCACGCATGGGCTGCCGCTCATCGCCGAATGGGGACGCGTGGTGCGCGGCTCGGCTTTCGCTCACATGGGCCGGCATGCCGAGGGAATCGCGGAGATCCGCAAGAGTATCGAGCGCCAGGACGAGATGGGGTCGAAGCTCGAACGCGCCTACTGCCTGACGCTCCTCGCCGAGGCGCTGCTTGCCGATGGACAGGCCGAGGAAGCGCTCCGATGGTGCGATCAGGCATTGGAGTTTACGCTCCAAACGGAGGGCCGCGGCTTTGAACCGGAAACCCACCGCGTGCGTGCCGAGGCGATTCTGGCTTACCTCGGCGATGCCCGCCGGGAAGAGGTGGAAGGCGAACTTCGAGAAGCGCTGCGCCTGGCGCGCGCGGCTGGATCCTGCCTGCTGGAAGTGCGCGCGGCCGCCAGCTACGCCCGGTTTCAGACGGACTCGCCGCAACAGGCCTCGGAGTCAGCTAGCCCAGGCTAGGCTAGAACGGAACCCCGTCAAGCGTCCCCATCGCGCCGCGAAGGTAGTCCGTCCCGGCTTGCGCCAACTGCTCTTCCGAGTTCATGACGAACGGTCCGCCGAACAGAAGGGGCCCCTCCGCGGGCTCGCCTCCGAACAGCAGATACTCGCCCGGTGGGAATGCCACCGCGTCTCCCGCCGACAGCAGATCCAGCGCGCCGGAGAGGCGGTAGACCGCCAGTTCGAACGCCGGATCCACCGGGAGCCGGCATTCGCGGCCGCAGCGCACGCGAACGAGGAGAGCCGGCTGCGCCAAGGCCACGGGTCCGGCGGCGCCGGCGAAGGAACCCGCGACCACCGACACGATCGCGCCGTCCACTTGCGCGTCCGGAACCTCGGAAGCCGGCACGGCGCGGTATCGCGGCTCGACGTGCTTCCGGGCGCGCGGCAGCGAGGTCCACATCTGCACGCCGTGCAGCGACACGCCGGGCTCCGGCTTTTCGGCGTGAATCACCCCGCGGCCGGCGGTGAGCCACTGGGCGCCGCCCGCTCCGACGCGGCTCTCGTTTCCGAGCGAGTCGCGATGCACCTGCTCGCCGTCGAACAGGTAGGTGATCACCTCGATGCCCGCGTGCGGATGCGCGGGGATGCCGGGGCCGGGCTTGACGACGAAGGGTCCGAAGTGATCGAGGAATACGAACGGACCCACCGAACGGCGGGTGCGCGTGGGCAGCGCCCGCAGCACCGTCAAATCGCCGACAGGCTCGCGGCGCGCGGCGATGGTCTCCGTCACGTGTCTCATCTTTCGATTGTCGATCCTTGGCGGGCCCGTGGTACGGTGGCTCCATGCCGAACCCGAATCCCATCGCCCTCGCCCTGCTACTACTGGCGGCTTCTCCCGCCGCCGAGGCAAGCCTGGCGGTCTATGTGGGCAAGGACTTGACCAAGGACGGCAGCGTCCTGTTGGCGGGCTTCGGCGACGAACCGTCGAGCCATTGGCTGACGATCGTTCCGCGACGGCGGCATCCCGCCGGTTCGGAGATCGCGGCCGGCGGCGGACCGGCCTCTCGCATGCCCGGCGAACCGATTCGCATTCCCCAGGTCCCGGAGACGCATCGCTACATTTCGATGGATTACTCCTACTACTCGGGGCTGCCCGCGCCGCTGACCAACGGAGGGATGAACGAACACGGCTTGGCGGTGCGGGACGTTGCGTTGTTCTCGCGGCGCGAACTGGTGGAGACGACTCCCAATCCGCAGCGCGGCCTCAACTACAGCGACATCGCGCGCATCGCGCTCGAACGCGCGCGGACGGCGCGAGAGGCTATCGATATCTCGGTGGACCTCATCGAGAAGCACGGCGACTTCACCTATGGCGGCAACTCGCACGTGTTCGCCGATCCGAACGAGGGCTGGGTGTTACTCACGTTCGCCGGCGGAAAGGGGCTTTGGGTTGCCAAACGGTTGGGTCCCGGCGATGTCTGGCTGAACTGGCGGGGGTACACGGGCTTCGGCTACGTTCAGGACTTGCCGCGGGACTTCCGTGACAACGCCGATTACCTCGCTTCGAAGAACTTCGTTTCGTTCGCGACGCAACAGGGTTGGTACACACCGGACGGAAAGAAGCCTTTCCCGTCATCGACGTTTACGCCCGTCAGGGCCAGGCCAGCGAGGCTACGGCGGTGGAAGCGCGCCGGGCCGAGGCCGCGATCCGCGCTGCCGGTAAGGTGGACGCGCGCCTGCCGATGGAACTGCTGCACGCGGCGGGCAAGGACTCGTCCGGCTACGGCCAAGTGGCTCACCTGCGCGCGAACATCCATCCGGATTTGCGGACGCTGTGGGTCGCTCCGGGTCCGCCTGTCACGGCGGCGTTCGTTCCTTGGCGGATGGGGGTGGAGTCCGTTCCTCCCGAATACCAACGCCACCGGTACCTCACGGCCGGAGAGGCGGAGCGGCAGACGATTGCTTTGGCCGATCGGAGCGTGGAAGGCACTCGCTACGTGAATCGCGCCGTCAAGCGGCTCCTCTATCTGGTGGACGAGCACCGGGACGAATTCCTGCCGGAAGTGAGCGCCGCCATGGCGGCGTTCGATCGCCGGCAACTTGCCTCGCAACCGGCGGTGGAGCGAACGGCTCAGGTGCTGCTCGATGCTCGCGAAGACGCGTTGGCAAGGCGCTATCTGACGGAGCAGGCGCACGCGGCGGCTCGCGAGGGCCACCTTCTGATCGAGGCTCTGGCGGCCAGTATCGAGGCGCGCGCGAAGCTGAAACCTGGTGCGAGTTTTCGATAATGTCCCCATAGGCGTTCATTAGAAATGTCCCCTAGAGGCTGAAGACCTCCAAGGGAGGCGGAAATGGCGAGAACAGCGATGAGCGAGCAGGAACCGAGGTGAGCAACGTTGCTGGCGCAGGTGAAGAGTGGGGCCTGGACGCTGGTGCAAGAGGCCGACCGGCTGGAGATGAGCTACCGTCAGGCCAAGCGGTTATGGAAGCAATACAAGAAGAAGCGTGCGGTAGGGCTCGTGCATGGCAGCGCCGGACGAACCTGCAATCGGGCCAAGCCCAAGGAGCTACGTCGGAAGGTGGTGCGACAGATCGGCCAGAAATATTCCGGTGAAGTGGGCAAGCGGTTCGGGCCGACGCTGGCGACTGAGCACTTGGCAAGCGAGGACGGGGTTGAGTTGCCGGTGACGACGATCAGGCGGTGGTAGCGGAGGGATTATGGAGAAGTGCGAGAAAGGCGCGTCAGCATCGGCAGAGACGGGAGCGGCGCGAGCACTTCGGGGATCTGGTGCGGATGGACGGAGGCTTTCATGAATGGCTCGAAGATGGCGGACCGCGGGGCTGCATCATGAACATGGTTTCAACGACGATCCCGGCATTCCCTGCCCAATACGCGATTCGGAGGAGTCCATGAAGTGCTTTCGTGCGGTAGTGGGGCTCATCGTTGCAGCCTTGCGGACAGACGCTGAATCCGGTGGGCGACAGATCGACACCGCAAGGCCGCCTCGAAGCTCCCAGCTCCCGCCTGACCCTGTGGAACAATTCCAGCAATGGCAGGGTCCGCACTCCCCAAGCACCCTCCAAAGCCAGTTCGTGATCACCCGCTGGCCGCTAAACACCGCGCCGTTTTGCGGGTTCAATTGGCGTATGCCATTATGAAACTGGAGGTGCCATACGAAAGCTGTCGAGTTTGAAGCCACGATGAGCCAAGGCGGGGAGATCGTTCTTCCGGCTGAGTTTCTTCGAGAAATCCCGGCGGGGCAGCAACTGAAGGTCGTCGTAATGTGGGAGGCCGGATCGGCCGACACGGCGTGGCGTGCAGCCGGGCGGCTGAGATTCGAAGAAGCCTACGGCGCCGAGGACGTTATCTACGATCAACTCATCAATGAAACTCCAGGTCGCTGAAGTCGTATTGATCCGCATGCAGTTTCATCAGGCTCCGGGCTCGAAGATCCGGCCCGCGCTTGTCCTGATGGATCCGGGTGACGAGGATTTCGTGGCTGCGCCGATCACGTCTCAGCCGAGGGCGTCCGAGTTTGACTTGGCCGTCGCGGACTGGCAGCCGGCTGGTCTCAATGTTCCTTCGATGGTGCGAGTGCACAAACTTACCGTTCTGTCCAAGGCCGATATTGTTCGCCGGCTTGGAGTCTGTTCAAGCGCCGATCAGGAAGCGCTAGCAAAGCTACTGTGCCGCGTGTTTTGCCCAGCGTGAGGGGGAGTCGATCATGACAGATATGACAGATAGTGGTCCTAACGCGGAGTTAACCATTCGCGTAGCGAAGTCGCGGCCGCATGGACAGCACGAATCAAGCTGGCTGAAGGGCTCTTTGGCGCTTTAGGTGTACCTCGGCGGCGCCCGCTGAACCTTGCGGAACTCTAAGCGCCCGGCCAAGGCCATGCAGACTCCGCCCCGGGCCGAGGCTCCGGAAATTCCAAACTGGCTACGAAGAAGAAGGGGACACTTCTAGCTAACGCCGCGGGATGGGGACATTTCTAAAGACCGCTGACAGCGCGAGTCTGAAGCCTTGACATCTTTCGCGCGGACCGATAGAGTCTTCGCAGCCCCTCATGAAGCTGCTTGCATTCGCGGTCCTCGCATCGGCGGCGGTCCACGCCCAATCGTCCACGGCGTCGCTCTCCGGCGTCATCACCGATCCCAGCGGCGCCATCATCCCCAGCGTGGACGTCGCCGCGCGGCACGTCGACACCAATCGCGGCTTCTCCGCGCGGACCGACAACGATGGCCGTTACAACCTGTTGACGCTGCCGATCGGGCGGTACTCCGTTTCCGCCACGGCGCAGGGATTCAAAACGCTGGAGCGCGAAGTGGAACTGACCGTGAACCAGTCGGCCAACCTGAACCTGCGGATGCAGGTGGGCCAGACCACGGAGGTGGTGGATGTCACCGCGCAGGCCCCGCTGGTGAATGCCACCAACTCCACCGTGGGGACGTTGATGGAATCGCGCCAGGTGCTCGATCTGCCGCTCAACGGCCGCAACTTCACGCAGTTGATCGCGCTCACTCCGGGCGTCGCCAACGTTGACGTGTCGCAGGGAGGCGCGGGGCCGGCGGTGCAAGGCCAGCGCAACCGCAGCAATCTGTACCTCGCCGACGGCGTGATCAACTCGAACCTGGCGGGCAGCCAGATATCGGTTTCGCCGCCGCTCGACTCGATCCAGGAGTTCCGCGTGGAGTCGGTCCACAACGACGCCGAGTTCGGAGGCGCGTCGGGAGCTTACGTCAATCTCTCGACCAAAGCCGGGACCAACCGGCTTCACGGCACGGCCTACGACTTTCTCCGCAACGACGTGCTCAACGCACGCAATACGTTCCAGCCCACCGTGCCCAAGTTCCGTAACAACATCTACGGATTCTCGGTGGGCGCGCCGCTGCTGATTCCCAAGGTCTACAACGGCAAGGACCGGACGTGGTTCTTCGTCAGCCACGAAGGCGTGAAGAACCGCGCCTCGTCGTCGAGCATCACGCGGGTCGCCAACGCCGCCGAGCGGGCGGGCAACTTCGCCGGAACGGCCGTGTTCGACCCGTACTCGACGCGCTCCGATCCGGCGCGGCCCACGGCGTTCCTGCGCGATCCGTTCCCGGGCGGACAGGTTCCGGCGGCTCGTTTCCACCGCATCGCCGCGCGTTATCTCGCCGACTTCTCGCCGCTTCCCAACTTCACGCTGGCGGGCACGGTGAACAACTATCTGGTGACCGGGCCCAACAAGAGCGACACCGGAATCTGGGTGTTCCGCGTGGATCACACGTTGTCGCAAAAGGACCGCGTGTCGCTGCGGTCCACGCGGTCGGACGCCTCGTCGGAAAACGTGGGCATCTCGCCGGTGATCACGCTGGGCGTGAGCGACGTTCGCAACTGGAGCGCTGAATGGAATCGCATCATCTCGCCCACCACGCTGCTCACGGTGCGATACGGCTACAACCGCAACCGCTCCGACAATTCGTACCGGAACGTGGAGAAGGTGTCGGAGTTCATCGGTTTCGCCGACTCGTATAACTCAGACGCGTTCTCGACGCGCATTCCAGATCGCGCGCTGTTCCCGGGCTATGGGATTCAGAACTACGCGGGCCTGGTTGGGACAGGCTACTCACCCACCGACAACTTCCCGCACTCCGGCGCGGTGAACCTGCAGAAGACAATCGGCCGGCACTCCTTCAAAGCCGGTTTCAATCTGATGCACTTCGACTACTACACCAGCGGCATCTCGCAGACGCTGAACTTCACCGCGCAGCCGACGCAGAATCCGGCCGCGCCGGCGGGCACCGGCCAGCCGTTGGCGAGCTTTCTGCTAGGCGTGCCATCCAACGCCACCCGTCCGCTGGGAAATCCGGACATCGACGCTCATGGTTGGATGTACGCTATCCACCTTTCCGACACCTTCCGGGTCAACGGCCGGCTGAGCCTCAACTACGGCGTCCGCTGGGACAAGAACGGGAACTTCCTGTCGCGAAGCGGAACGATGGGGAGCTTCGACCGAACGACCGGAGCATGGCTGCTCGACGGTCCCATCAATATCCCCGGCGCGATCTTCCAAGGTCCCAACGTCCGGCGCGGCTTCGTCGATCCCGACTGGAACAACTTCTCTCCGCGGCTGGGCGCGGCCTACTCGATCACCCAGAAGACGGTGGTTCGCGCGGGCATGTCCACGTTTTACGAGATGTTCGCCGGCTGGTTGCAGATCGCGCAGGGCAACCGCAACGCATGGCCGCATTCCACATTTCAATCCACCGACACCCTGAACGCGACGGTTCCCACCGTGTTCATCGACCGGCCGTTCCGCGGTCTGCCGGACCGGGTGGACCGTCCGAATCCGTTCCCCTCGGCCGGCTATCATCTCAACCGCTTCTTCAAGACGCCCTACGTCCACGAGTGGAACGTGTCGGTGGAGCGCCAGTTCAGCGACCGTCTGGCGGCGTCGGTCACCTATGTCGGAGCGAAAGGCCGGACGCTCGAATGCTGCGGCCTGACGAACTATTCCACCGTTCTCGCCGCCGGCAACGCGCGGGCGCCGGAACGCGTCCCGTACCCGAACATGCTGGTGTTCCGCACCAACGACAACAGCGGCAGATCCGACTATCACGGGCTGCAAACCAAGATCGAGCAACGGTTCCACAACGGACTCTCGTTCTCGTTCAACTACACGTTCTCCAAGTCGATCGATCTGGCGTGTTCGGGCTACATCGGCGCGGAAGGGTGCAATCTGCAGCAGCCCTACAATCTGTCCGCCGAGCGCGGCGTGTCCAGCTACGATCTGACGCATATCGCCAACGCCACGTTCATCTACGAGATCCCGTTCAAGCCACGCAACTACGCGGTGAACCTGATCGCCGGCGGATGGCAGACCAGCGGCATCCTGAACTGGCGGAGCGGACTTCCGTTGACGCCCGGTCTGGCCGTGGACAACGCGAACAACAGCGGCAGCCAGCAGCGTCCGAATCTGGTGGGCGACGCGGGCCTGGCCGGGCAGAGCCGTCTGCGTTGGTTCAACACCGCGGCGTTCGCGCTGCCCGCCCGCTACACCTACGGCAACGCCGGCAGGAACATACTGCGCGGACCCGCGGCGGCCACGCAGAGCCTGTCGTTGTTCAAGAACTTCGCCGTGCTGCCCGAACGGCTGAAAGTGCAGTTCCGCTCGGACTTCTTCAACGCGTTCAACCATCCGTTGCTCGGGAGTCCGGGGCTCACGTTCGACACGCCTACGTTCGGCCAGATCAACTCGGCGTCGGGCAATCGCACGATCCAGATGTCGCTGAAGGCGATCTTCTGACGCTGCCGCTCCCGTGGTGCTGAAGGAACAGCAGCCGGAAGGCGGCTTCGTGTCGATCGACAGCCTGATCGCGCCGCCGCCGAAGCCGGCCGCCAAGATGGAAGAAGTCAGTTCGTTCGGCGACTAGTTTTCTCGCGGGGCAACCCAAAGAAGGCCACCGGATGTACCGGTCGAAGCTCTGCTTGTAGCGCACTGCCTCGGCGTCATGCAGCGAGGCCAACCTTATCTCCGAATCCAGCGAGTAGTGAAGCTGGCGGGTGAGTCCCAGGCGATTTGCGGCGTACCGCGCGTCGAGTTCCGGATTGAGTTCACGCGCCGCCTAGAAGTGGGCCACGCGCAGCGTCCGCCCGTAGCACTTGAAGCCGTGCCGCAAGGTGGCGAGCGGGCCCTTCGGAATCCATCCACTTGCACAGGCCGCTCAGCACCTGATCGCTGGTCCTGTCTCCGAGCAGAGCTTCCAACTTCCGCCACTCCTCGGGCTGCGTTTCGCGGATGACGCCAGCACCTCCACGGGGAAGATGGCATCCTCACGGCCAAAGCTGCCCGCCGGAACCGCATTGTATCCGCCTTCGAGCAGTTCCTTCTCGATCACCGTCTCAAAGGCGTATTCGCTGATCGTTTTCATACGCCCACTCCCAGGACAAACCTCGCCCGCTCGCGCCGTAACATTTCGTGAGGCAGCACACTCCCCAAGCCCAGGCCAAGGCAAGCGTCTGGAATCTTGACCCGATTCACGGAGCCACCTGGCACTTCGTAGGTCACTACCGCGTGCCCGCCCTGGCGGGCTTGCGCCACGAGATGGAAATCGGCCGTTTGCAGAAACTCGTTGATGGCAGGTGTCCTATAGTTCTGGCTCGATGCCCAGGTGCTCACGGCGGTAAAGTGCGGGACCGTCGCCGCATCGGGCGACAAGAAGAACGTTCCCGGCAACGCCTTCACCCATTCGGCCAAGTCGTCCTGCTGGTCCTTCAATTCGTCATAGACGCGCTCGATGCTGTAGACCCGGCCAACCCTGTGCTCCGCGACGATCCAATCCCAGAATCCCGGACAGAAGTCGAACCCGTAGTGGACACGCTTCGCCGTGATCAGGACATTGCTGTCGAGCAAGTAGGCCATTAGCCACTGAACCCCAATCTCCGCGCGAGGCTGTCGAATGTCATGACCCTCTTGCACCCGAGCAGGCGCATGGCTTCCCGGAACGTGGTCCGGCCGCCCAAAGTGCTTGCGACCAGGGCATGTTCGAACCGGTGGCTGACGCGCGCGCCGAGCGTCCGGTAGAAGTCGCCACCCCCGGTGGCGGCGGGAGCCACTTCCTTTAGCTTCTCCACCTCTTTCCTGTATTCAGCCCAAAACTGCTCGCGGCTCCGAAATGCCCCGGCTTCCCACATGCGGCGGAGAATGACGAGGCTGCTTACCTTGAATCGGCGCGTGAGCCGTGCCGTCGCGTCCGCTACGACTTCCCCCGCCTGCAACTCCTGCTCGAGGACGGCCAGCGGTACCAGCACCTCGGCCGACACTTGGTTGCACCAGCGCTCGGTCGCTTCATCGGGAAACGCAGATGCCTCGGCATCGGAGAGCGCCGATTCGCCCAGCGCAAGATGCGCCAGTTCATGGGCGATGGTGAACATCCGCGCGGACTTCGAATCAGCGCCGTTGACGAAGACGAGCGGCGCATGCGGATGCGCCAGCGCAAACCCGCGAAACTCATTCGGGTCGAGTTTCCGGTGCGTGTTGCTTCCCACCACCCCGCTGACCATGATCAGGATGCCCGCGTCCTCGACCGACTGAATCATGCGACGCAGGGCCTCGGCCCAGGTGCGATCCAGTCTGCGCTGCTCCAGATCGAAGGCAATGGCGTCCCGGATCATTCGTGCCGCATCCGCGGTCGCCGTGGTCCTCGTCAGGGAGCCCACCAGACGCACCGGGTCCAAGCGCTCCTCGCGCGCGAACTCTTCGAACCAAGCCTGCCGCTGCTGGCACAGGTAAATCGTGTCGAGAAGGTCTCCGCTCGGCCGTCTCAACGCCTCTGGGCGCCGCGTGCGAAAGTCCGGGATCGGAAGAGGTTCTTCCGGCGGCGCGGCGAGAAAGAAGTACCCAAACGGCGTGTAGGTGGCGGCGGCGAAATCTTCCAGTTGCCGGAACGTGGGCGCGGACTCGCGCTCCAGCCACGCGTTGAGCCTTGGAAACCTCCGCTCGAGCATCTCCGGTTTTTTGCCGGAACGCTCCACGGCCCAACGCAGGATTTCGGGCGCAACCTCCATATGAGCCATGGTATCGTAACGGTTCCGGCCCCTGATCTTGCTGGACATTTCCGAGCAGTTCGGGTACCGCGGAGTGGATGAATGCGAGCAGGAGGCGTGGACTCCCCAGCAGTGGGAGAGTCGGCCGAGCTCTCACGATCGAGTGGCTGACGCAGGAACTGGAGCGGTTGCGGGAGCAATCGGCTGCAACAGACCAAGAGATCAAGCAGCAGCAAGAGCGCATCGGCCAATTTCCGCCAGTTCGGCGAAGGAGATCGCGCGGCGGTTCTCCCGGTCCATCGCGGCCGTTGCCGGCGAGCGCCTGAAGTTCCCGACGCCGCAACCGGTCATGCCGAAATCATGGAGGAGATCGGGTAGGGCGAGCGGGTCCACAAAGCGGATCGTCCGGTTTCCCGCGGTAGAGGCGGCGGCTCCGCGCATCCGGCGGTTCGCGGCGTATCCCGCGCGCTAGTCCAGCACCCACTTGGTGCGAGCCACTCCCACCACCATCATTTGCAGATCGCCCGCCCCGGCGCTTTCGAACGACTTCGCTTCGCCGAGAAACACCGGCACGGCGTCGCCCGCCTTGATCCGCGCCTCTTCGTTGCCCACGCGGGCCACGCCTTCGCCGGAGATCACGTACCAGAATTCCTCCACACCCTGCTTGGCGTGTTTGCCGATCGACGCCCCGGCCGGGATGGTGACGTGATCCACGTAGGACCAGTTGGTGTAGAACACCTCTGGCGTCAATACGCGCCGGTAGGACACCGTTCCCTTGCCGCCGTGCATCGCCGTTACCTTGGCCTGCCGGTTCGGCTCGAGCTTCATGGTGATGAACACGGGCTTGGGGTCCAACGGAACGCCCACGCGGTCGTCGTCCAGATCGGTGGCGTCGTACTTCCCCTTGATGCTGCCCACGGCGATGTTCATCCACTGCACGGGCTTGTCCGTGGGATTGTAGATCGCGTGGGAACTCCCCATGCGGCAGGGAGCGCCGGCCGGTCCCTGCACCAGCGACGTCCGCCCGTTCACGGTGAACTGGGCCTCGCCGTCGAAAATCACGAACATCTCTTCCATGTGGTTGTGGAAGTGATGGCCGATGCCGCCTCCGGGCGCCAACACGCCGCGATGGAGAAAGATGAAGTTCGTGTTGAAGGTCTGCGCGTCGAACAGCCCCATGTAGTGGAGTTCGCCCGCTCCGGCGTGGACGCGCTTGATGTGGCGGAACTTCGATGGGTCGGTGTGCGCGATGCGCTGCGCCAGGGGTTCGCGTCCGAACGCGGGAAGCAGCAGAGCCGCGGCAAGGAGAAGTCTCATGCGAGCCATTATGGCGCAAACTCGACTTCCCAGTGCGACACGCCCTTGATGTACAGCCGCGCCACGCGGCCCGCGTAGGTGTCGGTTTCGCCGTAGTCGAGCCCCAACACCTGCGGATACCAGACGGGGCCGAAGCCAGTCTGGGCCGGTGTGAGGATGCGCTGGGGCTTGGACCAGCCGCCGGGATCGGAGAGGTCGTCCGCGAAGGCCGCGTAGATGCCCTCCGACGGCCATTGTGGGGCGCAGCACGATCGCGTCATCAGGACGACGTAGCGCTCGAGGTAGTGATTCCAGTGAATCGACGGCCCCCAGAACGAGTCCGTGTTCGGGCGGCCCCAGGGAACCGTAGCGGGGAAGACGGACGTCACCTTGCCACCGAGGCCGGGCTCGGACCACTCTCCGGCGCGGTACTTCCACACGCGGCCGGCGGGCGCCTCGCGATCCGCCCAGGCCATCCGGGCCGTGGCGACTCCCTGATCCGCGCCCCCGTAGTTGCCGAACAGGAAGTAGAAGTAGCCGTCCTGCACGATCACGCTGAAGTCGCCGTGGCCGCCCGCGAAGTATCCGTTGGCGGCGCCGCAATCGAGCGGATCGCCGGATTCGAGCACGATGCCGAGGTCCCTGTAGGTCCGGCCACCGTCGTAGGAGACCAGCGCGCCGATGCGCGGCGCCGTCAAGTGGTTGCCCGGACAAAGGCCGCCCGGCTCGTTGTGATACCAGGCCCAGAGCGTGTCCTCGTCTTCCAGGTGGACCGATTCGATCCAGGCTGGCAAGTTGTCGCCGGGTACGATGGAGACGAACTCGGTTTCCCCTTCCCACAAGTAGAACTGATTCGCGGCCACGGTGAGAAGCGAAATGCCGGTGGAGTTGATCAGGTGCAGTTGGCCGCCGCGCCAGTAGGCGGGGCTGTTGGAGTCCGCGTCCACCGCCATGGACTCCTGGGAAGCTTGGTGGATCGTGACGGTTTGGGCCGCCCCGATTCCGAAAAGCGAGAAGATCCCGGCCACATGGGCCAGGGTGGTTTGAATAGGAATAGCACTGCCCCCCTAGTCGTACTGGCGCGACCGCGGCTGAGGGGGGTTACGTAAAGTTCATCAAATCGGCCAGCATGCGTGCGGCGATCGCCGGGGCGTGATGGGTGCGAACGTGTGAGGCCGCCGCTTCGCCGATCCTGTAGCGGAGCGTGGCATCGTCCGCCAGCAGCATCATGAAGGCGAGCAGCGTCTCGCGCTCGGCGGCTCCGGCGTCCACGCGGAGGCAGGCCGCCTCCGGAAAACGGGCATATTCCTCGCCCTCGGTGACGATCACCGGTTTGCCGATTCCCATCAGGCGAATGGCGATTCCCGAGGTTTCGCCCGCAAGCGGGTATCGAAGGTTGACGCAAACGTCCACCGCGCGCGCCAGCTTCCAGAAGTCCTCTTCGGGCAGGTACGGCACGCGGACGACTCCGGCGTGTTCCAGGTACGGCCGCGCCGCGCGGTCCAGATCGTCCGACGCGAATTCGCCCGCGACCACCAGTTCGATGTCGCTCCGTACGCTGCGCAGGCGATGGAAGCAGTGGAGCACGGCCATCAGGCGCTTGGACTCGCGCAGGAAGCCGAACACGCCGAACCGCGTCTTACCGGGCGGAAGGTCCGCGATGTCCGCCGAGCCGGGAGGTTCGAACAGATGGGGGATCTCCTCGATCCGAGCGTGTGGCGCGTGTTCGCGGACGGCCCGCGCCGCGGCCGGATTGTGGACCACCACGGCTCGCGCTCCTTCCACGGCACGCTTGAGCATCGGATAGCGGAAGTAGAGCGGGTCGTGCGCGGAGGCGGCGCGGTGCTCCCAGAGGCTTCCGCCGAGGCCGCGCGCCCACTCGCCATAGTTGTAAACGAATTCGGATACGTACCGGTCACGATCGTTGTACCCGAGGTGGAAGTGCTGCAACACGGCGTCGTGCAGGATGACGATGCCCGGCTCGGCGCAGGCCCGGTGGTGGATCTCGCGGTGCAGCGGATTATTCCCCAAATTGTAGATCGGGATACCCCGCGCCGACCTGGGATTGACCTCCACTTCCACGAACTGGCGTAGCGCCCGGACCAAGGCGGCGCTGTAGTCCGCTACCCCCGTTCGCGCGGGCGGCATCGGCGAGAAGTAGGCGGCCTTCACGGCTTCTTGCGTTTGCCGAACAGCGCTGTACCCACGCGGATGTGCGTGGCGCCTTCCTGGATGGCGGCCTCGAAGTCGTGGGACATGCCCATCGACAGATTGCGCAGGCCGAGCCGTTCGGCCAGTTCGCGCAGGCGGCGGAAGTAGGGGCGAGTGGTTTCCGGCTCGTCCGACCAGGGAGGCATCGTCATCAGGCCGAGCAGCCGCAGGTTGGGGCAGGCCGCGATCGCGTCCACGATCGCCGGGATCTCCTCCGGGGAGGCTCCCTCCTTGGATTCCTCGCCGCTCGTCTTCACCTCGATCATCACGTCCAGCGGCTTGCCGGGTTCGTTCAAGCGCCGGGCGAGCTTGGGCGAGTCCACGGTCTGGATCACGTGGAACAGCTCCGCCGCCTTGCGCGACTTGTTCGACTGCAGATGGCCGATGAGGTGGAATCGCGCGCCGGCGAGTCCGCCGGTCAGCGGTGCTTTGCCTTCGAATTCCTGTACGTAGTTCTCGCCGAAGTCGCGGAGGCCGAGTTCGTATCCCTCGAGGAGGACATCGGCAGGGAATACCTTGGTGACCGCCACCAGGGTGATCTCCTGCCTATTCCTCCCCGCCTGCTGGCATGCCCTCAAAATTCTTTCTTCCACCGCTGAGAGATTTTCCTTTAGCATGCACTTTCATAATAGGTGACCCAGGAACTGCTTTCCGTCATCCGCGATTTTGTCGGCCGTTCCGTCGCGCCGGTGCTGATCGAACCGGGCGAGGAGCCGGTTCCGCTCACCGAGGGGAGCTTCTCGATCGAGCCCGCCGGTACGCGGATTCTGATACAAGCGTGGAACGAATCGAAGACGCTGACGCGCCGTGTGACGGCGGTCACGCGCGCCGGGCATGGCAGGCTGGAACTGGCCGCCGAGCGGTTCGGCAAGACGGCGGCGCCGCTGATCATCGTGGACGAGGCTCGACCTGGCCGCGAGACCACGGGACGAAAGGCGGCGCGGGCGGTGCTGCGGGAGCAGTTCCGCAGGTGGCTGGCGCGGCAGTTCCCCGGATGGCGCATCGGCGACGTCACGGTCGAGATGGACCTCGAGCACACACTGTCACCTGTCTACCCGCGCGCTTTGGCGCGGCGCGGCGGAAGCGGGTGGGCGGCAATGGCGTCGCCGCCGGGCCCCGCCGCGGCGGATGGACTGCTCACGGCTGCCTTGATCTGGCTCGACTACCTGCGCCATCGCGAGCATCGAACCTCGATCGAGGGTCTGGCGCTGTTCGTGCCCGCCGGCGAGGACCGAACCACGTGCCTGCGGCTCCGTTGGCTGGATCCCCATGCCACCCGTGTCGCCGTCTTCACCTACGACGAGCAGGGCTGGGAAGAGCAGATCGACCCCGCGCAACACGGCAACCTCGACACGCGCGTCGATCCGCCAGGAGCCTTGCCCGATCCTCCCCGCGATCCCACGCTGCCCGAGGCGATTCTCGAGCGGCAGGTGCGGCGCAATCTCGCCACGATCGACGCGCACCTTTGTCCGGCGCCGGTGTATGGGCAGGTTCCGGCGTTGGCGGGAGTGGAGCGCGGCATCATGGACCTGCTGGCGATCGACCGCGGCGGGCGGCTGGCAGTGATCGAGTTGAAGGTGACGCCCGAGCCGCGGCTGCCCATCCAGGCGCTCGACTACTGGATGCGCGTGCGGTGGCATCAGCGCGCAGGGGACTTCGAACGCATGGGCTATTTCGCCGGCAAAGCGATCTCGGCCGATCCGCCGCGGCTTCTGCTGGTAGCCCCGGCGCTCGAGTTTCACCCGACGACCGAAACCATCCTGCGGTATTTCGCATCTGCTATACCGGTGGAGCGTGTGGGGCTAGCGGTAGAATGGCGTAGGGAACCGCGAGTGCTGTTCCGCCGGCGGGGCGCGATGCCGCCGCATTGATCGGTTGAGGAGAACGGCGAAAGGCGCGATGGCTCTTGCGATTTTCAAACAAGTCCGGCAGGCGATCGAACAACTGAATCCAGCGGAGGTGCGCGAGCAGGCCGCGCGGCGCGTGGACATCCGGTTGACCGCGTCCGGCGGCGAGGGTTACACGCAGATCGAGGATTTCCTGGTTCCGCGCCGGATGTCGAAGGACCGGCGCCAGGAGGCTCTGAACACGGTGTTCCGGGCCGACGACGCGGATGCGCCCCGCGAGTTCGACCTCGACATCGTCGAGGAGGGAATGCATCGGCCCCGCGGGTCTTACGTCTTCCGGCCGGACAAGCCGGGGCGGCTGGCCGCCGACATATTGGAGGCGCGCCCGGAGCTGTCGTTGCCGCTCGCGCGGCTGTTCGGACCGTTCCTCGGGCCGGTCTCGGAGGCGATCGTCTACAAGGTTTCCAAGGAAAACGCGCTGTTTTCGATCGCCACCGCGCTGCCCGACATAGCGCCCGGCTTCGCGATTCCGTGGGCGATCCCGGAGGCCATGTCGGACACGGCGGTGCTCTCGGTGAATCAGGTGCGGATGGCGTTCCTGCTGGCGGCGGCGAGCGGCCGGCCGGTGGGATACCGGGAGCAGAAGACCGAGGTCGCCTCGATCATTGCCGGGGCGCTCGGCTGGCGCGCGCTGGCGCGGCAACTGATCGGCAAGATCCCGATGGGGGGCGGCGTGATTCCCAAGGCTGGGATCGCGTTCGCGGCGACCTACGTCGAAGGCCGTTCGCTCGAGCGCCTGTACCGGGTGGGTTACGGCTTCACCGAGGACGAGCGCAAGGACGCCTATCGCGACGCGCTCGATCAAGGCAAGCAGGTGGCGCGGGCGCTCTACGATAGGGTGAAGCGGAAGTAATCAGCCACCGGCGGCGAGATCGAGCAGCCGCTCCGGCCGGGGTGCGTTCGCCAACCGCCGCAGGCGCTCGCGGCGGTTGCGCAGTTCGGGCGTATCGGCGTGCGCCAGCGCGGCCTCGGTGAACTCGAGCGCCATGGCGAAGCTCTTTTCGCGGTGCTCGTAGTGCTTGGCGAGTTCGGTGAGGGCGTCCACGCGGTGGGCGTTGCGGCATTGGGCCAGGTCCGCCCACAGCGCCGCCGCCGCGTCGTGCCGCTTCAGCTTCTTCTCGACCTCGGCCAAATCCCACATGGACCGGAACATCAGATCGTCGGGCAGCGGACGTTCGAGACCCTTGCGGAACAGTCCGCACGCCTGATCCAGCCGGCCCGATCCGCGCAGCCAACGCGCCAGCGACACCATCTCCGCGCCGTGCGGCAGATCGCAGGCGGTGGGATCGCGAAAGGCCCAGGGCACGATTCCGGTCAGGCACGCCAGCGTCACGATATCGAGCGCGTTGTGCAGGAACACCGGGGCCAGGCGGGCGGCGCGGCCGGTTCGCACATAATCGAAGTAGATGGTGGGGATGAGCATCCCGGGGACGTCGTCCAGTCGCTCATGGCCGAGGATGCGGGACTCCAGCTCCACCAGGCGGCAGCTTTCAAAGCGCAGGCGCCAGAGGCGGCGGGCGCCGTAAAGCAGGTCGAGGTGAGCCATCGAGGAGAACGGCGGTTTGCGGCGCGACATGCGGTAGCGGGTTTCGAGCAGAGGCACGTCGAACGATTTGCCATTGTAGGTGACCAGCACCTGCACGTCTGCGAGCGATTCCGAGAGAGCGTGCAGTTGGCTGGATTCTTCGCCGTAGTCGCGCATGAAGAACTGGCGGACTTGGAATCCGTCCGGGGTGATGCGGCCGACGCCCACCAGGAAGGCGCAGGTGCCGGATCCACCCGCGAGGCCGGTGGTTTCGGTGTCGAGGAAGGCCCACGATTCCGGGGGCGCGGCGGCGATTTCGCCTTCGGAGATGCCGTCGAGCAGGTCGTGGGGGAGGTCGAGGAGGGCGCCGATTTCCATCGTGCCGTGGCGTTTGCGGCGGTCGTAGGAGAGGTTGGATTCGAAGTGGCGTCCGGCGGGGGTGACGACTTCGATGCCGTTGACGTGGTCCTCGATGAGGCAGGGGGGCAGCTTGGGGCGCTCCGCCATTTCGCGGTCGACGCGGGCGGTGGTGATGGCCACGCGCTGGCGGAGTTCCTGGATCTGCTCGTCGATGGTCACGCGTCTTCGCTTTTTGTTTGCCGGGCTTTCCCGTCAGTGTACCGCGAGACGGCTACTTGGGGGTGATGCACACGCCGGGTGGGAACTCGCGGCGGTCCGGGCCGAACGCGGGGCGGACCTCGACGTACATGTCGAGGTGCTTGCCCTGGTGTACCAAGGGGCGGTCGAAGTCTCCGAAGAACCGGGTGGGATTCACGGGGTTGCCGTCCAACTGAGCGGCCCAGAGATAGGGAATGACATCGCGATCCCGGTGCCGGCGGAGCTTTGCGAGGGTGAGATCGTAACCGGGCGCCGCGCGATCGGCCGAGCCGGCGCCGACAGTGGTACGGATCAGCGCGCCGGAAGCGTCGTGGAGGGGATGAACATTGGCAATTCACCCCCTTGACACGGGATTGAAATAGCGCCATGTTACCTTCGGTACACCTATGCTTCCACGCTTCGCGTTCCTATCCTTCGCGGTTTGCGCCTTTGCGCAGTTTGACACGGCGGTCGTGCTCGGTACGGTCAGAGATCAATCGTCCAACGTAGTTCCCAGCACGGCGATTAAACTGCTCAATGTCGAGACGGGCATTCAGAGCGCAACATCGACCAACGAGGCCGGCGAGTACCTGTTTCTCAACGTCAAGATCGGCAAGTATAAAATCACGGCGCAGAAGGTGGGCTTCGCGACGGCGAATGCCGATGATGTCAGCGTCAACGTGAACGCGCGGCAACGTTTGGACTTTTCACTGAAAGTCGGCCAAGTCACCGAGTCGCTCAATGTAACCGAGGGCGTTATCGCTGTCGAGTCCGATTCATCGGACCGCGGGCGTGTTGTTGGGCGCAAGCAGATCGTCGATCTGCCGCTCAACGGCCGCAACTACGCCGATCTCGCGCTGTTGACGACGGGCGTGCGGCCCGATTACGCCAACGCGAATCCGCCGCGCGAGGGCTCGTTCAATGTGAACGGGCAGCGATCGATCTTCAACAACTTTCTGATGGATGGCATGGACAACAATGCCTACGGTACGTCGAATCAGGGCTTCAGCAATCAGGTCGTCCAACTCACACCCGATGCCGTCGGCGAATTCAAAGTCGTGACTTCGAATCCGAGCGCCGAATTCGGGCGATCGTCGGGCGCGATCATCAACGCGACGATGAAGTCGGGCTCCAACGAGTTTCACGGTACGGCGTGGGAATATCTGCGCAACACGGAATTGAACGCGGTCGGGTTCTTCAAGCCTGCAACCGGCAAGCCGGTGTTTCAACGCAATCAGTTTGGCTTTACGTTGGGCGGGCCGCTCGTCAAGAACAAGGCGTTCTTCTTCTCGAACTACGAAGGCTTCCGCGAGCGCCAGAAGTTCACGGAGTTCCGCACCCTGCCGACGATGGCCGATCGCACGGCGACGTTCAACATTCCGGTAACGAATCCGCTGACGGGCGCTCTGTACCCGGCGAACACGCCGATCCCGGCGACCGCGATCACGCCATTCGCGCGCACGGTGCTGAGCAACTTGCCCGCGCCGAACAACAACACCGCGCGCGCGAACAACTTCGTGAATTTGCGCTCGGACAAGAACAACAACGACAAGATGGATCTGAAGCTCGACGGGCAGATCAACTCGCGCATGACGGCGTTTGTGCGTGCGTCGCACCGCAAGTCGAACATCTTCCAACAGCCGGAGATTCCGGGGCCGTCGGGCGGCGAAGGCAACGGTTTCCTGCGCGTGCTCAATCAATCGCTCGCAACGGGCTGGACGAATGCGCTCACGCCGGCTTCGCTGCTCGAGGTGCGGTTCGGCGTATCGCGCACCAACGCCGGCAAGGAGCCGTTCGGACTGGGCGGGCCGTCGATGCGGTCGCTCCCTGGCATCACGGGGTTAAGCGAAGATCCGCGATTGACAGGTGGATTGACGCGGCAAGGGATCAGCGGTTTCTCGGATCTCGGCCGGCAGGCGACGAATCCGCAATGGCAGCATCCAACGGTTTGGAATCCGAAGGTCAACTACTCGTTCATCAAGGGCCGGCACTCGATGAAGACGGGTTATGAGTATCAGCGCATCCACACCGAGATTCAAGACGTGAATCCGCTGTATGGCAACGATATTTACGCCGGGCAGTTCTCGCGGCCGGCGGGATCGGCGGCGCCGAGCGCGGCCGATTCGCAAGCTTACAATCTTGCCGACTTCCTGTTCGGCGCACGCAGCGAGTATCAGCTCGTCAACTTCTACATCGCCAAGTACCGGCAGGTGATGAACTACTTCTACTTCCAAGACGACTTCAAAATCACCAGCAAACTCGCTCTGAATCTCGGCGCGCGGTATGAGTATGCGACGCCGCAGTGGGAAGCGGGCAACGTTCTGTCGAACTTCGACCCGGTGACGAGCAAATTGATCGCAGCGAAGTCCGGCTCGATCGCCGGCCGCGCGCAGATCAATCCCGACCGCAACAACTGGGCGCCGCGGTTGGGGTTCGCGTATTCGATGAATCCGAAGACGGTGGTGCGCGGCGGCTATGGCATCTCCTACATTCACTTCAATCGCGCAGGCGGCGGCAATATTCTCGGCATTAACGGACCGCAGGTTGTGATCGCGGCGATTGCGCAGCGGCCGACAGATGCGTCGTTCCGGCCGACGCAGGCGGGCTATCCGACGGGGCTCACCGATCCTGACAAGTTCAATCCGCTGTTGTCGAATATCTCCTACATTCCGCGCGAGTCGCCGACGGGCTACGCGCAGAACTGGTCGTTCTCTTTGCAGCGCGAGATTATGCGCAACACGGTGGTCGATATCGGCTATGTCGGCAACAACTCGAACCATCTGGTTGTCTTCGCCGACTACAACGAAGCGCGGCCGAACCGGCCGGGCGAGAACGCGTCGATTCAAGCGCGTCGTCCGAATCAGGCGTTTAGCGCGATCACGGTGACATTCCCAGCGGCCCGCGCGAACTACCACGCGCTGCAGGCGCGGTTCGAACGTAAGTTCACGAACGGCTTCAGCTTCCTGAATTCGTTCGTGTTCTCGAAGGCGATCGATACGACGGGACAGGCGCTTGAAGCGCAGGGCGGTTCGGGCGGGCGGTCGAGCCCGCAGAGCTTCTACGCGCTGGGCGCGGAGCGCGCTGTGTCGGACTTCGATCAACGGTTCAACAATACGACGGCGGTGATTTACGAACTGCCGTTCGGTAAGGGCCGAAAGTACGCGAATCTGCCGGTGGCGGCGGACTACTTGCTCGGCGGCTGGCAGTTGAATTGGATTCACAGCATGTGGAGCGGGCAGCCGGTGAATCTCAGCTACACTCCCGCGGCGAATTTCCAGGTCTCGCAGACGTTGCCCGATTGGCGCGGCGGCATCAGCTATCGGCCGAATGTGACGGGGGACATCATGGTTCCCAAGAGCCAACGCAATCAGGACAATTGGATCGATGCGTCAAAAGTTGTGATTCCGACCGATCCGAGCCAGCCGTTCGGCAACGCCGGGCGAAACATCGCGCGGCGGCCCGGTTTGGCGACGGCCGATATCGGCATTCAGAAATCGTTCGCACTGCCGTTCCGCGAGGGTATGGCGCTGCAGTTCCGGGCGGAATCGTTCAATGCGTTCAACCGGACGAACTTTGCGAATCCGCAGATGAACCGGTCCGGCGCGGGATTCGGGCAGATTCGGTCGACGTTCCCGGCGCGGCAAGTGCAGTTTGCGTTGCGGCTTTCGTTCTAGCGTTTTTCGCCGGCGGCAAGAAGCGTCTCGAAATGAGGCGCTTCTTCCTCTTCACAACAGATTCGGGCTCAGACCGCCAGCGCAAGCGGCGGCCTGCACAGAATCGGCGACTGCGCATAATTACGGCCAAGCGCAACATTGGACCAGGCGTTTCGCGACGGCCGCGTCCTTCCGCGAGTAGCTGATGAACCAATAAGGTCCAGCGTCAGCCGGCGGGATAACGATTGGGGTCATTGCGAGTCTAGCAATGAGATTCTACTATATGACCGCGATCGCCGCTACGCAGTTATTCGACGCCAAGCATCGGCTACGAGAGTTCTTCCCGCGCCTCGGTTCGTCGAGTTCGAACATGTAGATGTCCTCGGGCTTGGCTCCGGGCTTCAGCAGCGCGATCTCCTTGATTGGTGGTCGTCGATCGATTCCAGTTCTCGCGCGTTGAGCCCGTAGACGTCCTTGCTATGGCGCAGCCACTTGGCGGCACGCCAAAGCGGCGCGGCGCGCCGCCGGATCGTCTCATAAACAATGTTGACGGATCAGCGCTTGTCGCCGTAGTCGAAACGATAGATGTCGGCGACACTGGATCCCGGCGGCATGGAGGCGATCTCCTTCAAGTAGCCGCTGGTCAAGTCGTAGACCCAGCCGTGCAAGGTAGGCGCGCCCTCCTTATGCCAGGCCCGTTGCACAACCGACGTCTGGGCCAGGTTCTGTACCTGCTCATAGACGTTGAGCTCCACGAGCCGGTCCCAGCGTGCCATGGGGTCGGCGATGGCCTCGATCTCGCGCTGATACAAACGGTAGACATCCTTGATATGCCGCAGCCATTTATTGATCAGGCCCAGATCCTGCCGGTTCATCGCGTTCTTCACGCCGCCACAGCGGTAGTGCCCGCACACGATGATGTGCTTGACCTTCAACACCTCCACCGCGTATTGCAGCACGCTGAGCACGTTGAAATCGGTGTGCACCACCAGATTTGCGATATTGCGATGCACGAACAGCTCGCCCGGTTCCGCCCCGGTCACATCCTCGGCCGGCACCCGCGAATCGGAGCACCCGATCCAGAGGAACTCCGGCGTCTGCGTCTCCGTGCGGCTGACAAAATAATCCGGCCGGATCTTGAGTTTTTCCTCAACCCAGCTCTTATTGGCCAATAGCAGCTTCTTGTGTGGTTCCATGACGCTCTCTCCGTCCGCCGCTAGGGGGCGATCTCCCAATGTCTCAACTCCACGTGGATGTCGCGGAGCTGGGCCAACTTGCGGAAGTCCTCCACTACTTCCATGATGTCGTGGTCGATGTACAACGCCCGCGTGCCGTCGATAATGACGTGCGAGTGCTTCGGCAATCGACGCAGCTTGCTTCGCAGTTCGCTTTTGTTGAGGAAGCTGGCGTCCTTGTTGAAACGCATCATGTAGTCTTTTCCATCGCTCACCACGGTGATGGCGTCATGATGGTTGGTGCGCATCACGAAGAAGGCGCCGAAGGCCAGGCCGATCAGGACGCCGATCAGTAAATCGCTGAAGACCACCGCCACTACCGTGACGATGAACGGGACAAATTGATCCATTCCCAAGCCGTACATCGAACGGTAGAGCGACAGGGGTGTGAGCTTCAGGCCGATCACAATGAGGATGCCAGCCAGGCAAGCCAGTGGCACCAGCTTCAGGACTCCGGGAATCAGCATCACCGCCGCCAGCAACAGCAAGCCCTGCAGGAAGGAGCTCATCCAGGTGCGTCCTCCGGCATAGACGTTGGCGGATGTCCGCACCACGACCGAGGTCATCGGCAAGCCGCCGATCAAGCCGGAGACCAGATTCCCAACGCCCTGCGCACACAGTTCGCGATTCGGGGGGGAGATGCGCTTGAATGGGTCCAGCCGGTCGGCCGCTTCCAGGGACAACAAACTCTCGATGCTACCCACCAGCGCGATGGCGCCGGCAGCCAGCCATACCGTCTTGTTCGTCACGAAGGTGAGATCGGGAAGTGTAAACTGCCGGAAGAACTCTCCCGCATTGGCCGCCACGGGCAGGTTCACGAGATGCTCCGGGTCCACCAACTGCCAGCCGTTGCCGGTCACGGCGAACAGTTGGTTCAGGCCGGCGCCCAGCAAGACGGCCGGCAGCGGCCCCGGCAGAATACGAAAGAGGCGTTGGCGGGAAGCCATCCAGTCCCAGGCGAACAGCAGCGCCAAGCTGGCCAGCGAGATGACGATCGCGCCGGGCGAGGCGCTCATGATGCCATCCGCGATGTCGCTCAACGTGTTGCTGCCCCCCGCTTCGAGGAAGCTGAAATCTCCCTCGTAGTCCTGGTCGCGGCCCAGTGCATGGGGAATCTGCTTGAGGATGATAACGATGCCTATCCCGGCGAGCATGCCCTTGATCACGGAGTTGGGTACATAGTCGGCGATCGCGCCCAGTTTCACCGCGCCGAACGCAAATTGGATCAACCCCGACAACACCACGGCCGTCAGAAAACCCGGATACGACCCGATATCCCGGATGGCGCCGGCCGCGATGATGGCCAACCCGGCGGCTGGTCCGCTCACGCTCACCTGCGAGCCCGACAGTAGGCTGACTACTAACCCGCCTACGATGCCGGCGATAATGCCCGCGAACAGCGGCGCGCCGGAAGCCAGCGCGATTCCCAGGCAGAGCGGGAGCGCCACGAGAAAGACAGCGACGCCGGCCGGTCCGTCGTGCCCCAAGTTCGCCCGTACCGCATCGGAAGCGGGGCGGCTTTCAACCGACATATGAAGTCTCCTCCCGTACCCCGGCGGCGATGGCCGAAGTACGCTCCTTGATTCGAATTAGTCGTGAAAAATCAAGACCGGTAGGAGGGAGGAGCGCGCCCACGATCTCGCACCCGGTACCCGGCGCGCGTGGCGGGAAACACGGCCGGGTTCGACCCCGGCCCGAACATGGGAGCGCCCGGGGCCTGCCCAGACGCGACGGCGTCCGCCGGCGGCGTGACGAATACCGGCAAATAGGCCGAATCCCCCTGGGCGCAATGGGCCTGGGCGCGGCTGGCAGTCGGGAGCGAGCAAGACCGCCGCCGCCAAAACAACTCGTCCTCGAGAGGCGCGGCGCTCAGGGCGCCGAGCAAAAGCGCGATGGCCAGGAGGGTGCGCCGGGGCGATACCACCCATCGAGTGTATCAGGCCGCCGCCCGGTGCGAAAGACCTCGACGGACGAATCGGCGAGTTGATATCCTGAAAGCCGGTGCGGTCCACGATTCTCCTAGCCAAGCCCCGCCACTTCCGCGCACTCGGGCGCCTATTGCTGCTGGCGTTGCTGGCTTGTTCCTCGTTTTGGGTGGGAGAGACGGAGCCGGACGAACTGGGTTCGGTCCAAGCCGGAAGAGCGGCGTCGGAACGAACAAGGCGGCGGCGCGGCCGGACCGCCCATTCGGCGGACGCCCTCCGCACCGCGAGCCACCACGTCTCCACGCGCGGGGAGTTGGTTTTCGAGGCGATCTGTCCCGGGTTGGCGCTCGAGACTACGGCCGATGGTGGCGGCGTGGCGCCTGCCAGCTTGCCGCTCGTGTCACGACCCGCCCGGACCGTTGGCTTCGATCGCGGTCCTCCGGCCCGCCTCGGGTAGTCCATCCATAGAATCTTCGGTCTTTTCCGGAATCTCCGGAACGCTCGCGCGCTTTTCAGCTTCCGCGGGCGGATTCGATATGTGTCTTCAAGCAAGGAGAGAGTTCATGCAGCCCAAGTTCACCGGCGATATTCTGCCGTCCATCATCGTTTTCCTGGTTGCGCTGCCATTGTGCATGGGAATCGCCATCGCCTCCGGCATGCCGCCCGCGTCGGGCCTGATCACCGGCATCATCGGCGGTATCGTCGTGGGCGTCATTGCCGGTTCGCCCCTTCAGGTAAGTGGACCCGCGGCCGGGCTCGCGGTCCTCGTGGCGCAGATCGTGCAGGAGCATGGGGTGAACGCCCTGGGCCCGATGCTCATCGTGGCCGGCGTCATCCAGTTCGGCGCGGGGATGTTCAAAACAGGCCAGTGGTTCCGCGCGATCTCGCCCGCCGTGATCTACGGTATGTTGACCGGCATCGGCATCCTGATCTTCGCCAGCCAGTTCCACGTGATGCTCGACGACAAACCGGGCAGCAACGGTGTGATGAATCTATTGACCATTCCGCGCGCGCTCCACAACGATTTCAGCAAGGAAGGCTACGAGCAGCACCATGTGCCCGCCCTGCTTGGCCTGATGACTATCACCACCCTGATGCTGTGGAACCGGTTCCGCCCCAAGGCGCTCAAAATGATCCCCGGCGCGCTGATCGGCGTGGTGCTGGCCACGGTTACGGCTCTGGTCTGGGACGCCAAGGTAAATTACGTCGACGTGCCCGCCAATCTGCTCGCCGCCGCTAACTGGATGTCGCTCGATCGCTTCGCCATTCTCACGAACAAGAGCGCCTTGATCTCGACGCTTACGCTCGCGTTCGTGGCCAGCGCCGAGACGCTTCTCTCGGCCGGCGCGGTGGATCGCATGCACGACGGCCCCCGCAGCGACTACGACCAGGAACTGCGCGCCCAAGGCGTCGGCAATTTCCTGTGCGGAATCGCCGGGTCTTTGCCGATGACCGGTGTAATCGTGCGCAGTTCGGCCAACGTGCTGGCGGGCGGCAAGACGCGCTGGTCGGCTGTGATGCACGGAGTCTGGATGCTGGCCTTCGTGGCGGCGCTGCCTTTCGTGCTGGAGAGGGTGCCCATCGCATCGCTGGCCGGGATCCTCGTCTATACCGGTTATAAGCTGATGGATTGGAAGAGCGCCAAGGCCCTGGCCAAGTATGGCCACATGCCGCTTTGGATCTTTGGCGCCACCGTGGCCGGGATTGTAGGTATCGACCTGTTGACCGGTGTCATACTCGGCATTCTGCTCTCGTTCGGCAAGCTGATTCAGACAGCGTCTCAGATTGACATCTGGGTGCAGCAGGGCGAAGACCAACAGCGTGCCGACGTCCATATCTCGGGCGCGGCGACTTTCGTGAAGCTGCCCGTGATCGCCCAGACATTCCAGAAGCTGCCGCGCAACATCCAGTGCCACGTGCACTTCGCCGAACTGGTCTCCATCGATCACAGCGTGATGGATCTTCTTACCTCGCTCGAAGACGAGTTCGAGAGAGGCGGCGGACGGCTGGTCACCGAATGGGACCACCTGCACGTGCGCCATGAGAATCTCATCCGTGGCACGCAGCAGCAGCAGGAAGACAAGGTGTCCAAATGAGTCCAGGTCCGGCGCGCGACCGGTTGGAGGCGGTCCTGAACCATGAGGCCCATCTCTTGCCGGTGCAGGGGCCCATCGGGGTCTTCATCCACCACAATACGTTACACGCGTTTCAGCACCTGCCGTTCGAGCAGGCCGTCCGCGACGCCGCGCGGACCTTCGGCGCCGAACCGTTCATGGAAGAACGAGCGTTCCGCGAGGCCCTCGCGCGCGGGCGCATTCTGCCCGAGGATCTCGACGCGGTGCTAGCCCGGGAACCGGACGTCGAACTGTGGTCAGGCGGCTTGACCCGCACGACGTTGCGCCGCGCCATGCTTTGGCCAGGCGTGGGGGATTTCCGGCCGGAGACCGTCGAGTGGGCGATCGCCGAAAGCCCCTTGGGCAGCGATCCGCGCCTCGACTTCTGCCTGCGGCATATGCCGGAGCCGGCGCCGGCCACCGCCGTCCGGCCCGTGCGCCCGCGCGACGGAGTGCTGGCCGCCGCGCACGCCGACATCGACGAAGTGGTGGAGCCCCACCTGATCAAGCTCTGCGCCGCGTTCCTCGACCAGGGGCTGGCGAACTGGCCCATGCCCTATCGCGAAGAAGGGTTTTGGCGCGCGACTCTACGGCTTCTCGCGCAGCCGGCGACGCTGACCGGAGGCGGCTTGCGCCGCCTCGACGAATTTGCGCGAATGGCCCGCCCATGGGATGCGCCGGACGCTGTGTTGCACTGGCTCGGCTTGCTGGGCGTCGACGAGGACGACTGGCCGGGATTGATTCAAGCCGAGTTACTCGCCTTGCCGGGTTGGGCCGGCCTGATGCACACGCTCGAGCACGATCCCGCGCTGGCCCCGCACCACCGCGCGCCGGCCTCGTTGATGGATTTTCTCGCCGTGCGGCTCTTACTCACCGTCGCCGCCACCGCGAGCGTTACCGGGGATTTGACAAGCTGGCGGCTCACCAGGCCGCCGGCGGCCCCGCATCCGCGGGCCCAACTGGCGCGCGCCGCGACACTGGCGGACGCGATCGGGCTGGCCGGCCTGCCGTCGCCCGCGTTGGCCGCGCTTCCGGGGGACGATCGACGCCGGCTCTTCGCGGCCATTGAAGAGTTCGGCGCCTGGGAAAGAAGGCGGGTGTTACAACTGGCCTATGAGCGGCGGCACGAGCGGCAGGTGTTGTTGCCCCTGGCGGAGCATCGCCGCTCGTCTGTTCCGGCCACTCCGGCGCGAGCCGCCGCGCAGGTGATTTTCTGCATCGACGAGCGGGAAGAAGCCATCCGCCGGCACCTGGAAGAGACCGACCCGGGTATCGAGACCCTCGGCGCTGCGGGCTTCTTTGGCGCGGCGGTGAACTTCGCCGGCATCGACGATGCGCACGGCGTACCGCTGTGTCCCGTAGTGGTGAAGCCTCGCCACGCGGTGGAGGAACGCCCGGCGAAAGGTGAGGGCGAAGTCTATGCCCGGCGTCGCGCCTTGCGCCGCGTAGGCGGGCAACTGGTACGGCACTGGTTCGTTTCGTCGCGGACGCTCCTGAGAGGCTGGCTGGGCACCGCGGGCCTGGGTTTGCTTTCGATCTTTCCGCTGGCGGCACGGGTGTTGAGCCCGCGCCTCCACGGCGAAATGGCCAAGCGTCTGTATGCCGCCTTCTTGCCCGAGCCGATCACGGAACTGGCCTTCATGCGCGACGGCGCGCAGGGGCAAGTAGCCGAAGGAGGCTTGCTGCGGGGCTTCACCGTCGAGGAGAATACCGACCGCGTCACCGCCGTGCTCGGCGCGGCGGGGCTCCGCCAGGGTCTGGCGCGGCTGGTGACTGTGCTGGGGCACGGTTCCACCAGCCTGAACAATCCGCACGAATCGGCTCACGACTGCGGCGCCTGCGGCGGACGCCGCGGCGGACCGAACGCACGGCTCTTCGCGGCCATGGCCAATCACCCGGACGTACGGACGCAGTTGCGCGAGCGCGGCCTGGAGATCCCCGCCGACACTTGGTTCGTGGGCGGCTATCACGACACATGCAGCGACGATATCGACCTGTTCGACTTGAACTTGGCGCCCCCGGCGCACGCCGCCGACTTGCTTCGCGTCCGCGCGGCGCTGGACCGGGCCAGAGCCCTCAGCGCTCACGAGCGCGCGCGGAGGTTCGAAGCCGCCTCCTATTCGCTCGACGCCGCGGGTGGCTTGCGGCACGCGCAGGTACGCGCGGAACATCTCGCCGAACCGCGCCCGGAGTACGGACACTGCACCAACGCCGTCTGCATCGTTGGCCGGCGCTCCACCACGCGTGGCCTGTTCCTCGACCGCAGAGCGTTTCTGGTCTCTTACGATGCCTCGCAGGATCCGGAGAACCAAAGCCTCGCGGCGCAATTGGGCGCGGTGGTGCCGGTCTGCGGAGGCATCAGTCTCGAATACTACTTCTCGTTCGTCGACAACGAAGCTTACGGCTGCGGCACCAAGCTGCCCCACAACGTGACCGGGTTAGTGGGTGTGATGAATGGCTATGAAAGCGACCTGCGTACCGGGCTACCTTGGCAGATGGTGGAGATCCATGAACCCGTCCGGATACTCTTTGTCGTGGAGTCGTCTCCCGAACGAGTGCTCGATACCATGCGCAAGAATCCGCTCGTGTGGGAGTTCCTGGTCAACCGCTGGATCCGGCTGGCCGTGCTCGACCCAGCGGGCGGGCCGCCACTGGCCTATCGCGATGGCGCGTGGGAGCCGGTGGAAGGCGGCGATGTGCCATTGCCAGTCGCGCCATCGTCCATGTCGTGGTATGCCGGCCGGCGTGAGCATCTTCCCATCGCCCGCATCCAGGGGGCCGCTGCTTGAGCGAGATACGCGTGCCGCCGCCACGCCCGGCGAGCCGGCCGGAAGCAGGTGGACATACGCCTGGCTTTCGAACACCGTGCACGAGCGCGGCGGCCCCGCCAACGACGCACGGCAAGCGATGGTATGCCGCCGGCCGGAAATGCCGGCCAAGTCTTCCAACTAGCGGCCTCCGTTCGATGAAACCTCCGTCGCTTCACATCGCCGCCGGCCTTGCCCCGGAGGCCGCCGCATGATGGAAACTCTGCTGCTTGCCATCGTCGCCACGCCCGGCGTCACGTTCCTCGCGCTAGGCTTCTGCTGGCTCGCCGGATGGACGCCCACCGAGCGCTTCGTGTCGCGCGTGACAGCCGTCGCCTTCAGCCTGCTGACGGCGGGCGCCGCCTGGCTCGCTTGGCTGATGTTCGCCGCGGGCGTCGTTAGCGTGCGAATCTCGCTCGGCGAGTGGTTCCGCGCCGGCGGCTATCACTTCCCGCTTGCCCTCCAAGTCGACCGCCTGTCGCTCCCGATGGTCGCCATCACAGCGGTGCTGGGCGGACTGGCCGGATCGTTCTCGGTCCGCTATGTGCATCGCGACCCCGGCTTTTTCCGCTTCTTTCTCCTGCTGAATCTGTTTGCGTTCGGCGCGATCACCGCGTTTACCGCCGGTTCGTTCGATCTGCTGATCGGGGGCTGGGAACTCGTCGGCGTGACGTCCGTCCTGCTGATCGCCTTCTTCGGCGACCGGCCCGCGCCGGCCCGCAACGCCGTCCGCGTCTTTGCCAGCTACCGCATCGCCGACATAGGCATTTTGCTGGCTAGCTTCGTGCTGCATCACGGCGGCTCAACCTTGTTCACGCCGATGCTGCCGGGCGACTGGCCCGGCCAAGGTTCCCGTCTTGCGGCGCCGGACGCGTTACTTGCGGGCTTTCTGCTGCTGACCGCCGCGTCGGGCAAATCCGCGCAAGGGCCCTTCGCCGGTTGGCTGCCGCGGGCCATGGAAGGCCCCACGCCGTCCAGTTCCATCTTCTACGGCGCGATTTCCATTCATCTGGGCGCCTACCTGTTGCTGCGGTTCGAGCCGGTGATTCAAAGCGCGCCGCCGGTCGCCTGGGCCACCGTGATCGTCGGCGCATTGACGGCCCTCACCGGTACCGCCTCGCATCGCGTCTCCTCCGACGTGAAGACCTCGCTGGCCTATGCCTCCATGACGCAGGTGGGCGTCATCTTCGTCGAGATCGGTCTCGGCTATCCACGCCTGGCGTTGTGGCACATTGTGGGCCATGCCGTGGTGCGCACTCTGCAACTGCTGCGCGCGCCGTCCATGCTGCACGACTATCACAAGATGCATGCGGCCGTCGGCGGAGACCTGCGGCCCACCGGGCAATGGATGCCGGCCGTGCTGCCCATGGGCCCGCGGATGTGGCTCTACCGGTTCGGGCTGGAAGGCGGCTTCTACGACGCCTGGCTCGACCGGCTGGTGATCGCACCGGTGTTGCGCCTTGCGCGCGCGCTGTCTGGACGGAGCAAAGATGCTCCAGCTTGATTCGCTCGCCCTCGTCTCGATGGGCTCCTTCCTGCTGCTGTTTGCGGTCACGGTGTTAGCCGCGCCTCGTCGCGACCGCACCGGCGCGGCTCGCCTGGAACTAGCCGCTCTGCTCGCCGGCACGCTGCTGGCCTATGCCGCCGCGGCCCTGCCGGTGTTTCTCGCCGGCTGGGCCCTTACAGTGTGGCCCTCCTGGCGCGGCCAAAGTCGAGGGGCGCGCCTGGTGCTGGCGGCTAGCACCGTTCTGCTGGCCGGTGGCGCGGCGCTGATGTCCCATCCTCCCGTGGCGTTCGTGGCCTTAGCCGCCGCCGTGCTGTTGCGCAAAGGCATCTTCCCCTTTCACCGCGCCACGCTCGGCGCCTTCGAACGGATGCCGCTGCCCGCGGTCGGCCTGACGCTCAATAGCCACCTCGGCGGCTACTTACTGATCCGGTTTGTGATTCCGCGCTTTCCCGCGTTGTCCGCCGAGTGGCTGCCGCACCTGAGCATCCTGGCGCTGGTCACGTCGGTGTTCATGGCGCTGGCCGCGCTCGGCGAACGTCAACCCCGCCGGTTGCTCGGCCTGCTCTGGATCAGCCAAGGGTCGTTCATCCTGGCCGGGCTCGCCACCAATTCGCAGGCGGGCATCACCGGCGCTCTGATGCAGTGGTGGGTCGTGGCCTTCGCGATGACCGGTATGATGTCGGTCTACGCCTCGCTCGAGGCACGCACCAGCAGCGTGCGGTCGCCAGACGAGTTCCTCGGCTTGGCGGCGCATGCCCCTCGCCTCGGGGTCTTCTTCACGATCTGCGGACTCGCGCTGGTGGGTCTGCCCGGCACCTTGGGCTTCGTCGCCGAGGACCTGCTGTTCCACGGCGCGCTCGAAGCGCATCCGCTGCTGGGTGTCGCACTGCCGGTGGCTACCGCCTTGAACGCGATTTCGGTGCTCCGCTTGCTGGCAACGCTCTTCATGGGACGGCGGGCCATCCACGTACCGCCGGTCCCCGATGCTTTGCCTCGGGAGCGCCTCGCGCTGTCGCTGGCCGTTGGCTTGCTGATTTTCGGCGGGCTGATGCCCGCGCTTCTAATTGCGCTCCGTACACCATCGGCTGAGGCCTTAACCAAAGCAATATCGGGTAAATAAATAACCACGCCCGTGCCGCGAGCCATACGCGCACCGCGCTTCCGCGCCGCCGTTCACGAAGTCGGCCATACGCACTACCCGGTTGATTGACGCCTTCTCAAAAACCGGACTGCCGGCGTTGCAGCCGAAGCCGTGGAACATCGACGAATGGCTCGCCGGTATGTCCAACAGCCTGACGGGGGCGCCGTGTCGGAGAACACGCCTTGGATCCCGGTGGCGAGCCCGGCCGGCGCGCCGGGAGGGGTGATGCTGCCGGTGGCGCCCCTACGCGGGAGCGCTGAACCGCCCGGCGGCGGTGACGATCGGCGGCTACACCGGCGCGCCGAGAATCGTGACAGTCAAACAGTCCGCCGAGTAGGACGGGCGGCCCGCTTCCGGGGCTGGATCACCGTCATCGGAACGGAGGCCCGCGCCACCGGGATCAGCGAGTTGCGCTCCTCGGGTTCGGGGCGGACGCGCTGCGCCATTTCGATGTTGAGCGTGGTGATGAACTCTTCCATTTGACGCTGCATGGCTTCCATCTTCGCCCGCATGTTGAGGATGATCTCGACGCCGGCGAGATTGACGCCGAGGTCGCGAGTCAGCTTGAGAATCACCTCGAGCCGCTCCAGATCGTCGTCGGTGTACAAGCGCGTGTTGCCTTCGCTTCTCGACGGAAGCAGCAGCCCTTCGCGCTCATACAGCCGCAGCGTCTGGGGATGGATCTCATATTTATCGGCCACCGCCGAGATCATATAGGCGGCCTTGGACCGGCGTCCCATCAGATCTTACTCCACATGTCCGATCGCGGATCCTCGGGATGGAGTTGCGCCAACTCCCGCAGGATCTCGCGGCTTCGTTCGTCGCGCGCCAGCGGCGCCTGCACCGCGATCTCCACGATGAGATCGCCGCGCTTGTCCTTGCGCTGATTGTAGATGCCCTTGTCGCGCAGGCGGAACTTCTGCTCGTTCTGGGTCCCCTGCGGAATCTTGAGCAGGGCCTTGCCTTCCACCGTCGGAACCTCGAGCTTGGTTCCGAGCGCGGCCTCCCACACGGTGACCGGCACTTTGATGTGCAGGTCCTCGCCCTCGCGCTCGAAGAAGGGGTGCGGCTCCACGTTAACTGTGATGTAGAGGTCGCCCGGAGGCCCGCCGAGTGTCCCCGCGTTGCCTTTGTGGGCGACGCGCAGCCGGTCGCCCGGCTTGACTCCCGCCGGAAGCTTGACCTCGACCTGATCGCCGGCCGTGGTCCGGCCTTCGCCGTGACAGGCTGTGCAGACGTTTCGCAGGCGGCCAGATCCTTCGCACTTGGGGCACGTCAGGTTGAACTTCATCGCGCCCGCCTGTTGGGTCACGTTGCCGCTGCCGTTGCATTGCGGACAGACGATGTTGTTGCTTCCCGCCGCTCCCGATCCGCGGCAGGCTCCGCAGGTCTCGTGCCGCTGGATGGTGAGGCGCGCCTGCGTTCCCTTGACGGCGCGCCAGAAGTCGACGTTCAGCGCGTATTCGAGGTCGGAGCCGCGTTGCGGTTCCGAGCGCCGCTGCTGCGCCCGCCCGAAGAACTGGCCGAACAGATCGCCGAACCGCGAGTTCGGTTGTCCGGCCTGCTCGTCCTTGGGAGCGCCGAACATATCGGTGAAGTCGAAACCGCTGAAGTCCATGTGGGGCTGGCCGGGTCCCGGATGCGATCCCGGGGGGCCGCCCTGCATGTTCTCCGAATAGAAGCCGTGCTGATCGTAGACGGCCTTCTTCTTGGCGTCGCCGAGGACCTCGTGGGCTTCGGATAGATGCTTGAAACGCTCTTCCGCGGCCTTGTCGCCGGGGTTGAGATCGGGGTGGAACTTGCGCGCGAGCCGGCGGTACGCCTTGCGGATCTCATCCTCGGTGGCTCCCCGGCGCAGGCCCAAGGTCTCGTAATAGTCCTGTTTCTGCGGCATGGTGAATCGAACGGGCGGAGACCGGCTCCGCCCCTGTCCGCTCCCGTTGCTTACTTCTTCTCGTCCACGTCCACGAACTCGGCGTCCACCACCGTGTCGTCCTTCTTCTTGGCTCCGTCGCCCGGCCCGGCTCCCGGTTGTCCGGCGCCGCCCGGACCGCCCTGGCCCGCCGAGGTGGCCTTGTACATCGCCTCCGCCATCTTGTGGGACGACTGCGTCAGCTTGTCCATCGCGGCCTGGATCTTGTCCTTGCCGCCGCCTTCCATCGCCTGGCGCACTTCCTTGATCGCGCCTTCCACGGCCGCCGCGTCGCCTTCGCCGATCCGCTCGCGGTGTTCCTTGAGCATCTTCTCGGTGGAGTAGATCATGTTATCGGCCTGGTTGCGCAGTTCGATCTCTTCCTTGCGGTTGCGATCGTCGGCGGCGTGGGATTCGGCGTCGCGGGCGATCTTCTCCACTTCGTCCTTGCTGAGGCCGCTCGACGAAGTGATGGTGATCTTCTGCTCGTTGCCGGTGGCCCGGTCCTTCGCCGAGACGTTCAGGATGCCGTTGGCG
>SXGS01362921.1_pt1 | contig 61925 bp, 64 predicted proteins | sample 3174681 | NCBI WGS metagenome assembly SXGS01 (sample SAMN11356861, study PRJNA531348) | freshwater metagenome | isolation source: freshwater sample F1-80 | place: China: Fuxian Lake, Yuxi | collected 2017-12-25
GGTGCTCTATCCCCTGAGCTACGGGGGCTCAAAAGGTGCAACAGGAGCAAGGTTATCAGCGCGTGCAAGATACTCGCGAAAATGTAAGAATGGCGCTCATGATCTCAACGGCCTACTTCGCAACTGGTTGCTTCTGGGGAGCCGAACGTCGCTTCTGGCAGATCTCTGGAGTCCTAGAAACATCTGTGGGTTATATGGGCGGTAGCACTGCGAACCCAAGCTATGAACAGGTCTGTTCCGGGGCGAGCGGTCATGCCGAGATGGTGAAAGTAGTTTTTGATGATTCACAGGTCACCTACCAACGACTCTTGGAGCAGTTTTGGACGATGCATGATCCAACAACTCTCAATCGTCAGGCAGGAGATATCGGAACTCAGTACCGGAGTGCGATTTATGCCAATACTGCAGCCCATCTTGAGAGTGCCAGATCATCTCGGGATGTGTATCAAAGGGCTCTTACTGCACAGGGTTTAGATGAGATCAGCACTGAGATTATCAGTGCTGAAGGCATCACTTATTACTTGGCTGAGGAGTACCACCAAAAGTATCTAGCCAAAAATCCCAATGGATATGACTGTCACTCAAGTGCCGGTGTGGCATATCCAACAGTAGGGGCCTCGGCGTGAGTGAAAGAAACTATCCAGTAAGGATTAACGAGAGCGAACTTGCAGCCAAGATAGATCCTCTCTCATACGATGTTTTAAGAAATGCCGCAACCGAGCGTCCATTCACGGGCGAATATACTGATACTGACAAAGTTGGGGTCTATAAATGCAAGGCATGCCAGGCTGTACTTTTTAAGAGTGAGACGAAGTTTCATTCAGGCTGCGGCTGGCCATCTTTCTATGCACCATCATCTGGTGATGCCGTTGAGTTAATAGAGGATCGCTCTCTCTTCCCACGAGTACGAACTGAAGTGCGTTGCGCCAGATGTGGCTCGCATTTAGGCCATATTTTTAAAGGCGAGGGATATGACGTCCCCACCGATGAGCGATGGTGCATCAATTCAGTCTCACTAATCCTTGAGGAAAATAAGGCTTAAAGAGAGAAACTTGGATATTCATCCGTTACGAGCAGGATTGAATATCCAAGGGTTCGGTTCCAGAATGCGATAGTCCCTACGACACCCTCAGCGCATTTCTCAGGATAGTTACCCGTAAAAAGGATGCTGAGCCAGGCAAATATACTCAAGAAGAAAAACGCATAGATGGCATAGAAAACTCCTACGACATAGAGAGGTATGGCCAAAAACCATTTTACAAGTGGCAACCAGCGGTTGAGAGTCATGGCATCAACTGGTGGAAAAGTCAGGCTCACAACTTTATTCTCTTCAATTGATGGGTACTCATCACTGAGAAGAAATATGTATGCATCCACACGCGTTGAGAGGGATAAGAAGGCCTGATTGAAAGACAAGAGATAACTGGGATAGATCTGTCGAAAGACAAGACTCAGTGCCACGGGTATGACCAGAAAACCTATGGCCAAGTAATCTGTCTCCAAGCTGCTCAGATTCATCGGGGTGAAAGATGAGAGAAAAATCATCATAGGCACCACAAGGATGATACGAAATAAGGCGCTGAGGCGGTTGCGCTCGGTGAGGGTAACATCAATCCGGGTCTCTATCTGCTGGCTCATGATGTGATGGTATCTTAAAAAAGCTGGGGGAGCACCAAGTGCGGCGTGCCTACTCTAGTTTTATCTCTCTTGCAGCAAAAAACGTTGGTTCTTATGGAGCCTTACGTGTGATCAAGGTAGGCATGAACCTTCTTTTTTTTGATGAAGTGATAATCTTGGAGAATGTCTGATGCATACGTGCAAGTGCCAACTCTGGCCGAATTACGAACCCATCACTCAGAGAAGTGGCGGGCATTCGACCCTGATGTGCTTCCCCTACCGGTGGCTGAGATGGATTTTCCCGTTGCAGAGCCCATTCGAGCAGTCCTGACAGAGATGGTTGCTCACTCAGATCTGGGATATTTGAGCTTGGTGCCAGAGTTAGCCGCCGGTTTCGCACAGTTTGCACAGAAGCGCTGGAACTGGAGCGTGGATAGGGCCCAAGTGGGTGTAGCCGCCGATGTTGGTGTTGGTGTCGTAGAGGTTCTACGGGTCTTTACAAAACCTGGCGATACCATTCTGATCAACTCTCCGGTATATCAAAATTTTTATAATTGGATTCAGGAGACGCACTTAACAAAGGTTGATGTCCCATTCACCCATTCGGCAGTTCAGAGTGAGGATACAAATCCTTGGGAGTTGGATTTTGATGAGATTGAGAAGGCTTATGCGGCAGGCTTAAAAGTACATCTTCTCTGTTCTCCGCATAATCCTTTGGGCCTTGTATTTTCAGCGCAGCAGTTAACACGTATCGCCGAGATGGCGAAAAAATATGGGGTACTGGTCATCAGTGATGAGATCCATGCTCCACTCACATTCGCAGAGCGTGTCTTTACCCCATTTTTAGCCCTCAGTGATGCTGCCCGTGAAGTGGGTATCACCATTACTGCGGCATCTAAGGGTTGGAATATTCCAGGATTGAAATGCGCCCTTATTGTTTCGCACAACGATGCGATGAAAGAGAAGTTGAAGAAGATCCCTGCAGCTGTGCACTATCGGGCATCAATCTTGGGCGCCTTCGCATCTGCGGCAGCCTATGCCGATAGTGAGCTTTGGTTGGACACAGTGATCAAACAGCTCGATCACAACCGTTTTCTCATCCAGAAGTTATTAAAAGCACATCTACCGACAGTGGGTTATCACATCCCTCAGAATAGTTATCTGGCATGGCTAGATCTAACGGCCCTGAACTTGGGAGAAGATCCCTCAGCAACACTCTTAGCCAGAGGGAGAGTCGCTTTCCAGCCTGGCCAGACCTATGGAGCTCAATGTTCTCAGTATGTGCGAGTCAACTTTGCAACGAGTCCTGAGATCATCACCGAGGCCGTTGCACGCGTTGTTCGCTCGTTGTAATGAAGGGCTTTGACTGCGATGTGATCATCGTAGGTGGTGGCCACAATGGTTTGGTTGCAGCCTCCTATCTGGCGCGTGCTGGCAAGACGGTACGAATCCTTGAGGCCAACCCTGAACTTGGGGGAGCAACTTCTAGTGTTCGTGCCTTTGATGGCTTTGATGCCCGTATCTCACGTTACTCATACCTTGTCTCACTATTACCAGATGCAATCATCAAGGACTTAGGACTCAACTTCGAATGTATCTCCCGCTCCATTTCCAGCTATACACCATACGAGAGAGATGGAATTGATCAAGGACTTCTAGTCTCACGAGAGTGGGACTCAAAGACTCAAGGTTCATTTGATGCACTAGATCCATCAGGCCACGAGGGCCGAGCCTGGCAGAGTTTTTACTCAGAGATAGCCGAGTTTGCCGAGCGCATCGCTCCGACACTCCTTCAACCTCTTATGACACGCAGTCAATTACGGGAGACAATCGCTCTACCTGATGTCTGGGATTACATGATAGAAAAACCTATCGGTGAGATAATTACATCTCGTTTTAAGGATGATGTAGTTCGAGGCGTTGTCTTAACCGATGCCCTCATTGGCACATTTACCTCGGCCTTTCAGATTCAAGCAAATATCTGTTTTCTCTACCATCTCATGGGAAATGGCACGGGTGAGTGGAAGGTCCCTAGAGGCGGGATGGGCGCACTTGTGAGTGAATTAGAGCGGGTAGCACGTCAGGCAGGTGTGCAAATCGAGTTGAACCAACGTGTCACTCGCGTTGACAGTGATGCTGACGGGGTCAGTGTTACAACATCAAATGGCACTCAGGTTCGTGCGCCCCATCTGCTATCAAATGTGGCACCACAGCTACTGGCTGGGTTGCGAGGAAGAATTCCGCCCCAGAGTCTGGAGGGATCACAGATGAAGATCAATATCCTTCTCAAAGCCCTTCCTCAACTCAAATCTGGTATCGACCCTACTGTGGCATTTGCCGGAACTTTTCACGCCAATGAGAGCTTCTCCCAATGTGAGGATGTTTTCAACTTGGCAAAGAAGGGTCAGATGCCGCAGTTATTACCGGTGGAGATGTACTGCCACACACTTAGCGATTCCTCAATTTTGAGCCCGCACCTAGCAGAGCAGGGTTATCACACCCTCACACTCTTTGGTTTGCATACCCCTGCCACTCTCTTTGATACCGATAACGATGCAGGGCGCGAAGCGGCTTTGCAATCGGCCCTCACCTCACTCAATCAGTATCTCACCGAACCGATTCAGAGGCTTATTGCAGGTATCGAAGTCAAAACTCCTTTAGATATAGAGAAAGAGATCGGCTTACCCCGTGGAAATATCTTCCATCGCGATCTTCATTTTCCATTTCGTGAGGATGGCACGAAGCCAAGTTGGGGCGTTGAGACCGATGATCCTCGTATCTTTATCTGTGGGGCGGGTGCGATTCGAGGTGGTGGAGTCAGTGGAGTTCCCGGACATAATGCGGCTATGGCACTGCTGGCTACGGCGTAGGCTTAGCCCATGGAAAAACATCCAGAGACCTCGGCAATCACGGCAGGACGCCCAGATGTTGCACCTGATGCATCCTTGAATCCACCAATAGTTCTCACATCCACCTTTCACTCAGATGGTCCAGTCGGATATGGACGCTATGGGAACCAGACATGGACGGCCCTTGAAGAGACGATTGGGTCTCTGGAGGGCGCCCCAACATTAGCCTTCTCATCGGGCATGGCCGCAATCAGTGCAGTCTTCTCGATCCTTCCGGTCGGTGCACCAGTTGTTGCATCAAACCAGGGATATAGCGGAACGATGACGTTACTAAAATCTTTTCAAGAGAGTGGACGATTAGAGGTTCGCTTCGTCGATATCGTCGATACACAATCAGTGATTGATGCGATGAAAGGTGCCGCACTTGTTTGGATTGAGTCACCGACGAATCCCTGCCTAGATGTCGCTGATCTATCGACCCTGATTTCTGCTGCCAAGAAGCTCGGTATTGGCGTCGGGGTTGATAACACTTTCGCGACTCCACTTGTGCAAAGGCCGGTCTCTATGGGGGCAGATATTGTGATGCATTCAGTGACGAAGTTTCTCTCAGGCCATAGCGATGTATTGCTGGGCTCGCTCTCTACGAATGATGCTGTGCTATACAAGCGCCTTCAAGATGCCCGCAGCTTCAATGGCTCGATCCCTGGGCCTTTTGAGGCCTGGCTGGCACTTCGGGGGATTCGGACATTTCCTCTGCGCTTTAATAAGTCACAGGAGAGCGCCAAGACTCTTGTTCCTAAATTAGCTGCCCATCCGAAGATCACCCGTGTGCGCTATCCCGGATTTGGCGCGATCATCTCCTTTGAGTTCGATGGAACGCCTGAACAGACTCAAAAGGTGTGCGAGTCATCACAGCTCATCACCCATGCAACAAGCCTTGGCGGAGTTGAGTCATTATGGGAGCGCCGTCGTCGTTGGCCGATTGAAAGTGGTTCAGTGCCAGAACAGTTGATTCGCCTATCGGTTGGCTGTGAGCACGTTGATGATATTTGGAGCGACATCAATACTGCCCTTGGCGCTATCTAGAGAAATATCCTGCGATAGCGAGTATTTTTAGAGCATGATGAGAGTCTTTCCCCGCCTATTTGCAGCACTGACTGTAGCGCTGTTGGCCTTTCGCGCTGTTGGCTCTTTCCTTTCATGGATAGAAAAGCAGGAGGATACGGCTGCAAATGCCTGGATAGATGAAGATGAGTACGAAGATGTCTGAGGCAACGTACATTCCAGGTACTTGTAACATAGGAAAGAGTGAGATTCGCAGGCGCCAAATTGTGGGTTTAGTCGGATTATTTTTTTCATTAAGCTCATTGGTGGCCTTAGTCTCTGTTTCGGCCCCGCGTGAGGCACGTCTTGGAATTTTTCTTCCCCTTATGGTCGCATCGGTAGGTTACATCCAGTCGCGTAGCAAGTTTTGCCTAGCTTATGGCTTTGCTGGAACCTTCAATCTTGGCAAACTTGGTGATATCACCCGAGTCAGTGAGCCTGGAGAGCGAGCGGCAGATCGTGCCACTGCTCTTAAAATCCTGGTCAAATCCCTCATACTGGCATCCCTATCGACATTGGCGGTCTTCGCACTACCCTTCTAGATATGAAGATTCATATTCATACCCGAAATGCAGATTTAGCCGAAGATTTCAAGGCGATCGTCGAAGACAAACTCAACTCTATGGAGCGCTTTAGCGTGGTGATCGATCGTGTTGAGGTTGAGGTCCTTCATGAGGCTAATCCACAACAGGGAAAGCGCAAACATAGGGTGATATTGACCTCACATGGTTCAGGACCGCTCCTACGTGCAGAAGCGGCAGAGTTCAACGATTTAGCAGCCTTTGATACCGCTATTAAAGTATTTTCGTTGCAGATACGAAAGCGCCATGAGCGCACGAAAGATTATGATCGAAGCACAGTACGAAAGATGAAGAAGTAGATATGAGCACTCTAGGTTTTGTCTCTTTGTGGCGACATCAGACTTGCAACGGCAGTGACTGTGAGAGCAAGCACGATTATCAATAAACTGATCTCTATCGGTACGGTGGGTAGTTTTATGCCTGCAATCTCATGTATGCCTATCCCATGAAAGGCCTCAACAAACATTTTGACCCCAATAAAGGCAAGGATGAAGGAAAGTCCTTTAGATAGGTAAATAAGTCTTTGCAACAGACTCTGTAGTAAAAAGTATAGTTGGCGCAGGCCCATCAGGGCGAAGATGTTGGCACAAACGACGATGTAAGGGTCGCGCGTAATACCGAAAATAGCGGGAATCGAGTCAAGGGCAAATACTAGATCCGTCACACCCAATGAGACTAAGGCGATCATGAAGGTTGATGCACCCCTTTTGCGCAGGTAGGTGACAACGCGATCCTCCTTCCACTCATTCTCGTCATGTTCAGTGAGAAGTTTGTATGCGGTGAAGATGAGGAATGCACCGAAGAGGAAAAATGCACCTGAAAAGCGCTCGATGATTGCACTTCCCGCTGCGATAAATCCACCACGCAAAAGTAAGGCAATCAGGATCCCAAGGAGTAGGACTAATTGTTGCTTTGTTTTCTCAATCTGTAAACGGCTCAGGATAATCACGAAGACAAAGATATTGTCCACCGATAAGGCATACTCAGTGAGCCATCCTGCGAAGAACTCCTTCTGTGCATTTTCATCGGTAGTCCAATTTGGCATCAAGAAACCAAAGACCAGAGCGGCAGAAATATAGACTCCGGTCCAGATACCCGCCTCAGCCATGGAGGTCTCTTTATTGCGACGAAGAATTGCGATGAGAAGATCTACCAAGATGACCGCCCCAAGAATCCCAAGGGTCAGAAGCCAAATAGATGCAGATTCCATAATGCCTATTGTGTCAGTTAGTGAGGGATTCAAAGACATGATTGCGTTGGGATGTTGTTTTTTACCGCTTGTTCCTTGATGTGACCAGTGCTCATCAGTCCAACTTAGCTATTAACTCCGGGTTGATACTTGGCCTGTGTGAGATTCATAACAATAGTGGGCGCTGCACCTTCACTCTTTACCCAGATGAGCCGGGCTTACTTGGAGTTTCTCGGGATTTTACCTTGGAAACCTCAGCTCTGATGGGCTTTATGGGCTGGATGGGTGCCAGCGCCATCGAAAGGATCGCATTATCACGAGCCACAACGGCCAGTGCGACAGAGTTTTTTTGCACACTGATAATTATCGCCTTTGACTCAGGGGTTGTCGCTGAAGCTATTCCAGATTTAGCGGTTTTATTTGCTTGAACAACTGCAGCCATGAATCTTTTAGTGATCTCTCGTCGAATTTTTTCCCGCTCAAACATCTGTGTGCGATATGTTTGCATATCAATCTTGTACTGCAGCATCGCTGCATCAAAGCTCGAGGAGGGATTTGGCTTTGGTGTCGCACTGGCATCTGCGAAGGCCTCAGGAGTATTGAGCGCAAGCATGCCTACACCCAGGGCCAGTCCCACAAAGCCAACAACTTTCATCCCTACATAATCTCCTAAATCCCTGTGTTTTCTCTGTGAAACGCGTAATTGGACACATTTGATTGGCAACTGCGCTCACACATGAAAGGGTGTGGGTGTGGGGCAGCAGATAATGATTGTAGATGACGAGCCTGGCGTCCGTGCGCTTTTGCGCGATACCTTGAGTATCGCTGGCTTTGATGTGATTGAGGCCTCTGATGGAATGTCGGCCCTGACGCTCATGCGCACTAATCAACCCGAACTTGCCGTGATTGATATCAATATGCCATTGATGGATGGTTTTGAGCTTGTTGAACGTCTACGGAGTACTAAGAATTTCATACCTGTATTAATGTTGACGGCGCGAGAGGATAAGAGCGATATCACACGGGGTTTGAAAATTGGCGCTGATGACTACGTCATCAAACCATTTGGAATCGAAGAGCTTGTTCTCAGAATCAAAGCCATATTACGCAGATCCTCTAAGTCGGCTACCACCCCGGCCCTGCTCTCATGCGGGCCAATAACAATCGATGATGACCAACACCGTGTGACTTTCAATGGGCAAGATATCGATCTCTCTCCAACGGAGTACCGACTTCTACAGATTTTGATTGAGAAGAAAGGTCGTGTTCTGAGCAAGAAACATCTTTTGGATGAAGTCTGGGGAATAACATTTGAATCTGAGAGCACGGTCACTGATACATACATCTCATATCTGCGGAAAAAATTTCATCGAGACGGCTTTGATGGTATCAAGACTGTCCGTGGTGTTGGTTTCTCAATTCAAGAGCCCAAACAGGGATAATGAAGAGCACAACTCGGCAGGTTTTTGCCGCCACCGTAGTTACCTCTAGCCTTTCACTTCTCATTGGTGGCTTTGCCGTGTGGGGCTCTTATCAATCTGAACTTTCGATCATCGATAAGGAGATAGACATTGTTGTCGCAGACATCGCACAAAGCCCCGAGAATCAACTTGCTGCTGCGCTACTCAGTATTGAAGAGAATAATTTTGATGTCACACTAGCCTTTAAGGCTCCGAATAATCAGGTTGTTTCATTGAAAGAGTCTAGAAAAGCGATGCTGACTGGCTCGGATAAACTGAGGATCCGTTATCTTAATCTGGAGAACTCTGAGCAGTTAGTCATTGCTGCACCACTAAGTGATATCAATAACAATCTAAAAAGGAATCTTGGAAGACTTATTGTATTTATCATCTTTGCAAATGCACTAGCCACTCTTGCATCAGTGCTTATCAATCGCTCCAATGCTCTTATCTTTGAACGTTCTCAACGCGTAAAGATGCAGGATTTTTTGGGCGATGCCGCCCACGAATTGCGCACTCCACTCACGGTAGTGAAGGGGTATGCACAACTTCTAGAGGGCAATAAGTTAGAGCCAGAGCCAGCCGCGCTAGCCTTTGATCGACTCAACAGTGAGATCAAGCGTATGGAGACACTCATCACCGATCTTTTGATTCTTGCCGAATTGGGAGAGGAGAGATCTGATGAGTTTAAGGAGGTAAATCTCTCGCAGCTTCTCTATGAGAATATACGAGACTGCTCAGCAGTGGCCCCGGATCTGCACATGGAGCTTTTTATCGAGGATGAGATTATGATTCAAGGATCAGAGAGGTACTTACAGCGATTTATCTCGAATGCTTTGACTAATATTCGAGTTCATACCCACGGTGCCATCCCTGTTCGTATTATCTTAAAAAGTGGTGGAGAGATTACTTTGATGATTGAAGATGGTGGCCCAGGACTTCCAGTCAACTCTTATGGAGAACAAATTCAAGGGCTAAAGCGCTTTGATCGTTCTCGCTCGCGAGAGAGCGGTGGTAGTGGTCTGGGTTTGAGCATTATGAGCGCTGTCATTGAGCGACATAAAGGCAGGCTCTCATTGAAGAGGAGTGCACTTGGTGGTTTGGCGATTGAAGTTCAACTTCCTCGCACTTAGACTAGAAGGGTGCGAATCCTTCAGCTCCTGCTACTCTTAATAATCGCTGGTGGTATTACTTACTGCATCCGCCTTCTTAGAGCACTTCATCAAAGATTGAGCAAAGCAGCCTCACACAATGCTGTAATTTCAAAAGAGTCAAAGGCGCTTCATTGGGACTCTTACCGCCAGAGCGAGGCCTTAGTACAACTCTTTGCTCTCTTGAAGTTCACCGCCCCGATCCCGCCGACACGTAGTTGGGCGGCATCTCCAGATCTACTACTGACCCTGGTTGGCCTTGTGCGTTTGCACCAACCACGATTAGTTGTCGAGCTCGGCTCTGGCCTATCTACTCTCATTGTTGCAAAGTCGGGGGCGAAGAAAATCATCAGTATTGACCACTCTGAAGAGTTCGCTGAGCAGACACGTGCAATGTTGAAGGCACACGCTGTGCGAGGCGTGCAAGTAAGGGTGGCACCGCTCAAGCCACATATTTCAGGGGTCGACTGGTACGACATAACACAACTCAGTGACTTGAAAAAAATTGATCTCTTGATTATTGATGGTCCACCTGGCTCTAAAAATACCGACTCCCGAAAGCCGGCAAGGCCTGAGTTAATCAATAGGCTCTCACCAGGTGCGGTAATCGTTATCGATGATGTGAATCGGCAAGGTGAGCGTGAATTGGCTGAGGCATTTGCAAAGGCTCTTCCCACTCATGTATTGACCATCCTCCCTCATGAAAAGGGCACTGCGGTAATTTCGCCCACATGAGCCATGGCAATCCCTCTAGAAGAAGCTCTCGATCAGGCCTGTGCCGCAATTCTTGATACATCCACTCTGGTGCGGGCCGTCCTATCGGGTAGACGCAGGAATATGCAGACCCACTATGAACGGATCGACATCCGCCCGGTTAAGATAAAAGGGGGAGTTCAACTACAACTGAGCCATAGTGATGGTCATACAACGACTCTCAAGAACATGATTCCTGTGGCCACAGAGATTTTAAGTTTACTCTCAAGTGGGTATGGCAATATCTTGGTTGAGCACACGAGTGGATCAATGGCCTTACGCATCACCAAGAATGGTCAGGCTCACATACATCGAGGAAACCAGTCGTTGGAGCAAAATCTAAGTCACGATAAGAAAAAGACACGTCTGTTAGATCCATCTGATCCTTTTTTGCGTCAGGTGGGCATTTCCGATCACAAGGGAGTGATCAAGCCTTCGAAGCAGGATAAGTACATGCAGGTGGAGGAGTTCTTACGCCTCTTAGGACCAGCACTGAACTCTGCGATTGAGGCGGGTCAGATTCATAGGCCCACAGTTTCCAGACCACTGTCCATCGTTGACCTTGGCTGTGGACATGCATACTTGACCTTTGCCACTCATCAATATCTGGGCAGTATTGGAATCCCAGTTCGCATCACTGGGGTGGATGTTCGCAGCGCATCACGTGATCGAAATAATGCCATTGCTCATAACCTTGGTATCGCCTCCACCATAAGTTTTCATGCACAAGAGATCTCAGCGACACAATCTGAATATGTTGATGTCGCGATAGCACTTCATGCCTGCGACACAGCTACTGACGATGCAATCGCTTGGGCGGTCAATAGCGGCGTTAAGCTTCTTCTCGTGGCTCCATGTTGTCACCACGATATTCAATCTCAGATGGATATGAGTCCTGAGCCGTGGGCAGCCTTGACCAAGTTCGGACTCATGAGAGAGCGCTTAGGGGATCTATTGACCGATTCACTGCGGGCTACGATCTTACGTATCGCTGGATATCGCGTAGAGGTGATCGAATTTATTGGTGGCGAACACACACCCCGCAATCTCATGATTCGTGCAGTAAAGAGCGATGCAAGCCCTGAGGCCATTGATATGCAGCGATATCAAGAGATATGTAGTCAGTGGGGGATTACACCTGCCCTTGAGAGCAAACTTCCGAGACTCTTCATCGGTTAGACTTCACGCATGTCCAAGATCCTGGCATCACTTCCGGTGGGGGAAAAAGTTGGAGTCGCCTTTTCAGGTGGTCTCGATACCTCTGTAGCTGTCGCCTGGATGCATGAAAAAGGCGCCATCCCATGTACGTATACGGCAGATCTTGGTCAATATGATGAGCCAGATCTGGGTTCAGTGCCAGATCGTGCACAGGCCTATGGCGCAAAAATCGCACGTCTGGTTGATTGCAAAGGCGCCTTAGTTGAGGAGGGTCTGGCGGCAATCGCCTGCGGGGCCTTTCATATAAGAAGTGGATTCAAACTCTACTTCAATACAACACCACTTGGTCGCGCAGTAACCGGCACGATGCTCGTGCGTGCGATGCATGCAGATGCAGTGCAGATCTGGGGAGATGGCTCGACACATAAGGGCAATGATATTGAGCGTTTTTATCGCTCTGGGTTACTAGCCAATCCTAATCTTCGAATCTATACGCCATGGCTTGATAGCGCTTTCGTGAGCGAACTCGGTGGTCGTAAGGAGATGTCGCAGTGGCTCGTTGCTCGTGGCTTTGACTATCGAGATAGCCTTGAGAAGGCCTACTCAACGGATGCGAACATCTTGGGTGCAACGCATGAGGCAAAGAACCTTGAGAACTTAGATACCTCTCTAGAGCTCGTAGAGCCAATCATGGGAGTGAGTTTTTGGGACTCAGCGATCACGATCGATAGTGAAGATGTGAGGATTCAATTCAGCCAGGGCCGTCCTGTTGCTATCAATGGCAAGAGTTTTGAAGGCGTAGTTGATTTGATGAGAGAGGCCAATTCAATCGGTGGCCGCCATGGTCTAGGGATGTCGGATCAGATTGAAAATCGCATTATTGAGGCTAAGAGCCGTGGCATATATGAGGCTCCAGGAATGGCGCTACTTTTTATTGCCTATGAGCGCCTTGTCAGTGCTATCCACAACGAAGACACTATTGCCAACTACCACGCGCAGGGTCAACGTCTTGGACGCTTGCTCTATGAGGGTCGCTGGTTGGATCCACAATCTTTGATGCTGCGCGAATCTCTTCAGCGCTGGGTGGCATCGGCTGTTACTGGTGAGGTCACTATTCGTCTGCGCCGGGGTGATGATTACTCAATCATGAATACAACTGGGCCTGCTCTGAGCTATCACCCAGAGAAGCTCTCAATGGAGCGCACAGAAAACGCTGCATTTGGTCCAGCAGATCGAATCGGGCAGTTAACGATGCGCAATCTAGATATTGCCGATACCCGTGCCAAGCTGGAGATGTATCGTGCACAAGGACAAATCGGTGATGGAGAGTTCAAACTAATCGATGAGATCGAGTAAAGGATGACCATGAAAATCCAGAAAGTACTAGCCATCGCGGCGGTAATCGCGCTCTCGATCACATCCCTAACGGCATGCGGAGGAGAGGATCAAGTGGCACAGACATCGGCGAGTGGACTCCCAGTAGTTACTGGTAATGCAGGAGAGGCTCCAACAATTGAGGCACCATCTGGAACGCCTCCTACGACCTTAGAGACAAAGGACATCATCGTTGGAACTGGAACAGAGATTCTTGCAACATCGACTCTGACCGTTCACTACACCTTGATGTCATGGTCAAATGGCGCAATCGTTGAATCCTCTTGGAATGGTGGACAGCCGGCGACATTTCCTCTCTCAGGGGTCATCGCTGGGTGGCAGCAGGGATTGCCAGGTGCCAAAGTTGGTGGACGTCGCTTACTAGTGATTCCAGCAGAACTGGGTTATGGGCCCAATGGCTCTGGCCCAATTGGTCCGAATGAAACACTCATCTTCGTCGTCGATATCATCGCGGTCTCATAAATGAAGCCTCGTGTGTTTTTAGCTGAACTCGTGGGCACAGCCATCTTGGCGATGGCAATCGTTGGCTCTGGCGTGATGGCCACGAACTTGACTAAAGATGTGGGCCTTCAGTTATTTATCGTTGCCTTTGCCACCTTTTTGATCCTGGCAGTTTTGATACAGATGATGGCCCCCATCAGTGGTGCTCATTTCAACCCTGCGGTAACACTCATTACCCTGATAAGTAAGGGAATTAGCCTGATGGGCGCATTTTATTATCTGCTGACCCAAGTGCTGGGTGCATTCATTGGTGTTGTCCTTGCCAATGTGATGTTCGATCTGCCGGCAATCGGGGCATCAACTGCAACAAAGACAAGCTCTAATCTTCTTCTCGGCGAAGTGATTGCAACGGCAGGCTTAATACTTGTGATTGCCGTAGTTGGTAAGCAAAGTGATGGTCGGGTCATTCCGTTAGCTGTAGCCGGCTGGATTGGTTCGGCATATTTCTTCACATCTTCGACGACCTTTGCAAATCCAGCAGTGACCTTTGCCCGTGCCTTCAGCGACACATTCACCGGTATCGAGTTGAGTTCGGTTCCTGGATTTGTCATCGCTCAATTTGTTGGTGCACTCATCGGTGGCGTGATAGCCAAGGGGCTTATAAGCCGGCCATGAGCCTCTATTTTCTCATTCTTATGGTTTCTTAGCCCACCACCACGGATCATTTTCACTAGCTGAATTTACAAGAAGAGATTGTCGTCGAAAAAAACGCCTAATTGATGCCTGACCCATTCGAGAGCCACCAATTCCAGAGTGCTTAAAAGCCTGTTTTTCTCCCTCATGCATTATCGCCGTTAAGCTCGCATCATTCACGCTAATGGCACCTGCATCTATTTGACGTCCAATACGCATACCATCCTCAAGACTGGCCGCAAATACCGAGGCAGATAGACCATAAATAGTTGAATTAGAAAGTTGAACTGCTTGCTCTTCTGATGTGATCTTCATGATTGGCAATATTGGTGCAAAGGTCTCCTCTGTCATTACCTTCATTGAGTGGTCTACGTCCACCAAAATCGTCGCCTCAAGATAATATCCGCCACCTAGTTGCCTGACCTCTCCACCACACAATGGCTTGGCACCTTTTGAATACGCATCGGCCAAGTGATTTTTAATTGTTTCTACTTGATCGATAGCGATGATAGGTCCTAACGCACCACTTTCTAATGTGGGGTAAGTGATACCGATTGATTTTGCGAGCACGACAATCTTGGAGACAAACTCTTCATAAATTTCTTCATGAACATAAACCCGTTCAATAGACAGACATGATTGTCCTGCGTTTGCAGTCCCCCCCCATAAAACACCAGCAGCAGCGCGATCAATATTTGCTCCCGGTAAAACTATCGCGGGATCTTTCCCTCCAAGCTCAAGGGAGACAGGTGTAAAGGAGCGCGCACCGGCGAGTGCAACAATTTCGCCAACCTCAGTACTACCCGTGAAGCAAACGATGTCAACTTCGGGAATCATGAGTTGGCCAACTTCAGCACCTCCTTCAACCATGGCGAAAACAGATGCTAATTCAGGTACTCGTGCGATGCAGGCACGAAGAGGGATTAAGAATCGTGGTGTCACTTCACTAGGTTTCATAAGTACGGCGCATCCTGCGGCTAAAGCAGGAATTGCGTCCAAGCAGCCCAGTAATAGCGGAAAGTTCCAAGGACTTATTACGCCAACCAATGGATAGGGTTTAAAAGAGGGGTAAATTGCAATCCCAGGGATTTGTGCGTTCTGACTCTGAGAATCATCAAGAAGGCTTGGTGCCAGAGTTGCCCAGCGCTCTATCCCAGCCAGAGTTACTTGGAGCTCAATGACACTCTCTGTCATCCGCCCTGTATCCTCAAAGAGAGCTTGGATAATGGCGTTGCCCTCTCTCTCAAGCTCCTTGTGCCAACGCAGCAATATCAAAGCCCTAGCACTTGGTCCGATTTTCTCCCAAGATTTTTGATGCTCGCGTAGTGATGAGATGGTCTGTTTTAACTCATCCTTTGAGGGTGCAGCTAGTACACGCTCAATAGCACTGGTACGCGGATTCCTGACCGTTATGTGTTGATCTAGTGTGGTCATAATTTAGTATGCAGGGTTCTCAAAAATACCAGCAGCACGCAGACTTTCAATCACATTTTGTTGCCGCTCGATAAAGAAACTACGTTGCGGTTGCGTTGATAGTAAGGCATTGGGTGCGACGATACTTTTCTGTGAGTACACACTGGCCCATAATTCTGATTTTGTTCGAGATAACACATTACTCATCGAGGGCTTATTACGAAAGCGGCGTGCTGCATTTACATCTATCGAGGCATTAGCGTTCATAGTTTCACCATAACCTGCCTCTGCAAGCACGAGTCCTGTGTAATCAACGATTTTACTCATTCCATCCGTTGAATTCATTGGGACTGCAGAGCCATCCAAACCAGCAGAATTCGCTGATACTACGTAGGCACAATTCTCAAAAGCGCGTGCACGCTTAGCAATATCTTTAGATGTAAGAGCTGGTGACCCAATCTCACTTGTCGAATGTAAAAATATTTCAGCTCCTTTAAATGCAAGAGCACGTGCAAGTTCAGGATACTGAATTTCTTCACTCGCAATCGTGGCTAAATTACCGAACTCTGTGTGAGCAACGGGAAAGACTGCATCCATTCCATACAAATCTATATATCTATCCCAATAGTCCCAAGGAGAAGGAGAAAACATTGAGTGCATTCGGCGATATCGAAGAATGCACTCTCCAGTTGGGTCAAGGATAAAGCAGGATTGGAAATAAATTTTTGGAAAATTCGGATCAAGTTCATAGACATTCCCAGATAGATAGAGTTGATGCTTTTGTGCGATAGCTGATAGGCCACTCATTTCAGGTCCATCATGGGTGATTGCCGCCTTTGTTGCCCAGCCTTCGATCGTGTCTCCCATCGGATATCCAGAGAGGAAATACTCTGGGACAACAACAATATTTAAGTCACCACCTAACCAACCGCGTGCTGCACCGATTGTCTGATCAACCTTGTCAATTGATGACAGTATTGATGCACGGGCAGAGTTGATATCCATCTTCGCAACTCCACGTCCTTTTATTTGTAGACCCATGGCTCGCGCAGGTTTGATGGCCGATATCGGTGTAGTTTTAGTCGTACCAACCATGATTGTCATGACTTTTTCCAATCTCCAGTGCCATATGGATCTTCCATCGGTGCAGAAACATGTTCGTGAGCAATTCTCCACTGTGCATCTGAGCTTTTGCGCAGAACCCATGTGCCACGGACTTTGAGGTGTTTTTTCTGGGCAGGTGATTCAGTGTGCATATCTAGAATACCTTGAAGGCTCGTCAGCCCTTCACCGGTTATCTCTTCGGGCCCCTCGATCCATTCATGAGCTATTATCTTCAAATCGGCATGAAACCAGGCAGTCCAACCCTGACTGACATTTGTGAACGTTTGAGATGACCATCTCGGACCCTCTAGGAATACATATAACTCATCACTATTTTCATAGGCATTCAATATGCCAGATAAGTCACGAGAACGTATCGCAGTCAGCAGATTCTCGACCACTTCTAATCCAGGAGTCAGAGGTGATGACATAAGGAAAATCTATCCTAGAAAGTTGCTTTCATAAAGAGCAACGAAGGCCTCGGAAATGGAACAAAGAGTGGAAAGTTAGTCGATAAGGCGCTTTGATTGGGGTATGACACAGGTGGACGCATATGCGCTTTGGTGCACTGCCGTTGGGGAGAGCCAGATTCGTCACACGCCCATATCTGCAGGAGAGGGTGAGGAAATAGTTGAGGTAATAGCTAGTGATGTTTCACCGCTTGATCGACAAGTTGCTGAAGGTAGGTTTCCACCAGGGCCACCCTTTCCGGTAATTCCAGGAACAACTGGCGTTGTTCGTGATGTTAATGGCTCGTTGTACTTTGCTTTTGTAGAAATGCGTGGCGGAGGATTATTTTCTCCAGGTATTCATCGCACTAAAGCCTCAATCTCTCGTGATCTTATGTTTGCAATTCCGGGAGGAGTTGATCCAGTTGATGTGGCAGCGGGATTCACAGGAATTATCACAGCTCTAGCAGTTATCGATCATCTCATTAAAATCAGATCTGGACAGAGCATCCTCATACTGGGAGCTAACGGTGCAGTTGGTGCGGCAGCAGTTCAGGTAGCACTAGAAAGAGGAGCTCACGTTATTGCTGTGGCACGTAGTGAAATTTCAATTCCTAGTGTTGACTATGTTTCATATGACCAGCTGCCTGAAAAGGTTATGGGGCTCACCGGGGGAAAAGGTGTGGATGGAATCATCGATGGTGTGGGTGGAGAAATTTCAAATAAAGCACTGATGAGTGGTGGTGCTGATTGTAAGCATGTTTTGCTTGGATTTAGTGCAGGTGTTCAGATGCCTTTAATTGCTCCACGTTTTCTAGGAAATGAGCATCAACTGATTGGCTATAATTTACTACGTCGTCCCTTATCACTTATTCAAGAGCTCATGAGTCAATCAATGGATTTGATGATTAAAGGAAAAGCGTTACCGCGCATTGCTCAAAAAGTGAAATTTGCCTCTGCACCCGATGCATTCAAAACTGCGGCAGCGCAAAGTGGTCGCACTGTTTTAATGATTGAAGGATATGAGCATGACTGATAAAGATTATGATCTAATCGTCGTCGGAGCGGGTACGGCTGGAATCCCATGTGCAGTGATGGCCTCGCGGCGTGGATTAAGGGTTCTATTGTTAGATAAAGCTGCCGAAGTAGGTGGCACCCTTCATATCTCTGGAGGCCATATGTCAGCTGCTGGGACTAGACGCCAGAAAGAAAAAGGAATTATCGATAGTGTTGAAAGTCATGCAGCCGATATAGATCGTATTTCACGCGGCAGTGCCAGGAAAGATCTCGTGAATAAAGCCACAGAGTTAGCGGCACCAACCCTGGACTGGCTTGAGGATAATGGTTTCGAATTCGCCCCGGAGGTGCCACGACTTGTTTATGGGCATGAGCCTTATTCAGTTGCAAGGACCTATTACGGCCCTGAACAAGGCAAGAGTATTCTCTACGTTTTGCAAAAGCTCCTAGATGAGGCGATAGAAAAGTACTCGTTAACATTAAAGCTAAATTCTATAGTGAGTGAGCTGCTACACAACGATAATGGTGATGTGCACGGGGTAGTCCTTGAAGATGGCTCAACAATTTCTTCTCGTAGTACTGTTCTAGCAACCGGAGGATTTGGTGCCAATTCCCAACTATTTGAGAGACTAGAAAAGGCAGTCCTGGTGAGTGCGGCTTGGCCAACATCAACCGGTGATGGTTTGTTGATGGCAGAAAAAATAGGCGGAGCAATCGTTGGAAAAGATACATATCTGCCAACTTTCGGCGGTCTGCCCTCCCCAGATGGAACTGGTCGTGTGCGATGGTCTGATCGACCATTATTAATTGCAGCTGAGCGTCCACCATATGAAATTTATGTCGATTTAAAAGGTAAGCGTTGGGTCGCAGAGGATGAGCCCAGCATTGATGCAAAAGAGCATGCACTTACAACTATTGAAAAGATGGTCTTTTGGACTATTTTCGATGAGATTGGTCTGGAGAAAAGCCATCCCATGATCGTAGATTGGGATTCACAAAAGTTAAGAGATCAGGCAAACCTTCTTCCAGGTGTTTTTTCTGCCCAAACACTTGAAGAGCTCGCAGATCGTGCCGGAATAGATGCATTAGGTTTAGCAACAACAGTTCAAAAATATAACTCTGATTTACTTTCAAACACCCCAGATGAGTTCGGCCGAAGTTTTAGGCCATCGACAATCTCAAAACCACCATTTTACGCGATACAAAATCATGCAATCACACTAATTACATTCTCTGGGATTGATGTGGATACACAGCTCCGAGTTCTTCGTGAGGATGGATCCATTATTCGTAACTTATTTGCAGCTGGTGAATTACTGGGATCTGCAGCCACTATGGGTCGCTCATTTGCCGGTGGAATGTTAGTGATGCCATCAATCTCATTCGGAAAATGGTTAGGTCAGACGGTAGGTATGAACTAAGCCATGCATTCGTATTTAAGTAAGTCCACTGAGTGGAACATCCCAGACGTGCTTACATTGAGTCAGCAGGCAGAGGTTGCCCTACTTTCACAGATACGACAGACTTGGGTTGAGATTGGAACATCCTCTCAGCAGGTGGAATTGATTCTTTAGGGGAGCATACGAGGAGGGTCAGACATGGCACTACAAATTACATTTGCGCCATGGGGGGAGACTATTGCTGAAGTTGTAGATGCCGCCCAACGTGCTGAGAAAGCCGGCGCCGCCGTTGTTTGGGTTCCAGAGCTCCACCGGAGTGCAACGGTCACCACAGCTGCCATGGCCGCTGGGACTTCCTCCGTCAGCGTTGGAACAGCAATTGCACTTGCCTTTACAAGAAGCCCACTTATTACCGCTCTTGAGGCTTTAGATATAGACGAAATGAGTAATGGAAGATTTATTTTAGGCTTAGGTTCAGGTGTTGAACGCTTAAATTTAGATTGGCACAACTCTAGATGGGGAAAACCAGTTGCCCATATGCGTGAGACCGTGGCAATTATTAGATTACTGATCGAACAGTCCCATCTTGGTAACCGCATGACCTTTGAAGGTGAGTTTGAGCGAATTGATATTCGTGGTTTCACACGCCCATTTACCCCAATCCGAACCGAGATACCCATCTATTTAGGTGGCATGGGTCCGGTGATGACCAAACTCGCTGGAGAAATTGGAGACGGCTGGATCTCGCATGAACTTTGTTCGCCGCGATATTTAAGGGAAATGCTCAGTCCTTGGCTCAATGAGGGTCGCGAGAAATCAGGTCGGTTGCGTGAGAATTTTGATGTAGTAGTTTCTGCAGCATGTGCGATTGATAAGGATGCCAAAAAAGCCAAACGTTGGGCAGCAGGTTTGATCGGGTTTTATGCAACAGTAAAAACTTATGCAGACTTTTTTGAGTTTCATGGCATGCTTGATGAACAAAATGAAGTCATTAGTAAGTTCAAAACGGGTGTTTCTAGTGACGAGCTAGGTGATGTTGTTCCTGATGAGATGGTTGATGCATTAACGCTTGCAGGTGACACAGATGAGGTAATTGAAAAAATCTCTCGATATGAGGGCTTTGCAGACTCAGTCAAATTAAGTCCTCCAACACATGGTCTTTCAAACCCCACAGTGCGCATCGCTCAAAATCAAATTATTGACATGATTCCGAAGTTGGTTAATGGATGAGTAAGACACTCTTACCACTTCAAGATATTAGAATTATTTCCATTGAACAGTATGGAGCTGGTCCTTTTGCAACTCTTCATTTAGCGGATTTGGGAGCTGAGGTCATTAAGATTGAGGATCCTTCGGTTGGTGGTGATGTAGGACGTTATGTTCCTCCATATTCAGAGGGTGAAGACTCGCTTTTTTTCGAGGCCTTCAATCGAAATAAGCGATCTATATCCCTTAATCTAAGTACTCCAGCAGGTCGAGGTGTTTTTGAAGATTTGGTAAAAGTTGTAGACGTTGTTTATAGCAACTTACGCGGGGATGTCCCAAAAAAAATGAGAATAACTTATGAGGATCTCAAAGTTTTCAACCCATCTATTGTCTGCTGTTCTTTAACTGGCTTTGGTATGGATGGTCCTCGCTCACAGGAGCCTGGATACGATTATATTCTTCAGGGCTTGACTGGGTGGATGGATGTAACGGGTGAACCTGATGGTCCTCCTACAAAATCTGGACTATCCATGGTCGATTACTCGGGGGGCTTAATCTCTGCGATCTCACTCTTGGCTGCCGTCCATGCAGCTCGTCGCGATGGTATCGGCATGGATTGTGATGTGAGTTTGTATGACACAGCGATCGGCATGCTGACATACCCGGCAGCTTGGCATCTCAACGCGGGATTCACCCCAGTTCGTACGCGACACTCGGCTCATCCCTCCTTAGTGCCTTTTCAAGCGTTTCAGGCATCTGACGGCTGGTTGATTATCGGTTGTGCAAAAGAAAAATTCTGGACTCGCTTAACCGTTGTTATCAACCGGCCAGAGTGGGCACAAGATCCACGTTTTATCAACTTTGCACGTCGCCTAGAGAATTCTTCAATCCTAATTCCTCTCCTTGAGGAGCTCCTAGCAAAGGAAACCGTTGGATTTTGGCTTGAAAAACTCTATGCCGAATCAATTCCGTGCGGACCCATAAACACAATCTCTCAAAGTTTGGTCGAACCCCATACAATCGCACGTAAGATGATTATTGAAACAGAGCATCCACGCTATGGAAAAGTCAAACAAGTGGCATCACCTGTGAAAGTGGGTCCGTCTCGGACAAATCATCGTCGTGCTCCATCTCGTAATGAAGACGCACAATACGTCCTTGAATCAATCCTAAATTATAAACAAGAGCAGATCACTCTGTTATCTGATGCTCATGCTTTTACCGCTTTAAAAGAACAAACAATTTAAAGAAGTTTTATGACAATTTCACAAGCTCTGGCGAGTTGGGCACTTGAGCTTGAGTGGTCATCTGTGCCGAGTGATATAAAAACAATAATAAAAGAGCACTGTGCTGATGGGATTGGAAATGCACTAGGTGGGAGCAAGAGCGTCGTGGCTCAAGCCGCTTTAGCAACAATCGTAGAAAGTGGTCATTCTGAGAAAGCTACTCTCTGGAATTCTTCATTACGTTCCTCGGTACCAAGTGCTGCTTTCTATAATGCAATTCTAATTCACGCTCTCGATTTCGATGATACACATGCTGGTGGCTTAGTTCATGCAACTGCTCCAACACTTCCAGTGGCATGGGCACTTGGAGAGTCATTAAATGCATCTGGAGATGAAGTCATGGCAGCATATACAGTGGGCTTAGAGGTGATATCTCGTTTAGGAGCAGCCTCTCCTCACGGTTTTCATGCTAGAGGATTACATGCGACACAGGTCTGTGGATCCATGGCAAGCGCATTGGTGAGTGCAAAGTTGATGAAACTTAGTCTGGAGCAGAGTGTGCATGCTATGGGGATTGCTGGGAGCTTTGCAGGTGGGCTATTGGAGTTCTTGAATACTGGTTCATCAACGAAACAGATACATCCCGGAATTGCTGCGCAAGCAGGTATCAATGCTGCGACTCTAGCCGCTCATGGCGCTACTGGACCTGAAAGTGTCTTAGAAGGAGAGTATGGGATTTACCGTACGTTATCCAATCGAAGTGTCGATCTTGATTCTATTACAAGCGAATTAGGAAAAGTCTGGCAGAGCGGACTTATCACGATCAAGCCCTATCCTGCATGCCAACTTTCACATGTGACATTAGATGCTACAAAAGCTGCGTGGACACAGGCACGAGCAAATAGATTTAGCCACTTAGATGTTTCATCCATTACAGCAAAGGTTCACCCCGATTCTGCGAATATCGTTTGTGAACCGCTTACTTCAAAGATTTCCCCCAAGACGGCATACGATGCAAAGTTTTCACTACCATGGTCGGTGTCGATTCTGGTTATTGATGGAGAGATTGGAATTTCAAGCTTTTCAGAGGAGTCAATTTTGCGTCCAGAAGTCAGTGCTTTGGCCACAAAATTTTCTTATACCCCCAGTGAAGATAATGGCGTAGCTGCAGCTGCATCAGGTGAGGTAGTGATCCGTACCTATGATGGCCATGAATATGTGGGCATAGTCCCTTCAAGTACAGGTGGTCCAGAAAACCGTCTAACCCTTGCCGATCTATCTTCAAAATTTCTAGGACAGGGGACTCACTCGGCTTTAGCCAAGGAAGTATTTAATGATTTACTACACATTGATGAGTCACCTTCAATCCGGGAAATCTCTGCCAAGATTGCAACATTGAGATAGGGGATATTCGTGAGTATTTTTAAAGCTATCGAGCCAACAGAATTCCCATGGTTTAAGTACTCGGATTATACTTTTAGCTTGGGATTGGCAACCGAAGCTGATGCTTTTATTTCTGGCCATACGGCTAGCACATTTGACCCTGAAGCCTCAAGGATGGTCGTCGTGGGTGGGATGCGAGATCAGATTAATGTCTCTTACAACAAAATTGAGATAATTCTTGAAGCTGCTGGAATGACGCTTTTAGATGTAACTAGAGTCGTTGAGAATATTACTATGGAGGGTTTAACTAATTATGTTGAGTGTGAATCGGTTCGTCTAGAGAGATTTAAAGGACATAAGCCAACAGTTACCACTGTGATTGTTGACGCTCTCCTGCGACCAAAGGCATATGTTGAAATAGAGGTCTACGCATCACGTGGTGGAGGTAAGAGACTCTTTGAGGGTGATGATTCTGGTTGGAGTCGGAACACGACTATTGAAGGCCATGATGGATCAGTTTTTTTGCCAACTCTTTTACCGATAGATAGTCGTGGAGATGTTGTCTATGCTGGAGACTTTGTTGCGCAATATCGTTACTGTCTAGAGCGTGGTGCAGAGCTACTGACGAGAGTAGGTTTGTCATTGGATAATTCGGTCACTACATATGACTACTCAACACCTGAGACTCGATCAGTTTATGGGAAGACGTCGCGAGTGCGAAAAGAACTTTTAGGTGGTGCTGGGGTGTTTCCGGGTGCCGGTGGAATTTTGATGTCAAAAATGCATACTCCAGGAGTCTTGGTTGCAATAGATCTCGTAGCATCGCACCATCCACTTATTGCCGTAAACCCTGGTTGGAGCCGCTATGACACGTTGTCCTATACCCCAGGAGTCATTGCGGGCAAGACTTTATATATGTCTGGATTTGCTTCCCTCGATATGCAGACACAAGAGGCGACACATGAAGGAGATATCATCGCGCAGGCACAATCTACCTACGAGGCGATTATTATGGTCTTGAACGAGGCTGGCGTTGGACCAGAGGCGTTAATTAATACAGTTGAATATGTTGTTCCCTCTGGTCTTGGGGATTATCGAGGTGTTGCAAAAGTGCGTGAGAGCTTGTTAAAGAGACCATGGCCATCCTCGACCGGGGCGATATGCCACAGCCTCTTGCGGCCTGAGTTTTTGCTCGAGGTATTTCCCTTGGCGGTATTACCGTGAGCCTCCTAACTCCTGAAATGAAATCTTTGGTAGGCACTAGTCGTACGTATATCGCCCCAGAACCACTTGGACAAGCTGCAAGCAGATATTTCTCTCTTGCCACTGGTGATCTCAATCCAATCTATAGTGCTCGGGCAATCGCACCGCTCACACTCATTTGTGAGACGAATCAATATGCTAATTTGCCCATGGATGAGGATGGCTATGCTGGACATTCATGGAGACTAGAAATTCCTAACACTCGATTATTGCGCGGAGGAAATAGTTACAAGTTTTATCAGTACACACAAACAACCGACATTATCGAGGTAACTTGGACGGTGGATCAGTTTTCAGAGCGCGTAAGCTCGAAAGGTTTAGCTATGGCGACAATGATCAGTACTGCAGTCTATCGAAACCACAAACAAGAACTTCTAGCCACTAATACGGAGTCTCTGATTTGGGTGGAAATTGTAGGTCAAAAATGAGAGCTCGCCATGTTGGAGAAAAAATGCCGTCTCTCGTTAAGCACTGCACTATGAAATCTATGGTGGCATACGCCGGTGCGACATGGGATTGGCATCGAATTCACTATGAGAATGAGTATCTCAAGGCACGAGGAATAGATCATCCAGTCGTTGATGGTCAGGTCTTTGGAGCTTATGCAGTACAAGCAATTCAAGATTGGCTTGGTCCTAAGGCTTTTGTTTCTTCTTTAGATTTTCGATTTACTCAGCTGGTGTATGCCAATGAGATAGTGCGATGCGATGGCGAGATAATCAAAGTGAGTGATGAAGGCCTATCAATTGATATGAAAGTGACTGTAATCGACTCTACCGGCAACATCATCCGGGTTGTTGTCGAGCCGATGTCGGCTATTGTCCTTTGGAAAGATTGATTTGGATGCAAACTCCAGTAATTGTAGGTGCAGCAGAGTGTGATTTAGGTGTCACCAATAAGAGTATTTTGGAGTTACAGGCCCAGGCAATAACGAGAGCTTTGACCGATGCAGGTTTGAAAATTAGTGATATCGATGGACTTGCCACGAATGCTATTTCTCGCTTTTCGGTCACTCAATTAGCTGACTATTTGGGTATCACGCCAACCTTTTCTGACTCTACCTTCGCAGGCGGGAGCTCATTTGAGATGTTTGTTGCCCGGGCTTATCAGGCAGTCTCTACGGGGCAGTGCAAAGTAGTTGTTATCTCATTTGCATCTAATCAGCGCTCGGCTAAGTCTCGTTCACTAGCTGGGATAATTGAGCATCACACACCTGAAGCACAGTTTGAAAGTTCATATGGCCCCCTATACCCATTGACATATTATGCCATGGCAGCTCAGCGCTACATCTATGATGTTAAAGATGGTCGGGCTGCACTCAATGAGATTGCAATCAGTGCCCGTGAGTGGGCCTTACTTAATCCACAGGCATATCGATATGGATCAAATCCTTTGACGCAAGCAGATATTGAGACAAGCGAACTAATCTCCTCTCCTTTACGTGCAGCTGATTGTTGCTTGGTGACTGATGGCGGTGGAGCTATTGTCATAACATCACTTGAGCGAGCCCGTGACCTGAGAAAGAGGCCAGTGTCCATCCTTGGTTTTGGAGAAGCAACAACCAACAGTGGAATGACCACGCATCGCGATTTGCGGGTTATGGGATCGCAGATTAGTGGTGCTGCTGCATTCAAGATGGCGGGTATCTCTCCTGAAGAAGTTGATGTGGTCGAAATCTATGATTCATTTACGATCACGACACTTTTGACTCTTGAGGGTTTGGGCTTTGCTCAAAAAGGTGGCGGTGCCGCTTTTGTCCTAGATGGAAAGACGCGCCCTGGTGGCTCTTTTCCTCTGAATACGAATGGCGGTGGTCTCTCTTACGCCCATCCAGGTCAGTACGGAATCCTTTTGTTAGTAGAAGCAGTTCGCCAACTGCGTCAAGAATGCGGTGATAGACAGGTGAGTGGAGCAAAGTTAGCTCTCGCCCATGGAACGGGTGGGATATTTTCCACACATGCAACCGTTATCTTAGGGGCATCATGAGCCTTCAAGAGAGCACTTTCCCCTATCTTCCTCACGAGGATTCAGTGAGTGTGCAATTTTGGCAGGCTACCAGGAAGAGAGAGTTACATGTTCAATTCTGCGAAAAGTGTGAGATATTTCAATGGTACCCACGAGCCGTTTGTATCTCATGCGGACTGAGCTCGATAAGTTGGAGAAAAGTTAGTGGACGGGCACATATTGATTCCTGGAGTGAGGTTCATCGTGCTCCACAAGATGGGTTTGTTCCACCCTATGTAATCTCAAGGGTATTACTGGAAGAAAAAATTCTCTTTCTTACTAGACTAGTCGGAAAGGCTGCGATGACACCTCAGTGCGATTCACCTGTCACACTGACTTGGCAGGAGCTATCCGATGGACGAGCACTACCAGTATTCGAATAGGAAAAAAGAGAGAGACGGCGATGGATTTCAATTTAAGTGAAGAGCAAAGTGCATTCAGAGATGTCATGCGTGATTTTGTTGAAAAGGAGATCAAACCTGTCGCCAATAAGTATGAAAAAGAGGGAATTTATCCAACAGAGATAGTTGCAACCATGGCCAAGATGGGTCTTTTTGGAATGACGATTCCAGAGGAATATGGTGGCCTCAATATGGATATGGTCTCTTTTAGTATTGTGTTTGAGGAAATTGCTCGTGGTTGGATGGGTGTAGCAGGAATCCTTGGCAGTCACTCACTTGCGTGTTGGATTATCTCTCATCACGGGACTCAAGAACAAAAAAATAAGTATCTTCCAGATTTGGCAACAGGAAAGCGTCGTTCAGGTATTGGCCTCACTGAACCGGATGCCGGTACGGACTTACAGGGAATCCGGACAACCGCAAAGCGTGATGGTGACCACTACATTCTTAATGGTTCCAAGACTTGGATTACAAATGCACGTTTTGCCGATCCACTTCCAGTTCTTGTAAAGACAGATAACACCACAACACCTGCGCATAAGGGTATGAGTGTGATCTTGGTAGAGGCCGGAACATCAGGCTTTGAAGTCAGTCGCGATATTGGAAAACTTGGCTACAAAGGTCCTGAGTCATGTGAAGTTGTCCTCAATAATGTGAGAGTCCCAGCAGCAAACCTCTTGGGCGGAGTCGAAGGTCGGGGCATGCAACAGGTGTTAAGTGGGCTAGAGACGGGCCGACTCAACATCGCAGCGCGAAGTGTTGGAATCGCCCAAGCAGCCTATGAAGCTGCTCTTAATTATTCAAAAGAGCGCAAAGCATTTGGACAACCGATCTCAGAATTCCAAGCTATCCAATTGAAGATTGCAGAGATTGCAACAAACCTGCAGGCTGCTCGATTGATGACGTATTGGGCTGCCTCAAAAGCCGACGCAGGAGCACGCGTAGATATGGAATCAGGAATGGCAAAGTATTTTGCAAGCGAAGTGGCCATAATGGCCTCACTTGAAGCGATGCGTATTCATGGTGGTTATGGATATTCGACCGAATATGTCGTTGAACGCCTCTACAGAGATGCGCCTTTGATGTCGATCGGAGAGGGTACTAATGACATTATGAAGATTGTTATCGCGCAATCACTTGTACAAGGAAAAACGAGTATTGGCTCATGAGCACTAGAAGTCATTTATATGTGCCGGCTAATGACTTGGGGCGTCTAAAGAAGTCTACTGAACGCGGTGCAGATGCTTTAATTATAGATTTGGAGGATGGTGTTTCAGTCAGTGATAAAGGTTTAGCTCGAGAGAATTTAGCAAACTGGCTCGAATCATCCTCGTCTCAAGGTCAAATATGGGTACGTGTGAATCATGAAACGAGTCAGATTGATTCAGATTTAGCGTGTGCTGTTCATCCGAAAGTTATGGGTATTGTTCTCCCAAAAACCGCAAATGCGCAAGAATTGACAGTCTTAGACAAAAAGCTATCTGCACAAGAGAAGAAACTCAAATTGAGTGGTGAACTTAAAGTTTGTGCACTTATTGAATCAGCAACAGGTGTCTTTAATGCTCGAGAGATTGCGCAAGGTTCCCGTGTAACACGATTACAAATTGGTGAGGTAGATCTGCGTGCCGATATAGGTACAAGTGGATCTGGAGGTGAGTTAATAATGCAGTATGCACGTAATACCGCCGTATTTGCTAGCGCAAGTGCAGGAATTGATCCACCAGTTGGGGCAGTATCAACAGATTTCACAGATTTAGTGGCTTTTCGCAGCTCCACAGAAAAATTCAAAGAGTGGGGCTATATTGGGAGAGCGTGTATTCATCCAGCCCAAGTCTCCATTGTTAATGATGTTTTTACACCAACTGATCATGAGCTAAAAGGAGCCCAGGATATTCTCGATCGATTATCCCAGGCTGGTGGCGGTGTTGCTATTGATGCACAGGGTAAGATGATTGATGAAGCTATCGCACGAATTGCGCGTCGTATATTAAATGTAGGAGACTAAAGTGGGTCTAATTGGATTTCAGGATCTGAAAGACATGTCAGCTGCAGTATTTGTCCCCATACCTGATTCAAACACTCATGTCAGGATGCACCGCTTACATACTTGGGATAACGGGACCAGTGTCATGATTGTTGATTTTCCACCAGGATGGTCAAGACCATTGAGCGGAAGTTATGTCTGTGCTGAGGAGTTTCTGGTCTTTGAGGGCGAACTCCACATGTCAGGTGATGTCATTGGGGCTGGAGATCACACCTGGGTTCCCCCACACTCTTTGCGAGAGGGTGCCTTCACTCCAAATGGAGCTCACGCCCTTGCCTGGTTCTACGGTGCACCAGATTGGGTGCGTTGCATTGATGAGATGGGGAAGATTTCACAGATACGAACTCGCCTTAGCGACATTGAATCGGGGCTAATACGCCAAGACGGTGCTAATGGAGTTGTAGGTAAGACTTTCAAAGTCAGTCCGGGTGAATATCACGTAGAGCAGCAGTGTGAGATCATCAATATCATTGAGCGCACCTGGTCACTTCATAGCCCAGGTGAGGTCCTCAATCTGAGCGGACAAGAGATAGTGCGTTTCTCAGAATAAACCAAGCCACAATGGTTACTAGACCAGAGGCTCCTATACCCAAGATATGTCCTTGAGCAGAAGAGCCTGAGATTTTTGTCGCTACTTCGGCAAGAGTTCCAAAAAGAGCGACACCAATTACAGCAGCAATCTGTCGCACCATTGAGAGGGCTGCGAGTCCAGATGCCGTTTTCTCGGGCTCCAGAGAGTCCATTATCGCTATTGTGTCACCACCAAAAAGAACTCCTGCAAACAAGCCAGCCCCGAATAAAGTTAAGAAAAAAATCGGTATTGAGGCTTGGGCAAAAATACCAATTAACAGATAGTTGATTACCAAACCCATGATTGCCCACAGCATGAGTCTCCGTAGCCCATAAGAATTCTTTACTTGACCTATTTTTCGTGCCCCAATTGGCATGAGGATACACATCGCAAGAACTACACCACCACCAAGAAGTGGAGAGAAACCTTTTGATTTCTGGGCAAGAAGTGAGACAAGAAAAGTCGCAGCTGGAATTGTCGCATTATAAATAAAACAGGCAATTAAAACCCCACGCACTCTCTTAGATCTAAACCAAGAAATTTCAATTAAAGGATGCTGACTCCGACACTCTACGCGATAGAAAATTAAGTAAAGAGCAATCCCAGTGAGTATAAGGATGAGATCCATCAAGGGGTGAGGTTGCGATCTTCCAGCATCAATTATTCCAGCGGAAAAGAGGAGAGTGGCCCCACTGATTGACAATATTCCCCGAATATCTAAAGTGTTGAAATTCAATGATTTTTCTCCCTCCTTAAGAAAGAAGGTCAAAGCCAACCCAAAGAATGAGATTATTGGATGACCCCACAAGACTGAGTGCCAACCATAATTTTGGGTCAGATACCCTCCAGCAAGAGGCCCGATTAATAGACCAATCGAACTAAAGCTAATCCAAAGTCCAACCGCTTTATTTCTGTAACCCGGCTCCACATTGGCACTTAAAATAGCGCCACCATTTGGCAACATAAATGCCACACCAATACCTTGAACTATTCGAGCAGCAAGTAACCAAGCGAATGTGGGTGATTGTGAGGCGCAAAGGGCCCCCAAACCAAAAATGAATAGTCCGACTCTAAAGGCTTTCAGTGGGCCATACCTATCACCAAAGGCGCCAGCAAAAGGCAAAATTGTCCCTGTAGTTATGCTCATTACGCTTAAGATCCACTGGAGCGCGCTTGTCTCTGTCATCAAGGAATTCTGTATGGAGGGTATTGCAGTTGTAATTGCAGTGTTGTCATACATAACCGAACCAAGTCCCAAAGCCGCAATTGCAGCAACAATCCTTGGATTTTGAAAAGTAAGCCTCGTCATATACTTTTGATTGAAACTAATTTCATCAAGTCAGAAAAATCACTTCCACTTGAGAACTCAACTAATTGACTTACAAGAGTGACATCTCTTTCATTCAGAAAGCGAGATGCGTTCAGAGAAAATTTCTGTAAAAGTTGTGCATGAGTTAGTGGTTTTTGACTACTTCCTTGACTGGCGTTGACTCGATGTGAGTAAGTTTTGCTACCTTTTGTCAAGATGGTCATATTGGCAGCAAATGCGTGAGGAAAAATAGCGGTAGCTTGGGCATCTACTACTACTGTCACTTTCGTAGCTAAATCTAGGATGGCAGGATTATTCCAATGACTTTCATCAAAGTCATCTAGATAAATACCAAGGCCTCCACCTCCAATAAATGCCGCTGCCACTGTGTATGGCCCCGAAAATCTGGCGTGATAACTCGAGACTGGATTTACTTTTTCTTCACGTGGTTCACCGATTGTTCTGATAACAGGGGCAGCTACCCCTAATTCGATGTGTTCAATATCGCTTACCAATATTCCTTGGGCTCGTAAGGCCAGAGCACAGTCGATACCAGGATGAGTAAAGTGGTTAGTCGGATATGGCTTGTAAGCAGTTTTAAGAAGTTCCCAACGAATACCTAGTCCATCTAGAAGTGCTTCTTGATCAAACTTTCCCTCTAAATAAGCATTGAAGAAGCCAAATCTTCCCTCCAAGACCGTCGGAGGGCCGGTAATTCCCTCTTTGGCCATCGATGCGGCAATGATTCCACTATGAGCCGCCCAACCACAGTGGATTCTTTTTACCGTTCCGCCTGTGCGATTAGCCTCAATTATTCCAGCTCCCATGCTTGCCGCTATTCCCATGGCATGAGAAATTTGATCCTGATCACATCCATACAAAATTGCTGCAGTCACCGATGCGCCGATAGTTCCACAAATTGATGTAGCGTGAAAACCTTTTTCAAAAAAAATAGAGTTACCAATTTCTGGTAGGTATGAGGCCATTCCCAAGCGATTTGTTATTTCAATTCCAATAGCAATTGCTCGGAGAATCTCATTTGAATGCGCAGAAATCTCTTCAGCAACGGCTAATGCAGCAGGAACAATAGATGCAGAGGGATGCAAAATAGATGGGAGATGAGTGTCGTCAAAGTCTAAAATATGTGCCAGCGTACCGTTTATAAGAGCGGCGTTAGCACTGGGTAATCTCGTACTAGACCCAATTATGGTTGATGTCGGTGTTCCTCCCCATTTTTTTACGATTCGCTCGATGGCTCTATCTGGATCATGTGCTTCTTGCGACTCGGCCCTTCCAGCTAGGCAGTTCCCGAGAACATCGAGAATTCGCTCTTTTGTATCTTTTGTAATTTCAGGTGATAGAACCTTTGTACTCCAAGCAAACTGGGCAAGAATTTGTACTAGAGTTTTTTCATCTCTCATACTTTTGCCTCATACCAGAACTGCAAGCGGTCGTACTGGCGAACCCGTGGCTCCAACAAGGTTAAGAGGCGATAAAATGAACAAAAACTCCACCACTCCACTTTGAACTAACTCTCTCAATTTCATGGTTTCAATGATGTGTATCCCATTTTCGACTAAAAATACCCGATGAACTGGAAGCTTTCGATGACCTGCTCCCGCTGGGATATGTTCAAATGCGATTGTCTCAGACCCACACGCACGTGGTTTATGAGAAGCAAGCCAGATAGCACCGGCCTCGCCAATCCCCGGTGCGCCATGGCTTTGTCCCTGGAACAACTCTCTCTCATTCCAATTCTGATCCCATCCGGAACTTATTAAGACAACATCTCCCTCGTTAATCTGGGTTTGAGCCGCTTTGAGCGTCCCCTCTAAATCAGCTACTGTGATTTCATAACCTGGGGGAAGAACTTGGACACCATGAAATTTCGCAACATCTAATAAGACTCCACGACACAAAAATGAAGCCACAGTTTCGATACCAAGCTCACTAAAGCCTGCATGACTCATCACAGAGCTCGCATCAATATCCCCACAAAGTTTCCCATTTGAGGAGACGTGCGAGAGAGCGTCGATATGTGTACCTACATGACAGCCCGTAACAACTATCTCATTTGATGCTGAATCTCCTTCGGGAGAGAGGATATCGCCATGCCGCCGGTCCAGCACCATTCGAAACGGTGTGTGATTCGGAGACTGTGGCATTCCACGAAACATAGGTTGAGACAGATCAAAAATACGTGCTTTTTTAAATTGACTCCAAGTATCTATCATTTTATTTCCTTGTCTAGTTGAGCTATAACATCTAAAGAAAGTAGATGATGATATTTTTTATCAGTATAGTTTAATTCATTTTTTAGAATTGACTCAGTATCTTCACCAATCTTCCGACCTGTCCACGAGATTTTTCCAGGAGTTTGACTCATTCTAAAAAGGATATTTTGCATTTTTATTGGACCAAGTTCAGGATCATCAACGGTTGTAATTGTGTTTAGTGCCTGGAACTGTGGATCTGTCATAATGTCAGAGATATCATAAATCAGGGCAACTGCAGCCTCGGCCTCTTCAAATATACGAATGACTTCGCTTGCACTTCTCTCTTGAATCCATGGCGCGACGTAAGAATCCAATAAATCGGCATGTTCGGCCCGGGTGCTGCCTGCGGCAAACCATGTTTCAGTTATTACTTCTGGATGGCCAACTAATCTCATCACTCTTTCTGCGATTGACTGGGCAGAAGTTGAAATAGCCACCCATTTATTGTCTTTTGTTAGATAAGTATTTCTAGGTGCATTGTTAACTGAGCGGTTACCGCTGCGCTTTTGAATAATGCCTAACTGATCGAAAACGGTTGGCTGAGGTCCCAGGATCGCCAAAATAGGTTCGATGATGGCCAGATCGATGATTTGACCTTTGCCAAAGCCCTCACTCTGCCGATTCTGTTGGGCATTCAATGCGATCAAAATTGCCTGAGAGGTCGCAAGAGCAGCTATACCATCGGCAAGTCCAAATGGCGGAAGTGTTGGTGGACCGTTGACTTCGCCCGTCATCGCAGCGAAACCACTCATCGATTCGGCCAGGGTTCCAAAGCCAGCTCGATGGGAGTAAGGTCCAAACTGTCCAAATCCTGTAACACGAGCGATGATGAGTCGTGGATTGATCTCTAGTAAAACATCTGGGCCTATTCCCCAGCGCTCAAGTGTTCCCGGTCTAAAGTTTTCAATAAAGACATGAGTGTCTTTAATTAAATCCTTTAACACGGCAGCTCCCTCCTCCTTCCCAAGATCTAATGCAAGTGTTCTTTTGTTTCGAGCCAGCGTGGTCCACCAAAGACCATGACCATTTTTTGAATGACCATGCAAACGAACAGGATCACCTTTCTTGGGATGCTCAATTTTGATGACATCGGCACCGAAATCAGCAAGCATCGTCGCAGCCATGGGACCGGCGAATAATGTCGCCGCATCCAGTACTTTTACTCCCTCAAGTGCGCTCAAGACCGGAACTGATATTTCCCGTGAGGTGAGCCAACAATTTTGCCATCAACTAAAATATGATGACCGCGCATAAAAGTGTCAGTAACTTTGGCAGTCAAGGTGAATCCCTCAAATGGTGTGTACTCTTGTGCTGATTCAGATTCATCTGCTCGAACAACATAGTTTTGATTTTCATCAACTAATGCAATATCTGCGTCAAAGCCAACCGATAGAGAACCTTTATTTTTCAATCCATATCTTTCAGCGGGATTTTTGGAAGTCAACTGTGCGATACGAGATCGGGACAGCCCTCGTTTTCTACCCTCACTAATCACCCCTGGGAGAAGATACTCCGCTCCACCAAAACCTGATTTAGCGAGAAATACATCATCTTTTGGTACTCCAAACTTGAGTTCATCTTTACAACATGCGTGGTCACTTACAATCCAGTCAAGCTCCCCCTTACCCATGAAATCCCACAATGCCTCTACATCCTCGCGCGGGCGAAGGGGAGGATTGACTTTTCCACCCACACCCGGTGAGTTATGGATGTCGGCTAAGAGATGTCCCACCGTAACTTCTCGGCGAAAGTCAATATGTGGGAAAGCTTGTGCCATTCTCATCGCAGCATCTACTGCCTTAAAGGAGCTCAAATGAAGTAAGTTGATATTACTTAAACGTGTCTCGTGCGCTAAATATGAGGCAATCGTAATTGCTAATCCTTCAGAGTGAGGAGGACGGGAGTGGTGATAAGCCTCAAGACCCCTGTACTGGCCAGATTCCTCTACGATCTTAGTGTAAGCGCTCATAATCTCTGCAGTTTCACAGTGAAGCCCTAAAGAAATTGAATGTGCCTTATCTCCAAATTTTTCTCTAGCTTCTTGGATTCCCCGCATTACGAACTCGAAATGAGCCAAATTATATTGTTCATCCGCAGGAATCATTAGAAATGAGGATTGATCAGAAGATCTTCCATGTAAACCATGACTACCGTAGAACATAAAAATTTTAAAAGAGTTCACACCGAACTGAGAAATAATTTCAGGAATCTCACTAATATGCTGTTTTGTCATGGGCGCTAAATGAAATCCGTAATCAACAAATGAGCGATTTTGGGACAATGATAAAACTTCAGGAAAGAAATCTAAATAACTACCACCTTTGTTGAGATAGTACATACCAGTGCGCATGTAAGTAATTGCCGTGGTTATTCCTCCTTGAGCACAAGCCTTGCTCTCAGAGACAGTATCTTGGTCAAGAGGATTATAGATTCCCCAGTGCTGATGAGCGTCAACTGCTCCTGGGTAGGCAAAGCGTCCGGTGGCATCAATAACTTTCTTTGAGTTAGATTTTTCTAGATTCGCCTCTATTGCAGTGATGATTCCATTTTCTACTCCGATATCCTGGAGTACTTTGGATTCTCCATTATGATTAACCACCATAGCGTTTGAGATAATAAGGTCAAAAGAAGTCATGACTCACCTCTCAATCCCAGAAATGCTCGAGAAAGACTTTTGTTCCACTACTTGAATTCGTCTTCTTCCACACTACCTCAAGAATAGCCTTTTCAACAATAGGGCTTCCTAATTATGTTTTTTACTGTTACGGTGGGTGGAACACGGTTTTAATTCACACAAAAGGGATCTTCGAAATGACAAATATTGCCAATAAGGCGGAGAGTAAATCACAGAGAATTGCAACGGTTGAACGTGCTGCTGATGTGCTTCTGCTATTTTCACAGTGCGGTGAACCTGATCTTGGAATAACCGAGATAGCCAAAAATTTAGGTCTCTCAAAGGCAGCGGTACATAGAATCCTTGCATCACTTCGTAGTCGAGGCTTTATTGACTTAATTGAGGAGAGTCGGCGCTATACGCTCGGAACATCCTCTCTGGCTTTGGGATTAACTTGTCTTGCCCAGCTTGATATTCGCTCACTTGCCGCGCCCGAGCTCGTATTATTATCAAAGGCATCAAATGAGACTGCCACGCTCTCTATTCGATCTGGATTTGAGCGTCTTTATGTAGATCAAGTAACACCAAATCGTGAAATTGTAATGATGGTTGCTATGGGAATTACTCATCCACTTCACGCAGGGAGTTCTTCAAAGGCTTTTTTGGCATGGCTACCACCCTCTGAAGTAGTTCAATTTTTGCGTCGTAAACTCAAACCAATTACGCCTCAAACAGTTATCGATCCGCAGAAGATTATGAATGAAATTCGTCTTATCAGGAACCGTGGCTATTCTCAATCAGTAGGAGAACGACAGTCAGGTTCAGCATCTGTGGCAGCCCCCATTTTTGACCGTAGTGGGGCTCCAATCGCTGTAATCAGCCTTTGTGGTCCATCTGAACGATTTAAATCAGGGCTTTCACAGTACGTTCCACTTTTATTGGAATCGGCTGCTCGCTTATCCAAGCGCATGGGCTATCTAGAAAAAAAGAGCACCTAGGATTTATATGCAGATAGGTCTAGCTATGGGAGTTGCAGGTATTGCCCTGCATGATTATCGCGAAATTGCTCAAGAGGCTGAGAAGGCTGGAGCCTATGCCTTATGCGTGGGAGAAGCGGCCAACGAGAGTTTTTCAGCTGCGGCATATTTTGGGGCAATAACAGTCAAGCCCAAGATCATAAGTGCTATAACGACCTGGGTCCGCCCACCGATTAATACGGCTCTAGCAGCTGCGACCGTAGATGACATCACAAATTGTCGTTTTGAATTGGGGCTTGGAACGATGCCTGATCAGTGGAACCGAGATTTTTATGGGATAGATCCTGATCGGCCGCTTGTTCGAATGCGCGAATATGTGAGAGTTGTGCGAGAGGCATGGCGGGCAAACGAAGGTCGGGCCGTTGATATTACGGGCGAGTTTTATGATGTGAAAGGTTACCGTCGAATCACGAAGCCTTTGCGTGAGGGTATTCCTTTGCACTTGGCTGCTACACGCCCGGGGATGGCCAAGCTTGCAGGGCAGATTGCTGATGGTGTCATAGTCAACTGGTTGCATACAAAGCAGTGGCTTGAGGAAGTTCTCGAGCCGGCAATCTCAGCTGGGGTCCGAGAAAATCTTCATCACTGTCAAAGATCTGCAATGGTACGTGTACTAATCGAGCCAAATCAGGAAAAAGCTCGCCAGATTCTACGACCTTCCTTTGATCTGTATCGTAATGTCCCTTACTTTCAGGAAATCAGTGCAAAGGCTGGATTTACGACAACTACAACCTCAAAACTTCCAGATGAATTAGTCGATGCAATGACGGTCCACGGTTCAATTGATCACGTCGTCGAGCAGATCAATCAGCGCTATGGGGGCTGGGCAGATTGGCTGGAATTAATCCCCCCAGGAGGCGTTTCTCCAACACACTTGCGTGAGGCCTATCAAAGGCTTTTCACTCTCGTGGCCCTGCTTTCACGCTGAAAGACACAGGGTGCCCAGAGATAAAATAATGTTCCTACCAGCGGAACATTGTTATGATGACGCAAGGAGACATCTCTTGGGCAGAAATTGGTTTTGAAATGGCGAAACCCTTGACCTTCTATCATCAATTGCCTACTGTATTGGAGCGTACGTCAGCTTTGAACCCTCAAACCTTCAATGGAGGAATTAAGTGAAAAAAAGAACTCTAATAAGTGCTCTTGCAATTGTTTCGATGTCGATGTCAATTTTTCCAGCAACGGCAGCTGATAATCCTGGGTTGATTCCAAAGAAGGCATGGAACTCGGGTCAATCGGTCGTCAAAGTTGGTCTCATCGGTCCGATGACGGGAATCTTTGCCGTGCTAGGACTCTCACAGACTAACTCAATTCAAGTTGTTGCAGATCAGATAAATGCTTCAGGTGGAATTGGTGGTGCAAAGATTGAATTAGTCGTTCGAGACGATGCACTCAATCCAGTCACGGCAGCTAACCATGCTAAAGAGCTCGCTGGTGATTCCTCCATAAGTTACGTTGTCGGACCTTCAATTTCAGCCTTCTATCAGGGCGCGGCTGCGACATATGAAGCTAATAAAAAGCTGAATTGTCAACCAGCGGTTGCAGCTCTGGATTTCACAGATTACAAATATGGTTTCCGCTCACAGGATTATTTTAAAGATACTTTGTCTGCGCTGATGACAGTTTTACAGAGAAAAGGCGTAACTAAGTTCGGAATGATTTATGAGGCTGGTGCAACCGGTATTGATTTTGATGCGTACTACAAATCTCAGTCCAGCAAATATGGTCTGACATACCTTGGATGGGAGCAGATCACTGCGGCGGCCACATCCCACAATGCTGAACTTCAAAAATTCATCGATAAAGGAGCACAAGCAGTCTCCATCTCAAACAATGCTTATGGTGCTTACACCGCAAAAGCAGCAAAGGAGCTCAAATATTCGGGCATCCTGATGGGTGGCTCAGGTGCTCAAAACATTGCATTCCATGAGACTGGTGGAGATGATTTTGCCGGAACACTCATGGCTGCTCCTAACTACCAATTCCCGGTCCGTGAAAAGGCAACGTGGAGAGCTGGATATAAGGCACATGTTGAAGCTATTGTGGCTAAGTATGGAATAAACACAGGAGCTAAGTCAGGTGCAACATCACCGAAGGGAACAGCTATCGCTGCCGACTGTCTATACGCATACGCAGTGGCTGCAAACAAGGCTCGCTCGCTCAATTCTGATAAGGTCAAAGCGGCGATGCAAACACTGGATATCCCAGCGACCATGACACCATCTGGAGTTCGAATTCACCCAGGCCCAGAGCACAACTTCTATCAGGCCGATGGAATCAACGTCTATGAATGGCGCAAAGATGCAAAGGGTTGGTTCACAGTGGAAATAAACGCTGTAGCGCGCTTGGCATCAACCTGCTCGGAGGCAGGCCTCATCGCCCGCACCGCGGGTGGGGCTCCTCTTGTGTGCACCAAGGTGAAGTCCGGGCTCACTTTCCGAGCCGGGAAGTAGCCACCTCTAACTGGGTACCTGATAGCAAGAGATAAGAAGTAAATACGGCAAATGTGGGTGGGTCTGGTGAAAACAGATCCACCCACATTTGAGTATCGCAAAGCCTCACCCAAAAAAGAAAGTAGGAATTGAACTTGCAAGTATGGGTTGACGGTTTATTCGCAGGTTCGGTCTTTGCGCTAATCGCTTTGAGTATGACGATGGTTTATCAACCCACGCGAATCATGAATTTTGCCCAAGGGGAAGGCTTCATCCTGGGTGCTGCGGTCGGGTATTTGGCCCTAGGCGTATGGAAATGGCCTTTATGGCTGGCTCTTATTGCCCTCATTCTCGCATCCATCTTTATGGGTTTCATAATGGAGCGGATGATTATGCTTCCAGTCCAGCTCAGTGGAAGTAAATTTGCCTGGATCATTGCCACACTTGCAGCTGCACTAATTTTTCAATCTCTCTTCAATATTGGGTTCATTGGTGCATCTCTTTCATACAATGAAATCTGGAATAAGAGTTTTCAGTTCTTTGGTGCACAAATTGCATTTCAAAAACTACTTGTGTTTGTTCTTATGATCTCAATTGTCATCACACATGATCAGTTTTTACGTAGGACATTGTGGGGAAGATCAATCAGAGCGATTGCACATAATCCAGATACCTCAACTATCCTAGGCATTCCCACTAAGCCTGTGATCAAGTTGGCATTTATTATCGGAACAATCACAGTATCTTTCATTGGCTTTTTAGCCGCACCTGTCATCATCGTAGAACCAGCCTCGGGGCTTTTCTTCACTATTCAAGGGTTCACAGCAGCTATCGTTGGAGGTGTAGGAAGTCCTAAGGGTGCCCTTGCCGGCGGCCTGGTAATTGGAATTCTCGATAGCGTCGTGCGATCAACCCTAGGTGGTACGTGGGGACTCTTTAGCACATTCATCGCCCTGGCTTTAATCCTAATTCTTAGGCCTAATGGCTTCTTTGGCAAGAGAGTCGAGGGTCGGTAAGTGATTTCGCATATCAAAGGGTTAAATAGGACGCTCATAGGATTAACACTTTTATCTATCGCAATGATTTACCTCTTCCCACTTCTAGCGGCAACAACCAATAATCCAATTTTTTACTTACAAATAGTTGCAGTTGCAGCTTGCTCTGCAATCTTGACCATATCACTCAATATTTGTATGGGTTATGGAGGTCTTCTTTCTCTTATGCACACCGGTATGCAAATGGTTGGTGGGTATACAGTCGCAGTTTTGATGGTTAAAAGAGGATGGAATGGTTGGCTAGCCCTTTTCATGTCAATAGTAGTTGCCTCAATATTTTCCATTCTTGTGATTCTTTTATCTTTGCGAGCAACTTATCTTTACTTTGGAATGATAACTCTTGCAATTAACTTGATTGCGATGGAAGGCGTACGCCATGGTGGCTCTCTGACAGACGGGTATAACGGTCTATTTGGAATTATCCCTCCTGGAATAACGACACCTCTTATGACTCCGCGTAGCTTCTATATTTTCGTACTGACTATTTTGCTTATTACGTATGTGATTCAACGCAATATTATATTTAGTGGATTTGGCCGTAACACAATGGCCTTACGTGAATCTAGTGAAACAGCTACTGCTCTTGGTGTCTCGCCAAATGTGCATCGCTTAAAGGTATTTACAGTCTCTGGCGCGCTAGCTGGTCTTGCGGGAGGCCTACTGACAATGCAGATCGGGTATGCTCAAGCTGAGATTGGCGATTTAAATAATGGTCTAATTTTCTTTGTTGGATTATTCCTTGGAGGCGTCGGCACGTTAGCAGGTCCAGTTATTGGAGTCTCTGTCGTCGCCGTCATAGATTTCCTGATACGTGGTACTGCGCAGTACCGCTCCCTGATTTTGGGCTCGATCCTTTTGCTGTGCATGATTATTCTGCCTCGTGGAGTAGTGGGCACTTATCGCGCATCACGCTATGGGTCTCCACAAGCACGGGATTTCGACCCTACTGAAGCTGAAGATTATGTTTTAGATATTGAGGTGAAAGATGTCATCAAGGATGAGACTATCCTTGTGGCAAAAGATGTCACTAAACACTTTGGTGGTGTCCATGCCGTCGATGGGGTCTCGATAGTTTTCAAGGCTGGCCAAATTCACGGAATAATCGGGCCAAATGGTTCGGGCAAATCAACTTTGATCTCAGCAATCACTGGTTACTTACCACTCACTTCTGGGAGCGTCGATATTCTGGGAAAAATGGCACCTGGAAAACCTCATTTAGTCGCTCGTATGGGTGTTACCCGAGTGTTTCAGATTCCACATTTATTTGATCGCATAAATGTATTAGATAATGTTCTGACGGGAATGTATCGACAAGATAGGTATTCGATTTTTGATGCAATTCTTCGAACGCCACGATATAGAAAAGCAAATGGGAGAAGTGTGGGTAAGGCCAGGGCTCTATTGGCCCTTGCAGGATTAATTGGCAAAGAAGAGTTACTGGCTGGCTCGCTCTCGCATGGACAAAAACGTCTACTTGAGGTCATCCGTGCAGTTGGAACTAATCCAAAGATATTGATCTTGGATGAGCCAGCAACAGGATTAACTCAGGAAGAGCTCAGCGCACTTACAGGCTTAATTAATCTTCTTGCCACAAAAGGTATGTGTATTATTTTAATCGAGCACAACGTCCAATTTTTGATGAATTTGGCAGAGATAGTCACAGTCCTTCAAAGTGGAAAAGTTATCGCCCAGGGTACACCCGTGGAAGTACAAAAAAATGAGAAAGTTTTAGATGCATACCTCGGCCGCGCTGACTTTTCAAAGGAGCTCGCATGAGCAATCTTCGCCTTGAAAATTCAACTGTGGCCTATGGTGGGGCAAAAGCCTTGGATGCTCTCTCTATACACGTCGATGAGGGTGAGTTTGTTGCTCTTCTTGGGGCAAATGGTGCCGGTAAAACCACGACTCTTCGTGCAATATCGGGCATAGTCAAGACCACTTCAGGTCGGGTGCACTTTGATGGCAAAGAGATAACAAAGCTAACGGGGCACCGGCGCACAGCACTTGGCATTGGTCATGTGCCTGAAGGTCGTCAGATATTTCCAGACCATACCGTAGAGGAGAATCTACAACTTGGGGCATTTGTTCGACGCAAATCTCGCACTCAGGTACAAGAGAGCCTTAGCGAGATGTTTTCTTTATTTCCACGTTTACAAGAGCGACGTAAGCAAGTTGCAGGAACACTCAGTGGTGGTGAAGCCCAAATGCTTGCAGTTGCTAGGGCTCTGATGTCACGACCAAAGATTTTAATGCTGGATGAACCGAGTTTAGGGCTTGCCCCTCAGTTAGTCCTTGAGATGTTCAGGTATTTGAAGAAACTACATGCTGAGCAGGGTTTAACTATCCTCTTAGTCGAGCAACAAGCTCGCTTAGCTCTACAGTTGGCTAATCGTGCATATGTTCTCGAGCGGGGTCAAGTGACGATAGAAGGCAAAGCCCGTGATCTTATCGATGATCCTCGGGTTGTTGAGGCCTACCTGGGTATTTCCCATTAGTACAGATGCAATACCCCTTGTGCATGGGGTAACAGGAGCAATCGTTGGTGTGCACAACAAATCTGAGCATTTGAAGTTTTGGTGCAATGAATTAAATTATGAGGTAGTCGCTGAGGGCGTGATTTCATCCCAGGTCGCATCTGAAATTTATGCTGTAAGCGGAGAGATCAAAGTTACCTCTCTAGCCCCAGCAAAGGCTGATTCTGGTCAAGTCTGGCTTTTTCAAACCGAAAACTCTGCATCATTGATTGGAACACACCCTCACACCAGTCAAATCGGCCTTCACGCATTAGATCTCTACACCCGCGATGCTCTAGCAACTCACGCTCAAATCACGAAAGCAGGCTGGGAGTGGGCAGCGACCCCAGAGGCTTACGAAGTACCTATTGGGGAAAAATCGATCGAAATTACAGAGGGTTTTTGTTATGGGCCAGAGGGCACAGATGTTGTATTTGTCGAGGCCAAGACTGTCCGTCCAACAATTGCATGGGATAGGAATCCAGAGCTGCCTTACTGTGAATTAACATCAGTGGTTTGCGGTGTCCAAGACATGGAAAAGGCAAAGGCGTTCTTTGGCCCTGATGGTCTTGGCCTTGGAATTTGGTATGACGTGACACTCTCTTCGCCCGGTATTGAAAAGATGGCACATTTACCTCCAGGCACACTTGTGCAACTTGCCTTTCTAGCCGGCAGCAAAACCGCTCGTGTTGAGATTATTAATACATCAAATCTTCCTGACCGCTTAAATATCACTGCAAAACAACGTGTGGGTCTTTCTCTCGGCCACTCTGGTTGGTCTTTTATTACACACGATATTGAAACAGCATGCAAGAGAATTACATCACAAGGTGGCTCAGTGATCTCAAACATCGTTCAGACTCAGGACCCAGTTCATGGTAGAGCGCGAATTGTTAGTGCACTGACACCTGAGAGAAGCTTCATCGAATTGTGGGAAAGCAACTGATCTTGGAACACAATACTTGGTCTGGGCGTATTAATTATATTCATGATGATGGTCACGAGCGTGGGCGGGAATGGTTCACCGTAACAACCCATCAAGAGGGGTATCGAGTGGTACGAGCAATGTGTGAGATGGATGATTCACAAATACTCAGGGATGTCACTTTTACTCTTGCTGATAATTTCAAACCCGTGGAGGCTTACGTGCGCCTTGTTAAGGCAGGCAAGCACAAAGGCAGTGCCTGGTTTACTTTTGAGGGTGATGAGGCAAAATGTGAATCATGGATGAGCGATTTGGGGCATGTTAGTCAAAAGATAATAGTTGCCGGTGGGGTTGCATCATTTGGACCACATCCAGTCTTGTGCGACTGTTTTCATACCGCTCTTTATGACCATTCAAATCCGCTGAGGATTCAGCCGGTGGAGAGAATTTTGCATTCATCTCCCGCACCTGACGGTTCAACAGGACCTATGTTAGGACGATGGGAGTTTGGAGTTGAGTATGTAGGTGAGGAGAGAATCAGTGTCCCAGCTGGTGAATTTGACACTCTGCACTATCGATTCAATCTTGAGAATTATGGATGGCCGCCTGAAGATATTTGGGTGCTACCTGGTTCACGCCAATTCGTAAAGATACGTTGGGATGTACTAAAGACGACCTACGTCTTAGCTGAGTTGAATGGAGCTCCAAATTGACCACATTACGCGAGATTCTCAATAACATAACGGGAGTTTGGGAGGGCACATACTCTCACTTTAAGCCTGATGGAACGCTGATTGAAAAATATAGTTCTCGTCAGGAGACTCGCTTAGATGGCAACAATTGGTTTGAGCGGATCCTTTACAGCTATAGTGACAAGCCAAAAGAGACTCTCGATTTTCGCGCGGTTCTCTCAGGTGAGAATCTGTTATTTGAAGATGAGAATTTCTTAGGAAAAACAATCGTAGCGAGCCCAACTGTGTATGTATTCCCATACACGTGGAAAAATAAGCCTCATCTCTCAATTTTAGAAGTTATCAATATGGTGACAAACGATTATCGGACTCGTTTATGGCAACATTACGAGCATGGAAAGCTGATTAAGACAACTCTAATTGAGGAGACAAGGACTCCGGGAGGCAATGTCGCTATTTGGAGTTAATTAATTTTTATTAGAGGGTTGCTCCAGGCTTGGTAACGCCTAGAAACGCAGATATGAGCACAGAGGCCCAGATCAGATGTACCCAAGGGATAGCGCGCTTTAATGAGAGTGTTAAGGCCGTCTCAGACATGGTGTCTGAGTTACCTGACATGATCTTTCCAAAAGCTGGTCCAAACGGAACAAGTGCCCTACGAATACCGATTCCACCCGATATTGCAATTGCATAAAATATCACCTTAATCGCTAGCCATTTCGGGTTTGTTGTGACACCGAAGGGCTCTGGAGTGATTAGAACAAAAATACTACTCAAAACCATACCCACGACAAGGACATATCTGATAGCCAGATCAAGACGCTTAATAAGTGCTGCCTTCGGGTCTCCATGTGAGCGATAATTACGGATGACGAGATAGAGCCAAAAGAGTGAACCAACCCATGTGAGAGCTGCAAGTTGGGGAGATAAAAACGTTGCACCTTGATTATCAGCGGCCATGAGTGAGACTCCACTGGGTAAGAAAAGCACAAGAGTAACCCGTGGAGAGAGATCAACGAACTCCATAATTTTTGCAGCCATACCTCGTGCATCAATTGAGAGCTCAGGCTTAACAACAAACTTACTTGCGTAATAGACGCCCAAATCTGCGCCTAGCCAGTAGACAAATAAAAGGATGTGGAAAAAAATTAACACATCTTTGAGATCAATCACATGCCATCTCCATCCCAGCGTCCACGAGAACGTGAACGGACCGGCAATGATGAAATAATGGGGGCAGGAATTGGCATGCCTGGCGCCCATTTTCTTCCAGCACCCCAGTTATGAATCGCATCATCATTTCGCTCCTCTGGATGCTCAAGTGTCTTTGGATCTGGCCACTTATCATGAGGGTGGTCATGGCTGTGATCATTGGAGTGGTCATGGCTGTGGCCCAGGGCTGAAAGACTCTTATCCACTCCTTCACCATGCTGCACATAGTCGACATCGGGTTGGCCAAGAGAGCGTTGGTACTCCACAGATCGGCGAAGGTTATTTAAATCATGCTCAGAACGCCATGTAGGCACTTGCCCCAAATTATGACTTGATTGCGAATAGGACATTCGGGTGCCATCAGGGCCATAGTTGACCGCATCTGCACCCCAGCGCACCCATTCGTTTTGAGAGTACCAGTTGGCGAGTTCGCCATCAGAGCGAAGAAGCCAGGTTGCTCCTCCTTCAAGAGAGACAAAGTGGCCATGTTTGACACGTGCTGGACGGAAAAAGTATGTACCCATAGAGAGATCGCCAAAGTTGTATGACATACGACCTTGGACAGTGTAGGCCTCTTCATAACATGGGTGATGGGCCAAGCGGTGATCAGTCCATCCCTCTCGGGCATGGACCAGGCGCGTATAAAAGCCGGTCACAGGGTCTATCTTTAAATACTTTATCATTAAGCCTGGCATTGGTCCCGGATTTGGAACCTCATCCCACTTCATCGCCTCTGAATCAATTACTGTTATTTCACCGTAAGCATCGCTCCACCGAGGAGCCTTCACGCTATCTACCGAATCAAATCCGGCATCCCCATATTCACGGTAATGAAGCAGTGAGGTTCCCTCTTTAAAAAAGATTGAATCAAGAGGTACACCCTTGGGCGCATGAACGTAACCGCCTTTGCCAATCACTTTTCCTGCTATACGCATTTCACCATCAAGCACGTAATACTCAGTATTAGCGTGATGTATGCCAGGGCCACGGTTCCAATCGGTGTGGAAATCAACTCGAAGTGATGATGAACCATCTTCCTCATCAACGCTCAAGCGCCGTTCACTTGCCCTGCCACTGCCACCTATCAGTTCGGCGCTATGCCAGATGTAGTCTTGTTCGGCTATGAGCTCAATGTGTGGGCGCATCTCTAACTCTCTTTCTTTACTGTGATAAAGGAGTATTCCACAGGACGGAAACTATTTCTACCAGTGAAACGAAGGATAGTCAGGGGCAAATGGGTATGCAAGTGTTTACCCTGGTGAGTATTGCGCGCGCAAACTTCTCTTGAGAACCTTCCCCGAAGCATTTCGGGGGAGAGCATCAAGAAAGTGAAACTCTGATGGAACTTTAAAACCTGCCAACGATTGGCGGGCAAAAGCCTCTAAATGCTCGGTATCAATTATGGTTCCACTGCGTGAAACGATGATTGCAACCGGGCGCTCGCCCCATGTTTCATCTGGTAAACCAATCACGGCACATTCGGTCACATCTATATGCTTTGCAAGGACCTCTTCAATCTCACGCGGGTAGATATTAGTGCCACCTGAAATGATTAGATCTTTTTTACGATCAACAATTGAGATGTAGCCCTCTGAATCGCGGATTACTATGTCTCCACAAGAGAGAAAGCCATCATCTGTGGTGCAAGCATTAGTAGCTTCCTCATCATTAAAATAACCACTCATCAAATATGGAGATCGTGAATATAGTTCTCCTGGTTGCCCATCCTCGGTAAGAGTCCCATCACTATTGAGGATACGAACTTCAGTCATAAACCATGGATGGCCAACAGAGCCTGCTTTCCGCATTGCATCAATAGGTCGCAGATTGGTCACGATTCCTGCCTCAGTTGAACCATAAAGCTCGTGAACCTCTGTTTGTGGAAAGATTTTTACTACCCACTCTTTTAGAACCACAGGTAATGCTGCAGCATTGAAATAAAGCGTTTCTAAAGTTGAAACATCCTTCGAGATGACCACCTCATCTCCGAGATTACGCATCATCTGGGCGTGGGTGGGTACTAGAAATACCGTTTGAATTCGGTGCTTTGCAATCATGTCCAAGGTTTCCTCAGGATCAAATTTGCGTTGCATTACAAGAGTACCTCCTGTAAAGACCGCCCCATATCCAAATGCAAATCCTGCTCCATGATACATAGGCGCGACTGCAATTGTCCGTCGCCCTGGACCAAGACCCCATTCAAGGGCTGTTGCATAAAAGGTCAGACATCGAGATCGATGTGAGATCAATACACCTTTGGGCTTTCCAGTAGTCCCAGATGTGTATGCAATACAAAACGGTTCTGTTTCATCAACAAACATAAGAGGGTCAATCTTGGCAGCCTTACCAATACATTCTTCATAATTTGTCCCAGAGTCAATGCCATCTATCGCCCAGACTAACTTAGGTAGATTTTGTGGAAGCAGCGCAGTCAATGCCACATCATAAATAAGGGCTTGAGCTTTTGAATGGGAGAGAATATATGCAGTTTCTTCTGCTGTTTGTCGCGGATTAATTGGGACGATGGGAAGCCCAGCCATGGCACAACCAGCAGCCACCTCTGAGTATTCAAGACGATTTCCTATCAGTACCGCGACAGATGAACCAGGTTTTAATTGAGAATCTAAAAGAAGATTAGCTAATCTGCAGGCACGCTCATATAAGAGGGAATAGGTAAGTGATCGATCGCCATCGATAATTGCAATTACTTGTGGGGAGGCAGTTGCAAATTCTCGGATTCCGCTTGCGATATTTAACTGAGAGCCACCTGGATTAATACTCATTGTGCCTAGTCTTCACGACACCAGAGTTCAAAGGCAACCCCTGCAGGTGAGATGGCTCTTACAACCTCTCGCTTTTGGCCCTCAAGGCATGCAGTGACGAATGAGGTATGTTCCAGGCCCTGGATAACTCTCTGCGCAAATGTGCGAGCATCCGGCAGGTCGACTTTGAAGGCGATAGGACCGTACTCGGCGGCAAGTGGCAGGAGCGGAATAAGAGGTCCAACGGGGCTGACCTCGCAGGAGACGAGCTCAACCTTGGCGGTATTTGGAGCATCTGCACCCCTCCAGTACAGCGCAAAACGCATCTGGAGATTTGTTCGAGGCAGTTCCATCATGGCAACCATGGGGGTTCCATCAAAGTTAGCGTTTCGTAGCTCAGTTAAGCCTGCACGTTGGGTCCAAAAGTCCCTATCAAGATTTGCATCATGTACTAAGTTCACAAAGGCTCCGATCTCAGAGAAGTTTCTCGATGCATCTTTATCCATAATATTCGGCCGCTTTATATCACCATCTATAAGTACGACGCTTAAACCCTCTGGACCTAGGACTCTGCACTCTTGAACACTCTTGCCATCGAGCTCCCAATGTGCCAGAGGTAATGTTTGGTAGCCATTTGCTTGTGCATGCTTGACGGCCGCGGCCATATTCCGGGCATAGATATCCACCGCATAACCTCGGGTATCTAAGGGATCTCTTTTTGGAGTTTTGTGTGGAGTCTCGACAAGGCGAATTCCAGGGACTGCTCCTGGGGTACGCATCATTATTTGTTGACAAGACCCGTCATTTCCATACAAGATAGAAGAAGCGGCTTCAGACAACTTCTCGGAATAGGTTGCTCTAAGACCAAAGTCTGAAAAAAATTTTTCTGCTGAGGCTAGGTTATTAGTGCCAACAATTGAATGGTCGGGTGCATCAAGCATATTTCCTCCATCTGTGCCTACCTGAGGGTATCCTCTATCATTACACTCGATAAGATGTAATTCCTTGGTGTGGAACAACTGTATGCAGAGGGAGAATAGTATGACAAAGCATGAGGCGGTACTAGGGCGTTTTTTTGAGGATTACGTCGTTGGTGATCTATACCAGCATCCCTTTGGTCGAACCATCAATGAAGCCGATAATACTTGGTTCACGTTGCTCACTTGCAATACAAATCAAAACCATTTTAATGTTGAATTTGCTAAATCAAATCCGATTACTGCAGGTAAGGTCATAGTCAATTCGGGTTTAAGTGTGGCTCTCGTTCTAGGGATTAGTGTCATAGACATGAGCCAGAATGCTGTGGCAAACCTAGGATGGACTGACATAAAATTATCGCACCCTCTTTATGTGGGTGACACTATGTACGCTGAATCCATATGTTTAGATGCACGCGAATCAGAGTCACGAAAAAATGTTGGAATCATCAGCATGAAGACTCGTGGGCTTAACCAAGACGGAGATGAGATTTTATCTATGCTTCGCAGTGTAATGATTGCCAAAAAATCATCCGGAATTGGCCAAAACTATTTTCCCGAAGCAAAAAATGGCGAACTTAAAGCTTAATTTACTCCAGTAATTCGCACTCCAGCATGGGTCTTATAGCGGCGATTCATCGAAATGAGATTAGCTGTAAAAGCTTCGATTTGACCGGCATTTCGTGTTTTTCCAGCATAGATGCCACGCATACCCTTAATTTCATTGATGAGTAATTGGACTAAATCTGTAGCAGATTTTTCATTGCCAACGACTAGTACATCAATATCCATCACATCTAAACTTCGGTCGGCGAGTAGCACCGCAGAGACGTGATGGAAGGCTCCAACAAGTTGACTTTGTTCCAAAATCGCCTGTGCCTGACCTAGCGCACTGCCCTCAGGAACAGGTAATGAAAAAGCACCACCCTGATCAAAGCCCAAAGGGTTCACGCAATCGATGACAATTTTTGCACTTAACTCAGATTTGATTGAAATGATCGTCTCTCTATGGCTTTCCCATGGGACTGCGATGATGACTAAATCAGCTTGGGAGGCACAAGAGAAATTGTCAGTTCCGGTGATTTCCCCGCCCAATGATTCGGCAGTCGATTTAGCTTTAGCAATGTCTCTTGAGCCAATTACGATACTAAATCCCGCCTGAGCTAATCGATAGGCAAGGCCAGTTCCTTGCGCACCTGTTCCACCGATTATTCCAATGACAAGGTCTTTGAGGTGTTTATCTCGATAAAGGGATTGCTCGAGGGTCATAGGCAAAAGTGTAAAGCCCGTGGACTAACCATGCATCTGTTGTTCCACTACTGATTGAGTAAATGATCCAAGTTGCCCCGCATGTATAGCCTCGATATCGGCCCAAGAATCGCAATCACGTCGAATCCCCATAAAAAGCTCGTCTGTGATTTCAATGGCCCCAGTGGATAAGTGCCTCTGGGCCGATTGTGCTCCAAAGTTAGGTAGAAACCTCTCACGCTCACGGCATGCGTATAGCGTGGTTCCTGATCCCTCAAAATCTCGAATAAAACTCGTTGGGTTTTGATCTGCAAGCTCAAGAGCTAATGAGATTTCCTGGTGCTTGAGGGCAGGAAGATCTGGTAGGAGTACCGCAATTTTCGACTCATCTTTAAGTGCACAAGTCACGTCCCTATTAATATCAAGAGGCTCTGTTGGAATAAAAGAATCAATGCGCACATCGACACATTGGGTAACCTCAAGGTGGTCAGTGCCCACCAGGGTTATGCGTTCAATTAGAGGGCACATACAAAGTTCACGGATTACATCATTAGCCATAGCCTTGATGAGGGATATTCGATTCAAATCTGTGAGTTCAGAGAGCCTTGACTTTCCGAGAGTGAAGTGTTTCAGAGGGAGGAATATGCTCCATTTCTGAACCTCATTTTGTGGCTCTAACACTCTATTATCTTACCTATGAATCAGCCGTTAAGAATCACCGTTTTAGCTGGCGGGATTGGTGGGGCTCGTTTTCTTAAGGGTTTGCGCCGAGTAAGAAATGTTGAGATCTCTGTTATCGCAAATAGTGCGGATGATATAACTTTGCATGGCCTGCGGATCTGCCCTGATTTGGATTCTATAATTTATAATCTGGCAGGAGTCTCAGATTTGACGCGTGGCTGGGGACGAGCTGAGGAGAGCTGGAAGATTCAAGGAGAGCTCGCCAAATACTCTGGTGAACAGCCTTGGTTTAATCTGGGAGATAAGGACTTTGCCACTCATATTTATCGTTCGAATCTGTTGCGCCAAGGTGTCCCTCTTCATGAGATTGTGGCTAATCTGTGCCTGGCTTGGGGTATCACTATGCAAATTTTCCCGGCAACAAATGATGAGATTGAAACTCAGGTAGTTTTGCACAAGGCTATTAAGGGTCGGTCTTTGATCCATTTTCAAGAGTGGTGGGTGAGTCACAGAGCAAAGCTTCCAGCAGCTGGATTTGAAATATCTGGAATAAAAGATGCACAACCAGCACCAGGAGTAATCTCTGCAATCCTGCAGGCAGATGTGGTGATTTTTGCGCCAAGCAATCCCATTGTCTCAATTGGGGCAATTCTACAAATCAATGGGATTAGCCAGGCAATTAGAGAAACGAAAGCACGTGTCGTCGGGATCTCTCCGATCATTGGAGCAAGTCCAGTTTTGGGGATGGCAGATGCCTGTCTAAAGGCAGTTGGTATCGAGACGAGCTCGAGTGGTGTTGCTCAAATGTATGGGGGGAGAAAAAATGGGGGCTTCCTCGATGCTTGGCTTATTGCCGACTCCGATAGCAATCAGTGCCAAGAAATCGAAAGTTATGGGCTGCTCACCAAAGCTGTGCCACTCTTAATGGTTGATGATGAGATCACAGCCAGGATGGCCAAAGATGCTTTGGCACTGGTAAATTTGGAAGTTGCGCGATGAGCAAAAGTTTTAGTGTTATCCCAATTACGGGAATACCCGAGATTCATCCAGGTGATAATCTGCCAACCATAATACTGGAGGCGATTAAAAAAGGACCAGGACTACAGGCTTTCGATATTGTGGTTGTCACCAGTAAAATTGTAAGTAAGGCAGAGGGCCAAATCTTTCCGAGCAAGAGTAGAGATCAAGCAATCACAGAAGAAACCGTGCGACTAGTCGCAGAGCGCGGAAAAACGAAAATCGTAGAAACAAGACATGGACTTATCATGGCAGCAGCTGGTGTTGATGCCTCAAATGCCCCTGCAGGCATGATTCTCAAACTTCCAATAGATAGTGATGTCAGTGCTCGGAAATTACGATCAGCATTTCATTTGATTACTAAACCAGTGGGAGTGATAATTACTGACACAATGGGTCGTGCCTGGCGTCTTGGCTTGACCGATAATGCTATAGGTGTGGCTGGAGTTGAAAATCTTGTCGACTACAGGGGGCAAAAAGATGCCCAAGGGCGATCACTCGAGATGACCATAACTGCTGTCAGCGATGAGATTGCATCGGCAGCAGAAATGGTAAAAGGAAAACTTGATGGAATACCAGTAGTCATTGTGAGGGGATTAGAGCGTTTTGTCACAGAATTAGATGGCCCTGGCGCAATGTCTGTTATTCGACCGGCAGAGGAGGATATGTTCGGATTAGGAGCCCAGGCTGCTCGAGACCTGGGATACCTACAGGGCTATGAAGATGGGAAAAATAGTGTTTTATAACATAATCTTTGGTGACACCCATACTCCATTTATATCTTTTATTTTTGAGTAGAAAGGTATTGAATAAAACCATGAAAATCTCGACCGACATCCTTATTGTGGGAGGAGGAGTATCTGGCTCAGCTTGTGGCGCAGCACTGATGAACTCTGACTACAAAATTATTTGTATTGATCAAGGAACAGGTGGGCCTTTGGACACTTCAAGAGGCGACCACATCTCTCCTGCAAATGTTGCAGCCATAGATTCATGGGGAGTCCTAGAAGATTTTTTTTCAATTGGTGCGACCAAAAGAGTTGGTCATGAATTCAGATCTTCAGTTAGTGATCTCTTATTAAAAGCAGAATATTCTGAAATGGGAATTTCTCACCCTTACTTTCTTGTGGTGAATCATGAGAAAATCTCGTCAACATTTTTGAACTTTGCCCAGAAAAATCCCAATTTTACTCTTCTTCAACCGTATTCTGCTAAAGAATTTGATATTACCGATGGTGACATAACAAGAGTAAGAGCAAGCAATAAAGAGGGTGAGATTATAGAAGTTTCTGCCCATATTGTCATAGCTTGTGATGGTGCCACTTCATCAATCAGATCTGCTTTACATGTTGATACATTTGAACATCCATACACTCACCCGATGGTTGCTTTTTTCAGTGAGCGCCCAGACGTATTAAAACCGGATGACTATTTCTTCCGATATTCTGGTGATTATGGTCAATTAGTCATCCAGCAGCGAATGGATGGCACAATCAAAATAACCATGCCGGTCGGAGATGAGGGGATTCCATGGTGGAAAAAATCAACAAATCAAGAGCGCATTGCAATTATTGAAAAAATTGCGCCAGAGCTCTCTGGAATACAAGCAGAACTCGGCGGTTTTTATCCAGTGCGTATGATTCATGCAATTGATTATGCAATTGGTAACACCGTATTAATTGGTGATGCAGCACATGCTATTCATCCAGCACGAGGACAGGGTTTGAATATGGGAATTGCGAGTATGCAAAAACTCATCCCTCTTCTGCCAAAACCCGACCAGATAGCAGACAAAACTGCCGTACGAAGAGCTCTTGGAGCTTTTCAAGCATTTCAAAAGCCGCTCAATGAGCGCATCATCGCTCGCAACCACTCTGCTGCCATGGATATGGAGATGGGGGCCGATGACAATCGTGCATTTGTAATGAAAAAGCAGAATGAGTACCTCAAGATCATGGCCTCGGATAAATCGCTCAGAGCAAAGCACCTCAATGAGGCTACGGGCTACCACTTTGGAACAGCCTCTTAAGTTTTGTCCTCATTTCTTCCTGATGAAGGAGCCAGTTTCATATAGTGGAACAGTCACTTCGCCTCTTTTGCCTATCGGTTAGCGTAGAAACTGGTGAGGACACCAGGGACCCTGATTGGCATAGCACCAACGCCTAGGTCGTTAATCACCTCTTGGAGGTTGAATTGATAAAGAAATCTCAATTTGCAGTATTTTCCCTTGTTATCACCGTCGCTCTATCTCTTGTGCCCTCGGTTTCAACGGCCGCGAATCAATCAGTTGCAGAACTTTGGTTGACGATAAAAAGTGATGACCAAAAGTTAGCGATTCAATATGCAGGGCGCCCCGATGGCCACCCAATGGTCTTTCGCATAAGTGGGAGCGTGTTTGCACAAGTTCCAGGTGGAGGACCTGCTGCTCCAGGTTTGCGCCAGGGTGCAAAGTTATTCAATGTGGAAGGTTATAACATTCGAAAACTCGTCCGTAATGCGGATTATCTCTATCTTGTGACTCGAGAAATACTTTTCTACACTGATCCTAATGATGCTACCAAGATTCTGACATCTTGGAAAAATCCTGTTGATGGCAAAACTTATCCTGTGATTCCTATTGCGAATGACACAGTGAACTCAGTTTATCGTGTCAAAAACGGTATCTTATATGGGGTGCCGGCTAACGTAGGCCTTGCATCACAATTTGAAGGAGCAGTTGGAGCGCCAGTCACACTAGCTGATGGAACAAAAGTATTTGCCTCTGATATCTCGTTGAATTATGCTCTTAATGACGATGGCCGCTATGCAATTGCTGATCCATTTGGTTTTGCAAGTGGATACACCTCACGTCCTTCAGATAAGTTTGTTGGGATTCTTCCGAGGTATACCGGAATCGAGGCATTTGACTTTTGGATCACACGCACTGGTCAATCACTAGCAGTTCCAAAAGATAGAATCACTGGTCTTACAAAGGTTCCAAGGGGTCCAGCTGCCTTCTATAACTCTTGGGCTCGTGTCTCTGCAATGCCACCATTTACATGCATTCCTGAATCACCCACAAATATCCGTGCTTTCTTTCATGCACGGGCATGGACACTGAGTGGTTTTGATAAAGTCGAACCTTGGCTTAAGACTGCAGTGCTTGCCTATGACCCACAGTACAAAGAGCCTCCACTGACTGCTCCAGTCCTACCTGGCGCATCAGCTGATCGTTTCATCCCAGCCTGGAAAAATCAGACTTCATGGTCTGCTTTTCACTCAAAAGTTCTCAAAGGGCAGGCAAGTGATGGAACAGATTTGACCTGGGCCAATTGGTGCACCGCAAACGGAAAATAATCCATAAACATTGATGGTTCATTAACCATCACACTCGAGGGAAATCCAGGAGCGATTCGTCATCGCTCCTGGATTCTCTCTTTTAGACTGTGGAGTAGTTTGCTCTTAACTGTGGCATTACTTCACTAGCAAAGAGTTCGGACATGTCAACCACGCCTGTAATTCGTTTGCCATGTGGCTCTGCATAGGGAGAACCACCGAGCAGATAGATATGCTCTAATCCCATCTCAATAAGAGCGCTAAGTCTGTCAATACATAGGCTGGGCCCACCACAAATCGCCATCCAACGCACAAAATCATCATCCATCATCTGAAGATGTGAACCCTTTTCTTGCCCATGATGAGCCATGTCGTACTGGGATTTTAGATTCTCAGCGATTGTTTTTAATTGTTCTGGTAGGTGCTCTGTTGGGGCTGACTTCATTCCTGCAAAATGTGAGACCAAACCAGCCACAGTTCGCGCCAGATTTACCGCTTTTTGCTCGTCATTGTCACAGACTAAGTTGATGTAAGCGCCAACATGCACAGAACTTCGATCACGACCATTGACTAGCATACGAGCATTAAATATCTTCATTGCCCACTGAATTCTCTCGGGTGCACTTCCCACAGCAAATGAGACCCGATCACCGATATCTGCGGCTAATTCGATTGTTTTCGGGCCCGTGCAGGCGATATCAATTGGGACAGGCGGTACTTCACCTGGCTGTATCCAGCGCATCTTTGACAAGCTTCCATCGCGATCGAGCTCACCGCCGGCGATGTATGTGCGAATAGCATGGGCGTAAAAACTCAATTGGTCCCCAGTTGCCTGCTTCTTGCCTATATGAGCCACCGAAGAATCCCCTCGCCCAATTCCACAAATAGCCCGTCCATCAGACTCGATCTGTAAAGTCGCAAGAGCGCTCGCCGTAACTGCGACATCTCGCGTGATTGGGTTTGTTACACCTGTACCAAGTTTGAGCGTCTTTGTGGCGGCCGCAGCTAGAGAAAGTTGGCCATAAGGATCGGCCGATAGATTTTGCGTATCGGGAGTAAGAAGATATTCAAAACCAAATTCTTCGACTCTCTTAGCATTTGGAGCGGTGAAACCTGCTGAAGGCTCGTTAACTATCCCAATTTCTAGCATGTAATTCCTATCTTCCCTGAAGTCTCACCTACTATATCGTCTGACCGCGCTGGAGTTGATTTGGCCAAATGATTTTGACTCCGAGTTTTTCAGCGGCGTTAAGTGCCCAACGCGGATTCCGAATCATCGCGCGGGCAAGAAATACCGCATCAGCCTCGCCTGATTCAATTATGTGTTGAGCCTGCTCAGGTTCGGTGATGAGACCAACGGCAGCGCTCATGATCTGTGCCTCGGAACGAATCGCTGCGGCAAAAGGAACTTGAAATCCAGGTGTGGCCTTGATTGGTGCGTTATGAAGATTACCGCCTGTTGATACATCGATTAAATCGACACCAACTGTCTTGAGTTGGATACACAGTTGGATTGAATCTTCCAAGCTCCACCCATTATCGACCCAGTCAGTCGCCGAGATTCGTACGAAGAGAGGAGCTGTGGGCGGAATACCAGCACGTACAGCCTTGGCCGTTTCAAGCAAGAAACGTGTTCGATTCTCAAAACTACCGCCGTACTCATCGCTACGAGTATTGGCCAGCGGTGAGTAGAACTGATGCATCAAATATCCATGGGCGGCATGGATCTCGATTACATCAAAGCCAACTGCTACGGCGCGCTGAGCGGCCAATACATAATCATGTGTGAGCTGATGAATCTCATCGATTCTTAGAGCACGGGGCTCTGGATAACCATGAAATGCGATCGCAGATGATGAGACGCTCTGCCAACCACCCTCTTGGCTGCTAGCCATTTTGTGGTCATCCCATGGGCGCATGGTTGAGCCTTTGCGGCCAGCGTGGGCTAGCTGGATTCCCATTCTCACATTATGTGAATGTGCAAAATCAATCATTGGTTTGAAGGCGGCGGCATGGGCATCGTCCTCGATACTCGTACAGGCGATAGAGATCCGACCCTCTGGCACGACTCCTGTTGCCTCGACCATGATCAAACCTGGCGCACCTGTAGCAAAAGAGTTCAGATGAGCCCTATGCCAATCACCGACCAAACCATTTGTGGCCGAGTACTGACACATCGGGGAGACCCAGACGCGGTTTTCAAATGTGACTGCACCGATAGTCAAGGGATCAAACAGACTGTTCACCTCGGTAGTGTACGCTTTTTTTACAAGTATTTATTAGTCAAGAATTAAGTAAAGGTATTTATCGATGCTAATAAAGCCAACGGTTCTCTTTGTCTGTGTGCATAACGCCGGTCGCTCACAAATGGCGACAGGTTTTATGCAATCACCATGGACTGCTGTGATATCTGCCCGATCTATCCGGGAAAGCGTTATGAGGGCTGGGTCCTAGATGATCCGGCAGGCCAAGGAGTCGACTCAGTCCGCATCATTCGTGATGAGATCACGATAGGAGTGGAGAGGCTTTTGGGTGAGCTTTTAGGTTAAGACTTCACCACAAGAAAAAGCCTGACTCCAAGTACCCTAAACCCTTGTGGAGCTAAGAACCCTGAACCTGGAGAGAGAACCACTTGATCTGATTGCCTCTGAGTTTGCCGGGTTGTACTCAGGTGAACTCGGTTTGAGCTCAATTTCAGGTGGTCAAAGAGCGGCCGATGCCGCTTTAGAAGAGTTAGATATCACTGGCTATGCAAATCTACGCTCTGAGGTACTGCCTCGTGAAAAACGTGGTGCATCTGTTCTCTCTGCCTATATCCGGCACAATCTCTTGACCCTGGATCAGGTGTATCGCGCAGTCAATGATGCACCGTTTCGCGACAAGGAGAAGTTTCGAGATGAGTTGTACTGGCAGGAGTATGCACGTCATCTCTATGCACGACTCGGACCACTCCTCTTTGAAAACCTTCGCTTTGATGCCAACTGGAGCTCGCAGGGAGATGGTTGGAATCGTGAGATGCGCTGTATCGATGAGGTCGTCTCTGAGCTTGAAAGTGATGGCTGGTTAGTCAATCAAACACGCATGTGGCTGGCATCTCATTGGACCGTTCGCAATGACAAGGGCTGGCTCCATGGCCAAGAGCGGATGCACCGTGAATTAATCGATGGTTCGCGTGCGGCAAATCTCTTAGGCTGGCAGTGGACAGTGGGTGCTGGAACTGGCAAGCCTTATGGTTTTGCTAAATGGCAGGTTGATAAGCGTGCACCGGGTATCTGTGCACAGTGTGCACTGCGAAGCAACTGTCCAATCGAGAACTTTCCAGATGAGGTATCGCCCCGACAATTAGATCGCAATCCTCTCTTAGATTCTGATCCAGATCCCCAGCGAACTGCCGGACCTCTTGAGCCAATCAGGTTGCGCAAGGCCGAGTGTGTCTTACTGACTATAGACTCACTCGGAGATGCCGATGCTGCTCTGGCATCAAATCCTGACCTACCCGCACTCTTCATCTTCAATCAAGCAGCTCTTGGCAAACTCCAACTGAGTTCACGTCGCATTGGCTTTTATTTACAAACACTCCAAGATCTGGCAACACGTAGAGAGCTCAAGGTCTATCTCGGTGATCCATATGAATTCGCAGAAAACAACGAAATTGCCGTCACATTTGCCCCTGTTCCCTCGTTTAGGAAGTTTAGGAAACTAGCCGAAGTCCACCCCTATCCCTGGCTTAAAACCCCTCAAGCCGGATCAGTAAGAAGCTTTACCTCGTGGAGGCAAAAGATCGATAAGGGATATAAGAAGAGCTAAGTGATCACTTAGAGGGTTTGCTTCTTCGTCTCATCTCGGTGTTTGCGCAGATATGTCATAAACGGGGTTCCGCCAGTGCCTACTGCAGATGGGTTACCTGGGGTGGCTTGTGCTTGAGTATGGATATACCGTCCAGCATATTCAAGGTGCATCGCCCTGAAGTTTGCAACGAGCTCTACACACTCATTAAATACCGAGGTCAAAGAGCTACGCTGTGCAGAGGTCACAAAACTTCTTACCGATGGACCAGCTTCAACTGCTTCGATGAATGCCACATGCTTAGGCGGCATGTACGTACGCATCTCCATCAAGTACTCTCGTAACTCATCTCGCTCATGTTCGATTCCAAGGACCCCATCCATCGCTGGGATGATTGCGCTCTGGGCCCCTGTCTCTCCACGAAATTTCTGGCCGATGCCTTTGTACTCATCTACCCCCTCATAAATCACCCCATCTGGAAGTGATGGATTATTGCGCCAACCGAAGATATACGGGCGAACCCGGTGGAAATAGATATATGGATCACACCTTTCGGGCATTCGATCCAGGACTGCATACATGGCAGCTAGCGAGGTACGCAGATTTGTCAAAGCACTCTCAACTTGATCGGCATCATTCCCAACAACTGCAGCCTGAGCATCCTCAATCGCTTTGAGCGCCTTTCCCGCCTTCTTCTCAATCTCAATGTGAATTAAAATGAACCACTCTTCATCCTGACCGCCGAGAAAACATTGCAATAATCCAATATTTCCACATTCAATTGGCCCGCTCTTATCGAATCTGCGCCAATTATCAGAGGCGTAGCTTTGATAAGAGAGAATAGGAGGTCGCCCGACCAACCTGCCGACCTCATACCAAGGCTTTGCGAGGTTTGAAGGTATGAGCATTGCCGCGCTGCTCTCACTCCACTGGTAGGCCTGACCGATATAACTCAAGACCAACATCGCCCGTTGTATCTCTGCCTCTCCTTTCAAGGCAGCCACATTGAATGAAGGTAGTGCCCTGATACGAGCTCGAAAGTTTGTGCCCATGAGTAGTTTAGGAAGATCTTTTCCGCATTGGTCCCACTCTTCATTGCCGGCAGACAGGCTTTGGGCCGGCTCATAGGCAGGTAGATAACCAAACTCTTCTGTGATTCCAAAATCAGATATTTTCACAGACCTCATGTCTCTCCTTCGGCCTTTGCTCCATACTCACGATATTAACGAGCGTAGTACGTCCACCTACATAAGTGGGTTGTGAGGGACTCGGCTACAAACCTTCAAACCACTCCCTTTGACCCACGATGCGGATATATCCGTTCTTGACTCATCTCCAATATTAGGGATAGCTAGGGACAAATCAAGGGTATTGAAAGACATCTAAGCCATTTTGGGAGGTAAGAGCAGAAATAACTGCTCTTACCTCCCAAAAGTTTTGATCTTCCCATTACCCTTTTGGAATGCGAATCAGGGGAAGTCTTGCCAAGGGTTTATTAGTTGGCCTTGCTCTTACCCTGATTCCAATTTCCACCTACGGAACTGATCATGCCGGACCAAAAACCCCAAGTTGTGGCAATTACAAAGTTACCAAAAATGAAGTAATCGTTGGAGTTAAATTCCCCAAAGGCACTTATCAAATTAATGCATTTGGAATATCCTGTGCAAAAGTAATGGGTAGCAAAGGATTATTTGCTAAATTCCTACAATTAAAAAATAAAGATCCTCTCCCTAAGCCTTGGCGCTACCTGGCAGATGCAGTCGGAGCACCTAAATTTTCATCAGGGCCAGGAGTTGGCTTTCGTGTTCAGTTAATTACATCAGCACCAGTTCCAACTCCCGAACCTGCATCAACTCCCGAACCTTCACCAACACCAACGGTTACACCATCGCCAACGCCGACAGCGACAGCAACACCTACTCCAACTCCAACAGCAACTCCATCTCCAACACCTACAGCGACAGCAACACCTACTCCAACAGCAACAGTGCCAACAGTCTCACCAGGGGCATTTTGTAGTCCTGCTGGGGCTATTGGGAAATCAACATCTGGTGTCACATACACCTGTAAGACTTCACCAACAGACACACGAAATAGGTGGAGGCAATAACCGACGACGACCAAGGTGCCCGTCACAAGCGTCACCGGATCAATTAGGTCACCGGAGTGCGGCACCCGGCCCGTCACCGTCAAACTGCA
>SXGS01351943.1_pt1 | contig 61802 bp, 49 predicted proteins | sample 3174681 | NCBI WGS metagenome assembly SXGS01 (sample SAMN11356861, study PRJNA531348) | freshwater metagenome | isolation source: freshwater sample F1-80 | place: China: Fuxian Lake, Yuxi | collected 2017-12-25
GCACGTTCACCGAAGTCGGCTACGTGGGCCGCGACGTCGAATCGATGATACGCGACCTGGTCGATATCGCGATCGACATGGTGCGCGAGGAGCGCCTAGACGAAGTCGCCGAGCGCGCCGAGGCCAACGCCGAGGAGCGGTTGCTCGACCTTCTAATGCCGCCGCAGCCCGAATCGAGCGAGAGTAACGACCGAACGCGTGCGAAACTGCTTGAACGGCTTCGCGAAGGTAAACTCGACGAGCGGATGGTCGAAGTTGACGTGAAGGACCGCGGGCCGACGTTCGAGATCACGACGAACACCGGCGTCGAGGAAATGGACATCAATCTAAAGGACATGATGTCGAACATGTTCGGCCAGCGCAGCCGCAAGCGAAAGATGCGGGTCGCCGAGGCGCTCGATTACCTGATTCAAGAGGAAGAGCAGAAGCTCATCGATATGGATCAGGTGACGCGTGTCGCGATCGAGCGGATCGAATCTAGCGGTATTATTTTTCTGGACGAGATCGATAAGATCGCCGGACGCGAGTCGGGCCACGGGCCCGACGTGAGCCGCGAGGGCGTACAGCGCGACATTCTTCCGATTGTCGAAGGGACAACGGTCAACACGCGCCACGGCTTCGTTCGCACGGATCACATTCTCTTCATCGCGGCCGGCGCGTTTCACGTTTCGAAGCCGAGCGATCTGATCCCTGAACTGCAGGGCCGTTTCCCAATCCGCGTGGAGTTGAAATCGCTCACCGTCGAGGACTTTGTCCGTATCCTGAAGGAGCCGAAGAACGCGCTGTCGAAGCAATACACCGCGCTCCTTGAAACCGAAGGCATCAAGCTCAATCTGACGGACGACGCGCTTGAAGAAGTGGCGCGCTTCGCCGCCCAAGTCAACGAAAGCGCCGAGAACATTGGTGCGAGGCGCCTTCACACAATCATGGAGAAGCTGCTCGAGGAAATTTCTTTCGAGGGACCGGATCTCAAAAAAAAGAACGTCAAAATTGACGCGGCCTACGTTCGCAAGCAGCTAGCGGACATCGTCAAAGACCAGGACCTGAGCCGGTATATTCTGTGATCCGCAGGTTCGGCGCCCTGCTGCTTTTTCCTGCCGTTGTCTTCCTGACTCGCTGTGGCTACACCGGAGAGCCCCTGCCGCCGCTGCTTCACATTCCCGCGCGTGTGACCGATCTTGCCGTGATGCAGCGCGGCTCGCAACTCGTGGCGCAGTTCACGCTGCCCGCGCTGACGACGGAAGGTACGGGATTGAAGGGAATCGGACGCGTTGAGTTGCGCGTTGGACCGGCTTCGAATCCGTTTGACGCGCACGTCTGGGCCGCGGGGGCCAAAGTGTTTGACGACCTCAGAACCGAACCGCCGGCGCTTCTTAAGTACGAAATTCCCGTAGGGGAATGGACGGGCCGAGAAGTAGTTGCGGGCGTCAAGGTGTTCGGCGAAAACGGCCGCGACGCGGGATGGAGCAACTTCATTGCGTTGCCGGTGATAGCGCCGCTTGCACAACCGCGCAATCTGAGTGGTGAAGCCACGGCAGCGGGCGTTCGTCTCGCGTGGCAGGAAGCGTCGTCTGAAGTTCGTATCTTCCGCCAGGTGGCGGGCGAGCCGGGTTTTACGGCCGCGGCGACCGTCAAGGCGTCGGAATGGGTGGACACCGAGGCGCAATACGGCAAGACGTACCGCTACTATGCGTTGTCGGTTTCGGGAAGCGCGGAGAGCGCGCCTTCGCTGCAGATTGCGATCACGCCCGTGGACCGCTTCCCGCCGGCGGTTCCGCTGGGACTCGCTGCGGTGGCTGGGGCGGGAAGTATTGAGCTGACCTGGGACCGAAACATGGAAACGGATTTCGCGGGATACCGGATTTATCGCGGCCCGGATGTCATCGCCGATTTACACCCGTCGCCCACGCTAAGCGACCGCAAGATCGAGAGCGGCAAGAGTTACCGTTATGCGATTTCGGCTGTCGACAAGGAAGGCAACGAAAGCGCACGCTCGGGGGAAGTGGAGATTACGGCGCCGTAGCCGTAGGCGAAGCAGACTTGGAGTTGATGCGTCGGCTGAGACGGTGAAGGGACCGCTCATGGTCCTACTGCCAGACAGTGGTGGTAAAGACAAGACAGAACGGTGCACTGAGCCCTTGGACGGCGACACGCTGTCAGGGGGTTTGACTTTCCCCATCGGCCTTGATCTCACTACTTTGGTGAAGTCTCGGAGCGGCGGCCTTGGGTTTTCAAAACGCGGAGGTCGCCGGGCGATTCCTGCCCTGCGTTCCTGGCTGCTTTTCGTCCAGCTTGTCGGAAGTCCGAGTGCGGTCCGACCGGCCACGCCCGAGCTGAAGTGACAGTCCACCGGAAGGCGGTGCGCCCCTTGCGAAGGTGATCTCAGTTTCTCCTGGCTTGTTCACACCTCCAGGCTGACCGCCCGAACCCGCCGAAGCCGGAACCAGACAGACACGAACGCCAAAGCACACCAAAGGCCTATCAACATTGGCTCGGGCGCATAGCGCGGAAGATTTCCCGCCAGAAACGTGCAGAATCCAGATGTTGAGGTACTAATAGGCCACTTCTAGTAGCGCCGACACTGAATCCCAACGCCGTCCTAGTTCGTTGGCCGGAATCCCTAAAAGTGACCACCCGGCGCATGTCTCTTCAACTTTCTACTCAAGATCAACCGCCACCCGCCGATAAGCCAAATTGACATGCGACTTTACCCGGGAGGCACCCTTGCTGAAACGACTACGGTTTGCGCGGCAAGCACTCATCCGGGCAGCGGCGACCGGGCCGCACTGGTGCAGCAAGCGAAGGAGCAGGCGGTCATCCTTGTCGTAGACGATCTCGACATCAACCGATTTCTTGTGGCGCGCACGCTGCAACAGGAACAGGTGCGCTTTCTCGAGGCGGCAAGCGGCGCAGAGGCCATTGGGATCCTGGAAAATGAGCCCGTGGATCTGGTAATTCTCGACCAGATGATGCCGGGCATGGACGGCCTGGAGTGCTGCCGCCGGATCAAGGCGGCTCGCCACACGGAACTTGTTCCTGTCCTGATGGTGAGCAGCATGAACGCGGTCGAGCTTGAGATCGCGGGAATCGGCGCGGGCGCCGATGAATACTTACATCGCCCTTTCCACCCGGATTTGCTCCGGGCGAGGGTCCGCGCGCTCCTGCGTCACAAAATGGCGCTCGACCGGTTGGAGGAATCCGAAGGACTGCTGGTAATGCTCGCGCAGTCCGTCGAGCAGCGCGACAACTGCACTGGCCAGCATTGCGAGCGGCTCGCAAGCCTCAGCGTGAATCTGGGAGCGAGCCTCGGTTTGTCCCGTCAGGACCTGCTCTCGCTTCAGCGTGGCGGGTACCTTCATGACGTCGGGAAGATAGCCGTGCCCGACGCGATCCTTTGCAAGCCGGGCGCCCTCGACGAAGCGGAGTGGGAAGTCATGCGCAGCCATACGGTGATCGGCGAGCAAATGTGCAAGACCATGAAATGCCTGCGGCCGGTCCTGCCGATCATCCGAAGCCACCACGAAAGGTGGGACGGTTCAGGATATCCCGATGGGCTGCGGCGTCACGAGATTCCGCTCCTGGCCAGAATTCTACAGTTGAGTGATATTATCGACGCGCTTACAAGCGCGCGGCCCTACAAACGTGCCTTCACGACAGCCGAAGCCCTGGAGATCATGCGATCGGAAACCGCCCGCGGCTGGCGCGATCCGGAACTCATGGACGCTTTCGCTGCAATGCTCGACATCTCCGTCGCGGAATCGCTCGACCACATGAGCCGGTTCCTGTCGGCAAGCTGACCGGCCAGCCTTAGTCAAGTCAAGTACCTCAACATTCGGACTCTGTGCGTTTCTGGCAGGAAATCTTCCGCAGTATGCGCCGGAACCAATGTTGATAGGCTTTCGGTGTGCTTTTGGCGAGGCTCCAACTTTCGGCGTTTAGGTCTGTTTGGTTCCGGCTTCGCCGGGTTAGAGTTATATGGCTGCTAGGCCGCGCCGCGTGTGAGACGATCCCATACGCCTTCCCACTCCGGCCCTGACGGCGGCGGTTCCACTGCAATCCAGTCGAGGGACTGCAGGTCAAGGGTGTGCAGAGTCTCATATAACGCCGCTGCGTAGGCCCGCGCTTCCCGAGGCATGCGAATCTGGATCACTGCTGAGTTTTCGAGGGATCGCTCCTCGACGTAAACATATGCGCCCCGCCCTTCACAGCGCGGCGAGCCGAGTAGCAGTGGCGTCCGCGGACTGTAGTGCTTCGGGTGCATGCCCGGCGACGGATGCGCCACATTGTCCCCCGGCACCTCTCCGGGCCGGCCACCCGCTTCAACTGGACCAATCACCACTTCGATTTCCGCGCGCGTAACCACTCCAGGGCGGAGCAATCGTGGAACCGGGCCTGCGAGCGAGAGCACGGCCGATTCAATTCCCACCGCGGAGGACCCACCGTCAAGAAGTACATCCACTTGGCCACCCATCGCGGCGGCAACGTGCGCGGACGAAGTCGGTGAAAGACCTGAGAATCGGTTCGCGCTGGGCGCGGCGATGGGAACACGGGCCTCGCGAATGAGCGCCAACGCGACTGGATGCGATGGCATTCGAAGGCCCACCGTGGACAAACCCGCAGTAACGATATCGGGTACGATCGCGGCTTTGAATAGTACGAGCGTCAACGGACCGGGCCAGAAAGCCGCCGCAAGCTTCTTCGCGGATTCCGGCCATTCAACGGTCAGGTCTCGCGCCATCGCGACTGAATCCACGTGCACGATTAACGGGCTGGTTACGGGTCTTCCCTTCGCCTCGAAGATCCGGGCCACCGCCCCGGCGTCGAGCGCGTTCGCTCCAAGCCCATAAACGGTCTCGGTCGGAAACGCCACGAGTTTCCCTGCTCGAATGGCGGCTGCGGCCTCACTCACCGAGGTCGTCTTTGCCATCGCCCGACGTCCTTCCGGTTTTGCGGAACACTAGAAATGCGTGAATGAGCGGTTCAAGATCGCCGTCGAGGACGCGATCCACGTCGCCTATCGAGAGTTTTGTGCGGTGATCCTTGATGAGCCGGTAGGGCGCGAGCACGTAGCTGCGAATCTGGCTGCCGAAATTGATTTCGAGCTTTGACGCCTCGGTCTTCTTTGCCTCTTCCTTTTTCTTGTCGAGCTCGAACTCGTATAAGCGGGCGCGAAGCTGCTTCATGGCGCTGTCGCGGTTCTTGTGCTGGGACCGCTCGTTCTGGCATTGCACGACGATATTCGTCGGCAGGTGGACGATGCGTACGGCCGAATCCGTCATGTTGACGTGCTGGCCGCCGGCTCCACCCGACCGGAACGTGTCGATGCGCAAATCGTCCAGGCGGATATCGATCTTGATTTCGTCGTCGATCTGCGGATAGACAAAGACCGAAGCGAACGACGTATGGCGGCGGGCGTTCGCGTCGAACGGGGAGATGCGAACCAGCCGGTGCACGCCGATTTCGGAGAAAAGCATTCCGTAGGCGTTTTCGCCATTAGCCTCGAAAGTGACCGACTTGATTCCCGCCCCGTCGCCCTCCAGCCGGTCGGTGACCACAACTCCCAGACCCTGTCTTTCCGCCCACCTCAAGTACATGCGGAGCAGCATTTCGGCCCAATCCTGGCTCTCCGTGCCGCCCGCGCCGGGGTGGATGGTGACGATCGCGCTCTTCGCGTCGTTCTCGCCCGACAACAGCATCGCGGTTTCGAGTTTTTCGAGCACCGCCGCGTAGGACTTCAGTTCGCGTTCAATCTCCGCAGTGACGTTTTCGCCTTCGCGCGCCAACTCAAATAGCGTATCCATGTCGGAGGTGAGGCTCTGAATCTTCGCATCCTCCTCGATGGCGCGTTCGAGGCGCTTGCGGTCCTGCATCATCTTCTGGCTTCTTTCGGAATCATTCCAGAAGCCAGGCAGGTTGATAGTCTCTTCTAGCTTGTCAATCTGAGATTTCTTGGCAGGCGAGTCAAAGATAGCTCCGCACGGCAAATGCCTGGTGGCGGAGCGGTTGGAATTCCCTATCGAGTTCTTCGAGGGTCATAACCTATAATTCTAACAGATAGCCTCTCTTTCCCACGTTGATGGCGAGGCAATCGCCGATTTTCGTCTCGACGCCCTCGGACTCATGAACATGGCCGCAAAAGCAGTAGCGCGGCTGGCTTTCCGCGACAAAATCGCGCACCGCGGAACTGCCGAAGTGCTTCCCTTCCCCCGCCCTGTCGACTGCCGTCCCAAGAGGCGGGCAGTGGCTTATAAGGACCAGCGGCTTCAGTGCCGCAAACGGTTCGAGCCGTTCTGCTATCTCCGCCTCCGTGTATTCGCCGGGCGTGTTGAAAGGGGTGAGGTTGGAATAGCCGAGGCCCGCCAAGTGATGACCGGCAACCTCGAATGAAGTGCAGTGAAAGTTGCGGAAGCCGAATTCGGCGCAGAATTGCTTGATCTGAAACGCCGACTCATTGTTGCCCGGCATCACCCAAGTCCGCGCCGCGCGAGGCCTCATGACTTCGCCGCAGCGCTCAAGCCCGCGGCCCATGGTCGCGAGATCGCCCGCCGCGATGTAGCAGTCCGCCTCGATCGCCATAACCCGTTCGAGGGCGTTCAGATCGTTGTGAATATCAGAGAAGATGAGGATCTTCATACCGGGGCGCGGAACCTCCATCCACGCCCGTGAAATCGGCTTAAAAATAGTTCCTGGCCTGGGAACCGTTCACTTTCCGGACGGCCACACCACGCCTTGGTCCTTCTTCGTAACCGCAGCCTCCCCACGGAAACGGAACTTCTGTACGCGCTGTCCGCGATAGGTTTCCGTCGTGAAGATGTTGCCTTTCGAATCGGTCGCAATACTGTGGGGAGCGTAAAACTGTCCGGGCTGCCTTCCGCCGTCGCCAAATGTCGTCAGGATTTCGAGCGTGTCGCGCTTGAGCACGTGCACCTTCATGTTCGAGCCATCGGCCACATACAGATACTTCTGCGCCGGATCCTTGGATAACGCGATGTCGAAGACAGATCCGTCGCCCAGCGTATTCTTCGCGATGAACGCTTCCTTCACAAAAGTACCGTCCGTCTTGAATACCTGGATGCGATCGTTGGTGCGATCGCAAACATACAGCAGACCGTCTTTGGCCAGGTCGACACAGTGCACCGGCGTGCGGAACTGCTGCGCGGGAGGATCCGCCGGGTTGTACGGCGGCAGTTGCGTATCGTCGGGCTTCTTCCCGTAGGCGCCCCAGTGACGCTTGTACTTCCCCGTTTCGGCATCGTAGACGATGACGCGGCGGTTGCCGTAGCCGTCCGCCACGTAGAGTTCATTCGTTTTCGAATCGACCAGCGTCTTAGCCGGCAACCTCAGATTCTCGGTGTCGTTGCTTCCTTTGCCCTGGTTCGGCTTGCCGATCTGCATCAGGAATTTTCCCGATTGGGAAAACTTCAGGACCATGCTGTCGTGCACGGCCCCACCGCCCGCCATCCGGCTCTCATCCGCGGGAAGGGCCGCGGGCTGCTGACCCCGCCCATTGCCGCCGATCCACACATTGCCCTTAAAATCCACGTCAATCCCGTGGTTTGACGCCGGCCACTCGAAGCCCTTGCCGGGGCCGCCCCAGTGGCCCACCAGGTCGCCGGCCTCGTTGAATTCAAGGATAGGCGGAGCGGCGGCGCAGCACGCGGAAGCCGGCGGCTTCATCGTGAGATATTGCTCCTTGGCTTCGAGCGAGCCTCCGCGGTGGATAATCCAGACGTGATCCTTCGCATCAACCGAGACACCGATCACGGCTCCCAGCACCCAATGATTCGGCAGGGGCTTCGGCCACATCGGATCTACTTCAAAGCGCGGGGCCTGAACGCCACCCGGCGCGGCGATGGCGCTTTTCTGCGTCACAAACGACTGGATCGTGAGTCCGGCGGCGATCGTGAGTACGCCGGCTGCTGCATAATGGTACGTCCGATTCATTGCTATTTCCTCCCGGATACGGCGTACGCTATGATACACGATTTGACATGAAGGGGACAAGAACTTGTGCGCATCGCGACCGCCGCTGCTCCTGACGGCTCTGCTTTTTTCGCTCGCAGGTAGGGGGGCGGCTCACGAAGTCCCGGCCGACGTGACAGTCCACGCCTTCGTCAGGCCATCCGGCGGAAAGCTGCAGTTGCTGGTTCGCGTGCCGCTGCGGGCTATTCGCGACCTCGATTTTCCGGAGATCGAGCGCGGTTACCTGGACGTCGCGAAGCTTGTGCCGCAACTACCGGATAATGCGAGTCTTTGGATCTCGGATTTCATTACAATCTACGAAGAAGAGACAAGGCTCCCTAAGCCGCGAATCGTCTCGACCCAACTGTCGATCGAGTCCGACAAGTCCTTCGCCTCGTTTGAAGAAGCTCTCGCTCACGTTTTCGCGCCCAAGCCCGAGAACCGCGAGAACCTCTTCTGGAACCAGGTGCTGTTCGATATCCTGTTCGAGTATCCGATTCAGTCGGATCAATCAAGATTTGCGATTCGCCCCCGCCTGGAACGGCTTGCGGCACGAGTGACCACCGTGCTCCGCTTCGTTCCTCCGGGCGGGGCGGTACGAGCCTACGAGTTCGCCGGGGACCCCGGCCTGGTTCCGCTCGATCCACGCTGGAGCCAGGCGGCATGGCGTTTCATCGAACTCGGATTCTTCCACATACTGGACGGAACCGATCACCTGCTGTTCCTGCTCTGCCTGGTGATTCCGTTCCGGCGACCGCGCCCGCTCATCGGGGTCGTGACTGCCTTCACGGTCGCGCACTCGATCACGCTGATCGCTTCGGCATACAATCTTGGTCCCGGCGCGCTTTGGTTTCCGCCATTGGTCGAGACTCTGATAGCCCTTTCAATCGTTTATATGGCGACCGAGAATATCGTCGGCAGGAATGCGGCGCGGGAACGCTGGGTGATGGCGTTTGCGTTCGGCCTTGTGCACGGATTCGGGTTCTCGTTCGCACTTCGAGAGACTCTTCAGTTTGCCGGCTCTCACCTGTTGACGTCGCTGGTTTCGTTCAACCTCGGTGTGGAGCTTGGGCAGCTTCTCGTCCTTCTGGTGCTGATCCCGTTACTCGAAGCATGCTTCCGGTTCGTGGTCGCGGAAAGAATGGGCATCATTATTCTCTCGGCGTTTGTCGCTCACACGGGTTGGCACTGGCTGGTGGAGCGGGCGGAGCAACTGCGCAAGTACAATTTGACCGCGTGGTCCGTGTTCGACGTGCGATGGATCGTGCTGGTTGTCATAGTCGCGGCGGTGATCTGGATGTCGCGATTTTCGGGAGGCGTGAAGGCGAAGCCGGAGTGATCGCTGGAATTCAATTAGCAGGTGAACGCCTCGATTGTCGAGCCCGGTCTCATTGCGCGTGCCGTAAGAAACCAGACCTTGATCAGCGCCAGGCCGCGACGCCAAGGCGTTTTCGCGCTTCGCGAGCGGCAAGACAGACCCGCCACTCGATCTGGTAAAACTACTCGCGGGGGCTTCACCTGCGCCTAATCTGTTAAGCGAGGTCCGGGCCGGACGATGTCAACGCCGGGCGTGCATTGACCGCGATCAATGGGCCTGATGGCCTACAAGTACGCCCGCCGTGTCCTGTGAAGTGTCTGAGGTCGCTGAGACCGCGAATCTGATAAAGTTTGATCGGAGGAAACAATGCCGCTCCGTTCCGTCTTGCTTACGCTCGGTTTGCTTACGTTCTTTTCGACCGGTTTGTGGTGGCAGTCGTCTTCGTCGGCCGGCCAACTCACTTCCGCGCAACCGGCCCCGCGCGCCGATGAATTGCAGTCCCTCACGCTCGTGTTCGGGACTAAGGACGCCGAGGCAACCAAGTGGAACGGTTCGGCAACTTTGTCGAGCGGCAGAATCGAAAAACTCAAGGGCCACCACTTCACGGGAGAATCGAAGATTCTTGACGGCAACGCCTGGCAGTGCTCCACCCATCCGTGGGCCGGTTTCGCGGGCGGCATGCATCCGAACGAGCGGCCACAGCCCTATCCGACACAGGTCGAACCGATCGGCATTACGATCGACTTTCGCGCCCCGGCGGATGCGGAGTTGCGAATCAAGATCGAGGGCAAGGACGAGTTCGCGATTCGCCCGATGGACATACCGGCGAACGGAGTCATCTATCCGATGAACTCTGACATCGAGGTCTACCGCACACCGGTGATCGAGCAGCTTACCGATGGCGAATACGAAGACGACTACCCAGCCATCGCCGCGGATGGAAACTCCGTCTGGACCGCGTGGCAAGGCTACAAAGGCGAGGAGGATCGCATCTTTCTGAAGCGCCGCATCGATGGCAAGTGGGGCGAGCGAATCGAAGCCACGGAGAAGCCGGGCGACCTGTTTATGCCTGCCGTGGCCGCCGCTCAGGGAAAGGCGACAGTGGTGTGGTCCGAACGCGACGGAGAAATCTGGAATTTGAAAGCGCGCGTCCACGATGGCGCCACGTTCGGCAAGACAGAGACGCTCGGCGCGGGACTGTTTCATCGCTCGGCTGCCGATCCGAAGGGTAATGTCCACGTGGTTTATCAGAGCTGGCGCAAGGGCCGCAGCAATGTTTACATTAGGAGGTTTACAGGCGGCCGTTGGACGCCTGAAATCAGCTTGAGCGATCCGCAGCGCGACCCTCGGGCGAACGACTGGTATCCCAGTGTGGCGGTCGATCGCGATGGAACCGCCTGGGTGGCATGGGAAACCTACGCGAGCGGAAGCTACAACGTGTTGCTGCGGGAGATCCGCAACGGCAAACCCTCCACTATCCATAAGGTGACCTCGAGCGCGCGATTCCATTCGCACGCGAGCGTCGCCGTGGACGCTCGGAATCGCGTGTGGATCGCCTACGACGAAGCGCCCGAGAACTGGGGTAAAGACGTCGGCTTCCTGCTCTCCGGGGGCACTGGCATATACGAATCGCGCACCATCAAGATCGCCGTTTACGATAACGGACGCTGGATGACCACGCTTCAGCAGCCAGGAGACGCCGCGCCGCACGCTTTCAAGCGATACTTTCAGACGCCTCGTCTGGTGGCGGATTCCGCAGGACGTATTTGGCTTTTCGCGCGGCCGCGAACCTCGGCCCGCCGTCCCACGACGCTTTGGGCCGCGGGCGGGAAATGGGAAGTCGTGGCCACTTTCTACAACGGAGACCGCTGGTCGGAATTGATTCCAATCCCCGATTCGGTTGGCCGCAATGAAGGAGAATTCCAGGCTGCGGCCGGCAGCGGCGGCGAGGTTTATCTGGCTCTCGCGGGAGACCACCGAGGGTGGGGCGGACCGGCCTTTGGCGTCGCTCCACAAAATCACGACGTGATGTTTGCCACCTTGCGCGCGGCCGGCGCCGCTTCGGCAACGCTCGCTCCCCTGGCCGCTGAGCCTCCCGCCGCTCAACCCGTCGAAGCCCGCGAGAGGGAGCAAGTCGCCGCTTTGCGGAGCCATTCGATTCAGGCCGGCGGCAAGACTTACCACATCTATCGCGGCGATCTTCACCGTCACACCGATATCTCGGCGGACGGCGCGGGCGACGGCAGTCTCTTCGATTCGTATCGATATGCCATGGACGCGGCCGCCATGGACTACCTGATGGTGACGGACCACCAGAGCGGCGCACAGGAGTATACGTGGTGGCGCACTCAAAAGTCCGCGGACATGTTCCACACGGCAGGCTTTTTTACTGCGCTCTATGGGACTGAACGCAGCCTGGGCTATCCAAACGGGCACCGGAATCTAGTATTCACAAGGCGCGGAGTGAAGGTCCTGCCGATTACTCCCGCCGAGCAGAAGTCTAGCACCGGACCCGTGCTGTACCCCTACCTGAAGAGGAACAACGGCATCGCCACCTCACATACCTCGCACACCGGGATGGGGACGGACTGGCGGGATAACGATCCGGAACTCGAACCGATCGTCGAGATCTTTCAAGGGGCGCGGACCTCTGCCGAGCACGACGGAGCGCCGCTCTCTCCGACATCCAAGCGAACGGAACTTTGGGCCGGCGGCTATCGCCCTCTCGGATACGTGTGGAGCGCGTGGGCTAAGGGCTACAAGCTGGGAGTACAAGCCAGTTCCGATCACGTTTCAACACACATTTCTTACGCCTGCGTGATCGCGGAAGATTCGAGCCGGGAGGCACTGGCGGACGCCATGCGAAAACGCCACACTTATGCGGCAACATCGAACATACTCATGGATTACCGCGTGAGCGCCGATGGCAATACGTATATACAGGGCGACTCGTTCAAGACCGCATCGCTGCCGGAACTAAGCGCAAAGATAACCGGCACCGGACCTCTGAAAAAGGTCGTGATCGTTCGAAATAACCAGTACATCTACTCTCAGGAGCCGGAAGGAGAGACATTCAATCTCCGCTATCGCGAAAATTCTCTGACGCCAGGAGAACATTACTACTACGTGCGTGTCGAGCAGAAGGACGGAAACCTGGCGTGGGCGTCGCCGGTGTGGGTACAGCACACAGGCCGCTAGCGGTATGCCTAAGGCCTTTGAACTGGAGAATTCACGGCGGCGAGTCTCCGAACTCGAAGCGGAATTGCGGCGCGTGGCGAGCGCACTCGGCGCGTCGGTTGTCGTGGCGGCCTGAGGTCCGATCGCACCATCGAGTACGTTTCGCCATCCGTCGAGCGGGTGCTCGGACACACACCGGATGAGATCCCTGGTGTGGATTTCGTTTCCGCGATTCACCCAGCGGACCGGCGAGCCCGCGGGTCTTCGCTCGAGTGCCTGGCTATTCACAAGGATGGTTCGGAGCGCGTTATCGAAGCCGCCTTCAGCACAGCCGTTCAAGAGTGATGAGGAGCAATTGACGGTCATCGCTCGCGGCGTGACCGGAACGGCAAGTTTGCAGTCCAGACCGCCCAGCCGGAACGGTTCGAAGCACTCTGACGGCAATCCGCACGCTGGGACGTCGGGCCTTGCCCTCGCGTCCGCCTTCGACGCCCCAGAACAAAATGGGGGCGGCATGCGCGCCTGCAGCGCCACTGAATCCGGAGTCACGTTAGAGATCATCTTTCCTGAGCAGACTGAAACGCGGCCCGCGTGCCGGTAGAGATGCCTCTCAAATCACCTGGCAGTGCACAGCCATCTGTCGGGCTCCATGCGTCCTGGCGTACGGGACTTCATGGCAATCCGATTACGCCCGGCAACGCCAGCCGCCTGTTTTGCAGGTACCGGATGGCGGAGGCCAGCCGGCATCAGGTAGACTGACGCAATGCGCCTTCGTCATCGCCTCGCGGCACTCGCCGCCCTCGCCGGTTTCCTTTCCGCGTCCAGCCTTGCGCAGCATCGTAAGTTGCTTGTGATTTCGGTTGACGGGCTGGATACGCGATACCTCAAAGACGCCGACCGGCTTGGGCTGAAAATTCCCACGCTGCGGCGGCTGATGGCGCAGGGTACCACGTCGCAAGGCGTCGTGGGGATCGTGCCCACGGTCACATGGCCTTCCCATACGACCATCATTAGCGGCGTTCCTTCAGAAGAGCACGGAATCCTGACCAATGACCAGCCCGGCCAACCGGGACAGCGCTGGTGGTTCACCAGTTTCCTGAAAGCGCCGACACTCTGGAAGATCGCGCATGAGAGGGGGCTCAAGACCGCTACCGTGTATTGGCCCGTGACCGTGGGCGCGACAGTGGATTTCAATTTCCCGGAGTTCTGGGTAAAGCGCTCCGAGCATGAAATCGACTTTGCACCGATCGCTGAGCGCGCAACGCCGGGCCTGGTGGATAAGGTCGCCAAGGTGTATCCGGCATTCAAGCGCGACCACTGGGACGACGAAGCCGGAATCCTCGCGGTCCGTTATCTTCTCGAATTCGAGCGGCCGGATCTAACGCTCGTTCACATCGCCGACCTCGACAGCGAAGCGCACGAGAAAGGCGCCTTCACCGCCGCCGCGCATAAGGTATTGGAGAACCAGGACAGGCTCATCGGACACGCTCTTGAGAAACTACCCGCCGGGACCATCGTCGCGATCGTATCCGATCACGGTTTCGAGAACATCGAAAAAGTCGTGCGTCCAAACGCGATGCTGAAAGCCGCGAACCTGCCCGCCGAAGCGGTTGTCAGCAACGGATTGATCGGCGTCAAGGGTGCACGAGCCGCGGAGCACTTCCGGGCGCTCGCCGGAAAACCCTCGAGCGCAATAGCGAGAGAAGTTCCAATGGCGGAAGTGCGCAAGATGGCTCCCATGCTCAAGGACTGGATGGCAGCATTCGAGCCGTCCCCCGGTCACGTTGCCGCCGCTGCCCAGGACGGGACTCCGATCTCGGAGGGCAATCACACCGGCACACATGGCCTGTGGCCGACGCGCGCGAATTATCGCGCCTCGTTCCTTCTGTGGGGCCCGGGCGTGAAGCGCGGCAAACTCGGCGAAGTTTCCATGCTGGAGCTTGGCCCCACGTTCGGCGATATCCTTGGCGTAAAGTTACCGGCCGCGAAGTCGGCGTCGCTGTGGCCAAAACTTCACTGAGGCGCGTTACTTCAGCAGATTGATGGTGCCGCGGCACTTTGCCGAGCCGCATTTGCAGACGACCTTCTCCACGTTTTTCGGGAAGTGGTAGTCGACTGTCAGTTCCTCGCCCGCTTCGATGACGCGCTTACTCATATAGAGGATGTGGCCTTTGACGATCGACGTGAGCAGGTTCGGATCGCAGCAGTGATTAATGTACTCGGCGCCGCTTCCGCCTTTCGATCCATCTATGGTCCAGTAGTTATCCACCGTGAACAGATAGTTGAGATCGATCTCCGCGTCGCAGCGCCGCCGCGTTTCCCGCCGGCTGATTCTTTCACCGGTATATTCAATTACTTTTCGGCGTGCCGGTATCCGCTCCCCGGCGTAGACGCCGTAGCGATGAATGGCGGACTGACGCACGGACATCCTAAAACAGGCGAAACGTGGATTAATGGAAGGAACAGACTCCAGCGGGTTCGAGGACATTGGTCTCAAATATTTTACATGTACATGCCGCCGTTTACGGAAAGCACATGGCCGGTAATGTAGCCGGCTTCCTCGCTCGCCAGAAAACGGACGGCCGCGGCGACATCCTCGGCTTTTCCGAACCGTTTGAGTGGAATGCCGGCGAGAACCCTGTCGCGTACTTCAGGCGTGAGCACGTTCGTCATGTCCGTTTCGATGAAGCCCGGCGTCACGGCGTTTACGGTGACGCTACGGCTCGCCATCTCCTGGGCGAGCGATTTCGTGATCCCGATCAATCCCGCCTTCGACGCAGCGTAGTTCACCTGGCCCGCGTTTCCCGATTCACCGACAACAGAAGAGATGTTGATGATCCGGCCCCACCGCTCGCGCATCATGCCCTGAAGAACCTGCTGGATACAGGTGAACGCGCCGGTGAGATTGGTCTCAAGCACCGCGTCCCAATCGCTTCTCTTCATGCGTAATGCCAGGTTGTCGCGCGTGACGCCGGCGTTGTTGACCAGAATTCCGATCGGTCCGAAATCCTTCAGCGCGGAGGCGAAGGCAGCCTTGATCGAATCCGTGGAAGAGAGATCGATCTCAACCGCGAGCGCCTCTCCGCCGCCCGCGCGAATTTCGGAGGCCACCTCTTCAAGTTTGTCCCGATTGCGCGCGGCGACAATCACACGGGCACCCGCGGCGGAAAGCGCAAGCGCGCACGCACGGCCGATCCCGCGGCTCCCTCCGGTCACAAATGCGACCCGTCCGCTCATCGGCCCACCTGAATATCGCTGCCCTGCAAATGTTCCATGGTTAGTCCCCGCTTCTCCCTGCTCGCGCCCAACAACTTCTCCACGTACTTCGCCAGAATGTCGCATTCGATGTTCACGCGGCAGCCGGGCCTGTAGGTTCCGAGCGACGTGTTTTCGTAGGTGTGCGGAATGATGGCCGCTTCAAGCAGGCCGCCATTCAGCCCGGCAACCGTGAGACTAATGCCGTCGATTGCGAACGATCCTTTAAACACCAGGTAACGTTCCACGTCCGCCGGGACGCGCACGCGCAGCCACCAGTTTCCATCACCAAGCGCGGCAAGCGACACGAGCGATCCGGTCGCGTCCACATGACCTTGCACGACGTGGCCGTCAAGCCTCCCACCCGCGCGGACCGGCCGCTCAAGGTTAACCTTCGAACCTTGCCGCAAGTCTCCGAGATTCGTCCGCTTCAAGGTCTCAGGCGCAAGGTCCGCGGCAAACCCGTCAGGCCGCAGATCAACTGCTGTCAGGCAGACGCCGTTGACGGCGATGCTCGCGCCCTCCGCCGCGTCCGCCAGGACGCCGGTCGAGCGCACGCGAAGCCGCGCTCCAGCACCACGCCGTTCGAGCGCCTCCACTGCACCCAACTCTTCAATAATCCCGGTGAACATAGCCCTCCACGGCAAACTCGTCCGGTTCGATCAGGTGAATTCGTGTCCGCTCCACCTGAATCGCATCCATACGCCGGCGCTTCCCCACGCCTCCGGCCACGGGAAGCGACTCGACGCCGCCCAGAATCTTCGCACCGAAATAAAAGAAAATCTTGTCCACCACGCCCGCCTCAAAGGCAGCCCAGTTGACCTTACTTCCCGCTTCGATCATGAGCGAGAGATACTTCCTCGCGGCCAGCCACTCGACGGCGGTGGCGAAATCCGCCCGTCCTCCCGGCCCGTCACAGACCAGAACCGCCGCCCCGCGCGCTTCGAGCGCTCTTCTTCGCTCAGTTGAGGCCGCCGAAGTCGCCACCACCAGGAGATCCCCGCACTCTGCGGCGCTTGTCACGATCTTTGAATCGAGCGGAACACGAAGCTGCGAATCGAGTACGATGCGCAGCAACGGGCGGCTGCGGGGCAGTCCGGTGCGATCGGTAAGAAGGCAGTCGTCCGCAAGCACCGTGCCGATACCGGTGAGGATCGCGTCAGACTCGTGCCGGATTTGCTGAACGTGAAGGCGCGCCCGCTCACTCGTGATCCAACCCCGGTTATCGTCCGGCGCGGCGATCTTTCCGTCGAGCGTGAGCGCGGTTTTGAGCGTAACGAGAGGCCGCCCAGTGCGCATGAAGTGAATAAACGGTTCGTTGATCCAACCCGCTTCGGCCGCGAACCCGGAGGCGATTTCGGTCTCGATGCCCGCCGCGCGCAGCTTTCGAAAACCCTCGCCGCGAACCATCGGGTTCGGGTCCTCCATTGCCGCGACTACCCGCCGCACGCCGGCCGCGATCAACGCATCGACGCACGGCCCGGTGCGGCCCTGATGCGAACATGGCTCGAGATTGATATAGAGGGTCGCTCCACGCGCGCGTTCACCTGCCTGCTCAAGCGCGAGCGTCTCGGCGTGTTTGACGCCCTCCCATGTATGGAAACCACGCCCGGCTATTTCACCATCGCGCACGATCACAGCGCCGACAGCCGGATTCGGACTGGTCCGCGCCCGGCTTTGCCGTGCAAGGTCGAGGGCTTCCCTGAGATGGCCGCTGTCTGCCGCGTCGAGGCTCACGCGGACGAGCCCTCGAAGAGCGATGCGATGAACTTTTCCGGATCGAAGGGAATCAGATCGTCCGCCTGCTCGCCGACGCCCACATAGCGGATGGGAAGGTTCAGTTCACGCGCGATCGCCACCACCACTCCCCCCTTTGCCGTGCCGTCAAGCTTCGTCAGCACGATTCCGGTGACGCCCGCCGTTTCCGTAAAGCGCCGGGCCTGTTCAAGCCCGTTCTGTCCGGTTACGGCATCAAGCACCAGCAGCACCTCATGCGGCGCCGACGGAATGACCTTGGCGGCGGTGCGCCGCATCTTCTCCAGTTCCGCCATCAGATTCGTCTTGGTCTGAAGACGGCCGGCGGTGTCTATGATGACGTAGTCCACTTTGCGCGCGCGAGCCGCATGCACGGCGTTGAAGAGCACGGCACTCGGATCGGAACCGGGGCTTTGGCTGATTACTTCGGTCTTCGTGCGTTCCCCCCATACCTCAAGCTGCTCGATGGCGGCGGCGCGAAAAGTGTCCGCCGCGCATAGTAAGACCGTTCTCCCTTCGTGTTGATAGCGCCGGGCGAGTTTCCCGATCGTGGTTGTCTTCCCCGCCCCATTGACTCCGATCACCATGACGACCGCGGGCGGTTCGTCTACAAGTGCCGGCGGGCGGTCGGAGGCCTGGAGGATTTCGAGCAAATGCTCGCGGATGAGGCCACGGATCTCGGCCACGTCGCCCGTCAGCTTACGGTCGATGCGCTTTCGGATACGTTCCAGGATCTCGCTCACGGTGGCGACCCCGATATCGGCCCCGATGAGAGTCGCCTCAAGATCGTCAAGCAGGTCCGCGTCGATTTCTTTCCGGCCCGCGAGAGCGTCTTCGAGCCGGGACACGAAGCCTGAGCGCGTCTTTTGGACGCCGTTCTTGAGGCGCTCAAGCAGGCTCGGCTCTTGCTCGACCGAACCAAATAGAGTCTGCATAGGTAACTTTCATTGTAAGCGCACGGGAGGGATGAGACGCGCGGCGTCTGACCTCAACGGCGCTATCGCCGGCTTTGTTCGCGGAGGTGGCTGAAGCTACTGACCGGCCGCGGCACGGAACTCAGGGCAACATACAGATCGAGTTCGAGGGTGAGCATTGCGCTCCCTGTTTCGCCGGCGACGGTTTCTTGTATTCGATGTCACTACCCGCGAGGAACTTTTGCTGAGCCTGAGGACCAGCTTGGAAAACCTGGCGTGAGGGACCACACGTCACGGCCTTGAAACAGAACGCGCCCGGCTTTCCAGTGTGAACTTGCGGTCACGTAAGAGTTCCTTCGCGTACTCCTTTGGAATACGCATCGCGTGTTTCGCATAAGGCATGATGCTTCGAGAATGTCATTTGGCCCCGGCCCCCATCAGGTTGACAAATTCACTCCACGGCACCGAGGGGCCGTGAATGGGGGCGATCGTCGACACGTCGATACCCAGCCGCCGCACGTGATTGTAGAAAGCCCGGTTAGCGGCCGTCGGCGCGGAAGCAGCGCCCGGAAGTTGGGGATCGTACAGATCGGCTTCGATTGCAATCTTTTCCTTCGGCAGATATGCCATCAGCATCCCCTCGACGTGCGCGAGTGGCTGAACATAAGTTATGTGCATGTTTCGCGCCCCGTCGGTCAGGACATAGTTTTCCCTCACCGTCTCGTACTGGTAGCCTTCCGATACTTCGGTCGGGGGCCACGACGAGAGCATGTCCGGCGCCAAGGTCCGCGGCGCGTAGTTCAACACATCCTGCATATAGAAGTTCAGGTTCTTCCAGTGCGTGATGATGGTTGCGCCGATGTGCATATAGGTGCGAAGCCCGCCGATGTGGTCGAAGTGCTGATGAGTGTTCACCAGGAAGCGAATGGGCTTGTTCGGAATCAGCTTCACGATCTGCTCGATCACCGCGAGATTGCGGAGTTCGTCAATCGGCGCTTCGACGACGGCGATGAAATCCTTGAACTCGACGGCTACGCTGTTGTGCGAAGCGCCACCGAGCAGAAAAACACCGTCCGCGAGTTTTTGTACGGTGACGCGCACCGGAAAGGCATCGTGACGGACTGTCTCCGGGACAGGCAGCGGGTCCGCGCAGGCATTTGCCCTGATGTTCTTGAAGGTTCCGCCGAAACCGTTGTGGCCCGCGGTAACGGTCAGGGCACCGAAGTTGTCGTCCCATCCCTCATGATGGTGCCAGCCGGAAGGGAACTTCACGCCGTTGCCCACGTCAATGTAGCTCTCGTTCGTGAATTCATGTTCGTAATTCATGTCACCCAAAACGGGATCGGGCACCCATGTATGAATTCGTTGCAGCAGGTTTTCTTTGTTGATGGTGGCGTCGACTCTGTATTTGCCGAGCACCGTGATGGAGACGACGGTTACTTTCTCCGGCGTCATGGTGTGGCCGTCGCGACCGGACTCACCCAACTCCCAGCGCCACACCGCTCTCGGATTTGCACCCGGCAACCGGGCAGCTTTGAGGAAGCCGTGCGGATTCAGCCATAGGTCAAGCTGCCAACGCTCGGCGTCGTCAGCACGCGCGGCAACCGGATTACTTCCGGTTCCATCGATGTGCCAGGCATGGTTACCGTTTACCGCGAAAATCTGATGCGTGTTCCGCTGGAGCGGCGTTCCGCCCTTCCAGCCTAAGCCATGTTTCCAGGAGGCCGGATTCAACCCGGGCGGGCGGTCGAACTCCTCTTTCATGGTCCGCGTTTCCCAGTTCATGGTGCGGGTGTAGGCGGTCAGCGCTTCGCCGCGCGGCCAATCCACATTCCAGCTGGATTCGACTTGTTGTCCAACCTTGCCTGAGTAGCCGGACCCGGAAATCGTGACGCATTTCAGGTTGTTGGCGCCAATCGCCTTTTCGGCGGCCAGCAAGACGGGCGCGGGATCGACGAAACCGGGGCCCAACTGGGCGACGCCCTCCACGCTCAGCAGTGGTGAGAGAATCAGGAGATACCGTAACCGATGTGCCATGCTCATCCTTCGACCCCCTATCTTAGCCGCAAAACGGTAAGTTTTGCCTGGTCCGGCGGAGTGTCCGGATGAGCGGCAGGGTCGTTTCTCGCTTTTTATCGAGCGGGTGCGGCGCCGGTGTCGATGGGCGCACTTTCCCATAATGGGACATTAGCGTCGTTTCGCAATCTTTCATTTCAAATCTCCGGTCCCCGCATTAACATAGATCGTTCGACCCTTCCGCTATCGTGGATTGTACACAACAGGACTTCCTGCGCGGGGCCGCCTGGAGCTAAGACGGCGGATCGCTTGCTCCTGACTTCAGGCCCATCCGTCGATTGGAATGGGGTTTCCGTCACCCGGTCAGCTCCGTCATGTTCCCTGCGGTTACAATGGACCTTCATTCCCTTGAAAAAGATTCTCATCCGTGCCACCAACTGGCTGGGCGACGCCGTCATGTCGCTGCCCGCGCTGCGGGTGGTTCGCGAACGGTTCCCGTCCGCCGAAATCTCCGTGCTCGCACGGCCCTGGGTGGCCGACCTTTACGCCCGCGAGTCCTTTGTCGACCGCGTTATCCCATACACTCCCGCCGGCGGTTTCCACTATTTGGCCGCGAAACGCCGCGCTGCGGCCAGCCTCCGAGCCGAGTGCTTCGACTGCGCCATTCTCTTTCAAAACGCCTTTGAAGCCGCCGCAATCGTCTGGCTTGCCGATATCCCGCGGCGCGTCGGCTACGCCCGGGATGGACGCGGATGGCTTCTCACGGACCCGGTTCCCGTCCCGCGACACGGGGAAATCCCACGTCACGAGCGCTTCTACTATCTGGAACTCCTCCGCCGCGCGGGGCTCGGTCCCGAACTCCCGGCCAACCCGCCGGTCCGTCTCGCGAATCCATGCACAGACCGCGAGTTGCGCATCGGTATCAGCCCGGGCGCGGCATATGGGACAGCCAAACGCTGGCTGCCTGAACGCTTCGCGGAAACCGCCGTCAACGTTGCGCGTGAACACGGCGCCGCTGTCGCTTTGTTTGGCTCCGCCTCCGAACGGGCGCTCTGCGAGCAGGTCGGTGCAGTCGTCCGAGCCTCAGGCGTCGCGGTCCATAACTATGCCGGCGAAACGTCGCTCCGCGAATTCATGGATCTCGCCGCGCGATGCCGCATCTTTCTGACCAACGACTCGGGAGCGATGCACACCGCCTCCGCGCTCGGCGTGCCGACGCTCGCCGTCTTCGGAGCAACCGACGACGTAACTACCGGCCCCACGGGCGGCTTCGCCCGCGTCCTGAGGAGGCACGTGGAATGCAGCCCTTGCCTGCTGCGTGAATGCCCCATCGACCATCGCTGCATGACTGCCGTTACCGTCGATAGCGCCACAGCCGCCGCGCTGTTATTGTGGAAGGAGTCGGAAAGAGAAGCGCCTTGGACACCAGAAGCAAAATCATAGACGACGCGCGCGCCGGCGAGTTGCGGACAGATCACCCGGAGATGCGGTTCGTGACCGGATACTTTGACGTTCTCGTCCCTTCCCAGGTCCGCACGCTCCAACAGCTTGCTTCCGGCGAGACGCCGGATGAGTGTCGGCCCCTGATGGCGGTTGTCGTCGATCCGCCCGCGCCGCTTCTCAACGCCCGCGCCCGAGCCGAGTTGGCCGCGGGCCTCGCCGTGATAGACTACGTGTTGCTCGCCTCAGGCGTAAAGCCCGAGTGGCTCACAGACGCCGTGTCGCTCGAAGCGGAGCATGAAGGGAGCCGCCAGAATCTGATTGCCCATGTCCACAGGAGACACTCAGGATAGCGTTCTCGCCGTCAGGCTGGGCGCGATGGGCGACATTATTCACTCCCTGCCCGCAGTCGCGTCCTTCGGCACGGTGACCTGGGTAATCGAGCCGCGTTGGTTTCCGCTTCTTGAAGGAAATCCTTCAGTCGCCCGAATCGTGCCGTTTGACCGCCGTACGCTGGGAGGAATCCGGCACGCCTGGCGCGACGTCCGCAGGGAACCGTTCAGGGTCGCGGTCGATTTCCAGGGCCTCATCAAGTCCGCTCTAGTCTGCGCATCCGCGCGCGCACACACCGTAGCCGGGTTCGCTCACCCAAGGGAGTCCCTCGCAGCTTTCGCGTACAACCTAAAGGTCACGCCTGTAACAATGCACGTGGTCGACCGCAACCTGGAACTTGCCCGGGCGGCCGGGGCACGCTTGACGGCCACCGTTTTTCCGCTCCCGCCCGGCCGGCCCGAGGGCAACCTGCCTTCCGGCGATTTTGTCCTGGCCAGCCCCTTCGCGGGGTGGGGATCGAAGCAGTGGCCAATTGAAAACTACGCGAAGCTGGCTTCGCGATTACCACTGGTTGTGAACGGGCCGCCGGGCTCGGAAGCCGGGCTCGCGTCCGTCGCGGGGGCGCACGTTCACCTTTCGGGAATCGACGGGCTGATCGACGCCACACGGCGCGCGACGTTTGTCGTGGGAGTGGATAGCGGCCCCATGCACCTCGCCGCCGCGCTCGGGAAGCCGGGCGTTGCCCTGTTTGGCCCAACCGACCCGGCGAGGAACGGCCCTTATGGCGGCACTTTTCACGTACTTCGCGATCCGGATGCGGTAACCTCTTATAAGCGCGGCGCGGTTCCCGACTCGAGCATGAGGTCCATATCGCCCGACGCGGTTTTCGATGCCATCGACCGATACAGCCAACACAGGACGCTACTGGTTTCCTAAGCGCTACGCCGACACGGTCGCGCGTCTCCGTGTCCCGAGCGGATTCCTGCTCGTCGCGGCGTTTGCCTATTACTCAGACCCCACTGCTCTCACTGCCGGTATCGGCCTGCCGTTGTCCGCGGGAGGCCTGTGGCTCCGGGCCTGGGCGGCCGGGCATCTTTCCAAGAACAAAGAGCTTGCGCAATCGGGGCCATACGCGTGGACCCGCAACCCGCTCTATCTGGGTACGTTACTGGTTGCCTTCGGGCTGGCGATCGCTGCCCGGCGTCCCGGCTTGACACTGCTGTACGCCGCGGTTTTCGCGTTCGTCTATCTTCCCGTCATCGAACTCGAGGAGCAGCACCTGCGCGCGCTCTTTCCGGGATATGAAGCTTATGCGTCGGCGGTCCCACGACTCGGCTTCGGACGCCCGATAACCAGCACCGGCGATTCCCGGCCCTTCAGCATACACCTCTACCTGAAGAACCAAGAATATCAGGCACTTGCCGGGTTCCTGGCAGGGGCCTTGCTGATCATATGGAAGGTGCTACTGTGAAGTCGGCCGCACCCCTCCGCCTTAAAGACAGGAGGTGTAGCTTCTGAAGCGCGCCGTTTTCATCCTGTTCCTGCTCACTGTCGGCTTCTACTGGAAACTTGTGCTCACCCGGCAATATACCTGGTACGACCACCCCGACATGATCTATATCGAAGTGCCGCGCCTCAACTTTCAGGCGCGAGAGATCCATGCCGGACGCTTTCCGCTTTGGGATCCTCACATCTGGGCCGGACAGCCTCTGATCGGACAGACGCAGCCGGGTCCGCTTTACCCTCTGAACCTCCTGCTATACCTTTTTCCCCTAAAAGACGGATATCTGAAAGCAGCCTATCTTAATGGCTACTTCGTTGTGATCCACTTCCTCGCGGCCTTGTTTTGCTATCTTTTTGCGAGGGATCTCGGGCGAAGCCAGGCGGCCGGCGTCATTGGGGCTTGTGTCTTCGCTTTTGGCGGCTTCATCGGGTCGGTGGCGTGGCTTGACGTCGTGAACGGCGCCATCTGGACACCACTCATTTTCCTGTTCCTGTTCAGGGCCGCGAGGGGGCAGACACCCGAAAGGAGCGCGGCCTTTGGGGGGCTGTTCCTCGGAATTGCGTGGCTCTGCGGGCACCACGAAATCCCCATGATGGTCTCCTACCTGGCCGGGGCGACATGGCTGTTTCATGTCTGGAGAGACCGCAAACTGATCCGTCCCGCGGCATTGTTTTTTCTCGTGATGTTTCTCATATCCGCGGTGCAAACCATTCCCACATATGAATTTGGACGGCTTTCGCATCGCTGGGTCGGTCTGGACCATCCTATCGGTTGGAACGATACGATCCCGTATGTCGCCCACGGGGTCTATTCGATGCCGGTGCACGGCATTCTTGGCCTGTTTGTGCGTGGTGTCAACGCGGCCGACTCCAGTCCGTTTCTCGGGATGATCGCGGTGGCATTGGCTGCGCTCGGTGTCGCCGCCTCATGGGACAACCGCTACGTGCGTTGGCTCACGCTCGTGGGGGCCGGAGCGACCGTCTACGCCCTTGGTGCCGCAACCCCCTTTCACGGGGTGCTATACGCGATCTTGCCGCTTCTTGGGAAGGCCCGCATCCCGGTGCGTGCCATCCATGTTACGGGATTCGCGGTGGCGGTTCTCGCTACTTATGGAGTAGACGCGGTCTTTGAAGGCTCCGTCTGGGTGCGCCGCATCGCGATCACGCTCGCCGCGATTGCTGGCGCTGTCACGTTGACCGTCATCGCGTTCCGGAATGCGCCCGATGAAGCGCTCGTCCTCTCGGCAATTCTGGGCGCCGTGTTCGCGCTCCTCGTGGTGAAGCGGGACGCCCTCACCCGCCGGGCGTTGGTGGGCTCGGTCGCGGCTCTGGTGCTTATCGAGCTTGCGGGCCTCCAAAACTTTCCGAACCGCTATCAGAAGGACAAGAACTTATTCATCAGAAAGTTGTCACAGGAAGCTGATATCGTGGGCTTTATCCGTTCGCAAAGAGGTCCTGTCCGGGTTGCCGTCAACGATACGGACATTCCCATGAATTTCGGCGACTGGCACGGCATCGACATGCTCCAAGGCTATATGGCCGGAGTCAGCGACAATATTTACCGGCTTGAGTTGCACACGGAACGGTCGCAGAGGCTACTCGCCGTAACTCATTCGGTCGGCAAGAGACCGGACTTCCCGAACTGGCCGGAAGCCTTCGCGGGCGAATCGGGCATTAAGGTCTGGCGGAATCCCGACCCGATGCCCCGCGCCTGGGCGGTTCACGAGGCAATCGGGGTCAAGTCTGAAACGGACCTGCGGCGTCTGATTCAGGACCCCGGTACCGACCTCTCCCGAAAGGCGATAATGCTTGGCCCGGCACCGCCTTTGAAAACCTGTGCAGGGACCGATCAAGTGCGGATAGACTCCTCAAGCCCCGATAGGGCGAGGCTCTCGGTGGACTTGGCTTGCGCAGGTCTGGTTGTGCTGGCGGACGTGAACTTCCCTGGGTGGCAGGTGGAAGTGGACGGCGTTCGGGCACCGCTACTCGAAGCCTACGGGGCGCTCAAGGGTGTTGTCACGCCGACCGGCCGGCACACCGTCGAGTTCCGGTTCCGGCCCTTATCCGTCTATGCTGGAGTTCTGTTAACAGTAATAGGATTAATAATTTGCGGCTATTTTTTGAAGTACCAAAGCCAGAATCTTTCTTCTCCGGCTCCAACTCGGTAGCGAGCCTCAAACCCGCATCGCTCCGCCATCGCGACGGCGTCTTCATCTGAAAACGGAAGCCCGAACCAAGTGCCTTCCTTGTCCGCCGCCATTCCAAGGAATCCCTGGACCTCGAACTTGAAGAGACTTCCTGGCCGCAACAGCCGGTGGACTTCCCGAACATACGTTTCGATCACTGCCAAGCTGCCTATGTGGTGAAAAACACAGGTTGAGAATGCGAAGTCGAACTGGCGATCCCCGAGCACGGACAAATCCGCTCCGCTGTTCTGGTAGACATAGGCATTCGGGCGAGCCTCCAGTCCCCTGCGCGCCTGCAACACCATCTCCCCGCTTACATCCACGGCATGAACTTCGCCAAAAACTTCCGCCAGGGCTCGCGTCACCCTCCCGGCCCCGCAGCCGATTTCGAGAACGCACATCTCTCCAGGGGTCTTTCCCTGGCAGACGTTGTACATGTCGGTGAGGATCTCCTGCGCCAACGTCTGTTCGCCGGAGCGATAGAAATCCTCTTCCGACCAATCCTCGCGGCAATTCGCGATGTAATACTTTCCGTTTTCGCGCGCACGGGCGTCCCACTCGTTCCGCATCCGTTCGAGCAATTCGTCGAAGGCCATAGGTTGAGCTTATCGCGAAAACGGGCCGAGTGCACGAAAGCGTGCACGCTGGTTGTTTTCAGCCACCCCAGGACTCTCGTATTGCTAAATTAATCAACCACTTAGGTGCGGACCTCAAACTGCAGCACCAAAGGTGCTATGCGACACAGACTTCTCCTGCTTTCGAGGGCAACGCTGATGTTGGCAGGCTCCGGATTCGCGGAAGAAATCGACGACCCGAACCGTGGCGTGGCCCGCATCAGCCTGATTTTTGGGGATGTAGCGGTGAAACGCGGGGATTCCGGCGAGGTAATCGCCGCAGCCGTCAACACGCCACTGGTGGCCACGGACAGCGTAACAACAGGAGCCGATTCCAGAGCCGAGGTCCAGTTGGACTATTCCCACATGGTGCGACTGGGGCCGGACAGCGAACTGCGCCTGACTGAGTTAGCCGACCGCCGCTACCTGATGCAGTTGGCGCGAGGAACGGCGAATTACAGGGTGTTGCGCGATTCGAATTCCGAATCTGAAGTCAGCACACATGCAATCGCCGTAAGGCCCGTGAAAAAGGGCGCTTACAGGATCAACGTGCTAAGCGAGAGCGAAGTCGAAGTCACGGCGCGCTCGGGTGAAGTCGAAGTATTCACGCCGCGTGGCTCCGAGCGCCTCACCTCCGGCAAAAAGATGCTGGTTCGCCCGGCCGCGGACGGCGCGGAGTTCCAGATCGCGCGAGCCGACCCGATGGACGACTTCGACCGCTGGAGCGAGCGGCGCGACCGCGAACTGGAACGTTCAGCGAGCTATCGCTATGTTCCGCAGGACGTGTATGGCGCGGACGAGCTCGATTCTAACGGCCGATGGGTCAACGTCGCACCCTATGGTTATGTCTGGGCGCCAACAGTGACGGCAGGTTGGGCACCATACCGGCAGGGCCGATGGACATGGATCGATTACTACGGCTGGAGTTGGGTAAGCTACGACCCGTGGGGTTGGGCACCCTACCACTACGGCAGTTGGTTCCAGCAGGCAGGGTATGGGTGGTGCTGGTATCCGGGCGGCCGGGGCAGGCACTACTGGAGACCCGCCCTTGTAGGGTTCTTCGGATGGGGAGGACGCGGCGGTGGACTGAGTGTCGGGTTCGGTTTCGGCAACGTGGGATGGGTTCCACTGGCGCCGTATGAGCGGTACTATCCCTGGTATGGAAGACGCCAGTACGGTGGTTATCGCAATTCTGGTTATGTAGATAGGAGCATAAACATAACAAACAACGTTAACATTACGAACGTCTACAGGAACGCACGCGTAAGAAATTCGGTTACCGGCGTTGACGTCGACGGCTTCACTCGAGGCCGGGCAGGAACGAGCGTCTCGAACCCGGATGACTTGCGGCGGACCGGCCACGTTCGCGGCCAGATACCTGTTGCTCCTGGCGATGAGAGTTTAAGGGTTTCCGACCGCGTCGTACGACAGGAACGGATCGCGCGCAATACCGATAGCGGCCGCTTCTACAGCCGTCAGCAACCAAGATCCGTGGAGAGGGTGCCGTTTTCCGAGCAGCAGCGAAGCCTCGACCGGGTGGCTCGCACGGAACGTACGAACCGGTTTGAGCCGGAAACCGTCAGCAGTGGCGGTACGGGTTGGCGGCGCGAGGGAGAAGCGCCACGGGGCGAGGCGCAGTCGCGCCAGGAGGCCCGTCAGGGCGAGAAGCTGAACCGGACCGAATCGACCGGCGGTGCAGGGTCCGGGTGGCGGCGATTCGGCGACCCTGCGTCCGGCGAGAATCGGGCACAAGCCCCGCGGGGCGAGGCGCAGTCGCGCCAGGAGGCCCGTCAGGACGAGAGGCTGAACCGGACCGAATCGAGCGGCGGCGCAAGGTCCGGGTGGCGGCGATTCGGCGACCCTGCCTCCGGCGAGAACCGGGCGCAAGCACCACAGTCCGATAACGGTTTCCGGCGGTTTGGAGACCCGGGCACCCGGGCACGGACGGAATCCGATCAAGGCCGAGTCTCTCGCAGCGAAGGTACCGGCAGGGGACAGTATGACGGCGGCCGAGCGGCGGAGGGCGTTTCGCGAACGGAGCGGGGCAGGGATTCCGAAAACATCCGCGTGAACCCGCCGATTGTGCGGGAACGGGTCGAGCGGCAGCGGACGGAGCAGCCGAGGTTTGAGCCGAGATTCGAGCAGCCCCGGATGGAGCGGCGGCAGGAGGTCCCCCGCGCGGAGCGGTGGGGTGGAGGCACGCCACCCTCCCGCGGCGATGGCGGTGGGGGACGGGTGTCGCGGGCCGAACCTTCGGCGCCCCGTGGCGATAGCGGCGGCAATCGCGGAGACGAGGGTGGCGGGCACGTTTCCCGCGGCGACGGCGGCGGGGGCCGAGGCGACGGCGGGGGCGGGGGTGAGCGAAGCGGCGGCGGGGGCCGCGGCGGCCGTAACCAGTAGTCCACAGTTCTTCCCTTAAGGCCCGGTCCCATCGTGGAGCGGGCCTTTTTTTCGCAGGAGGCGGACCAGAAGATTCAGGACGCAAAACGCGGCAAAGCGCTTGGATTCCCGCGCCTCACGCGCTGCCACGTTCCGCAGCATGTCGTCCAGTTCGAACCCCTTCGCCAGCTTTTGCGTGGTCGATCCGCTTTTGCCAGGGTGTCAAGCCACCGAGTCCAGCGGGCCGTAGCGCGCCGTGGCCCCGAAGAAAGCGCCGCGGCACGATCAGATCAAACCGGAACGCGGCGCGGATCGCCCAAAAATCGCATGGATTCTTGAAGTTGAGCGCCCACTTCGTGTTACGATCAGAAGGATCCTTACGCCGGCAACTTGAATGAATCTCCGCTCTCTCTTTAGTCTGTTTTCCTCCGATCTCGCGATCGATCTGGGCACCGCCAATACGCTCGTATTCGCCAAAGGCAAGGGCATTGCTGTCAACGAGCCTTCCATCGTGGCGCTAAACAAGAACACCGGCGCCGTGGAGGCCGTAGGCAAAGAAGCCAAGGAAATGCTGGGCCGCACTCCGGGCAATATCGTCGCCATCAAACCCATGAAAGATGGCGTGATTGCCGATTTCAAAGTCACGGAGAAGATGCTCAACTACTTCATCAAGAAGGCGCACAATCGCAAGCTGCTGGTCCATCCGCGCATCGTGATCGGCGTGCCGAGCGAAATTACACAAGTGGAAAAGCGCGCCGTCATGGACTCGGCTTACCGCGCAAAAGCTAGCGAAGTGCATCTGGTGGAGCAGGCGATGGTCGCCGCGATCGGCGCCGGACTCCCCATCACCGAGCCGGCCGGAAATATGGTGGTCGACATCGGCGGCGGCACTACCGACGTAGCGGTGATCTCGCTTTCGGGAATCGTCTATTCACGCTCGGTTCGCGTGGCTGGAAACGAGATGGACGATGCCATCATGCAGTACTTGAAGCGCAAGTACAACCTGTTGATCGGGGAGCGCACGGCGGAGATGATCAAGATCGAGATCGGCAGTGCCTACCCGCTTGATAAGCCCCTAACCTGGGAGATCAAGGGACGTAATCTGATAGAGGGCATACCGAAGACGATCACGATCGACGACAACGAGATTCGCGAGGCGCTTTCCGAGTGCGTCGCCACGATCATCAACGCGATCCGAGTTGCGCTTGAGCGCACGCCGCCGGAACTCAGCGCCGACATCAGCGATCGCGGCATCGTGCTCACCGGAGGCGGAGCGATGCTGAAGAATCTCGACAAACGCATTCGCGAAGAGACCGGATTGCCCGTCTCGATCGCGGACGATCCTCTCGCCTCAGTCGTGCTAGGAACCGGCAGAATGCTGAGCGACTTCAAGCTGCTGAGGAAAATTTCTATCGACTAAATGGACCATCTGATCAACCGCTACCGGAACATCTCGGCACTGCTGGTGGCGATTCTCGCGCAACTCGTGCTGCTCGGGTATCAGGTGAAGGGCAATCAGGACGTGCGGCTCATCCGCACGTGGACCATGACGGCCGTGACTCCGCTCGCGAAGGGGATCGAGAGTCTGCGCAGCGGAACGTTGCGGTTCGGCCAGAATTATTTTTCTCTGCGCGATATGCGCTCGGAGAACGAGCGGATTCGGGTGGACCTCGACAAGCTGAAGCTCGAAAACCAGTTTCTGCGAAACGAGCTGGCGACGGCGGATCGCGTTCGGGCACTGGCTGCTTTCCAGCACCGGTCTCCTTCGAAGATGGTGGCGGCGCGGGTGATCGGGGCGGCCGGCGGAACGAACTCAAAGCTTGTGCTCATCGATCGCGGGTCCCTGGCAAAGGTTGAGAAGGGGATGGCAGTGATAACGCCGGACGGGATCGTGGGTAAGGTTATCGCCGCGTTTCCGACGGCCTCGCAGGTTCTGCTTGTTACCGACGCGGGTTTTGCCGCCGGTGTCCTTTCGCAAAAGAACCGGGTTCATGGAATCCTGAAGGGCAACGGGCACAACTCGTGCCACGTGGAATATGTGCAGAACGAACAGAAAGTGGACGCCGGCGAGGCGTTTTTCACCTCGGGTGACGACCGCGTGTTTCCGAAGGGTTTGCCTGTCGGTATCGCCAAGGTGGTGCGGCCGGGAAACCAGTTCGCGGAGATCGTGATCGAACCCGCTGGAATGCGGAACGGGCTGGAGGAAGTTCTGGTGGTGCTCGAGGGGATGCACGAAGCCATTCCCGAAACGGGAGCAACGAGCGCGCAGATATTCCTGATGCCGCAGGCACCGCCGGATGCGGCCCAGGCCCCCGCGCTCCCCGTCGATGCGGGCACTGAGGCGGACCGGATGCGTGAGCGTTACAGGGCCCTGGGAGAGGCCCAGAATCAAAAGTTCGGAGAAAATCCTCCAGGAAGCAAGGTGGTGGATTTCAACCCGAAGACGGAGCAGCCGAAGGGATCACCCGGCGTGCCCGAACCAGCGCCGCCGAACAAGCAACAGCCCCCGGCGGGTGCGGCGGCACTGGGGCCGGCCTCGAATGCGGTGAGCAGGTCTCAGTCCGCAGTTGGTGAACCCGTGCCTGGACCAACACCCAGTAAGCCACAGTGAACTATTCGGAAGACAGACTTCTGATTGGCAGCGATCGCGAAGGCCAGACGGCCCGTTTCAGGCACTGGATCCTGCTCGTCGTGCCGCTGTGCGCGATTCTATTTCAGATCTACATTCCGCTCTTCTTCGAGTTCCTGACGTTTCTGGAACTGCCGCTGCTGGTAACCGTTTATTTTTCACTCATGAGGCGAAGTCCGATGGGCGGCATTGCGATCGGAGCGTTGGTCGGCCTGGCGCAGGACTCGCTTTCAAAGAATCCGCTGGGGATGCTCGGAATCGTGAAGACTCTTGTCGGGTATTTCGCCGCCGCGGTCGGTTTGCGCTTCGATGTGGATCACACGTTTGTCCGCTTCGCGCTGTGCTTTTTTTTCTTCTTATTTCACCAGTTTTTCTACTGGGTGTTGGCGCGAGCACTACTCGGGCAGGAACTCGCTCTCGAGGTTAGCCGTATGATGCTCACGGGCGTACTGAACGCCGCCGTGGGCGTTTCGTTGTTTTATTTTCTGGACAAGCTGCGAGCGCGCGGGTAGGTTCCTGGAGTGCCGGAGACAAGGAGTTGCTTCCTCTATGAGTGGGGGATGAGCTTTTCGATCTCTTCGATGCGGACCCTTGACACCGCGCTTCATTTGGGTCGAAACTGAATGGATCTTACAAGCCCAGGAGGCTCCCATGTCATCGCCATCTAGCTCGAGCGCACCGCTCACTCCCGAACTCGAGGACTTACGCCGCCAGTTTGAAGCAATCCGGAAGGACGCGGAGGAGTTGACCTCCGGGATGGACGACCAGCAGTTTAACCTGAGACCGGCCCCCGGACGCTGGTCCGTTTCGGAATGTTTCCATCATCTGGTTCTCTCGGGCGAGCGGGATCTCGCAACCATCTCGGGCGGCATCGACAGGGGGCGCGCGGAAGGTCTGCTGAGCAAGGGCCCGTTCCGGCATGGAGGATTCGGAAACTGGTTCGTCGGTTCGGTCGAGCCTCCCGCCAAGATACGGCTGAAAGCTCCGAAGAACCTCGCGCCCGACTCGGATCACAAGGTTGGGAGTCTGACGCCCCAGTTGCTTGGCATCCAGGACCAGCTCATTGAAGCCCTGTCGAAAGCCAATGGGCTTGACACGCCACGGATCAAAGTCGCGTCGCCCGTGCCGGTTCTTAAGCTCGACCTCACGCAGCGCTTCGGACTCGTCGCCGCGCACGAACGGCGCCATCTTTATCAGGCGCGGCAAGCCAAGAAGGCGATCTAGCCGCGCGTCCCGGCTTACTTCACACAAACAACGGTAACAAACCTGCCGTCGGGACTCGGAAACTCGGTCTGTATCTTGAGGGCGCCGTGTTCGGTAAGCAGCCACCGGAAGGCTTCCCGAGTGTACAGGTAATTAAAGTTCAGGGATACCCGCTCGCCGCGCGGAATCTCGATTTCATTCGAGAGAGTGGTAATCCGCACGTCACGTTCGGTCTTGAAGTTCCGCGTGATCAGGTGCAGACCTTCGTGGCGCTCGTCCCGCTTCTGCTCGAAACGCAGCACGCCGTCTTCCCCGGTAATTCCAACGCCCACTAGCGGCGCGAAGGCGAACGCCTTGTTCTCGATCGCGTCGTGCGCGGCGACGGTATCCTCGCACAACAGTTCGCCGTCGACAATGAGGCGGTCGCCGCTGTGCAGCGCCTGCGCTACCTGCTTTATTTGATCCAGCGGGTCAAACGCTCCGAGCGTATTTCCCGACATCAGAAAGACCTTCGGTGATTCGGCCGCGTCCGACGCGAGCAGGAGGTGAACGGGACTCGAGATGTCGGCCTTGATGCCCTGAACTTCGATATCCGCCTCTTCCGCCGCCGAACAGGCCGCCTCGATCAGAGTCTGACTCGCATCCACGGGAAAATACTTTACGGCTCTTCTCGCCGCCCGCAAAGCCTCCATCAAGAGCCGATCCCGCGAACCGTCACCGGCTCCCAGACTAATCACCGACACAGGCGACTTGAACTGAGCAATCACTTCCGGATTCGATGCCAAACCAGCCCAGGAACGCACAAGACCCTGATAAAGCGGACTCTTCGACACCGCCGTCCAGGCATGCGCGGAAAGCGCCGACCAGTAGAAAAACTTCTCCGGCAGATCGCGAGCCTCAATGGCCTCGGCGAACTCCTGCGCAATCTCGCTTTCCGTCAATAAGACTTCGACATCCATACCGTTTCCTCGATCTCCCCGTGCGGCCCCGTCTCCGCATATGTTATTAAGATAGCAGGCGGTCTGGGTGAATATTGCCTTCCGGCGAATAATTTTTCTGCTCGCAGCGGCGGTCACGGCCCGAGCCGATATCACCGTCGCGGGCCGCGTGGCGGATGAGAATGGCGTCTCAGTTCCGAACGCCCGCGTTGAATTCCACGACGGCTCTTCCGGCACGACAGCCACAACAGGCGCGACGGGTCAGTTCTCCACTACCCTGAATCGTGAAGGCGATTACACCCTGCGCGTTGAGTGTTCGGGGTTTTTCGCCATCGCCAACCGGCGGGTTTCGTTCGCCGCATCCCAGAACCAGATCTCGATCACGCTTGCTCGCGTTCGCGAACTTGCTGAGTCAGTGGAGGTGCGGTACTCGCCGCCTGTGATCGATCCGGCCGAGACGTCCGACAAGAAGCAACTGAGCAATGTCGAGATCATGCAGGCGCCATACCCCGCGTCGCAAGATCTTCGCAACGCCCTTCCTCTATTTCAGGGCGTCGTCCAAGATACCGCCGGCCGCCTCCACGTCAACGGCGGAGCGACCCATCAAACGAATGTGACCCTTGACGGTTTTAATCTCAGCGACCCTGTAACCGGACGATTTGAGGCCCGCCTCAACGTGGACACGGTGCGCTCACTCGACCTTGAGACTCGCCGCTACTCGGCCGACAAGGGACGCGGCAGCGCCGGATCGCTCGACATCAAGACCAGCATGGGCGACGACCGCTGGCGTTTCTCAGGGACCAACTTCATCCCCGGCATCAGCACCCAATCCCGCCTCCACATCAACAAGTGGACGCCGCGTCTCGGCGTCTCGGGCCCCATTGCGAAGGGCCGCGCGTGGTTTCACAACGGCTTCGACGCTTTCTTCGACGTCGATAGCATCCACGGCCTGCCCCGCGGAGAGAATACGAGCCGCAGCCTAACGACGAGCAATCTCACCCGTTTTCAGGTGAACGTGAAACCTTCGAACATTTTGACCGCGAGCCTCCTTGTGAACTATGTGGACGCCAACCGGAACGGCCTTTCCTTTCTCAGCCCCGTCGAAACGACGCTCGACCGAAGGCAAAATCTGGTCATGACGACGCTCAGGGACCAGGTCTATCTGCGGCGAGCGCTCCTCGAATTCGGTTTCGCCGACAGCCGCTCTGTCACGCGCGAAAGTCCGCAGGGCGCCATCCCCTTCGAATTCCTGCCGTCGGGCCGTCGCGGAAATTACTTCGTCGATCTGACACGCCATTCCGAACGACAGCAGTGGACGGCCAGTGCGACGCTCCCGTCGATTGTCTGGCACGGAGGACACGAGCTGCGCTTTGGCGCGGACGTCCAGCGTTCCGCCTTCCATCAGGTAGCGGACCGCCACGGATACAGTGTGCGCCGCAACGACGAGAGCGTGGCCCGCCGCGTCACTTTCCTGGGCTCGGGCCAGCGCGCCAAGACGAATTTCGAACCGTCACTGTTTCTGCAGGACCGCTGGACGCCGGCGTCCGCGCTTCTGATCGAGGCAGGCATTCGCTCAGACTGGAACCAGGTCACGCGGACGTTTCTCTACTCGCCGCGGCTTTCAGGCGCCTGGGCGCCGCGCAGCCTGAAGGACACGAAGTTCGCCGCCGGATACGGCGTTTACTACGATGCGATCAGCTTAGGACCGATCACGCAGCATCAGGACCAGTTGAGCCTTTCGACCTTCTACGGGCGCGATGGTTCGGTGCGGCGCGGCCCTGTCGCAACGATGTTCGGCGCCGATGAGCAATCGCTGCGGCTGCCGCGGTATCAGGCAGTGAGTTTCAGCGTGGAGCGTAAACTGCCCCTGGACTTCTACGGGAAGGCCGGGTACGGAACCAGAAAGGGAAGGCGCGGTTTCACGTTCACGGAATTTACGGGAATATCCGAGTTTCAGTTCGCGCCTCCGGCTGCGATTGAGTACCGGCTTGAGAACACTCGCAACGATCGATACGACGCGATAGAGCTGACCGCAAGGCGCACCTTCGGGGGCCGATTTCAATGGGTGGGCGGATATACCCGTTCGAGCGCGCGTTCTAACGCGGCGGTGGACTACTCGCTCGAAGATCCGATTTTCGCCGCACAGACTCCGGGTCCCTATTCCTGGGATGCGCCAAACCGCTTCCTGACGTGGGGATGGGCTCCGCTTCCCAAGACGATCCGGTTATTTCGAAACACGGAGGTTGCGTACCTCGCGGAGTACCGCACCGGATTTCCGTTCACAGTGGTGAACGAGGAAGGCTCGCTCGTGGGCCGTCCAAATCAGGTCCGCTTTCCGTCATATTTCAACGTGAATCTGCATTTCGAGCGCAGGTTTCGCGTCATGCAGACTACATGGGCGTGGCGATTCGGGATCAACAATTTGACGAACAGCGGCAATCCAAACGTTGTAAACAACAACATTGATTCGTCTTCGTACCTCGTTTACGGACGCGGCCAACTGCGCGCGGTGAATGTGCGGCTGCGCTTTTTGGGCAGGCGATAAAGAGGACCACACGCGTACGGCAGACGAATGAGTCGGGCCATAACTGCGCCAGAAGGGGTCCGCGGCGCGGCCCTCGCATCAAATCCGCCCTGCTGGTGAGACGTCCGCTGAAAGAATACCTCAATCCAGTCGAACTCACCCGGCACGGGCGGGAAAGACGCGCGGTGGTGGAAAACACGGAAGGGAACGCTGTCAGCGCAATGCGGCACCGGCAAACGAGAACCGGCATGGAGGCTTGTGTCCGTATCGTTTGAACCAGAGTGGGATGGCGGGATCTACAGTGTGCGACCAGTGACGCCAGCAGTTGACGAGGCAGCGGACCGGTTGCGGGCGGTGACGGCGCGTGGGTATTGCCTTGAAAGTGGAGGTGGCCAAGATGCGACCGACCGCGAAGAAGCCGACGCCTTTGGATGTCCGGTGCTGGATGGAGATGTTCAGTGCCGCGCCGAGTGAGGGACGGTATTTCGCTCGACTTCGCGGAAGGGGCCTGTTGGCAGGCATCGAGGCGCCCGGAGCAAGTTATCTGCTCAAAGACCGGAATGACCACAGGCAGAACTGAAGCATCTCCCGCCCCAAGTGGCTGCACGACACCTATTTTCCAGCGTCGCCAATTTTGAGAATTCATCTCTCAGATTTCGCTCAAACGATTACGCGGCTTAACGTTGACGTAACGTTGTTAAGCCTCTGTTAAGCCAATCCCCCTCCCTGGGATTTCAAGGGCGAGGAGGGCGAGGCCCTTGGCTATACTCAGACCGGCGCTTTGGCGCGTTAGATCCGTGCCGAAGATAAGGTAGCAAACGGCTGGGTACGGACTCGCGGTGGAGACATCGACTTGGGTTGCCTCACATCCGCACCGCCAGGGGCCTGTCACGAAACCCTGCAAATCAAAACCGTGCGGGCGGCGGGTCGAGAAAAGTTCCCTTCATCCGCGCCCAACAGCGGCGCGCGCTACCTGGCAAGCCGTATCGATCGAACTCTTCGGGCGAGCACCAGACAACCGCGCGCGATTCAGGCGAGACTCGCACTGCGCCTGATTCGGCCCGGAAATGGAACACAAGATCGTGATGCAGGTGGTACGGCTCAAGCGCATTGCCGGGGATTCCATGCACGTCGATGCCGGCAAGCACCGGGTCAGCCGCATTTTGCAGAAGCGCGCCTGTTTCTTCCAGCACTTCGCGGCGCGCCGCGTCCGCAATCTCACCGTCCGGGTTACTGAGATCATCCGCTTCCACGTGGCCGCCCGGCAGCAGCCAACGGTCGAGTCGGCGGTGATGCACCAGGAGCAGCTTGCCGCCGCACGGACCCGTCACGAGCCCAGTACAGGTGATGTGTCCGGGCGTGAACTGGCTCCTCGAAAAAGGCGCGGACGTCAAGCTGAGCAACATGAGGACCAACTCGCGGCTCTTCGCCGCCTCTCCGTCCGAAGTGTCTTCAAATCCAGCGACGATCCGCGAGACGCGGTCGGGAGCGATCATTCGGAGCAGTATACAGGAACAGCCATGCGGGGTGGCGAAGGGAAGAATCGCAAACCCTTCCAAGTGCCTTCCAAACGGAGGCAAAACCTGGCGACCGATGAAAAGCGCATCGCGCCCACTGCACTCCGGAGGTCCTGACGGCTGCCCGCGAGCCTGCGAAACGGGCTCCCGGTGCAGTCGCTCGCAGGTAAGCACGGATCGAAGGGACGCGTTAGTGGAGAGCGAACTCAGGCAGAGGACCACGAAAGCCGCACTCATCGTGATTGACGTCCAGAAGGCGATCGATCATCCAAGTTGGGGACGGCGGAACAATCCGCAGGCGGAGGCGAATATTTCGCGCCTCCTCGCGGCGTGGCGTGAGGCCGGAGGGACCGTCATTCACGTGCGGCATTATTCGCGCGTACCGAACTCGACCTACCGCCCTGGTCAGCCCGGGTGCGATTTCAAGGAGTGCGCGATCCCGCTTCCGCGTGAGCTCGTCGTAACCAAGCACGCCTGCGGCGCGTTCGCCGGCACGAACCTCGAACGGATCTTGCGGGAAGGCGGCCACCCGGCGTTGGTGGTAGCGGGGGTAATCACAAACAATTCGGTTGAGGCTACGGTCCGCATTGCGGGAGACCTTGGCTTCGACACGTATCTGGTTTCCGACGCCGCATTCACGTTCGACCGCAACGCTCTCGACGGGACATTGCATCGCGCCGAAGATGTCCACGCGCACTCGCTCGCGAACCTGCACGGAGAATACGCGAGCGTCGTGGAGACGGCGGATTTGTTGTGATTTCGTGACTCGCCCGCCAACTTGACCTCCGCGCCGCAGTCTGACAATGCAGGGAAGAACATCGGATGACAATGCGCAACGAGATCCCGCCCGGAACGGCGCACACACTGATACTCAAGACGCCTGTCCGCAATGGCGAGATGCCTGGTGGTGAGAGCGCGAATGCGAGTCAGCAAGTCTCTAAATTGAGTATGAGTAGTCGCGTCTCAAAGGGCGCTCTCCACGACAACAACACGGCCAAACGGGTGTGCGACCTGACCGGCCAGACAAGCGCTTGACACAGGCTCGAACTCCGATGCACAATCTGAAGGAAGGTCTCATCAAACAGCTGAGCGTTAAAATGTTCAAAACAAAAACGTCCCGCCCTGATCCAGCAACGGCCGAAGCCGTGTTCGGCAGCAACGACGTCGCCCGGATCTCGGGGATCACTCTCCGTCAACTCCAATGGTGGGATGAAAAGAAAGTCGTTTCTCCAAACCAGGATGGGCATAAGCGCCTCTATGTTGCTCACGAAGTCGTCGAAATAGCCGTAATAGCGGAGTTGCGCCGCAAAGGCATGCCGCTGCAGAAGATCCGGCGCATACTGCGTTTCCTGGACAGGGAAATGAGCAAGCGCCTTGCGGGCGTGTTCAACGGAGAAACGGAATTGCATCTGCTGACCGATGGTAAGGCCGCTCACCTCGAAGGCGAACGCGACAGCATCATCAACATCCTCAAACGTGCGAAGCAGCCGATGTTTCTGGTTTGCGTCAGCGACCTGGTCCGGCGCATGGACGGCACGAAGGCTTAACGACTGCCAATTGACGACCACGGTAACCAGCGGCTAACGGACGTACAAGGAGAGCGGAGATTCGCGAGGGATCCGCGACGTTTATTAGCCGGCCGCGCGTAGCATGGCGCTCAGGCTGCGCTCCACGTCCTCGTCCGTGGTTGCCCACGATGACACGCTGATCCGCATGGCGACTCGGCCTTGCCAAACGGTTTCGCCGCACCAGCAGGTACCGTCCTCCTGAAGACGCGCGATTGTCCGGCGCGTGTCTGCCGCGTCTCCGAAGCTGACCAGCACCTGGTTGAGAACCACGTCGTTCAGAATTTCGAACCCGGCCTCGCGCAGTCCTTCGGCGAAACGCGAAGCCTGACGGCAGTTTCGTTCGATCAACTCGGCCAGTCCCGCCCGGCCGAGCGATCGCAGCGCCGCCCATACCTCGATGCCACGCGCCCGCCGAGAGAGCTCCGGCGTATATTGGCTAGGCTCGCGATGGCCCCCTTGCGGCAGGTAGGCGGCTGTGATCGTCATTGCGTTCTTTAGATCCGCCGCGGTCCGGACGAATGCAAGACCGCTGTCGTAGGGAACGTTTAGCCACTTGTGGGCGTCGGTCGCCCAGGAGTCAGCATCGCCGACGCCATGCGCAAAGTGGGCGAACTTCGGCGTCGCAGCTGCCCAAAGACCGAACGCTCCATCGACGTGGACCCAGGCTCCCGCATCGTGCGTGAGCGAACAAATCTCCCGAACAGGATCGAAAGCCCCGGTGTTGACGTTACCGGCCTGCGCGCAGACAATGGCCGGTCCGTTCAGCTTCGGGATCGCGTCCGGCCGCATGCGCCCCTGTTCATCCACGGGGACGCGAATCGGGGTGTCGCGCCCCAACCCCAGCATGCCAAGCGCCTTGAGCACCGAAGGGTGAACCTCTTCGCTCACGACGACGGTGATGGGAGGAGCCCCGATCAAGCCGCGCGCCTCCACGTCCCAACCCGCTTTCTCAAGAACGGCGCGACGGGCGGCCGCGAGCGAGGTGAAGTTCGCCACCGTCGCGCCCGAAACGAAGGAGCCGGCGCAACCGGACGGAAGTTGGAGAACGTCGAGGAGCCAACCTAGGCTGACTTCTTCCAGCACCGTTCCAACCGGACTGCCTGCGAAAAGACCCGCGTTCTGGTCCCACGCGCTTGACAACCAACTTGCGGCCAGTGCGGCAGGAAGCGCGCCGCCGATTACAAAGCCGAAGAATCGCGGACCGGCGGTGCCGTTCGCGGCCGGGGATCCGATGCGATCAAGCATTTCGAGGACGGTCGTCGGGGAACAAGGATGGAGCGGGAGTGGTTCGTCGAAGGCGGCAAGCGCGGTAAGCGCCTGCTCGCGAGGCCAGACTTCCCGCTCCTTCAACCCTTCCAGGTACCGGACGGCGGTCTCGGCGGCGACGCCGAGCAGGGATCTCATTTGATCATTATAATTCCGCGACTTGACGGGCCCACAGGTCCAATTGGCGGACGCGAGCCATCTTCTTCTGCCGGCGTTCATCGAGGCGAAGTCTGGAGGCTCGCCGTCAAACGCCAAGCCGTCTGTTACGATCAAGGATCTAAGATGCCAACACTCGAATCCATCCTCGATTCCCACGATTCCTCCATCTTCGACGTCCCTTCAAAAGCTCGCGGGCCCCAGGGTTCACTGCCAATTACACCTGAGATGTTGTTGACGCGACCATCGGGCGATCTCTTCGGTTGGGCGCAGAATGCGGGCATGGGATGGACGCCGTCGGAGATGGCGGGGGGCGACGCTTTGATCCTGAGCACGCACGGTGGAATCCGCGCCGACGACGGCACCCCGATCGCGCTTGGCTACCACACGGGACACTGGGAGGTTGGGCTGCTGATGCAGGCAGCCGCGCGTGAGTTAAAGTTACATGGCGCGGTGCCCTTCGGCGCATACTGCACCGATCCTTGCGACGGCCGCACGCAAGGCACAACGGGCATGTTCGACAGCCTCGCCTACCGCAATGACGCCGCGACGATCTTCCGGCGTCTCATCCGCTCACTGCCTACGCGGAAATCCGTAATCGGCGTCGCGACCTGCGACAAGGGACTACCCGCGATGATGCTCGCGCTCGCCGCGATGCACGACCTGCCCTGCGTGCTGGTGCCGGGCGGCGTCACGCTGTTGCCGGAGGAAGGCGAGGACGCCGGGCAGGTGCAATCGGTAGGCGCCCGGTTCGCGCATGGGCAGATCACACTCGAACAGGCGGCGGACAGCTTGTGCCATGCCTGCGCTTCGCCCGGCGGCGGATGCCAATTCCTGGGGACGGCGGCCACTTCGCAGGTAGTGGGCGAGGCTCTCGGAATGTCGCTGACGCATTCGGCGCTCGCGCCTTCGGGACAAGCCATCTGGCTGGATTTGGCGCGACGCTCGGCGCGGGCAGCGCTGACCCTTCAGGGGCGTGGCATCACCATGAAGGAACTGCTGACGACCACGTCTGTTGACAACGCGATGATCGTGCACGCGGCCTTTGGCGGCTCCACGAATCTGATTCTCCACTTGCCGGCGATCGCGCACTCGGCGGGTCTGCGCCGTCCCACGGTGGATGATTGGACGCGGATCAACCGTCTGGTCCCGCGCCTTGTCGATTGCCTCCCGAACGGCCCGAAGGGGCATCCCACGGTCCAGGTTTTCATGGCTGGCGGAGTTCCGGAGGTGATGCTGCACCTTCGGCGCGCCGGACTGCTAAATTTGAGCGCGATGACGGCGAGCGGCGAAAAGCTGGGATCGATGCTCGAGTGGTGGGAACAGTCCGAGCGCCGCGTCAAGTTGCGACAGTTGCTGAAGAACCGGGACGGCGTGGACCCGAACGACGTGATCATGGACCCGGACGGAGCGAGGGCCCGCGGACTGACTTCCACGGTTACGTTTCCCACCGGCAATCTCGCTCCCGAGGGATCGGTGATCAAAAGCACGGCCATCGACCCAAGTGTTGTCGGGGAGGACGGCGTCTACCGGAAGCGCGGACCGGCGCGGGTTTTTTCGTCCGAGACCTCGGCGATTGCGGCGATCAAGAGCACCGGCGAAGACCGTTTGAAGCCGGGTGACATACTGGTGCTGATCTGCCGGGGTCCGATGGGATCCGGCATGGAGGAGATATACCAGATCACGTCGGCGCTGAAGCATCTGACGTTCGGGAAGCAGATTGCAGTGTTGACGGATGCGCGTTTTAGTGGAGTTTCAACGGGAGCGTGCATCGGCCACGTCTCGCCGGAGGCGCTGGCCGGCGGTCCGGTGGGCAAGGTGCTCGATGGGGACACCATCGAAATAGTGATCGACCGGAACCAGTTGGAGGGGACTGTGAACTTTGTCGGCGCGGGCGGCGAAGTCTTCGGCGCGGAGCGGGGATCCGCGATATTGGCGGCGAGGGCGTTACGCCCGGATCTGGCGCCGGACCCGGAGTTGCCCGGCGATTCGCGGCTATGGGCGGCGCTGCAAAGCGTGAGCGGCGGGACCTGGGGCGGATGCGTTTACGACGTCGAAGCAATTCTGAAAACGCTCGAAGCGGGGCGGAAGGCGCTGGAAAGTTGAGGCGCATCGTATAGTGGGTTGGATCATTAAATGCAAATGCAATTCAGTTTCTGGGTTCTAGGGGCGTTGATACTCCTCGCGGGGTGCAACCGGAAGGCTGCGGTTCCGTCGAAGCAGGACACTGGTCCCATCAAGATCAAAGTCTCACCCGTCATCGTCAAGGAACTTCAGCGCGACGTGGAGTCGGTGGGCACGTTGTTCCCGTTCGAAGAGGTGATTATCAGTTCGGAGATTGAGGGCAAGGTAATCAAAGTGGAGGCCGACCTGGGCGATCGCGTCACGCAGGGGCAGGTGCTGGTCGGCGTTTCGGAAGAAGAGCAACAATACGTGCTCAATCAGAATGAGGCACAGCTCAAGCAAGCGCTCGAATCGGTCGGGCTGAAAAACGAAAAAGACAAGGTCAAAGATATCAAAGAAACGCCCGGAGTCCGGCGTGCCCAGGCGGACCTGTTCGACGCTGAACAACGATTCAGGCGCGTGCGGGATTTGGTTGCGCAAGGTGTGACGTCAAGGCAGGATCTGGATCAGGCGCAAGCCAGGTATGAGTCGATGCAAGCGGCCTACGAGACCTCTCTGCACACGGCGCGAAACATGATTCAGGAGGTGGATCGCATCAGGGGCGTTGTCGATCTGCAAAGGAAGAAGGTCCGCGACACGACGATTCGCGCTCCATTCGCCGCATTCGTGAAGGAACGGACGGTGAATGTGGGGCAGTTCGTGCGGCCGAACACACCGGTCTTCACGCTCGTGAAGACCGACCCTATTCGTCTCCGGATAGAAGTGCCGGAGCGCATGGCGCCGTGGGTCAAGACCGGGCAGATGGCGGAGGTGACCATGGAAGCTTTCGGCGAGCGTCAGTTTCGCGGCAAGATCTGGCGCATTTCGCCAACCGTCGAGCAGAGCAAAAGAACTTTCGTGGTCGAAGCTTTGATCGACAATCCAAGCGGTGAACTGAAGCCCGGCTCCTATGCGAAGGCGCGCGTTCGCACAGACCGGTTTGATCGCACGAAACTTGTTCCAGCCCGCGCCATCAACTATGTTTTCGGCACCAACAAGGCGTTCGTGACGAAGGACGGCGCGATTGAGGCGCGGGAAGTGAAGCTGGGAGACCGCTTCGGCGATAGCGTGGAGGTCGTCGAGGGCCTCAACGAAGGCGAACAGGTTGCACTGACGCAGTTGCAACGTCTCGATACGGGTACCCAGATCGAGATAACCCGGTGAAACGCGGCGGCACGACGGGATCAACCCCGATCGCCTGGCTGGCAGCCATTTCACTATGGGCCGTGCCATCTTTTGTCAATGCAGCGACACGGATTGTGGTGACGGTTGTCGAACCGAAGTCCGGCAAACCGGTCCTGGGACTGAATGCGGCTGATTTTTCGGTTTTCGAAGATAGGGCCCCGAAGCGAGTAGATAGCGCCGAGTTCGTGACACCGGCGGTGGACGTGATGCTGCTGCTCGATACGAGCCTCGCCGGGCCAGCGGTAGCGCCGCTTGCCGGAAACCTTATCGCGCAACTGGGAGCGAAAGAGCAGATGGCGCTGGTCGCCTTCCATTCCTCGGCCGATCTGATTCAGGATTTCACGTCCAGCCGGGAACTGCTTTCACGGGCGCTCGGAAGCGTGAAATTCGGAAACACGCCGCGTGTCCTCGACGCAGTCTATGCCGCGATTGACAGCGGCTTCGGCAACAGCAGTTTCCGCCGCACGATCCTGCTGCTCACGGCGGGCCTCGAAGGGGACAGCCGCGTTCGCGAGCAGGACGTTGTGAGATTGGCGCGCCGCAACGGCGTCTCCATATTTCCGGTTTACGTAGGTGGAAGAGAGCGGGCCATGTTCGATCTGCTTGCGAGACAAACCGGCGGGGCCTCGTTCAACATCCGTGACATGCAGAAGGCGTCAGGCAAGGAAGCGGCGGCTCAACCCGGCCCGGTTATTTTTGAAATTCTCCGCGCCCACTATGTCTTGACGGTTCCGGGCAACTTGTCTCTGGGAGAAAAGGTCAGAATCGAAGTCAGGCGCCCCGAAAAGTTGTTTGTTTCCGCTCTGCCCGAATAGAGATGGCGCAGCCCGGAAACGGACCAGCCTCAGTACCCTCAGTCCTTCGGTACCAGCACTTGACAGGTTTTTGGGCATAGGCAAGACTGAAGCTTCGCCGACTTGAGCGGTGGTCCGAGAAACATTACAGTGGCAGCCAATTCGCAAGAAGACGAATTTCATCAGCGTGTGGAAGTCGCGCTCGATGCAGTTGTTCTAAGGTCGCCCGCGGCTCTGTTTTGGAGCGCGGTCCTCCTGGCTGTTCTCGGCACGGCGGTGGTGGTGATAACGATCCAGCGTAAAATCGTGACACAGATCGCGGAACGAAGCGCCGCGGCCAAATTGGTCGACCGCGCTGGAAGGACGCTTCCCAAACCCGGCGACCACAAGGTGCTGCGCGGCGCGGGCGTCCCGGTATTTCTCGCCTCGGACACTTATGCGTTGAGCATCGTCTCCGATGCCGGGAAGTTTCCGGATGGCACGGTCATGCGCATGGCTGCGCGGGGGCGCGTCGAGGAACTGACAGCCGGCACGAAAGTGATTGTCCTTGAGGCCAAGCCGGGGTTCGCCCGCGTGCGCGTGATCAATGGCTCCGCTGGCGGCCGCATCGGCTGGGTCCTGCCGGAGACGTTAGAATAGCCGGCACTCTGGCATCCGACGTGCTAGAGTTTTCGGTATGATGATCCGAGTCTGTTCCCTCCGGCGAGTTCTTCACGCGCGAACAGCCGCTCGCGGCGCCGCGGCTTCAAGCCTGGCGGCGCGCGTGAGCCTGAGGGGGCGACCATCTCAAAACTACGCTAGCAGCGGTCGATATGCGTGTCCCGAATGGCGTGAAAGACTGAGCACACAGATCTCCCGGAGCGGCGCTTGACGATCGGAGTCCCCAGAGAGATTTTCCCCAAGGAGCGCCGTGTGGCGCTGGTTCCTGCGGTCGTTCCGACTCTTACGAAAGCTGGCTTCGAGGTGGTCATTGAGGCTGGAGCGGGTAGTCAAGCCGGGTTTCCGGACGCAGCCTATGCGGAAAAAGGCGCGAGGATACTACCGGACCGGTCCGCGGTATTCGACGCAGCCGGAGTTGTGGTTCAGGTCCTCTGCTACGGCTCGAATGGGCTGACGGGCAAGGCCGATATGCCGCTGTTCCGAAAGGATCAACTCCTGGCCGGTTTTCTTCGGCCGCTCGGCTCGCTTGCGATAATCGAAGAAATCGCCGCGGTGGGTGTCACGTCTTTCTCTGTCGAGTTGATGCCCCGTACCACGCGCGCTCAGAGTATGGACGCCTTGTCGTCCATGGGCACCGTTTGCGGCTACAAGGCTGTCTTGATCGCGGCTGACATTCTTCCGAAGCTCTTTCCCATGCTGACGACGGCCGCGGGGACCATTACGCCGGCGCGCGTCCTGGTGATCGGCGCGGGTGTGGCGGGATTGCAGGCGATCGCCACGGCTCGAAGGCTCGGCGCGGTGGTTTCCGCCTACGACTTGAGGCCGGCAGCCAAAGAGCAGGTTCAGAGCCTTGGAGGACGCTTCGTTGAGTTGCCTATCGACGCCGCGGATGCTCAGGACGCGCGCGGTTACGCGCGGCCGCAGGACGACTCCTTCTACCTGCGTCAGCGCGAACTGCTGGGAAAGGTCGTCGCCGAGCAGGACGTAGTGATCGCAGCCGCCGTAATTCCCGGCAAGAAATCTCCGGTGCTGATCACCCGGGAGATGGTCTACGGTATGGCGCCTGGTTCCGTGATCGTCGATTTGGCGGCCGAACGCGGCGGGAACTGCGAGCTGACGCGGCCGGGTGAGACAGTCGTCGATCACGACGTCACCATCGCGGGCCTCATCAACCTGGCCAGCAGCGTTCCATACCATGCAAGCCAGATGTATGCCCGTAATCTCAGCGCGTTTCTCCTTCACTTGTTCAAGGACGGCAAACTGCGGATCGATGCTTCGGACGAGATTGTGCGTGAGACGCTTCTGACGCGGGGCGGAAAGATTGTTAACGCGCGGGTGCGGAACTTTTTCGGCCTGCCTGATCTGGAGGAAAGTAGTGACGGAACTCCTTAGTAACCTTTACGTTTTCGTGTTGGCCGGCTTCATCGGATTTGAGGTCATTCGCCGCGTATCGCCATTGCTCCACACGCCTCTCATGTCACTGACGAATGCACTGGCAGCCATCGCCGTGGTCGGCGCAATCGTTCTTGCGGGGGAGGAGAAGAGCACTCTCGCTACGGTCCTGGGCACGCTCGCTATCGTGGCAGCCACGAGCAACGTGGTTGGTGGATTTATTATCACGGATCGCATGCTTAAGATGTTCAAGCTGAGCCGGAAAAAGCCCTGACCATGGACCTGCCTGGCAGCCATCTGATTGAGATCGTCTACCTGGCGGCGGGCGTTCTTTTTATCCTCTCGCTAAAGTGGATGAGCTCGCCGGACACCGCCCGGCGGGGAGTCTGGGCCGGCGAAATAGGGATGCTGCTCGCCATCTGCGGGACGCTCCTTCACCACGGGATTGTGGACTATCGATGGATAGCCGCCGGACTGGTGCTGGGATCGATCATCGGCGCGCGCCTGGGCCAGGTCCAAATGACTGCCGTCCCTCAGCGAACGGCGCTCAGTCATGCTTTCGGCGCGCTGTGCGTCACGCTCGTCGGGACGGCTGAATTCTATCTGCGAGCGCCTGATGTTCCGGGATTCACTATGGCGGTGCTTACCCTTGAAGTCCTCCTCGGGTCGCTGACGTTTACGGGCAGCCTGATGGCGGCCGGGAAACTCCAGGAGATCCTTCCTCAACGCCCCATAACGTACAAGGGACAGAACTTCGTGAATCTCGCCCTTCTCGCTTGCGCCATCGGCGCAGCTGCGATGCTGTCCGCCGATCCGAGCCAGACATATCTCTTCCCGGGAATCCTCGCAATGGGGCTCGCCTTCGGTGTACTCATGGTTACTCCCATTGGCGGAGCGGATATGCCGACAGTGATCTCCCTGCTGAATTCGTATGCCGGCCTTTCCGCGGCGGCCATGGGTTTCGTCCTCGGCAACAAGCTTCTGATTGTCGCCGGCGCGCTCGATGGTTCATCGGGCTTCATCCTCTCCGTGATCATGTCGAAAGCCATGAACCGCTCCTTCACGAACGTCCTTTTCGGAGCCTTCGGCCAGGTTCAGACCGCGGGGGCCGCCGCAGGCGAAGCGAAACCGGTTCGGAGCGCGACTGCGGAAGAGGCCGGCTCCATACTTTCCTCCGCCGGAAAAGTCGTGATTGTTCCGGGGTACGGAATGGCCGTGGCTCAGGCGCAGCACAAGGTGCGTGAGCTCTACGACATCCTCGTCAAACAGGGAGTGGACGTGAGCTTTGCCATCCATCCGGTAGCCGGAAGAATGCCCGGGCACATGAACGTCCTTTTGGCGGAAGCCGATATTCCTTATGACAAACTTCATGACATGGACGAGGTCAACCCGGAGTTTCATCAAACGGACGTAGCACTGATAATTGGAGCAAACGATGTCACGAATCCCGCGGCGCGAACCGATCCGTCGAGCCCAATCTACGGAATGCCAATTCTCGACGTCGATGGAGCGCGCGTCGTGATGGTGGTAAAGCGCGGCATGAGTCCAGGTTTCGCGGGAATCGACAACCCGCTGTACTACCTCGACAGGACGCTGATGCTTTTCGGCGACGCGAAGTCTTTTGTGGGCGCGATCGTCAGGGAGCTCTCCGGCGGCGGCCACCGGTAACGCGGCGATTCGGCCTATGCTCCTTTGCCCGGTTCGCGGCTGCAATTTGGCGCTGGCTCGTGAGGAGCGGCGGGTCCTCTGCCCTCGGGGACATTCCTTCGACGCGGCGCGAAGCGGCTACATTAACCTGCTCCAACCGCAAGACAAACGATCAAAGCGTCCCGGAGATACTGGAGCGGCGATCGCGGGGCGGCGAAGTCTGCATGATCGCGGCTTGACGGCACCCCTTAGGCGCGCGATCGGGGAGCTTGCGGCCCTGTCCTCGCAGGATATGGTCCTCGACGCCGGCTGCGGCGACGGCTTTTACCTCGGCGCGCTTGCCCGCGAGACCGGCTTCGACGCGCATGGTGTCGACATCTCGATTCCGGCTGTCGATGCCGCGGCGCGGCGTTACCCCGAGTGTGAGTGGATTGTGGCTAATGCCGATCGCTTGCTGCCCTATTCGCCCGGCTCGTTTTCGACGATTCTGTCGATTACCGCGCGGATGAATCCGGGTGAATTCAGGCGTGTGCTGCGCGGCGATGGGCGTCTCCTCGTCGCCCTTCCCGCTCCCGACGATCTCATCGAGTTGCGCGGCGCGGGCCGCGACCGCGTGGCCCGAACCGTGGATGTATTCGCGGACAGCTTCAGGCTCTCCGATCGACGCCGCGCCGCTACCGTAGCGGATCTTGACGCTGATGCGGTCCTGGGGGTGTTGCATTCAATCTACCGGCCGATGCGATCCCGGCCAGTTGAAGCGATGAGGGTGACGTTTAGTCTGGATCTGCTCCTGTTCCGGCCGACGTGATCGAGCGGCGGGACCGGTGGTCATGAAACTGAGCCCCGTTTTCGGACGGCAAAACTCCACCTCGTGAGAACCCGAATGAAATCGTAGCGGACATGCCACCGAGCAGCCCTTGGCTTAGCGGCCGTAAACCGTGCCTGAAGGCTTCTTTTGCTTCTGCCAACCGATCCGGGTACCGGTTCGCTATCTCTTCGCTCCTGATGTTGTTCCATTACCCTGAAATCCGAAGTTTGACACTTAAACCAATTATTTTCAGCGGCTTGCAGGCTGGAAAGCCAACTTCGCCGAAGTTGGCTTTCCACAGCGTAAACCATTCAAAATACGTCGGATAGTCTTTGAAATGATTGCAACTTCGGATTTCAGGATTACACACACTTGCCCGGCGGGATTGATGTCTGGCGTGTAATTTGTAGCGGTTCTGCCGGCCCTGGAGGGCCTTCTCTTCATCGCGACAATGCGATGAGCCAGGGCGGCCGGCTCATCGTAGTAATTGTAAACATGACGGTCCGGCTCACCGTAAGATTCTCCGGTCGGGGGAGGAAAGTGGAAGGACGCTTCCGGGCATCCGCGGCTCCTTTCTACTCCTCTGACGTCCGCGCCTTCAATAGCTGCCGGGAACTTTCTACAGCATGTACAGCAGGATGCTCTTGACCCAGATCGACATGCATGAAATAATCGCCGCCATGTATATTTTCGGTATTCTGGGGTCGTTGCTGCTCCTGACCTCGTCCGCGCTCTGGGCTCAGGCGTCCGACAGCGCGGCGATCATCGGCATGGTTAGCGATGCTTCCGGCGGTGTGCTACCAGGTGTCAAGGTCCGGTTGACGCACTCCGCCACGGGTACCACGTACACGACGGAGAGCAATGCGTCAGGTTATTTCCGGACGCCTCCGGTGCGCATCGGTGAATACGTGATCGACGTCGAAGCACCGGGCTTCAAGCGAACCTCACGGCGTGGAGTTGTCCTCAGTATAGGCGACACGCGGCGCGTGGACATCATGCTCGAGGTCGGTCAGGTGAGCGAGCAGATTGAAGTGGCCGCACAGGCGCCACTGTTGCAGACTTCGGATGGTTCGGCCGGCAATGTGATGGAGAATCGCCAGATTTTGGAACTCCCGCTCAACGGAAGGGACTACCTCCAACTGGCGCGCATCTCGGCCGGCGTTGCGCCTCCGGCGCGCTCGGAATTCGGCAACATGCAGGGGATCAGCGTAGGAGGGTCACAGGCGACCCAGGTGAACTTCCTGATTGACGGCATCGACAACAACAACCAGTCGATTGCATCACAGGGGGATCAGAAGGAAGCGATCAAGCCGCAAATTGATGCTGTGGCCGAATTCAAGGTGGTAACCAACGCGTTCTCCGCGGAGTACGGCCGGTCCATGGGCGGTGTCGTGACGCTTACGACGAAGTCGGGGACGAATCAGTTCCACGGCACTGTGTTTGAGTTCCTGCGCAACGAGAGGATGGATGCCAAGAATTACTTCACGCCGCCAGGCCGGGCCAAGCCGCCATTCAAACGCAATCAATACGGATTCGCCGCGGGGGGCCCAGTGATCCGGAACAAGGTATTTTTCTTTGCCGACGCGGAATGGAGCAAGATCCGCGAATCGAACAACGCCGTCCAGACTGTCCCGAACCCGACTGACCTCACAGGCGATTTTTCCCGTAACTCAACCCGGATCTACGATCCTTCCACCTACAGCGCCGCGACGGGAACCCGGCAGCCGTTTGCCGGCAACGTAGTTCCGGCTAGCCGCGTGGATCCGGTTTCGGCGCGAGTTCGGTCCTTCTGGCCGGCGCCTCAGCTTGCGGCGGCGGCACGCAACTACACCTTTATCTATCCCCGCGTGAACGACCTCAACCGCTGGGATGTGCGTTACGACCAGACCCTGAACGACCGCACTAACGCCTATTTCCGTTTAAGCGGTCAGCATACGTTCTCCGCACGTGTACCCGGGTTGCCAGACAGCGCGGACGGGCGCCACAAGCTTGGAAACGACACGAATATCACCAACAGGCAAATGGCGCTCGTGCTGAATCGCGTGTGGAAGCCAAACCTGGTGATGTCCGTGCGCGGCGGATGGAGTTTCATCGAGACTGCGGTGACCTCCGCGTTCAGCGCTCCGCTAAACCCCGAAGTTGGCATCAACATGCGCAACGGCCTGGACAGCGTGGTTCCGGGACTGTCGGGGCTCGGTGTCACCGGCTTCGCCGGACTGGGCGGAGGCGGCTTTAACTTTATCCAGTCACAGACCCGCCAGGTCTCCGGTGACGTCACCTGGACGAAGGGAAACCATACCGTGAAATTCGGGCAGACAGTCTTGTGGTTACAGAGCGGTATCTTCAATCACGGGAGCGGACTCGGTGGATTCAGCTTCGACGGGCGCTTTACGGAGAACCCAACACCCCGCGGCGGCGGCCTGCCGCTGGCGGACTTCCTACTGGGTACGGCATTTCAAATCACCAGCTCGAACTATCGCTACATGCAACTCCGGGCTCCTTGGTTTCAGCAATACGTTCAGGACGATTGGCGCATCTCTGACCGCTTGACCATCAACATCGGCCTGCGCTACGAACTCAATTTGCCGTGGGTGGAGAAGAACAACAAGATTGCGAACTTCGACATGGACACGGATCCGAACAATCCACGCTTCGTGGTTGCCGGAGCCGAGGGCGGAGGGCGGGCGGCCCGCGCGCTGGTAGCGACCGACCGCACCAACTTCGCGCCGCGCTTCGGCTTCGCGTACAAGGCGGGGCAGAACACGGTTGTCCGCGGCGGTTACGGACTCTTCTTCGGAAACATAATGAACACTGGCGGCGCGGAATTTATGGAAGTGAACCCGCCGGTGCACACGGCGGTGCTGTTCACCACCGACCGGCTCAATCCCACGTTGCTTTTGCGCGAAGGCGCGGCGCCGCTGTCGCCGCGCAACGCGCCGCCGGTTCTGCCCGCGTCGTTCGAGCGCAACGCACCGTGGCCGATCGCGCAGCAGTGGAATCTTAACATCCAGCGGCAACTTCCGGGCGACGTGCTGTTCGAGATCGGTTACTTCGCCTCCAAGGGCAATCACATCGTCCGGCACATTAACCTGAACTACGCCCGCCCCGGTCCGGGTGATATCAATTCGCGACGCCGCTTCCAGCGCGCAATTTTTCCGGGCACCGAACTCTCGGTGCCGCTGGCCTCCACGCATAGCTTCCGCAACGACGCCAATTCGATGTATCACGGTTTGCAAACCAAGGTCGAGAAGCGATTCGGCAAAGGGCTGAGCTTCCTAGGCTCCTACGCGTGGTCCCGCGCTATCGGCGACTATGCGTTTATTCCAGGGGAAGATCGCGCGCTGGGCGCCGACTGGCAGGTGCAGGATCCGCTAAACCTGCGCGCCGAGCGTTCGCTTCTGAACCAGCATCTGAAGCATCGTTTAGTCGCGAGCTACCTGTACGAGCTTCCCTTTGGACGCAGCCGGAAATGGGGCGCGAACTGGAATCGTGCCGCCGACCTGGTGCTTGGCGGATGGATGTTCGGCGGCATCACCAGCCTGCTGACGGGGTCGCCGCTGAATGTTTCGGTGGTGGGGAATCCGTCGAATACGGGTGACCTGGACCGGCCGGACGTAATTGGGGACTGGCGGTTGCCGGACAGCGACCGCCGCCCGGAGCGGTGGTTCAATACTTCGGCGTTTGCCCGAAATCAACCGTTCCGGTTCGGTAATGCCGGCCGCAACATTCTGGAGGGTCCAGGGATATCGAAATTCGATCTAACGATACATAAGGATTTCCGGCCCGCTGAAGGGTTCCGGCTGCAATTCCGGGCCGAAGCGTTCAACGCCTTCAACACACCGATCTTCGACGGGCCGAACCTGCAAGTGGGCAACGTGAACTTCGGAATCATTTCCAATGCGGCTCCGCCGCGGATCATGCAGATGGGTTTGAAATTGATGTTCTGATCGAAGGTTGACTTCGCCCGGCGGCGGGCGTAGCGTGTCGCACGAAGATCCGCGCCCGGGCAGCCTACCGCGACGCTAGCGTTAGAGCCTCTTCGATTTCCGCTGCCAACTGCCGCTGGCCGAAGCGCCGGGCGGCGGCAAGAGCCTGTTTGCCGTACACGATTGCGTCCCGTGCGCGGCCGGCGCGCGCGCAGGCATCGGCGAGCGCGTAGAGACAGCGCGGCGTCTCGCTGTCTTCCACCGCCAGAGTCCGCGTCAGGTGGTTGATCGCATCGTCGAATCGGCCCGAGGCGGCATACAGACGCCCCAGATTCAGATTGGCGGCATGGTGGTGGGGCTGGACCTCAACCGCGTGCCGGTAGTGCTCCAGCGCTTGTGACGGCTTCCCCATTTGCTCCGCGAGGATACCGAGATTCAGGTGGGCGTCGAGAGAGTGGGCGTTCGCGACAAGGGCCGCGCGAAAGCTTTGCCCAGCTTCAATCTGGTTTCCCTGCATTGCCTGAACAACCCCCCAGTTGTTAAGAACTTCTTCGCCCGGCAGGCCAAGTTTTGCGATCTCCTCATAGCGGCGGAGGGCATCGGCGAAGCGGCCCAGACGGCCCTGAACGGAAATCAGATTCGCGTAAGCGCTGCGGGAAGAGGCGTCGAGCGCGATGGCTTGTTCGTACTCGGCGGCGGCCTCGGTTAGTTTGCCTTCGGTCTCGAAACGCCTGCCGCGGCTGAGATGCGTCTGGGGATCGTCGCGGAGGGCGCGAACGGCAGCTAGAAGTGGATCGGGCATCGGAACTTGCGTTGCGGTCGCCGACTGGGCCGTTTTGGACGCGAGCGCGGCGCGCGACGTGTCGTTCCGCTGCCTGTACAGTGCGGCTAGCGCGAGGTGGATCGGTGCGGCCTCGGGAGAGAGCGTGGCGGCTTCCTCATAGGACGCGATGGCCTCGGTCGTCCGTCCAAGTCCGGCCAGAGCGCGGGCCAACCGATAGCGCGCCGCAGGACTGCGCGGGTCGTGGAGGAGTGCTTGTTCGGAGGTTCGTCGGCTTCCTTCGCTGTCGCCCAACTCATGGAGAGACTCAGACATGTGAGCCCACAGAGGAGCCGAAGTCCGGTCGACTAGCAGGGCCTTCTCGAAGGATTTCAACGCTTCGGCATGAAGTCCAAGCGCGGCTTGGGCGGCGCCCAAATAGTAGAGCCACCGGAATTCATCCGGCGCCAGCGTCACTGCGCGCCGATAACACGACACGGCGCCCTCGAACCTCAGGTGGGCGTGCAGGAGCATCCCAAGTTCGCCGCTGGCAGAAGGGTCGCGAGGAGACTTCAGCGCACGATCCAGGGCATGCTGAACGCGCGCTTTGGATGCCTTGCCAAAGGTGTCCGGTGAAACCTGCGGCAGTTCCGGGATCGGGCGGCCGCAGCCGGCGAGTATCCAAACGGCCGCGGCAAGCCGAGCGGTGATCCACGCGATAGCCATTGTTACAGATTTTCACACACGGCGCGGGCTTGTGTGGGAACCAGGAAGGCGACGAACGGCTGTGAAGACGGCAAGATTGGCGCCCTCCACCAAGTCAGACGTCCAGAAAGATCGCCCGGCCCGCCGCGAGGTGCCCAGCGACGAGACCAGTTCCGGCGATCGTAAGGATCAAGCTCAAGAAACTGGTCCAAGTACGCCAGCCGGAGGACAAGGAATAGCACACCGGCGGGACAACTCGAACTACCTCGCTTTACAGGCGGCGCCACAACTAAATGACTGCGGCCGTATTCCGCACTCATTTCCTCAGGGGCGGTTTCCTCCCGCCATTCCACGTGTCCGGCTTGGGTGTATCGGGCGGCCAGTAGCCGTTTGGGTCTTCCTTCCACTCCTTGCCGCAGAGCCGGGAGATCACTTTCCATTCCGCCGCGCCGAGATTCAAATCCGGGTGGTAAATGAAGCGCTTGAGCCCGGCCCCTTGGGACGCCACCAATAGCCGGTGCAGATCGTGCGCCGGCATGGGATCGCCGGCGTGCGGATTGCGGCCCGTCGAAACCCAGGCGATCACCTTGTCCGGATCGCCAGTAGCCTCGATCGCCCGTTTCGTCTCGGAGAAAACCACCTCGTCGAAGAACGCGTCGGGGAAGCCGTTCTCCAGGTCGGCGAGCTTGCGAACCCCCGGCAACTGCAACCCGAACAGAACTTTCACTACCCCAAAACAATCTTCTTCCGTTAACGCCGGGTTCCACTCGCCAAGCGTCGCCACCCACCGCGCGATGGTGCCGTACATGCCGTCAAATCCGCGATGCCAATAGTAGTGCTTCGGGAAAATAACATCGAAAAAACCGTGTGTCTTCTGGTAGTCCTGCGTCGTCAGCACGGAGAAGGCAGCCGACCTCGGGATGGTTCCAAGCTTTACCCGGCGTGGCAGCCCGTCCCACTGCTTCCGTATCGCCGCCATATTGCGCAAGGTGGATTCCTGACGCATCCGCATCCAAAAGAGCGTGTCTTCGTTGAGGTCGAAAAGCGATAAACCGCCGAGCATTCCTCCGCTCTGGTGGAACCGTACCAAGGATGGAGTGAGCGAGTGGAGACGGGAATTTAAGTGGTTCATACCCCGCTCCATCCGCGCTACGTCGAACCCCAGATGATTGTAGATTGCCCGATGATGGTCCCGGATTTCGAAGAGATCTCCGCCATGGTGAAAGGATAGTTCGTAGTGGTGCTCCCCAGCGCCGTCGATGATGACTCCGCCCGCTTGCGGCAACGCGCGGAGAGTATCCTCCACGCCGGCGGCGAGCGAGACCGCCCCGAATGGATCCTGCGCGGCGGACTTCCGGCGGCCATAGTGGGCGGGGCCGAACAACATGATCTCCCATCCCCGGCTTGCAATATCGTCGAGCAACCCACGCAGTTGCTTTTCCTTCGCCGGGTCCAGGCGGACGTTTTCCGGAGGATCCACGCCATGCTTCCGGTAGATCGACGGGTCTGGCGCAAACGCCTGAATCGTCGCGCCCGCACGGCGGTAGGTGAAATCGAACTTCGGCTCTCCGTCCCAGAACCGGAGCGGACCGATGACGATTCCACGCACACCGCCCTGATCCCACGCGTCCAGAATCCGGCGGTAATCGGTCAGCCACTGTTCGAGCGGCCAGATCATGTACATCCACGGAACCAACCGGGAAGTGGGCGGCACCTGAGCGCCGCCGGTTGCAACTCCCGCCGCGGCGAACAGCAACGTCCTGCCAAGTTGGCGGCGGTCCATGGGTGAGGCTGTTTGCCGTGAAGGGGTCATGAATGCTGCCATCCAAGAATCACAAGCTGAATTTTAACCCGAATTGCATCACCCGCATGGCGGCAGTCAGGGAACGGCTTTGTCCCACACGCGGCGCGTCGGGTGTCATTGAATTGAGCGAGACGAAAACCAAATTGTTGACTGCCCAAAATAGGGCGTACTAAACACATTCAAGAACTCGGTGTGGAACTGCACTCTGAAAGGTTCGGTTATCGAGGGCTCTTGATGAGCGAGAAGTCGATCTTCCTCTGGCCTGGCGTGGTCAAGATGTTGCGTCCGGAGTTGCCGTAGTGGCAGAGATCAGGACGGCTGGCGAAGTTGCGGTTCACTCGCTGGAACGCGGAGGGATCGTACCTCAGAGCGCGCCTGGCGCCATCAAGACGGCCGCCAACCGCCGGCGTCCACGAGAAGCCGGTGCGGAGCGACAGAATTCCGCTAGCCAGCGACGCCGTCAGAATCGGCCCCGGAACGCTTTCAGATTCTTGCCGGAGGGTATTCAGATCAGACAAAACCCGAACATTTCGACCGCATCAATCAATGATGTCAAGCTCGAGATCTTGTTGAGTGATCTGAATCGCCGTTTCGCTGATGCCATTGGTGCATTCCGGCGGTGTCCTTCATCGCATCACGTTGATATGGCGCTACGCTGATTATGCTACGTTGCGCCTGACCTGAATCGCGAGGACGACGCTCGCTGCCAGCGTGAGCGCGCCGGTTGCGACGTGAGCCACCGTGAAGCCGACCATCAGCGGCATCGGTTGCGGGGCGTCGATCGTGGCGATTCGGCTCATGTAGGCCGCGATACCCAAAAACACCTGAAGAAACGTAATGGAAAGCAGCGCGACCGCGGACTTGCGCAAAACGTCATGGCCGGCGTGGCGCATCAACACGGATAACGTCACCCAAAGTACAACGCCCGTGGCAACGGCCGCTCCCGCGATGTGCGGAAGTACGCCGAGAAACTTGTGCCGGGCGGAGGCTCCGAGCGCCAACTGAATGAAAACGCAGAGAGGCGCGGCAATCACCAAAGCTCGCAGCGCGGGCGTGCCGGAATCGGCTGCCACATGCGGACCGCAGAGCCAGGACGCCGAAGTGAACAGCGCTATGCAAACCGTGGTCGAGAAGAACAACTGCGCGAGGCAGGCGTGGCTGATGCTGACCGGCTTGGGCAGCATGTAAATTACGGTCATCCCGCCCAGCAGTCCCTGCGCGATGACCGCCGCAAGGGTCCCGACGCCGAGACGCCGCATCCACCCGCGGTTCTCCACGCGCCACAGCCATACCGCCAGGATAATAGTGAGAAAGCCCACCGTGGTGGCAACCATGCGGTGGCCGTGTTCGTAAAAGATGCCGCCCTCCATAACGGGCATCAATTTCCCGTAGGAGAGAGGCCAGTCGGGGACGGAAAGACCGGCGTCGTTGCTGGTAACCAAGCCGCCGGCTACGACCAGGAAGAGAGTGCAGATGGCTAAGATTACCGAGTAACGGTGCAGCCAAACATTGGACAATACGCGAGAACCTCACGGGGGCCGAGGCAGGCCGCTTCCGATGCCCTGACAGGCTAACGCCCGCCTCACCTCTGCAAACAGTGGACTTGCTTTGGTGAGGCGGGAGTTGGGCCTGCCGCCTTGATTTTCCTAAACAATCCGACCGATGGCCAGGAAGCGGGTCGAACCTATCCGGCGAAACTGAAGTCGACGGCCTTGCTTTCCTTCGCGCCGACCGTTACCTTCATTTCCTTCGCGCCGTATTTTTCATGAACTGCTTCGATCGTGTAGTCTCCAGGGGGCAGGCCCTTGATGGAGAAGCTGCCGTCGTCGCCCGTGACGGCGAAGAACGGGTGGCCCACGACCGAGACATAGCTGCGCATCCAGGGATGAACGTTGCACTTCACCGGGATCATGATTTCTTCGCGCGGGAACTGCTTCATTTTCGCCTCGCCGTTCGGCGGCTGCGACTCGTTCCACTCGCGGTTGGTCTTCGGCAACGGGTGAATGTTGTGGTTTGTCGGGTCGCTGTTGGTGACTTCGATATTCTGGTTTGCCATGACGGCGATCACGTGAGGGGAATACACGCAGCCCTTCTGATCAAGCTTCACAGCAGTGGACGGCGTTGGCCACTCCTTCGCTGGAAGGCCGGCCTTCACCCACACCAGAGTGTTGGAGAGCGTGCCATTTCCGTTCACAATTACCTCTTCCGATTTCGCCGGCGTCGAGTGAGCCCGCGCGCAAGCCGGCGTCGCTTCCATACTCAGAGTCTTCGGCGAGGGCTTCTCGCCGGTGAAAGCGACCTTGCCCGTAACCGTCGCTGCATTGGCATCGTCTGCCGGGGCCGATGCCGCGGCGGCCGGCTTCTGCGCCGGAGCCTCAGTCTTTGCCGGTTCGCTACCGCCGCCGCAACCGGCGAGCGCAAGAACCGACGCTACTCCTACTGCAATTAACGTCTTTCGCATTTTCAATAAGCCTTCCTATTCTCTTGCTTTATGTAGACCTTCGGGGTTCTTACCGGCCCGCTCCGGTTCCCGTACTCGCGCGCAGGCGCCCCAGTTCTTCCTGCGTGAACTGGAACATGTACCTTACCAACAGCTCGGCATGGTCCTTTCGATAACCCTGGAAACTCGCGGGCGTGGGTCCCGCGAAGATGAACCGGTCACCATCCTTCTGGAACAACCCGGAGGGCATCGCCGTGCCCGGGGCCATCATAGCCGGATCGATCATCCAGCGTTTGGTCCAGCCTGGCTTCAGCCTCTCCCTCGCCAGTGTGAAATTAGGAGCCGAAGCCGTCTTATCATGATTCGCGTCGCCCGTCGCGTGACATTTCAGACATGGCGCTCCCTCGCTTGAGAACAGCTGCCGCGCCATCGTGCGCTCCTGCTCTGTCAGCGGATCGAGCTTCTGCGGAATGTAGGGCTGTGCCTGGGAAGACATCGCTTCGAAGAACCGCACCAGTTTGCGGAGTTCGCCGTCCGAGAAGTGAAAGGTTGGCATCCGCGCCTTTAAATATTGTCGCACGCCGTTGCGGTTCAGGTCCTTCTCGTGCCGCGCCGGGTTGTTCAGGAAATCCATGAGCCACGCAGGGTCGACACGGGCGCCTTCGCCGATCAGACTTGGGGGACGCTGGTCCTTCCAGTCCGGGTCCTGGTAGCGCGTAAGTGTGTTGAAGACGGTGGTCTGCCCGACGTGAACCTGATGGCAACCCATGCAATTGTACTTGCGAATCACCCACCATCCTTCGATGATGTCCTGCCGCTGATCGGTTGGATGGAACTGGTAGCGGGCCGGAATGTTGGGCTCGACCGAGCCGATGAGCAAAGTGGTCAAAGCGTCTATCTCGCCCTTCTGAAGATTGAAGTTCGGCATCTTAAGGCGGTCGAGCTTGCTCTCTTTTTCCTTGCCTTTGTCGTAGACGGACGGATCTTTGAGCTTGCGCTCGAAGAAACCCTTGTGGTTGTACCATCCTTCCTTCGCCGCATCGTGACCGAGCAGGGCGAAGTCAAGACGTTCGATCGGTTTCGATCCTTCACGCGTTAATTCCGTGCCGATGCGCTGTTCTTCTTCGAGGCCGGAAATTTCGTGGCAACCCGCGCAACCGTAGTTACGCACCAGGAACTGCCCGCGTGCCTTAAGCTTCGGATCGTCCAGGTAGGGTGCTGCCGGCAGCGATGCATTCGCCTGCTTGCGCGTCATCAGATACGTCGCGATGTCGCGGGCCTCCTCGATCGACAGGCGTAGACTCGGCATGGGCGTCATCTGCTGCACCTGCAATTCGTGCCCGTCGTTCGGGCATTGCGTGTGTTCGAGGTCGAAAACGAATGGAACGCCCTTCCTCTTGTAATCCTCTTCGGTCAGATCCTTCTTTTCGTAAGGGCAATAGGGCAGCGTGCGCTCGCGCGGTTCGTGAACCCAGCGAACCAGATACTCGTAATTCGCCTTTTCGCCTTCGCGGCTCAGATTCGCGGCGAATGTGCCACCCTGCTTCGCATTGCCCTCACCCATGGAGTGGCACGCCATGCACCCGCGGGTCTCGAAAGATTCCTTGCCGCGTTCGGCGTTGCCCTGCGGTTGCGGGGCTACCTTGCCGTTCACCCCGGCTTGCCAGATAAAGGCTGAGATTGCCCTGACTTCCTCGTCGTCCAGGCGGAACACTGGCATCTTCGTGCCGGGCCGCCAGTGGTTCGGATCCTTCACCCAAACCGGAATCCAGTCCTTTTTCAACTTGGCGCGGACTTCCTTAAGGCTCGGCCCAACCTTCTTGATTTCGCGAATCAGGCTGCGCGAGCGGATATCGAGTTGCTCGATTTTCGCATCGATGCCGCTCATCTTGACCTTCAAATCATCGGCTCGTGCATAGAGACGCTGCGCTTCAGCGTTGTCCTTGCTCCTGTCAGCCTTCTGAATGGTAAAGCCGACTTCGCGGTCCCATTCGGCCTTTTGCTGCTCAAGCTGCCGCATCTGCTGGTTGACGCTGGTCAAGTCCTCCGGTTCCTTGTCGAAGCCCTCGTAACGATGGCATCCCATGCAGCCGCGAAGGCGGAACAATTCCCGGCCGGCGTTGAGCGTGCCGCCCATTTCCGTCACAATTTCCGCCGAGTGGCACTGCTGGCAGCCAGCTTCGATATTCTCTTTGTGATGCATCGGCCAGAGCCAGTACTTGTGGCGGCCGTGGCCTTTTTCAATGCTCGAAGTCGCAACGCCGTTGCCGCCATGACAGGGCGTGCAGCCGAACTTTTCCGGATCGTGCGTTTTCAGCAAGTCCTTGCTCGGATGGCTCGTAAACATCGCCTCGCCGCCCATGGCTGCTTTGGTCAGGACGACGGGCTCGCGAGTCCCGAGGTGACAGGATTCGCAGCGATCCACCAAGTCCACGTCCTTGACGTGAATCTGCCGGATACCCGGGCTGAACGTGGCGAGCTTTCTCTCAACTCCCGCGAGCGTTTCATTCGAAGATTCAGCGATGCGGTCCGTGAGGTATTTGTCCCGCTTCGCTCTCAATTCGCTTGCGGGCTTCAGCAATTCCACGCGCTGAAGAAGGAGCGTGGCCTTCTTCGCTTTCCAGTCCTGAAGGTCTTTGTCCATTTGCCCAAACGTATACTCCACCTTCTTCATGGAGCCGTCGGGATTCGGTAACTTCGCTGTGACCTTGTCCTTTTTGATGGATTCAATCTCCGCGCGCAGAGATTTCTTTGAGCTCTCGCTTGAGGCCACTTCGATCTGATACGTCAGCGCTCCGATGCTGCTGCGAATTTCCTGGAAAGGCTCGTTCAAGGCGAGCGATTGCGGGACCAGCACCTGATTCA
>SXGS01113276.1_pt1 | contig 61709 bp, 40 predicted proteins | sample 3174681 | NCBI WGS metagenome assembly SXGS01 (sample SAMN11356861, study PRJNA531348) | freshwater metagenome | isolation source: freshwater sample F1-80 | place: China: Fuxian Lake, Yuxi | collected 2017-12-25
CCGTTCAGCTCCCCTCTCCCCCTGTACTCAGGGGGAGAGGGGTCGGGGGTGAGGGGGACGAACGGTCGGTTGCGCGGCGCCCCAACCCCTCACCCCCGGCCCCTCTCCCCTGAGTACAGGGGAGAGGGGTGAACGGTTACGAAACAAACAGTGCTGCCGGGTTTGCAATCGAATCAACCGAAGCGCCACATCTGGCTCCGTCAACGAATTACCGGCTAACGATCAATGAGCAGCATATCCGCCACGTCGAGCCGCAACGTTACTACGGTCGCGCCGCCTTGGGTCTCGGATTTAAGGACGCCGCGCTCGACGCTACGGATGGACTTCGGATTCGTCACGCCGGCGATGCGCACGACCAGTTTGTCGATCGGCTGACCGGTGTAATTGATGAGCGGGATGGCGAGCTTGCCTTTCCCGTCGATGCAGGTCGTCTCGACGAGCGGCTCGCTGCATTCGACCGGACGCTTGAAGCTGACGGGGAGCATATCGTCAACGAGCTGACGACGCAGGTCGGCGTCCATCTTGGTGGGGAGGAAGTGGTTGTAGCCGGCGTCTGTGCCGCCGCGGTCCGCCGGAAGAATCGGCAAGCCGCTGCGTTCGTAGGCCATGCCGGGGAAGAAGGCGTACAGGATCGCCTTGCCTTTGCCTTGCGATTTTTCGATGACGGCCGGCGAGGTGTCCTTGTACTTGGCGATGACCTTGCCGTCGCCGGCAACCATCGATTGTTTCCAGACGAGCACCGGGACCTCGGTCTTGTCGAGCTTGACCATGTCGAGCGGTTTGTACAACGGCAGGTCTTGCTTCGCGAGCACCATCGTCAGCTTCGGGTCCTTGTAGAGCGTCTGTGACTTGACGCCATAGAGAGCCTGGACGTCGGGATTCGCTTTCCCGAACTCGTCAAGGAACCCGCCGCCGCACAGCGCGACGAGCGTGCCGCCCGCTTCGACCCATTTCTTGAGCCCCTTGACGGCGTTCGAGTGCAAGTACTGCTGGGTGACGTAGATGACCTGGTAATCCTTACACAGGCCTTCGATGACGTCGTCCTCGGTGACGAAATCGACCGGGACCTGGGCATGACGCAGGGCGTAGTAGATCGCCTTGCGTTCGTGATTGTGGATGCCGCCCTTGGAATTGGAATCGCCGGTCATGATCTCATCGACGCTCGACAGGAGCAAGCCGACCTTGGCGGGGCGCACCTTGGCGTCGAGCACGTAATCCTCGAAGACGCCAGCCTCGTGCGTGACCTTGTGGATCTCACGCCACATGCCGAGATCGTGCGTGGCGACATAGTTCTCCGTGCTGCCAACGGCAAGCGGCGATGCGCAGAAGTAATTGATGAGCGTCGCCCCATGAGCGATGCACGTGTAGTACGACAGGCGGAAGCTGCGCGGCGTGTTGCCGGGGCTGTGCGGCATCACGTACATCATGATCGGCATGTTGTGATACTTGGCGCCGCAGCGGAAGCCGGAGGTCAGGTAGCCGGAGACCTGCACGCTGAATTCAGGGATCTGCCAGACGTAATCCTCGCTCCACGGCATATTCATGGCGCGCATCTTGAACGGGCGCACCCACTGCATCTCCGTGACCATGAAGTTGGCGTGCGGCGAATAGTTGGCGCCGGTGAGGATGTCCTTGCCGGCGTTCTCTTCGAGCCATTTCGTCGCTTGCGCGTAGTGCTCGATGCCGGCATTGGTTGAGTAGAGGGATGAGTAGTAGAACCAGGGATCATCGGACTTGCCTGTGAACTTGGCGTTGTCGGCGCCAGGGACATTCTTCGATTTCAGCCAGGCGACGAACTTAAGGTTGAATTCGGCTTCCTTTCCCTTGGGCGGCGTCAGCGGTGAGATGTGGATCTCGTCGCCGAAGCTGATGACTTTGATCGTCTTGGCGGTGCCGGCTTTCATGGCATTCGCCCAGTTCGACTTCTCGGAGCCGACCGGCCAATGGGCGACGAGCCGCGTCTTGCGTTCGGGGACGCCGAGTTGCTTGCTCCAGAACGATTCGCCGGTGAGCGTGTTGCTGCCGAGGGCGAGGGAGAGCTTGGTCGCTTCCTCGCCGAGCGGACCGGGGTTGGACATCGCGCCGGAAAAGGCGCCGATGCCGTAGATGGGCAAGCGTTTGGGAACGCTGCCCACTTTCGGGAACTTTTCGACCTCCATGCGCAGCCACTTGACGGCTTCGAGTTGCGTGCGGATGACGGGATTGGCGGCAACGTTGCCGGGTATCTCGAAGGTTTCGTCCTTGAAGGTGACAGTACGGACGCTCTTGATGCCGCCTTTGCCGTCGGGGACGCCGAACTCTAACTGGAGGTAGGTCGGACTGGCCTTGCCCCTGTAGATGGCCTTGGGGAACCAGGTGCTGTCATTGAGCGAATCGAGCGCCTGTCCGACGGGAACCCAGGCGGAAGTATCGCCGGGGTTCAGGTATTCCTCGTCGGGGATCGTCAACGTCGGCTTGCCTTTCGGTTGCTTCGGGTTTGGGGTCACAAGTTTTTCGAGGTCGAGGCTCGGTGCGATAAGCTTGCGTGAAACCGCATGCGAGCGCGGGCCGGTGAGCTGATACTTCGTCGGATCGACAAGCATGCCGCTCTTGACGACGCGAATCGTCGGCCAATCGCGGATGTGGATGTAGTAGGGGGAATGCTGTCCGCCTGACGATGGCTCGATCACGGGGACACACGGCGCGACCGCGTCCTTGGGATTGGTGATGCGCACGAACAGATCACCGTCTTGAACAAGCCAGCCGTCGAATTCGAGATAGCGCGTTTTCTTCTGCGCGGCCATGCCTTCGAGATCGTTAGTCAGACAGATAACATCAATGTTTCGTCGCGCCGCGTTGATGCGTGGTTTGCCGGCGTCGAGCTGCGGCCCGGCGAGGAGGCGCAAGGTCGCGGGGCCTTGGGCGAGCTTGACGGGTTCGCCTTGCTGCCAGACGATGTTGTCAGTGCCGCCCCACCAGTAGCGTTCCATGGCCACGCGCTTGTTGCCGTTCAAGGCCCAGATCTTTGGATCCTCCAGCTTGCCGAAGAGCTTCTTGTAAGCAATTTTACCTGCTTGCTCGATTTCGAGCGTGAACTCGACGGAGAAATCGACCGGCTGCTCGAAGCGCGCCAAAACGTGAAACTCACCGGCCGCGGGAAGCACGATCTTCTGCGTGGCGATCGCGTCTTCCTTCACTTGCTCCGGGGCGCCTAAACAGCCCATGCGTGAAAGAAACGTGATCGCGAAGGTCGAGGCATAGTAGTTCTCCTTGTAGGGGACGACCTTCCAGGCGCCTTTCTCGACGGTGAAGTCCTCCGCCTCGGCGAGGAGGCGGATTGGCTTCTCCTGGCCCATGGCTACTGACGTGGCGAGCGAAAGCACGATCACGGCAACGACGAGAGGACGCAACATGGTAATCTCCGGGTTGAGGCGGTTTGCTTGCAGTTGAGATATGAATCGGGGAGCGAAGCGGCGAAACAGAAAGAGACGCCGTCGATTTCGTGCTTTCATCGTGGAACCTTGTATCGTACAATAACGTCAAAGGATTAATGGAGGATTCCGCGCGTTGGCGAAGAAAGGGACCGTCCATGTCGCAGGTCGTTCAAGCCAAATGCCCGCATTGCAATAATGTGCTGCGCATTCCCGCCGAGTGGCTGTCGAAATTGATGCGCTGTAAGCACTGTGAGAAGATGATCCAGGCAAAGGACAAGAGCGCCGCGACCAATTCGACGAACGTTGCCGCTGGCGTGCCAGCCTCGATTGCGAAGCCCAATCAGTCCGTGCCGATCGCCAAGCCGGCGCCCGCCGTGGAAGCCGTCCCCACGTTTGCGGTGCCGCCGCAGACCCCCTCAAACGCCCCGTTCGGATTCACTGGGGACGAACCCGTCCTGGCGCCCAAAGTCGCCAAGCCGAGCAAATCGAAAGCCGGTGGGTTGCTTCTCCTGGTCGTGATGTTCTTCTTCCTGTTCATGATCGGCATCGCGGGGGCCGGTTTCGTCGTCTACAAGGTCGCGGCGAATTGGGGCGAAATTACGCCGCCCAAGGAACTTGCCAAGAACAACGACGTCAAGCCCGTTGCTGTCAAAGACAGGGACAAGCCCAAGCCGACCGATGGTGCCGCGAAGGTCAACGGCAAAAGCAAAGACGGCGCGGTCGCCAACAAAGACGCCAGGGACAAACCTCCCACGACGAAAGACGATTCGCCCAAGACGGACGCCACCAAGAAAAATCCTCCTCCCTTCACCGATCCGAATAAGGACAAGACGAAAAAGGACGGCAAGAAACCACCGCCGCCGCCGTTCTCCAACGATCCGTTCCCGCGCCGGGCCTTGCTCATCAACGTCAACAACTACCTGATGTTCAGCACTGTCCATTACGGCAGCGGCCGCGATTCGGTAAAGGGGGGCTATCCCGGCAGCAGCACCGGCGTGTTGCGCGATCTTCTGTCGCGCCCACCGATGAACTTTCCCGTAACGCAGGTGACTGAACTCTCCGACGGGGTTCCGCCGGGCGGCAAAGTCGCGCAGCCGCATTCAACGCAAAAGTCGGTCCTCGAAATGACGATCCGTGATTTCGTGGAAACATCCCGTGCTCAGGACCGCGTCATCGTCTTCTTCGCCGGGCACGCGGCCTCGGTCGACGACAAAGCGTATCTGGTGCCGATCGACGGCGACTTGAAAATTCCGGAGGGCGCGAAAGTTCCGGAGAAACTGATACCCCTGAAGTGGGTATTCGATCAACTGGCAAGCTGCCGAGCGCAGCAGAAGATTCTGATCTTGGACGTGTTCCGCTACTCGCCCAGCCGCGGCCACGAACTGCCTAGTCCCGGTGAAGGCGCGGAAGGGGCCATGCCGGAAGCCTTCGACAAGGAATTGCTGACTCCGCCCCCGGGCGTGCAGGTGTGGTGCTCATGCCAAAAGGAACAAGTGGCCCTCGAATTGGACGGCGGCAGCGCGTTCATGCAAGCCCTGTGTCATGCGTTGCAGGGAGGTCCGGAAATGGTCGGCATTGCGACGGCGTCGCAACCGATTCCAATCGAGGACTTGGTCGTCAAAGTTAACTTGCGTCTGGTGGACCTGGCGAATGCGGAAAAGAAGACGCAAATCGCGCGCCTTACAGGTAAGGCGAGCGATAACGTCGTGGCGTTCAACAAAGATGAGCCGCTGGCGCCGACACTGACGCTCAAGCCGCCGATGGCGCCCGGCGGCGAGGCTGCCGGCACGACCCAGGTGAATAATATCCTTGACGAGATCAGGCTTCTACCCGCCTGGCGCGATACGCGCGCCGGTGACACCAACCTGCTCAAGGCCCAGAACCTACCCGCCTTCTCCGCGAAAAAACTCGACGGCTACAAGGCCGACGATTATCAGAACGTCACCGAGCTCTTCAAGCGTTATCAGAGCAACAAGGAAGAGTTCACGAAGCAGTTCCCTCTACGAGGCGCCTACTTCGAGTCTCTCGAAGCGCTTGAAAAGAGCTCGAAAATCACCATGCGCGAGGTCCTGCGCAGCCCGATCGATCCGAAGCAAAAAGCACGCTTCAAAGACGAGCAAACGCCCCTCGGCATATCGATGTTCGAACTCGATCGCGTGCTTGAAACTGTCAAGAAGGCGGGCGAGCAACGCGAGATGGAAACGTCTAGACGCTGGCAGGCCAATTTCGATTACGCCCAGGCGCGCTTGCAGTCGCGTCTGATCTACCTCTTCGAGTACAACTATACGCTCGGCCAGATTCGTGCCGATAATCTGCCTGACCTTGCTCCGGGCCAAAGCGGCTGGCGTGTCGGCATCACCGGCGCGAAGATCAACGTCACCGAGAAGAAGGCCAAGGATCTCGCCAAGGCCAACAAGGGATTATTTGAAAAAATCCAGGAGCAATATCCCGGCACGCCGTGGGCCTTGCTGGCGCAGCGCGAAAGCGTGATCTCGCTCGGCCTGGCGTGGCGACCCAAGAGCGATTGACGTCGCCGCTCGCGGTTTAGCGGTCGCGCGGGGGCGCCGGATCGCTTGAAGTGCCCGCTTGTGAGTTCGCGCCAGCGACGCCCGCCCAGCTACGCCACGTCAGCGTTGCTCCCATTGCGATGCCCAGTAGGTCAAATCCCACATCCGCCAACGAACCGTGGCGAAACCAGATGGGAGAGAGCAACTCTTGCAGCCATTCCGTCAACCAGGCATGTCCAATCAGCACGAACATCATGACCCAGCGAAATCGCACCGGCAGCGGGGCCCAAGGCGATAGACCGGTCAGGAACGCGTAGACGCCGATGTGCATCGTCTTCGCGGCGATCTGCTTGAGAATACGAAGCACCTCAGGATCAGGGTGTTCTTCCGGGCTCCGACCCGGAAACTCCACTGCGATCGTCCAGATCAGCAGCAGCCCGGACCAGATCAGCCAGCGCATCACGGCAGCCTCCTTCGCTTGCTGTTTGCCGTAGGGACGACTTCTCTGCGAGTGAGACGGTCCCCCTCACCCCCGGTCCCTCTCCCCCGGAGTAGCGGGGGAGAGGGGAGAAGTCGCAGCGCCAAAGTCGCAAGCGGCGAATGGTCGATCCCCCCGGATTCTATGGAAAAACCAGCACACCTCATAAAACCGCAAGTCAGTCGCGGTCCTTCCTGGAGAATATTCCACATTGGTTAAAGTCCACCACACGAAAAGTCCTCGGCTGCGGAATAATTGCATTGCGCTAACCCACCTTTAGCAAAACTCACTGTTTTCCGGTGAAGATTATTTTTCCTTGGCAGTATTATCGCGCAAGTTTACTTTGTCACCCAAACGACATGAATGGTTCATGGCTGCGCGTAGCCTATGTCCGTGAAACCTGCATCCTGATGAGGAGAGTTCCGATGAGGCTTAACCTGATTACGTCGCTCTTGGCAGCCCTGCTTGGCATCGCGGCGACGGCGCAAACGGGGCTCGCCCGGCACTGCGGCGCTTGCCAGTTCCCCGGTTCGATGAACTGCCGCCAGCAGTCCTGTATGCCCAGGGTGCAGTACCATGTCACCTACCAAACGGTCTACGAGGACCGCGTTTGCGTGCGCTACCGGCCGGTTTACGAGACGACGATGAAGGAAGTCCGCTGCGTCACCTATCATCCCGTCCACGAAAACCGCGTCAAGGAGGAACGCTACTGCGTCCAGAAGCCGGTCTGGGAGACCTACAAGGTGATGCAAAATTATAAGACCTGTCGGCCCGTTTACGAGACGCACCAGAAAGAGGTGCGTTACAAGGTGTGCAAGCCGGTTTATCAAGTCTATGAAGTGCCGGTCCACTCGATCACGTACAAGCCGGTCTTCGAGAAGCACCTGAAGGAACAGCGTTACACCGTACACCATCAGACCTTTCAGGAATACCAGGTCCCCGTCAAGTGGGTGACCTTCCGCCCTGAGTACACCAAACACGAAAAGGAAGTGCGCGTCTGCACTATGCGGCAAGAGATTCAGGAGTTTCAAGTCCCGGTGAAATACAAGACCTTTAGGCCGGAATACACCCAGCGGGTGATGGAGCATCGCTACATGACGTACAAGCAGGCGTTCCAGGAATATCAGGTGCCGGTGAAGTACACGGTGTGCAAGCCGGTGTATGAGAAGCATGTGCGTGAAATACCCTATACCGTGTATCACAAGAAAATGGAGCACTACCAGGTGCCGGTGAAGTACACGGTGTGCAAGCCGGTGGTCACGAAGCACGAAGTCGATGTGCCAGTGAAGACGTACCGGACGGTTGTCGAGCCGATGGAAAAGGTCGTCAAAGTCATTCGTTGCGAGCCGGTGTATTTCGAGCAGAAGGTGACGGTGCAGGTGGGCGAGTGGAAGACCGAGCATACCTTTTGCCCCGGCCCAGTCGTGCAACGCTGCTATCGCGAGCCGGGCGTGTGGGTGTTCGACGAGTGTTGCTGTGCGTGCCGCTACATTCCCGGCCCGCTGGTGACCGTGCCCGTGCAGATGCCAGGTCGTTGGACGTGCAAGCACACGTTCCACCCGCGCGAGGAAGAGCGCACGATCCGCTGCTGTCGGATGGTGCAGAAGGAATATGACACGGTTGTCAAGTACAACGTGTGCCGAACAATATGTGAGCAATCGACGCGGCGGTGCGTGTACACATCATGCAAGATGGTCGCCGAGGAGCACGTGCGCATGGCCGACTGTCACCGCTGCATCGTGATCCCCGAGCAGCGGGTTCGCAGGGAGACCTTTACGACCTGCAAGATGGTCGCTGAAGAGCACACGAAGATGGTGGCCTGCAAGCGCTGCATCACGATTCCGGAAGAAAAGGTCTGCCGGATCCCGTACCAGACCTGCCGGATGGTCGCCGAGGAGCACACGAAGCTTGTGACCTCCCGGAAGTGCATCCAGGTGCCGGAAGTGCACATTCGGAAGGTTCCGTACGTGACATGCAAGATGATTCCCCAGGAGCACATCAAGATGGTGACACGCAAGAAGTGCGTGATCGTGCCCGAGGAAAAGGTCTGCCGGTCCGAATACGTGACGTGCAAGATTGTGCCGCAGCATCACACGACGATGGTCAAGAAGACGAAGTGCACGATCATCCAGGAAGAGAGAGTGTGCCTGGTGCCGTACACGGTGTGCCGGCTGATCGTGGAGGAAAAGTCGCGCGCGATCGAGTGCCGGAAGTGCCGGATGGAGACGGAGGTCAAGGTCGTCCAGGTGCCGTACACGGTGTGCAGGATGGTGCCGAAGGAACTGGTCAAGCAGGTTCCGCAGGTGACGTGTCGGTTGGAATGCTTCACGGAAACCCGGAAGGTGGCGCGTTGCATTCCGATCGTGGTCCCCTATTGCTGCGACCCGCACGGGTCGATGATGCCGCCGGCCCCCGCGATTGGTGCGCCCGCGTCTTCTGGATTCAGCGTGCCAGCGCCAGCACGGATCATGCCTGAGACGAAGTAAACCCGGTTCGGGGAATCGCAATCGATCGGCCTATCGAAAGCCGAGCAAAAGGGCCTCGCTGGATGAAGCGAGGCTTTTTTTCGTCGGCGTTCCAGAAAAAAACAAGTCGGTTCTTGTAGTCCGGTTGCCGAGCATGTAAGGTAGAGAAAAATCAGGAGCGATTCTCATGGAAGCACGACCCAACTCTCCCCCAAGTGTCATCACCGCAGCCGTGTTGTTGCTGATCTATGGAGGGTTGCTTCTAGTATGCGGCATGTGCGGCGCGGGGGGCGGCGCCCTCGGCATGGCGATGCAGGACAAGGGCGGCGATCAGGCGCGCATACAGGCGATGATGGACAAGGACGCCCCAGGGCATCAATTCGTCCAGTGGGGCAGTCTCGCCCTGAATTTCCTGGTCGCGTTCATGATCATTGGCGCGGGCATCGGCGTGTTGCGATGGTCGCCGATTGGACGCATGACCGCGTATCTGGGGATCGTCCTCGATTTGTTGGTTTCGTGTGGCAGCAACATTTATCAAATCGTATTCATTATGCCCGTGACAGAGAAGTTTCTTGCGGAAGCGATGCTGCAGCAACAAAAGCAAGGCGGACCGCCGCCGCCGTTCGACATCGGCGCGCTGGCGACGGGCGCCGGTATCTTTGGCGTGGTCCTCGTGGTCGTCGTCAAGCTCGGGTTTCTGGTGCCGGCGGCGATTTGCCTGAACACCGCCGGGGCTCGCGCCGCGTTTTCGGGCCAGCTCAAAGGTCCCCCCAGTGACGATGATCGTGACTGGGGCTCGCGCTCCAGCGGATATGACGACGGCTACAATCCGCCGTCGCCGCCCAGGTCGCCGGGAGACACGGGCATCACGGATCGTTCGTAGCGATGGATCTAGCATGCCTCCTCCCATCGACGCCGAATCATTCACTGAAGCGTTGGATCGAGCCGTGCGCATCCTCCGCCCGGCCAAGAAGGTTGCGGTATTGACGGGCGCCGGCATCTCGGCGGAGAGCGGACTGGCGACCTTTCGCGGCGGCGGTGGGCTTTGGGAAGGGCAGCGCATCGAGGATGTCGCCACGCCGCGCGCCTTCGCGCGCGATCCGCTCCTCGTGTGGCGATTCTACAATCTGCGCCGCGCCAATTTGGCGACGGTTAACCCACATCCCGGCCATCGCGCCCTCGTCGAGCTTGAAAACCGGCTCGGCGCGGATTTCACACTGGTCACACAAAACGTGGACGGCTTGCACCAGGCCGCGGGGAGCCACAACGTCCTCGAAATCCACGGCGCCCTGCGGCGAGTCCGCTGCGTCGGCTGCCAGCGCGTCAGCGACCGCGGCGTCGAAGTGTTGCCTGAACTGCCGCACTGCGAGGAACGCGGTTCGCTGCTTCGCCCCGACGTCGTCTGGTTCGAGGAAGCGCTTCCCGACGACATCTGGGGGCGTGCGGTCGAAGCGGTCCAGGCATGCGATTGCTTCCTTGTCGTCGGCACCAGCGCCGTCGTCTACCCCGCAGCGGGGCTGATCGATGTCGCTCGCATGGAAGGCGCAGACGTCATCGAAGCTAACCTCGAACCTTCCGCCGTCAGCACGCGCGTGAACATACTCTTGCTCGGCCCGGCTGGGACATCGTTGCCGGAACTGCTAAAAAGGATGAAGGAGGAAGGATGAACGCACGCACGATTCTTCATTCTTCCTCCTTCATCCTTTTGAGGCTTTCATGGCCCAAATCCTCGATGGCAAACAACTGGCGCAGACGATGCAAGCGGAGATCGCCCTCAAGGTCGACAATTTCTTCGCGCGACACGGTTATCGGCCCGGACTCGCCGCGGTGCTCGTCGGCGATAACGCCGCCAGCCAGGTCTATGTGCGCAACAAACGCACCGCTTGCGACAAGGTTGGTATCACGAGCTCGCTGCATCAACTCCCCACGGCCACGGCGCAGGATGAGTTGCTGCACCTGATCGCCCATCTCAATACCGATCCGCAGGTAAGCGGTATCCTCGTGCAGTTGCCGTTGCCCAAGCATATGGACGAAAGCGTCATTATTGACGCCGTTGCGCCGATGAAGGATGTCGATGGCTTCGGCCCCGTCAGCCTCGGCCTGTTGATGACGGGCAATCCGCGCTTCTTGCCGTGTACCCCTCTGGGCGTCCAGCAGATCCTCGTGCGCAACGGCATCGGCATCGACGGGCAGCATGTGGTGATCGTCGGCCGCAGCAATATCGTCGGCAAACCGCTGGCGTTGATGCTGATGCAGAAGGCGAACGGGGCGAACGCGACCGTAACGGTTTGCCACAGCAGGAGCCGGGACATCGGCGCGATCACCAGGCAGGCGGACATCATCGTGGTCGCGATCGGGCAGGCGCGCTTCTTGACGAAGGACATGGTGCGGCCAGGCGCGGTCGTCGTCGATGTCGGCATCAACCGTACGCCGGACGGAAAGCTGGTCGGCGACGTTGACTTTGACGGCGTTAAGGAGATTGCCAGCGCCATTACCCCGGTTCCAGGGGGCATCGGGCCGATGACCATAACTATGCTGTTGCACAACACGCTGCAAGCGGCGATACTACAACATGAGTGATCCGTCCAGGCGCGCGTCGAAGAACCGCGCGTTTCCGCCAAGCGCGGCGAGACGAATCGTGTCCACGTCAGCGGAGACCCTATGTTCCCGACTTCACCTGCTGCCCGCATTGGGTTGTACGTGCTTCTCCTTCTCGCAGGCGTGGTCACGCTGCATTTGGCCCAGGAAGTGATTCTGCCACTCTTGGTGGCGCTTCTCCTGGCGACGGTGCTCGGACCAGCCGCATACTGGCTGCAGGAACGGCTGAAGATACGCTGGTCGCTGGCGTGCGTTACCGTCGTGATTGGTCTGGTGTTGGCGAACATCATCATCTTCGCCGTGTTCACATCGTCGGTGACGAGCGTCGTTGCGCGCATGTCGAGCGAGGAAAAAATCATTGAGATGTACAAGAAACTCCGCAACAACCTTGAAAAAATCAGTCCGACGGGCCTCAACGAAGATGTTTTTCCCATTGACGTGAAGAAAGAAGATCACATTGTCGAAACCTACAAGTTGCTTCGGGAGAAAGTAGACCCGTTGAGCAAGACAACCCAGACTCCCCTAACGGAAGAAGATTATCCCAAGGACCCCAAGAGAAAGGAACTGACCACGGAGGAGACGATCAAGAAATATAAGGAACTTCGGGCTCGGTTGGAAATCCTGGGGGGTACAGCGCCAATCGACGAAAAGGCCTTCCCCAAGAATTTGCAGTCCGTCCGGCAGGTCAGGCTTTTTCAATACATCATCGACAAAGCGCCGTCCCTCTTGGGTCAAGCCGGACTTTACAGCGCCAATTGGGCCTGGCAAGTGATTTTGATTCTCTTCACCACCTTCTTCGTGTTGCTAGAAGGCAAGATGCTCGCACGGCGCGTTGTCGCGATCTTTGGCCCAAGCCAGGAGGTACAAGACAACGCAACGAACGTGCTGTTTGAAATGGCCGCGCAGGTGCGCACGTATTTGGTCTGGCGCACCATCATCAACTTCGGCCTCGCCATCCTCATGGGGGTAGTTTTCCAGGCATTTGGCTTGGGCCAGGCGTGGACTTGGGCTATCTTATTGGCGATTCTCAATTACATCCCCTACTTCGGCCCCGTGCTGGCGTCGATTCCGCCGTTTCTCGACGCCTTCATTTCGACGGAAAATCCGGTGGTGCCGATCGTGATCATGGTTCTCTACTGGGGCGTGATCGTCGTGGAAGGCTGGCTGGTGGTACCGCTCTTGATGGGGCGCAGCATGGACCTGAATGCGACGACCGTCATGCTCGCCTGCTTGTTTTGGCCGCTGGTATGGGGGCCGACGGGGCTGTTCCTGGCGATGCCGATCATGGCCGGTATCAAGGCGATCCTCTTCAACGTCCCCGAACTGCGCGCGTGGGCCGACCTCATGAGTTCGACGGAAGTGGACACCAAGCCGCGGATCCTGATGTCAGGCGAGATCCCCAATGGCGTGCCGCAAGCCGACGGCGCCTTCACGGCCGATGAACTACGCCATGCCGAGGGGGAGGCAAAATAATGCTGAGTGCTGAGTGTCGGAAAGTTCAATCTCGCGGTTACTTCACTCCGCACCCCGCACTTTTCTAAGCGAATTGATTGGCAAACCACGCGTCGCTCGATTACAAAGAACCTCTGCCCGGCAATCAACCTACACGGCGGAGCATCTGTAATGAGCGAAGCGTCTCCAGCGGGCGGAACCCCCTCCCACGGCCAACTCAGCTTGTGGGACACCGTCAGCATTATCGTCGGCATCGTCATCGGGTCGAGTATATTCACGATCCCCACCATCATCTTCATTCGCGTCAGCGGCCCATGGGAAGTGATGGGTGTGTGGGCGTTCGGCGGTTTCCTCTCCTTCATTGGCGCGCTCTGTTACGCCGAGCTGGCGACCACCTATCCGCGCTACGGCGGCGATTACGTCTATCTCACGCGCGGACTCGATCGTCCGATCGGCTTCCTCTTCGGCTGGTCGCAGCTCGCCGTCATCCTGACCGCCAGCACCGGCGCGATGGCGTTCATCTTCGGTGATTACGGGACCGGCTTGATGGGCATCAACGCCAACTCGGAGCGTGCCGCAGTGGGCAAGGCCGAGGCGACTTTGAAAAGCAAGCAAGAAAAAGCTCAGGACCAGACCAAGGAAGGGAAGGAACTTTTCGCGGCCGTTGAGATGACTCAACTCAAGGAAGCGCAGACGGTGCATCAGACGAGGAAGAATGAAGTCGCGCTCGTGGCCGCGCAAATGGGCATCGGTGCGATTCTCGTTTTGACGGTGTTGAATTTTTTCGGCGTCGTCCTGGGCAAATGGATTCAAAACGGACTTGTCCTCGTCAAGTTGGCTGGACTCTTGATGATTGTGGGCGCGGCACTCTTGGTGCCGGTGGACAACGCCTTCGCGGTGACCAATCCGACGCGCGGGCAATCGGGCATCGCGGGGGCGATGATTCTCGTCCTCTACGCGTTCGGCGGCTGGAACGACGCCGCCTTCGTCGCCGCCGACTTGAAGGATCGCCGCAATATCACCAAGGCCTTGTTGCTCAGCACGCTCGGCATCACCGTCATTTACCTGGTCGTCAATTTCGCGTATCTCTTGGCCATCGGTTTCGAACCGGGGCGGCGCTTCAATTTCGCCATGCCCACGGAGATCATGACCAAGGCCTTCACGAAAATCGGCGGTGAGGAGTTTGGCGCATTCGGCGGCAAGCTTATCAGCGTCATCGTGATGATGTCCGCTCTCGGCGCCATGAACGGCCTCATCTACACCGGCTCACGCGTCTACCTGCCGCTCGGCAAGGAGCATCGCGTCTTCGCCTTCCTCGGCTTCTGGAGCCCGACGCTCAAGTCGCCGATTTTTGCTTTGATCGCGCAGGCGCTCGTCAGCATCGGTATGATCCTCGCGGTGGGGACCGAAACCGCGCAAGCGGCAATCAACGACGGCTTGAAATCGATCGGCATTCCCGAGATCCCCTGGGCGGATCACTTCGGCGGCTTCAACACGCTCTTCGACGGCAGTGCCCCGGTCTTCTGGATTTTCTTTCTTCTGACCGGCATGTCGATGTTCGCGCTGCGGGCACGCGATCCGAAAATCGAACGGCCCTTCATGCTCAGGCCGCCGTTTTATCCGCTCTTGCCGCTTGTTTTCTGCGGCATGTGCCTGTTCGGATTCTGGTCGGCGATCACCACGGCAGGCTGGGTGTCGCTGCTCGGCTTCATCCCGCTCGCGCTGGGACTGCCGCTCTATTGGCTGTCGGGCGCGGTGACGACGCCAGCCGAGCCGCCGCCGTCCGAACCGGACCCTGCGGCTGAATTGGAGAAGACTCAGCCCATCCACGGCAATTCCGCGGACGATCGGTTCAAGCCGCGCAGCTAGATGTATAAGCAACTGACGCTTCAATGCGAACGCCAAGCCGCCAGCGGCAAACACGGAGACTTCTCATGAAACGATTCTCTCTCGTTACCTGGATTACGGCCGTCCTCGCCCCCGCGGCCATCTTGTCGCTCGCGCCGGCCCACAGCCAGGACCGCCCAGCGCAGCGCGAACCCGACGTCATCTACGTGCCGACGCCATATGAGGTGGTCGACAAGATGTTCGAGTTGGCCGACATTCGTCCCGGCGAAATCGTCTACGACCTGGGTTGCGGCGACGGACGCATTCCGTGCATGGCGGCGAAGAAATTCAACGTCCGCACCTGGGGCTTCGACATCAACCCCGTGCGCGTTCGCGAATCGCTCGACAACGTCAAGAAATTCAACGTCGAGCACCTCGCCACCATCAAGCAGCAGGATATCTTCGAGCTTGACCTCTCGAAGGCAGACGTCATCACGCTCTACCTTCTGCCCCGGCTCAACGTCAAACTGATCCCGCAACTCGACAAATTGAAGCCGGGCTGCCGCATCGTGTCGCACGATTTCAACATGGAAGGCGTGCGGCCCAAACGCGAGATCAGCTTTCGGCCCACGACGGGGGAAAGTACGCGCGACCATCGCATCTATTTGTGGGTGACGCCGCTCGAGAAGGAACGGCCGGGTGGCAATTGAAACGAACAACGGCGCTGCGCCTCTCGCGACACGCACCGCCGCTGCCCTATCGTATGCAACGCCTTCCCCAAGGCGTTACTTACCTCGATTGAATCCCCAGGGGCATCACCCTGAGGGCTAACCCGCCATTCTCACCAATACACTGGCACGATGGCTCCTGATTTGGCATAAAGACTTTGCCACAAGATCTTTGTTCCAAACGCAGCAGGCCATCGCGCCAGTGTATTGGTGAGAATGGCGGGTTAGACGTTAAGTGGCTTGTCGAACGACAAGTTGGGCAGCGGCACGTAGGTAGCCGTCGCCGACGAGAATCCAGGCCTCGCCCTTCAAGAGATCGCTCTTGGCGGCCTGCAAGCGTTGCACTAGACGCGCGGGGGCGTGCACCTCCAATTGCGGCGGGCTGTAGGCGAGCGAACAGCTTTCGACCTCGTTCGACGGCAGTTGGCGCTGCCGACACCAGCTGCGCCAAGCTTCTTGCCACAAGGCGGCCGGCGTCTCCTGGGCGAGGTCGGGCCATTGAGAATGGGCGGCGATGGGGAGGCGCAGCACAGGAGACTGATCGTAGAGAGTCCAGCCATCGACCTTGACGGCGAAGGCGAGCATTCTCTGGACGTCATCTTTGTGCGTGAACATCAAGACGAGCATTACGCGCTCGGGGCGATCGACGATCACGCGTTGCCAGTCCTGGAGCGAGACACCGTTCGATAATCCTTCGATGTCGAGCGGGAAGGCGTTGCAGTGCTTCCAATCCGCAGTCTGGGTGATGCAGCTCTGTAGCGCAGTGGGGTCGAAGCGATGATCGGCGTCAACCTGCCAGGGAACGCCGGCACAATCCGCGAGTGGAATGAATTGCGGCGCCACGAGCCGCTGCCCGGCAGCCGCGAGACATTCCATGAACGGGAACACGCGCCGCTCGTTCGCGCGGTAGGGAATCTGACGCGACTCGATCGCGTGTCGGCCCAGTTCGGTCGCGCGGCAGCCGTCCGCTTGACGTGTCAACAGCCCCGCGTTTTCGAGATCGCCGAGGATGCGCTGGATGATCGCCTCGGGCAAGCGCAGACGCTCGTGTAGAGCGGCGCCGCAGATGCCGGCGCCGGGGCTGATGCATTGCTCGATGTCTAGCGCTTTCAGGACGAGACCGGCCAGCGGTTCCAACGGTCTGGACGCCAGAACTTTGACGGAGGCTTCGACCCGATGCGCGAATCCGTAGCCGACCCACAGAGCCTGAGGCTGGTGCGGCGCGAGCTGTCGCCACCAACCCGCGAGGGTTCGGCTGCCGGGGTAGATCAGGGACGACGCGCGATCCATTGACGACTCCAGAACGCTCCCGGTGTACGTCCGGGAACCTTTTGCCCATTATGAAGCAAAAGAGGCGAAAAACAAGGCGAACAAGGAGCGGTACACGAAGTAAGCGGGTTCCAAGAGAACCCGCTTACTTCGTGTACCGCTCGATGATGTAATCTTTTCGGCCGTGCTGGATTCAAGACGAGACGAAATCTCATCCTTTGCCGTTCGAGACGCCATTGACGTGCGCGGGGATTGGTTCGTGACAATGCAGAATTGCCGTCAAGCGTTCGAGACGCAGAAGTTCGTCGTGGGCGGCGCGGGCGTCGAGGTGATCGACCGGTCCCGTCCAATGGGTGCGTTTGTAGAGTGTACCGGGATCGCCGAACACGATCAGATTCGCCGTGGCGCGCACCAAAGCCAACGGCAATTCGAGAACGTCTTCGCCGAAGGCGACGGCGCGATGACCATGGCTGCGCGTCAGGCTCAGGAAAACAAGTTCGCATTCGCGCTGACGCATCCGGCTCGGCAACGCAATTTCCAGCGGGAACGACCGTCCGCGCAGTAATTCCGATTGCTGCACGAGGCGGCGCAGCAGCTCGACTTGCCCCTGGTAGAGTGCGAGCACCGCGACGCGGGTAGTGGCGTTCGGCTCGTTCTGCGCCCAGCTCTCCAGCCGGCGAATCAGGACCTGCGCTTCTGCATAATTCACGAAGCCGCGCATGGGCAAGCCGGGCCGCAATCCCGCCGGCAGACGATCCGCCTGTTTGGCCGCCGCGAGATCGAGTTCCAGGCCCGCGCCTTCGCGCGGCCATTCGTGCTTGGTCAGCGCCGGCACGGCCACGAATTCACAGGCATGGTCGGCCGCTGATTTTTCTTGCGTGTAGCCGATCAGCCAATCGGCCGGGCGCACCACGGCTTGCAGCATCTTGGCGATCGGCCGGCTGAAGCGATACGGCATCTGCAGGAACACGGACCGTTCGGCATCAACGATTGGCCGTTGCCGCGCCAGCCAATCGTCCGCCCTGGCGCGATCCCAACCCGCGCTCTTGTCGAACTCGATCGCGGCGACGCGCGATGTTTCGCCAGCATCGTCCGCGACGACGCCGAGACGCAGGCCGGAGTCGAACGCCAGCCAGCGCTGGATGCGAAAGCTCGCGGGGCCAAGACGGCGGCGAACGCATTGCGCATCGTCACTCCACCAGCCGGTCTGGCCAAGCGGTTCGAGCGGGAATTCTTGCACCTCGCACACCATGAAGCGGAACGCGTCCTCGAAGGAATGCTGTGGTCCAAAGAGCACTTGCGCCAGCCGCGGCGTCGAGCGCGGGCGGTGCAGGATGCGCAATTCAATGTTGGAGGCGTCAGCCAGGCTTTCGCTCTCAAGGTGTTGACGATCGTCGGCGCCCAGCGGCACGAGTTGGCACACAAGTCGGCCCTGCTCGCGGCGCCAGGTGCAAGGCCAGCGACCCGCGTCGCCGCCGAGCGCTTGCCAGATGCGCCGCCAGGCGCTGGTCGTGGGGACGGCGGCCGTCAAAATCGAGCGTACCGGCTTCTCTTGCGGTGGCGCCTCGCCCAGCGCGGACGCAACCAGGACACAGCGTTCGGCCTGACGCGCCAGTTTGACCATGTCGGCGTCCGCAAGACTCTCGGCGTCTTCGACGATGACGAAATCGAAAGGCGCCCTTGTGGCCGCGCGGAACTTCACGTCGGTCTGCCAGCGTTGGATCGTGCTCGCCACCACATTCGCGAAACCTGGCAACCGCTCCGCCAGTTGCGGACCGGACTCCTCGACGAATTGCAGCCATTGGCGGGCAAACTGACATTGCTGTTCGTCGTGTTTCGTTCTCTCAATCCAAAGTTCCTGGGCCTTGGTGACGGCTGCCGGTGTCCACGCCGTGGGGGCGTCCATCAACACCTGCGCGCAGAGTTTCGACCAAACCTCAGTGAGCAATTGCAATTCGCCTTGCAAACGCTGTTGCTCGTATTGCCAGGCGCGCCGCCGTGTTTCGATTTCCTCGGCGATCAGCGTCTGCCGTTCGCGCTCGAATTGCTCACGGCGTTCTCGCCCTTGAGTTTGCAATTGATCGATGCGCTGCTGTAGGTCGCCCTTGCGTTCTTGTGTTTGGCTCAGTTCACGGATCAGCGATTCGGTTTCGGCGACGACGCCGGCGTTGAAGAGATTGAGCCAGAAGGCAGGCGTCCAGAATCGACGGTGCTTCTTGGCCTGATAGCCCGGTTCCAGAGACGCGACACGTACGCCGCGGTCGGCAAGCACGTGGTCGCAAACGCTCAGGTCGGCTTGATGGGTTGCGAGCGATGATTCGAGTTCACGCAGGCCGTCGTCGCAGGCTGCGCGCATTTGTCGCAGGCGCGCCCAGAATGGCGTCGCGGCATCGGCTGCGTCCGCCTCGCTGGCCACCTCGGCCGCAACTCCGGCGAGGCCATCGCTCACCCGGCGCTGTTGCTGTTCGAGAGCGTCGTTACGTTCCGCGCACGCGCGGAGTTCGCCCCAGAGTGGGGCTTGCGCACCTCGCCGTCGACAGGCCGATTCGTGGTGTTCGCTGTTGCCACGCGCGCCGGCAAGCGTGCGTTCCAGAAAGGATTGCCGTTGTTCATCAAGCGTGAAGCCGCGCAGCCAAGGCGGGATGGCCTCTGGTTTCTCGAGCGGGTCGAGAAGACGCAGGGCAAATACTTCGGATCGGCCAACCAGACGCGCCAGGACGACATCGACTGACGCGGCATGAGGAGCGAGGAAGAGGATGCGCTGTCCGCGTGCTGCCGCCTGGAGGATGATCTCCGCGACCACGCGCGATTTGCCCGTACCCGGCAGGCCTTCGAGCAGGAAGAGATCGGGCGTGCTCAACGCGCGGACCACTGCCTGTTGTTGCACGTCATCAAGCTGGTCATCGAAGAAGACCAAAGACGCGGACGAGTGACAAGGCAGGGCATCCGCCTTGCCGGCAAGAAGACGGGACAGCAGCGAGGCGACAGCGGTATCCTTGGCGGACGCCGTTGATGTAGCGCCGTTGCTGAGGGGGGGCAACTGATGGGGATAGAGGACACCTTGTTGCTGAGCCAATCCCATCGCCTCGGCGCGCTGGCGCGGACTGGCGTGCAGAAACCACTCCTCCCAGGTGGAGGAATGCACACGATCGCCATGGACTTCGACGCCGTTGGTCGATGGGCCGATGGCGCTGACGCTTTCAGAGGCTAGCGCTAGCCGGACCGTCATGGCGCGCCCTCGTTCCACCCCTGTCCGACCGGGTGGCATAAATAATCTCTCTGCATCGGCATGAGCATCCTGAGGTCATTCAATCCTGGCGCCATTGACGCCGCCGTGTTACGCTTTTGTTGTGGTCGCAACGCTGCGATGGTGCGCGAGTCGTATATCGGTGAAACAAGGGGGCGGTCAGGTCGGGCGTGGCTGAATCGACCCCAAGCAGGTTCCTTCAAGAATTGTCCCTGGTGTGGAAGGAGCGTAGGAGTTCCCTCGAAAAGGACGTTAAAGGGCTCCTCGCCTTGGGCGTCCGACCGTACTAATAGACGTTCAACTCATTACAAAGTATCGGAGAGTTTTACGTTTCTCAAGAAAAAATCCGATGAAATTAGGGTTTTCTGAAGGTACGCCGACCGTCTTTTGCCGACAAACAACCCCCTTTTTCGTGTTGATAGTGGGCCGACGCTCCGCGTCCTGCTTGGCGACGCGAAGCGTCGCACCATATTGTTCAGCGTTTTTCCACGCTCAGCACATCGATGCTCACGCGCCCTACAACCCGGATAACCGGCACAATCGGCGTCATCGTGCGTTCATCGTGCCAGCTATGATCGGTGATCTTCAGGTGGGCGGCGCCGACGTGGCCCTTGCCCAGCGTCGCGTCAATGGGGAGCCAACGTCCCTGGATCCAGACCTCCGTCCACATGTGAAACGCAAAGCAAGGCAATCCCTTGACTTCCGCGTAGATCAGCCCAATCGCGGTTCGGCTCGGCACCTCCACTGCCCGGCACATCGCGGCGGCCAGCATCGCGAATTCGGTGCAATCGCCTTGTAGCGTGCGCGCGACGTGATCCGCCGTCGCCAGCGCTTCATGATTCGTCACGCGCATGTTGTCGCGCACCCAGCGTTCGATCCGCAAGGCCCGCTTCCATGGGTCAACCTCGTTGCCAATCGCCCTGGCGGCCAACTCACGGACTTTCACATCATGGCAGTTAATAAAGTAAGAGCTTTGGGTGAATTCGGCAGATGGCGATTTCGCGTCCTCGACTGCAGGATTCGCCTCATTGGAGCGCACATGGAGTTCGAATGTATTCCCTTGGCCGTTTTTCGCTTGCTGCCGATCGTCGCGTGAAAACGTCGTCGCCGCGTTGTCGTCGTTGCGAACCGTGATGCGGTAGACGGCGGCGCGCGTCTCGTGCGGTTGCGGAATACGCTGTTTGAGTCGGACGAGTTGCCCAAGCCCGACATCGCTAAGCTGGGCGATCGGCCCCGGGGCAAGTGCCTGTGTTTTGGTAGTCCGGTAGAGCACAATCGGGCCGAGGCCAGGGACCTCGAATTCCGTTTTGACAGGCTCTAGGTTCTTGTCCAGCCAGAGCAATGACGCGGGCAATTGCAGTGCGTCTATCTTGTCGCCGTTGCGAAATTCGATTTTCTCCGGAACGCTCTCAACCAGCAAGAGTTTCGTCTTTTCTCTGGCGCCCTTCAATTCTAGCTCACGATAGCCTTTGGCGTTGACCGCCGTTTTCACAACGAGGTTTATCGTCGGCTCGAAATGGCGATACATGAAAGTGTCGCCAGGCTTGAGTTCGCGGTCTTTGAAAAGACTCTGCTGCTTGAAGAGGCCGACGGCGTCGCCATGCCACGGGGCAGGCTTGAGGCGCGTGTTGCCGTTGAGAAGAAGCTGCACCTGATTGCCGACCACGGTTCCTTCGATCTGGGTTTGCTGCTTCTTGCCGAGGAATTGCTTCATGAAGACGCCAAGAACCTTGCCTTCGGCCGATTCGACGGAGCCGGTATCCATGGACATTTGCACGACGGTGTCATTGCGTTTCAGCGTGAGTCGAAGTTCGACCGTCGTGTGTAAGGCCTTTTCGCCATTGAGGTTAACTTCTTTGGTGATCGTGTGAACATGCCCCGCTTTGCTTTCGCCGAGATACGCGGCATCCCAGGATTCGAGGACGATCTTGCCGTCGCTCCCACCGGCGAAGGCAGGGGTGCTGCACAGGATGAACAGGAGGACGGCAAGCGCGTTCCGCAAGGTTAGCTCCAAACAATCAACCACGAAACACCCCGAAAACACGAAAAAAGAGACTGGTCGGGACTCATTTTCCTCCTGTTCCATTTTCGTGTGTTTCGAGGTTTTCTATGTTTGTCTAGTCTGCGCTAGAGATCTGGTTGAGTAGTTTACGCGAATGGCTCGTTTTTTTGCAATCGGAACAGTTGCGGAAAGTTCACAATATCGGCGGACATTGCCGGCGCGTTTCCCCCGTTCGGCAGCGTCGGAATCGTCCCTCTCCACAGGATTTGCCGGCGCAATCTCCCATTTTCAAACGATTTTGCACTTTCTCTCAAGTTCGCGCCTACAATTTGATCGGATCTTTGGCCGCGAGGCAAATCGCGACCTATACTTCAACAACCGCGGAGACGCCCGTCCGCGCGAGTTGCCCGGCTCAGCACCACACCGACCACGCAACGAAGGGTATCGACGTGACCGACAAAAGCATGGCCGAGCATCTGAAGGTGGACCGTTACGGCGACTTCTGGCTGACTGACGCTATTCGACCGGCCCAGGATCTGACGGTGGTGCCGAGCCAGGGCTATCGCATTGACGTGTATCGCGACCCGAACGCCAACTTCTCCGTGCCGGTCCTGGCCGCTTCCATTTCGCGCGAAAAGCTCTTTGACGTCTTCCTCGACCTGCTTGAGTCACTCGGCGAAGTCGTCGATGTCGTCCTGGAAACCAGCCACAATTCGACGGGCGGCAACCCGCACCTCGACCTCTTCCGCGAAGCGATGGACCTGCCTGTCCTGAAGAGCCATTGCTGCGATTACGAAAACCTGCTGCTCAATGACGGCTGCACGGGCATCGCCGTCATGTCCACCGAAGGCCCGATGGAAGTGCAGTTCGACGAACACAAGCTGCTCGTCGTCTATGCCCCCAAACTGAAGCCGTTTGAAGCCGTGATGCGCGAACACCGCATCGCCCGGCAAGACTCGATGAAGCTGATTACCGAAGGTGAGCACCTGCACTCGACTGACGAGACGCACCGCGCTTCGTTCGAGGAGATGTGCTATCGCCTGGGCGTCGGCAAAGCGTTCGAGCGCGTCGGCAGCAACGATTGGTAAGCCAATTTGCCCTCGCGCTGAACGCGGCGAGTCAAACGCACGAAACACCCACGGCGAACGTCGTGGGTTTTTTGATGCACTTGATCGCGGCAGAGAAGCTCCCCCCAGAATTGTTATGCCTTGCTACGGCCCGCATGGCGCGTCATAATGATAATCGAAAATAGGAGGACGATGATGATCAATGCAATTGTAAGGGGCGGACTTGTCGTGCCGCACGATCCGTTGCCGCAGGATTGGCAAGATGGAACCGAGGTCGAAGTCGAAAAAAAAACCGCTGACTCGAGCGAGGCCGATGGCATTTCGGGCGCCGATGCCTGGATGGATGATGTGGAACGCTGTGCCGCGCAACAAGACGAGGCAGACGACTTGCGCCTGCAACAGGCCATCGACGCAGAGCGCAGGCTCGCCAAAGAATTAGCGCGCCGAGGAAAGTTGTGATGGCGAAATACCTGCTGGACACGAACCACCTCAGTCACGCCATCCGTAAAGTGTCCCCGCTGCGTGATCGATTGCGCGCCGCAGTCCGGCAGGGCCACCGCCTTGGCACGTGCTGGCCGGTCTTGTGCGAGCTCGAAGTCGGTATTCGGCAGACGGCGAACTCGGATGCGGTTCGGCGAACTCTTGGCGCCGTTCTGCGCGACATGCGGATTTGGCCCATGAACTGGCAAGTCGTGAGCGCGTATGCCGATCTGCGTCTTTTCGCCAAATCCAAAGGCATAGCCATCTCACACGTTGATCTCGTCCTTGGCAGCCTCGCACAAACCATGGATACAATCCTGCTGACGACGGACAACGATTTTCAAGAATTGAAATCCGTTCGCTCGGAGAACTGGATCGTGGTTCCGTGAATCAAGTTGCCCTAGCCGCACCCGGTAGGACCCTACGTCCTCAACGTGCGGCATTGTCGGCGATGGACGGTGAACGTCAACCGAATACTGGGTCTCGGCGATGCCCGCGAAAACTCTTATCCTGTCCGCATGAACATCCTCATCGCGATTCCCGGCGACGATCCGCCGCAACTGCAAGGCTCCCCCCATCTCGAGCGGCTGCGTGCGCGCGGCGACGTCGTCATGCACCCCGATCGTCCGGCCGACGACGCCGAGAAGCTGCGTCGTGTGCAAGGGGCGACCTGCCTCATCAACTCGCGCAGTGCCGTCAAATGGCCGGGACCTCTTCTCAGACAATTGCCGAATCTGCGCATGATTACCGTGTGCGGCATCGGCACTGACGCCATCGATACGGCCACCGCGAAAGAACTTGGCATCGCCGTGTGTAACGTACCAGGTCTGACCGCGCCGATCGTCGCCGAGCATGCGCTGGCCTTGATGCTCGCCACGGCGCGGCGGGTCTGCTTGCAGACGGAGCAGCTTCGCGCCGGCGTCTGGAAAACGCCCGACAATATCTACCTGCGCGGACGCACGCTCGGCATCCTTGGCGTCGGTCCCATCGGCGCCGAGATGGCACGTCTGGGCCAGGCGATCGGCATGCGCGTGCAAGCGTGGACGTTCAACCCGTCGGCGGATCGCGCCAAGGCGCTCGGCGTCCCATTCGTCGAGCGCGATGAGTTGCTGCGGACCAGCGACGTCGTCAGCATCCACGTCAAGTTGACCAAGGAAACACGTGGCCTGCTAGGCGCTCGCGAACTCGCCCTGATGAAGCCCGGCGCTTTGCTCGTCAACACCGCACGCGGCGCGATCGTCGATACCCCGGCGCTGGTGGACGCACTCAACCGCGGCCATCTCGGTGGCGCCGGCATCGACGTTTACGACATCGAGCCGATCCCGCCGGATCATCCGCTGCTCGCGTGCCGGCAAGTCGTGCTGACGCCGCACGTCGCCGATCAGAATCCGGAGGGGATGGAGATCCTCAACAAGGGCGCCGTGGACAACGTGCTGGCGTTTCTCGATGGGAAGCCGATTCATCGCGTGGCGTGAGGCAATTCTTCCCCGCCCCTTGGTGCAATATCGTTCGTCGAACACGATGCGGGGATCGGGCCAGGCAGCTTTATTGGACCCGCGGAGCGCAGCCGCGAACCTTGGAGCCATTATTCGGTAGTGTCTCAGTTTCGACCGTAGACCTCACGCTCCGCGTGAGGATTCCTCACGCGGAGCGTGAGGTCTACGATGGTCGTGCGAAACTGAGACACTACCCATTATCCCGGTTGTTTTTTCGGAAGCGGATCCAATTGCTTGATCTCGATCTTGCGGAAGTGAATCTCACCGGCAATAATTTGCAGGGTGATGCGCCCTTTTGTCGCTCGATCTTGCCGGGTTTCGGTGTAGTCGGCGGCTTCCTTGCCGTTCACCACGAGGCGAATGCGTTTTCCCTGAGCGATGATTTCGTAAGTAAACCAGGTATCGGCTGGCACGAGCGGCTCCGTGACTTTGACCAACCCATAGAGACTACCCGTTCTTTGATCCGTATGGGCATTTGAAATTTGCGCTTTAAGATTCGACAGGTGCTTGTCGGTCCGGAAAAAGATGCCGCCATGGGCCTCGTCGCCCCCCATCACTTCCGCGCGCAGATGGAAGTTATCGAAATCATCGCGGACGGTGAAAATGTAGTTATGAGGTCCGGAGCAGGTGACGGCGCCATCGACGACTTTCCATCGCGCCGCGAGCCCCCCAAACTCGCGGGGGGTCCAGCCGGTCAAGTCCTTGCCGTTGAAGAGGGGAACGAAGCCCGTTGGAGCCGCCGGCACGATCGGCGTCCCATCTGCGCTCACCCACTTGGCGCCGACAATCTTGCCGTGATGGTTGTTGCCGGAGGAGTCCTTGAGCACGTCGCCCGAGCCTTCATCGCAGTGGTACAACGCCAGCGTGTCGGCATCCCGCTCGAAGCGATCTTTCGGCGTGAATTCCGGGTCGTAACGCGCGACCTTCGAGACGCGCACTTCGCGCATGATCCCTTGAAATCCAGGGTTCGGCTCCGTCGGAACGGCGCCGGCGAATAGAGCGCTGGCAACCACATTGGCTACACTCTTGGGCGCGGGGGAAGTCGCCAGGATCTTGCCCTCGACAAACAAGGTCATCTGGTTGTCCTTCCAGACGACAGCAAGATGGATCGGCCGGCCCGCCTCACTGGCCGCAGTTCGCAGATTGGAGAACGAATCGTTGACCTGATGCATCCTGCCGTTGGGCAAATAGACGAGTGCGTATAAATTGTCGGCGACCGAATTGATGACGCTCGCCCCACCCGCCTTCAGAATTCTGCCCGGACTTTCGGGGAACACGTACGCTTCGAGCGTGCCTTCGTCTATTTGTCCCAATATCAGCGTGGAGAATTCAACGTAATCCTTGGGGCCAAACCGAAGCGCGGTGTTCGGGAGGATTTTCGGCGGGTTCTTGTCCGCGTCCAGCGTCTTTTTGACGCGTTGGACCGTCACTACCTGCACGCCGTCGCGATTCAAGACGAACTTTTCGGGCAACGCGAAATACTGGCCATTGGGATCATCCTTGAGGCTGATCGTGTAGTCGCCCGTGCGGATGGCCCAGGTCTGGCCGCTTTTGCCGGCGAGGATTTCGATTTCCTGGCCGTTCTTGAGCAAGCTGACTGTAACCTTTTCATCCTCGGTTCTGATCTCGATGGTCCCCTTGTCCGTGACGATGTAATAACCGCCGCCGCCCGCCAAGGCGAGGATGCAAGCGAACGCACCGAACGCGATGATGGCGAGAAACCCGAATGACCTGCGCGGCGGCGCGCTGGGCGTGGCGGCGCGCGGCATGATCTGCGTAATGGTCTGTGCGTTGCCCTTCGGCGTCAGCGTGTTGGTGTTTTTCGACTTGGCCGGCTTTAGCGTGACGTTCGTGAGCGTGGTGTCCGCCGGCGTTTCGAGTAGTGCGTGTTCAATCTTGACGAGTGCCTCGATCACGTCCTTGGCCGTCGCGGGACGATCTTCGGGCTGCTTCGCCAGCATCTGTAGGATCAGGTCCGACAGCGACTTTGGAATCGCACTCGAGATCTCATGCAGCGGCCACGGATCGAGCGTTGCCAGCGCCATCAAGACTTCAATCGTGGATTTGCCTTTGAAAGGCTGCTCGCCGGAGCACAGCGCATAGAGTACGCAGCCAAGGCTGAACAGGTCGGCCCGCGCGTCCACGTGCTTGTCGCCGCGCGCCTGTTCGGGCGAAATGAACGCCGGCGTGCCGAGGATGGCGCCCGATTTCGTGATGTGCGCGTCGTTGTAGGAGCGGGCCAGGCCGAAATCGAGGATGCGCGCCCGCGGCGGTCCCGCACGCTGCGTTTCCAGCCAGATGTTCGCCGGCTTGATGTAGCGATGGATCAAGCCCGCTTCATGGGCGGCGCTCAGACCTTCCGCAACCTCCTTGCCGATGCGCACGACCTCGCGGATCGGCAACCGCTCCCCCCTCTTCAAGTGCGCACCGAGCGGTTCGCCTTTCAAAAACGGCATCGCGATGAACGGGACGCCGTTCTCTTCGCCGACTTGATAAATCGGGCAGACGAAATCGCTTTCGACCTTCGCCGCCGCCTTCGCCTCGCGCAGGAAGCGTTGGCGATGCCGCGGGTTCTTGGCGATCTTCGGCTTCATGACTTTCAGGGCGATTTGGCGTTCGAGCTTGACGTCCTCGGCCTCGAAGACCGCGCCCATACCGCCGTGGCCGAGCTCGCGCAGGACGCGATACCCGCCCAGCCGGCCGATCTCGTCCGGGCTTTCAGGTTTGCCGAGCAAGGCCACGATCTCGCTCATTGCGACGGCGTGAGGAATTTGCGATTCCTCCGACTCCGCTGCGGCGCCGTCGATTTCCTCGCCAGGCTTGACAAGGGAAGCCTTGCTGCGTTCGAGCAGTTTCTGCAGTACGGGCTCATCCGGATGCGGCGCAGCCTTCGCGCCGGCGCGCAGGGCATCGCTGAGGGTATCGCTTTCGAGATTGGCGATCGTGCCCGCGCAACTCGGACACGCTTCAATGTGACTCGCCTGCGATTCGACCTGTTCGGCAGACAACCTGCCTTCGAGCAGCGCCAGGTAGCTCTCGCCCGTCGGGCACGCTTGCTTGGTCATGGCGAATTTCTCGTGATATACTGTGCGCGGTCGAGATAGGCACAATTCAAACTAACCCGAAGCACAAGCGAGGGATTGGGCGCGTCCCTCGCTTGTTGTTCAGGTTAATGTCAGGATGGACCGCGTGTCGTATATACCGTCTCCTACTGTACGATGAGGTCCGGAAAATCTCACGCAAAAACGGGATTATTGTTAAAATTCGTATGGATGCGCGCGCTAAAGCGATCGCCACCCAGGAAAATACCCATCCGAAGCGTCAGCGAGAGACGATGCGGTCCCCGCTAACGCTTCGGATGGGTTTGGTAATTCCTGCCGCTCCCCCACACAAACTAACACCACATTCCCTGCAATTCTTGACGCAACCGCGCCAACACGCGACACTTGGCGGCGTACACGGCCTCGATGGTCATCCCCGCCGACGCCGCGACCTCGCTTGCCGACTTTCCTTCGACGACGAGATCCCACACCGTCTGCCAGGTCTGCGGCTTGAAGTCCGACTTGATAATGTGCATCGCCCGAATCGCCAGATGATCGCGATACTCGCGTTCGATGAACGCCTCCAGAGGGTCCGGCACAAACGCCTCGCCGTCGGCGTCTCCCAGGTTCGTCGGGACTTTCCGTTTCTGCAAATCGCGCCGACAATTCAGCGCCACCGTGCGCAGCCAACCGTGAAAGCTCATGTTGCGCTCGTAGTCAAAGCTCGGCAACTCCACGACAAGCTTCGCCAAGATCTCTTGCACGAGATCGGCCGCGTCGTGCTCGTTCAGTCCGGAGCCGCGCAGCCAGTGATAGAGGAGTGGGGTATAGAGCGTGACAAAGCGATCCCAGGCCGCGGAGTCGCCGCGCTGTTTGAGCCGTTCGAGCAAACTGGCAGACGTGGAGTCGTGCACAGACATCAAAGCTCCAGCCACTTTGCCGTTTGCGGCTCTTACGCTCGGAATCGAGCGTGCGAACGCTAATTTCGAGTTCCGCAGATTTCGCGAGGAGGTTTTAGGTAAATATTAGTATCGATTTCCCGGCTGTCAAGGAAGCCGACTGATGGAGCCTAACAATTTTCGGCCCTGTTTTCACCGAGCCGACTTTCCGTAAGCCATGTGGCATATGGAATATGACAACCCTCAAAGCGGGTTGGAGGAGACGCGGAATGCACGGCAGACGTTATCCTTGCTACTTTACACGCTCTCTGTCGGGGTGCAAAGGAAACTGATGAAATCCCCAACCAATGGCGACCAGTTCGACGGACGTACCTCGAGGAATCGCCGTCGGGACCGTGCCACGGGCCGAAGTAGTGCAGCTTGCCGAGGATCTCATTGCCCATCGCTTCGTGGCGTGACCGAAGAGCAGCATGCCGCGAGTTGGTTTCTTTGGCTTGGGGTCTGTACCTGGACGAGGAGACGTGGTAGAATCTCCCTTCCTCATGATGATCGCTCCCGTGTAACATTGTTGTCACAGTGACACCCGACTATTCGCGCCAATGGATAGCCAATTTTCTGTCGGGTGGCAGACGGGTGTTACGCTGGTGTCAGTATCTCAGGAAGCGAAGCGGTGAAGGCGAGATGACGCAGTGAAAAGCACGACGCGCCCGTAGCACAACTGGATAGAGCAATGGACTTCGGAACCATAGGTTAGGGGTTCGAATCCCTTCGGGCGTAATGTAAGTAATTGATAAATAGCGACTTGTGGCTTTGGTGTTTCTGGTTGCATCGTCCTGCTCTAGTATGGCTTCCTTTTCGGACAGCCTCTGAGATTTGTCAGTCGCGTTCTGCGAGAGGTGTCCTTTTCTGGCATCATCATGTTCACAAGAACAAGGTTCGGATGCTCATTCGCTGCGGCGATCAGGCCAGCGCTGCCATCAAGGCGAGTACGACGCGGTAGTCTTTGGTCTCGAGCATGCTTTGCAATTCTTGCGTGAGGCCCTAATCGTCATCCACAATTAGAATCGTCTGCTCGGCAGCCATGATGCGGGCAACTCCTAGAATGGCCTCACATCGTTTTTGTAACAAAAGGATGATGGATGACGACAACGCTTGCATCGGAAGGCTGGCGCATGCCCGCCGAGTGGGAGCCGCACCAGGCGACCTGGATCGCCTGGCCCCACGAAAAGAGCGATTGGCCGGGGAAATTCGCGCCGATTCCCTGGGTGTACGGCGAGATCGTCCGCCATCTCGTGGGCGAAGACGTGCACATTCTCGTTCAGGATGCCGCCCAGGAAAAACGGGCCTGCCGCGTGTTGACGAAGGTCGGCGTTGATTTCAAGCGTATTCGCTTCTTCTGTGTTCCAACCGACCGTGTCTGGACGCGCGACTCGGGACCGATCTTTCTCGTACATCCGACGGGCAAGGTCGGCATGACCGATTGGCACTTCAACGCCTGGGCCAAGTACGACAACTGGCTACGGGACGACCAAGTGCCGGCGCGCATCAACAAACAACTGCGTCTGAAACGCTGGCAGCCGAAGTGCAAGGACCGGCGCGTCGTCCTTGAAGGGGGCAGCATTGACGTCAATGGCCAAGGGCTACTCTTGACGACCGAGGAATGCTTGCTCAGTCCAATCCAGGCGCGCAACCCACACCTGAGCAAAGGTGAAGTCGAGAAAACCTTGTGCGGTCATCTTGGCGTCAAGAAGGTATTTTGGCTGGGCAACGGCATTACCGGCGACGACACGCACGGGCACGTCGATGATCTTGCGCGCTTCGTCGGGCCACGTCAAGTCGTGACCGTGATCGAACCCTCCCAGGCAGATCCGAACTTCGAGCCGTTGCAAGAAAATTCGCGGCGCTTGCGCGCGATGACCGACCTGACGGGCAAGCCGCTAGAGATCGTCGAATTGCCGATGCCGGCTCCGCTGTTTTTCGAGGGGCGTCGGCTGCCGGCGAGTTACGCCAATTTTTACATCGCAAACGACGTGGTGTTGGTCCCGACGTTCAACGACGCCAACGACCACAAGGCGATCGGCATCCTGGAGGACGTTTTTCCGACTCGCCGCGTCGTCGGCATTCATGCCGTTGATCTAGTCTGGGGCTTTGGCACGTTGCACTGCATGACGCAGCAGCAACCGAAACAGGCGCGTCCCACCTGATTGGCTCTATCCCACCCCCGTACTTGGCCGGCTCCTCAATAACCGATCCCGATGTCAATTCGTCTTGGTCGGCTTCTGACGACTCAGATGACACGCGCTTACCACGCTTGTTGATACAGCGTCACAATCTCCTCGGCGGTTGGAATACGCGGATTGTTTTGCGGGCTACCGGAGGCAAGGGCGTCTTCCGCCATCTTCGTCAGCAGTGCGTGAAAGCGCGTCTCTTCGACTCCCGGGCACGCTCCGAGTCGCGGAACACCCAATTCGGCATTGAGTCGTTCGAGACCCACGACCAACGACTCGGCCGCCGCTGCGTCGGGCGTTTCTGCCGCACAGCAGCCCAAGATGCGGGCCACCGCCGCGTAACGGCTCGACGCTGCGGACCACGAGTAGCGCGTCACCGTCGGCAAGAGCACGGCGTTCGACAGGCCGTGCGCCAGATGGAAAATCGCGCCAATGGGCCGGCTCATCCCGTGCACCAAACACACACTGCTGTTCGCGAACGCCATGCCTCCCTGACAGGCCGCCAGCATCATGCCCGCGCGAGCTTCACGGTTGGCGCGTTCGTGATAGGCGTTGCGCAGATGCCTGGCCACGAGTTGAATGCACGACAACGCCAACGGATCGGTCAGCGCGTTTGCCTTGCGCGAGACATACGCTTCGATACCGTGCGTGAGCGTATCCACGCCGACCGCGGCAGTCAGCGCCGGCGGCATCGTCAGCGTCAGCTCGTAGTCCACCAGCGCGGCAGTCGGCAATAGGTTGACGCTCAGCATCATCATCTTGACATCGCGCTCGGTGTCCGTGATGACCGCGACCTTGGTCACTTCGCTGCCCGTGCCTGCCGTCGTCGGGATGGCGAGGAGCGGCACGCCCGGCCTGGGCACGCGATGATAACCTGCGTATTGACTGAGTGGCGGCGCATTGGCGACCAGCACGCTGATCGCCTTGGCTGCGTCGATCGGCGAACCGCCGCCGACCGCGACGATGGCGTCGCAGCGCTCGGCGCGAAACTGTGCCAGGCCGTCAATTACGTTAATGTCGGTCGGGTCAGGCTGTACGCCGGCGAACGTGCTGACCGCCAACCCGGCCTTGGCGAGGATCGCAACGATTTCGCCGCCTGGGCCGAGACGCATCATGCCTTCGTCGGTCACCACCAGCACGCGTTTGACGCCGTGACGTTCGCACTGCGCGGCGACTTCACGACGGGCGCCGCCGCCGACCACAATCGTTGCCGGAACGTGGAATTGTGCCAGCATGGTTCACCTCCGCCCGTTATTGCCGCTTGCGGCTTTGCGCGCGTATTCGATACCAAACGCTAAGCCGCAAGCGGCAATTGGGAGTCATAGGGAATCGTACCGAGTCTCGCGAATGACGACGAGGGCGGCCAGCGTGACGACGGCGCTCAGCATCACGCAATAGCTCGGCGCTGTGATGATACCGGTCACTCCGATCAGCCAGGTGGCGACGAGCGGCGCCGCCCCGCCGAAGATCGCGGCCGACAGATTGAAGCCGAGCGACAGGACGCTGCAGCGCGCCCGTGCCGGGATCAACTCGACCAGCAGCGTCGGCAACGTGCCGCCGATCCCAGACGACAGGACCGCGAATACGCATTGCGCCGCCAGGCACGCCGCAAAGCCGCCGGTCGCCAGCACGTGATACAGCGGGTAGGCGAGGAAGAGCATACCGGCCGACACGGCGTACTGCACCGGCTTGCGGCCGATGTGGTCCGACAGCATCCCCATCAGCGGAATGCCGATTGCCAGCACGATCATGGCGAGCGTGTTAATCGTCAAGGCGTCTCGGCGCGACAGCGGGTTGGGCCGCAATTCGGAGAGGTAAGTCGAAAGATATACGTACACGAGATAGAAGCCGACGACGTTAAGGCAATTCAGAAAGACGGCCAGAAGCATCAACCGGCGTTGCCCGCCCAAAGCCTCGCCGAGCGGAGATGCGGCCACGTCGTGCGATTCCTGAAGCTTCTTGAAGCTGGGCGTTTCCTCAACGCCAAAGCGCAAATACAGCCCGACCAGCCCGACCAGCACACCTGTCAAGAACGGCACACGCCAGCCCCAGGCCTCAAGGTCGGCCGGTGCCAGAAGCGTGTTGACGCATGCGCCGGTGCCGGAGCCGAGTAGAGTACCAAGGACGCAACTGAATGCGGTCCAACTGCCGACGTAGCCGCGCCGATGCGAAGGAGCGTGCTCGACGAGAAAGGCCATCGAGCCGGTGTATTCGCCGCCGACGGAGATGCCCTGCACCAGGCGCATCACGATCAGCAAGATCGGCCCCAAAAGTCCCGCCTGGGCATACGTCGGCAGCAACCCGATGAGCGTGGTCGGAATGGCCATGAGGATGACGGACGCCGCCAGCGCCTTCTTGCGCCCGACGCGATCGCCGTAGTGCCCGAAGAGCGCCGCACCGACGGGCCGCATCAGGAAGCCGGCCGCGAAAACGCCGAACGTGTAGATTAGGGAGGCGATGCGATCTTCCGAAGGAAAGAACTGCCCGGCGATGACCGGCGCGAAGTAGCCGTACAGGCCGAAGTCGTACCATTCCATCACATTGCCGACAACGCCGGCCACGAGAGTCCGACGCGAGGCCGAGCCGGGCAAAGCGTGCGCATCCGACGCGGCCGGTTCCTGAACGTTGAGGCTTCCTCGTTCCATCGGACAAACTCCCGAATTCGTTGCTGGCATAGACATGAAGCGATCATCTGGCAAATCGCCCAAGACGGAACATCTCGATGGGCAATCGTGTGCGTCCATTTTCTGTCAGGTCGGCCAGAATCTCGCCAACGACCGAGGCGAATTTGAAGCCGTGGCCAGAGAAACCCGCCGCCAACACCACGTTGGGATGATGCGGATGCCGGTCGATGATGAAGTGCCGATCGGGCGTCAGCGTGTAAAGGCAGACTTTGCTCTGGCGCAAGGGCCCATTCACCAGCGGAATGTGGGCCTGAAGAAACTGCCGGCAGTCGTTCACATCGGCGTCCGCAAGTTGACGATTGACGCTGCTCGGATCGGCCACGAGTTCGCCGCCGTCGTGCCGTGCGACCTTGAGTCCGTGCTCGTCGAGAACAGGGAAGCCGTAGTAGATTCCCTCTGGCGTCTCGGTAAGATACACCGGAAATCGTTGACGACGGAACGGCGAGCTGTCTGCCGGCGCGATCCATAACAGGGCCTTGCGGACCACTTCGAGCGGCAAGGACAAAGCGTCCAAGATCCGGGCTGCCCACGCGCCGGCGGTGATCACCAAACGGTCTGCTGTATACGTCTGTCGCTCGGTTTGCACAAGCACGCCATGGGCGGACGCTTCCCAGCGGACGGCCGGCTCCTGCGCGTGCAGTTCCGCGCCATGAAGGCGGGCTTGATCCACGTACGCCTGGACGCAGTCCTCGACGTAGAGGAACCCGGCGTCGCGCTCCAGCATGCCGTGATATTCGTTGCCGAAAGTGAAGGCCGGGAAGCGCCGCCGCAGTTCGGCCGGGTCGAGTTGCTCGACATCGAGCCGATGCTCCGCCGACGAACGACGTACGCCGGCGATCAATTCTCCGTCTGGCCTACCGATGTTGAGGCAGCCGCATTCGGTGAAGAGATGTCGCCCTTGCTGCTCTTCCAGTTCGTACCAGCGTTCGTAGGCTCGATGCAAGAGAGGCACGTAATCGGGATGCTCGAAATATGCCTTGCGGATGATCCGCGTGTGCCCGTGGGAGCTGCCGCGATCGTGGACGAGGTCAAATTGTTCGAGCCCGAGGACGCGCCGCCCGCGCCCGGCCAACTCCGCCGCGGCCGCCGCGCCCATGCCGCCGACGCCGATCACGATCACATCGTAGTGGGGGTGCATATCGCCTCTTGAATTTCAGGCCCCGCGTTTGAGTTCCAGTTCTTCCCAGCGGGCGTAAAGACTCGCGACCGCACGCTGCGCCTCTTCGAGCGCCCGGCAGGCATCGGTGAGGGCGACGTGGCCGACCGTCGCCGCACGTTCAACCGCCGCCTCGCGCTCGACTACCCATTGTTCGGCGGTGAGGATGGCGGCCTCCATCTGGTCCCACTCTTGCTGTTCGCGATAGCTCAACTTGCGCGGCTTGGCTGCGACCGGCTTTTTCGCAGTCGCTGCGGGCCGCTCTTCCTTGCTGTCGGCCGCCAACTGCCTGCTGCCTGCTTCATGCGCGGTCAGCCATTGACTGACGCTGCCGTAGATCGCTGCGCCGCCGCGGCCGTCGAGGCCGACGACCTCCGTACAGAGCCGATCCATCAACGTGCGATCGTGGCTGACGAGCACCACCGCCCCCGCGAAGTCCGCGAGGTTGTCTTCCAGAACTTCCAGGGCCGGGATGTCAAGGTCGTTGGTCGGCTCGTCGAGCAAAAGCAAATCGGCGGGTTGCAGCATCAACTGGGCGATGCGCACGCGGGCCTGTTCGCCGCCGGAGAGTTGGCCGACCAGCACGTCGAGATGTTCTGGTTGAAAGAGAAACTTCTTCGCCCACGCCGCGACGTGCGTGGGCCGATCGCCGAACATGACGGTATCGCCGTTGGGACAAAGGGCACGCCGCAGCGTGTCGGCCGGATTGAGCTTCGCCCGTCCTTGCTCGAACATCACGAGACGCAGGCCGTCGGCGCGTGTGACGGTGCCGGCGGCGGGCGAGATCTCGCCCGCCAGCGTCTTCAACAGGATGCTCTTGCCGCTGCCGTTCGGACCGAGCAGGCCGAGCTTCGTGCCGGGAGTCAGCATCAGATCGAGGCCCGAGAACAATGGGCGATCGGGGAAGGACTTCGCAATGCCGACCGCCGTGAGCAGCTTGCGCGTTTGCCTGCCCGTGCCGACGAAGTCGATGCCGGCGGCGCCGGTCGCGGCGTTGCGATATTGCAGCTCCGCCAATTCCTCACGGCGCTGGGCGGCATCGTCGATGCGCGAGCCCGCTTTGCGCGTTCGGGCCGCCGCCTTTCGTCCGAGCCATTCATTCTCGCGGCGAACCTGATTGGCGACCGACTCTTGCTGCCGGGCCTGCGCTTCGAGAAACGCCTCGCGCTTTTCCGCGAAATCATCGTACGAGCCGGGAGCGCGAAACGATCCACCCGGATAAACGCGGCTAACTTCGATGACCTCGTCCGCGACCGCGCGCAGGAACGCCCGATCATGCGTCGCCACCAGATAGCCGAACGGGGCCGCGCGCAGTAAGCGTTCCAGCCAGACGATGCCGGGCAAATCGAGATGGTTCGTCGGTTCATCGAGCAGCAGCAAGTCTGGCTTGCGAACCAACTCGCGAGCTAGCGACAAGCGTTTGCGCCAGCCGCCGGACAGAACGTCGGCCCGCTGCTCGGGATCGCTGAACCCGACTTGCGTCAACGTGATGGCCGTGCGTGTTTCGCGTTCGTAATCCTCGATCGGCTCGTCCGCCAGAGCATCCAACAATACCTGGCGCGCCGTCAATCCGACCGCGAACTTGTCATCCTGAGCCAAATAGCCGATACACGTGCCTCGCCGCAGCGAACGAGTGCCAGCGTCCGGCTCCTCACGGCCGGCTAGTAATTTCAGCAGCGTTGTCTTGCCGGAGCCGTTTGGCCCGATCAGGCCCAATCGCTCGCCGGCGCGCAATTCGAGTGAAAGTTCGCTGAACAACGGCCGGGGACCGAATCGCTTGGTCAGTCCTTGGACACTCAATAGCAATGTCATTCGCGATCTCGCACACGGCAGGATTTGCAAGGAGGCAGATTCGATCGCTATTCGCATGTAAACGCGAACATCGTCGCGTTCTCCAGATGGAAGCGAAGCAGGTATCGACCCGCCGGGAGCTTGTCGACGCCGCGATCCATCCAGGCGATCTTGTGGCGAAGCGAATCACCCCGGATCACGACGGCATCGTCTTTCGAGTAGCCGCGCACCCGGTAGCCGTCCTCGTTCAGCAGTTCGACGCGGATCGACCCGCTGGTTGCGTCCGCGTTAAGCATGATATCCGTGCAGCCCTTGAAGTCGAGCGGCTTGAGCGTGACCTGGCCGACGTTCTCCAGCGGTTTGCGCAGCGTGACCTGGGCGCTCTTGGCGACCGGGCGAATGCCGGCGAAGCGGTCAAGCGGGATCGACGCCATGCCAACGCCGCTGCGCTGTCCCGGCTCCGATTTCACGCCGTTCAACGGAGCGACGTTCGCAGCGCCATAGTAGAAGCGGATTTCGTCTCCGTGCACGATGGGTGTCGAGTTGGACAGCAGCGTCCGGCTATCGAAGAGCCCCGGCTTGCTGCGCGCCAGAAAAAACTCCTTGCGGAACGGCCGTTCCCAGGCGACGCCGTCGCGGCTCGTCATCAGCTCGATGTCGATGGCCAGCTTGTCCCGGCGTTTGAGTACCTGGTTCAAGGCGAAGTAGCGGCCCTTGTGAAAGAAGCCCGGAGCGCCGTGGAACTCGACATCGGGATGATCGTCGTCGTCTGGCGTCAGCACGATTTGCGGCTTCGACCAGTGGATGAAATCCTTGCTCTCGGAGCGGGCAATGCCGTTCTTGAACCCCATGCCGCCGTCAGGAGCGTCGAACCAGAACTTGCCCAGGAGTACGAACACCTGGCGAATCGGGTCCCAGAAAACGTCGATCACGTCGGACAGAGTCAGCGGATAGGACCAGGTCTTGCGAACGAGGCCCCCCTTGGCCGGCGTCTCCTTAAATGGTGATTCATTCGCGAAAGGAGGCTGTATCGCGCGGCCGCCGTAGAGAGTCTTGAGAAGGACGCCCGAATGCTTGGTCCAGCGAATGCCGTCCGGCGAGAAGGCGACGTGCAAGCCAGGTTCCTCGCGCTTGCCGTCAACGGACCAGTCGTAGTACGCCATCTTGTAGCGGCGCGCGGGATCCTTTTCGAGCGGATCGACCAGGACGGAGCAGCAGTAGCGATCGCCGTAGCCCGCGTTGCTGATGAGAACGATGTTGGTGGTCTTGAGATCCTTGTAGGGGAACAGGTTGAGCTCCGGCCGCTCGAAGTGAATGCCGTCCTTGGACTCCGCATAGCAAACGACGCACTTGAGACGCCGTTCGCCAGCGCGGGCGCCGGCGTAGGCCTGATACCACAATTGATACTTGCCCGACTTGGGATCGCGGTAAACACTGGTGTAGCCGATGCCGACCTCCCACGGCTTGGCCATGTCGAGGATCGCTTTCTCGGATTGACGTTTGAGCGGCTGGAGGATGCGCTGCGTGCCTGACCGATACAGCACCTCGTGGTCGTCCACGAACAGGATGGTGCGCCCCTTGGCGGCGTCCTGGGAATGCGCCTGTGCAGAAAAAAATGCGAGCAAGAAAAACGCCGCGACGACCGTGAATATTCTCACGCTCGATCCTCCCGAAAGTCCGCCTTGCGGCCTGGCGTTTGCGCTCGACGACATGAACGCCAGGCCGCAGCGGATGATCGGATTACCTGACATTCATCACGTGCCCGAGCTTCTCAATATTGCCCGCGGCGTCCTCGGAGTGGGCGGTCAACTGCGGCGCGTCGGCGAGCACGAGCTCCCACTCGGCGAAATTGGCGCGAAGCGCCTTCGCTTCTTGGCCGTTGACGACGACGCGCGTGACGCTGCCGTTGTCAGCAGTGGTGCCGCGCACCAGCAGCTTGCCGTCTTGCTTGCGGACGTGCGTGATGACGGTGGTCGGCGGCAGGTCGTCCACCGGGTCGAGCAGTTGCGGGAACGCGACCCCCTTGACTTCGGCCAAGCGCGATTCATTGCCGGTCACGAAGTTTTCGGCGCGGAACTTGGTCGGGTCGGCCTTGAACTCGCCCGATTTGGTACTGACGACCAGCGCGGTCTTGCCGGGGCCGAACCAATCGTGCAGATAGACCGGCACGCCCTTTTCCGTTTGCGGTTCCGGCCGTCCGCCGCCGCCGAGGTTGACGAGTGCCCTGGCCTTGCTGCCGTCGTTCCAGTTCACGGTCTTGACGTTGCGCATGTGCGTGACCGCCGCGCCCGTGGGATTATGGTCGCTGATCTGTATAAGCGGCATACCGCCAGAGCGGCAGTTCTCAAAGATCAGACCATCGACCGTAAGTGCGCCATACTGGATGCTAACATCATCATGCCCGCGGTTGAAAGGCTCCGTGTTCGACAGGCTGATCTTCACGTTGCGATAGACGTGGTTGTCATAGTTGGGATGATAGATGCCGTAATGCGTGTGGTGCAGACGCAGGTTCTCGATCAGCAGCGAGGGCACCTGCGGACGCAAGCCATAGTGCGTGTCCCAGATGCGCAGGTTGCGAACGATGAACGGATGCTTCGAGTCAGGGCCGACCTTGTTAACGCCTTCACCGAGGTTGACGCCGTAGAGGCCGGAGTTGCTGTGCGTCTCGTTGTCGTCGAAACGGACGAAGGGGAGGGTGCGGATATCGACGGATTTCTTCGACCCGTCGGGTTGCTGAATCTTGAAGACGAGCGGGAATGACTTCGACGCGCTGGCCTCGTAGCGGAAGCCGTACTGCGTGTTCTCCACGGCGATGTTGCGCGTGAACGTGTTGAGGCTATTAGCCCACCAGAAGCCGGCGCCGTCGTTCGGGTCGAAGCCGAGAACTTGCTTGGGAAGCCGTTTGCCCCGTCTGGCGCCGACCGCCAAATTGCGATCGAGGACGTTGTAGACTTCGGTGCCGTCTTCAAGGAAAAAGCCGTGGCCGATGCTGTTGTAGCCGACGTTGTCGCGGACTACGAGATAATTCGTACCGTGAATGGTGAGCCAGCGGTTGGCGGAGTTCCAGATCGAATTGCCGATGACCGAACTGCCGCGCATGGTGTCGCCGATGAGATGGAAGTGCAAACTGTAACGGCCAAGCACCCCTTCCTTGCCGAGATCGCGGAACTCCGAGTAGCTGAGCGAGCCGGCCGAGCCTTTGTGATACATCGTGTGGCCGCGTTCTCCCTTGGGATCGGCGGATTCGATGACGATATTACGGCTCAGGTTGGCGATTTCACCGCGGAATTCGCCGCTGCCGAGGTGCTTGCTTTCGAGCGGTTGGTCGAGCGTCACCTTCGTGCCGTCGAGGGCCTTGATGATGCGTTCCTCGGTGGTCCGTTCCTTGTATTCATGGCGACTGGTCGCGGTCAGAATGACGCGATCGCCGACTTTCCAGCCCGTGACGGATTCGGCCAGCGTGACGATCGTGTCCTTCGGATTGGCGGTCGCGCCGAGCGTGACCCAGGTGCGGTTCATGGGCGCGCCGTGCATGTCCCAGCGTCCGCCGCAGCAGACGATGGCCGGGCACGAAAGCTTGTCATGTGCGGGGTGATAAACGAGGCGGATCGTCGCGGTATGTTTGGCGTCGATTGGTGCATCGGGCATGCCGACTTCGAGAGCCGGGCGAGGCATCTTCGGATCGATCTCTGGCATGTGGGCGTCGCATTCAAAACCATCTTCGCTGGCTTCGGCGCCGGCTTGGATCTTGATCAGGCCGACGTCGAGCCGGGTCGTCTTGTCGCGGGCGAATGTCAGCGTGCCGGCAACGTGAATTGCCCGGATGGCCTGGTCGGAATTGACGTCATAAGTAACCGTGTGCCCGGTGCGAACCTGGACGCGCGCTGAAGCCGCGGGGACTTTGCCCCCTTCCCACGTCGCCGCCGCCGACCAGGGGCCGCTCTTGGCCGAACGGATCCACGCCGGAGCATCCTTGTCCTTCTGTTGAGCAGCCGACGGTAGACCGGGCATGCCGATCAGCGTAGCGCCGAGGAAACCAACGAGCAACGCTCTTGTCCACGTGATCCTTGTCATGGAGATATCCCTTGTTCGTGACGGAGAGAAAAAACGAAACGGCTCACACGGGAGACCGCGGTGGCAGGTCAGGGGCTATTATCCATAATTCGGCGTCACGAAGCAAGCGCCTTCTGGCGCGAGTTGTCAGAGCCAAAAGCGTAAGCAAAGGACGCCATGCCCTTGCGCTGATCATTTCACGCCGCTCTTCTCGCGTGCCGGGCGGAACTCGTCCCCCGGTGCCCAGGTTGGCAGCGTTGTGGCGTTGGCAGCGTCTTTGGCCACGTCGAAGGCGAAACGCATCAGCGCGGGATAGCCCGAGAAATCCCACTCCTCGCGGTACTCATCGAAAGGCGTGTGATAGACCTTGGCAATGAACTCGTCCATTGCTTTCCTGGCGAAGTCGGCGGGCTTCCCCTGGATCTTTTCGCCTGGGAACACCGAGAACGCCGGGACGCCGCCGCGGGCGAGCGCGAAATGATCGGAACGATAGAAGAAGCCGAGGTGGGCATTCTTGTCCGGCTCGATGGCGAGCTTGTGCTTGCGGGCGGTTTCCTGTACGAGCGGCCAGGCCGTGGTTCGCTCGGCGCCGCTAACGACGACCGACTCGGGCACGCCCAGCGGGAGTACCGTGTCGAAATTGAGATTGATGGCCGTCCTGCCGAGCGGCACCACGGGATGAGAAGCGTAGTAGACGGCGCCGAGCAGTCCGCTCTCCTCGGCGGTTGTGGCGAGAAAGATCGCCGAGCGTTTAGGCGGAGGTTGCTGCGCCGCCCACAGCCGGGCCATTTCGAGTAGCACTGCGCAACCGGTCGCGTTGTCGAGCGCGCCGTTGTGAATGTCGTCCGTGCCGACGGACGCCTTGCCGACGCCGAGATGATCCCAGTGGGCGGTGAAGATGACAGCTTCGGACTTGAGGACGGGGTCGCTGCCCTCGACCATGCCGACGACGTTGCGGGTGACGATTTTCTGCACGGCAGTCGGGATGTGCCCCTGGACGCGGACACCAAGCGGGATCGCCTTGAAGCCCTTCGTGTCGGCTTTCTTGAGCGCTTCCTCGACCGTCAGGCCGGCGCAGGCGAGCAATTTGTCGCCGGCGCGTGTGGACAACCAGCCCGCAAACGCCAGCGCGGGGCTGCCGGCCGCGCGCTGAATCTGGGCACCTTTGAGTTTGCGCACGACCGAATACGGATACCCGGCCGTCTCGTTGGTGTGGATGATGAGGACGGCCTTGGCGCCGCGCCGCGCGGCCTCTTCATACTTGTAGGTCCAGCGGCCAGAGTAGGTCAGCGCCTTGCCGCCGAAGAACTTGGGATCGTCTGACGGCGGTTCGTTGGTGAAGACGACGACAACCTTGCCACTCACGTCCACGTCCTTGTAATCGTCCCAGCCAAACTCGGGCGCGGTGATGCCGTGCCCCAGGAAGATCGCCTCGGCGTCGAAGTCTTCGGATTGCTGGGTGCGGCTCACGCCGGCAAATTCATCTTCCAGCTTGAACGCGGTTTTTTCGGCGCCCCTGACGAATGCCAGCGTCGCTTTCGGTCCGGTGGTCACCGTCACGAGCGGCACGGCCTGGAAGAACGTGTTGCGATCGCCGACGGCCTTGAGCCCCGCCTTCTCGAACTGCCCGGCTATGTAGTCGATAGCCAGGTCCTCTCCGCGCGTGCCGATGCCGCGGCCTTGCAGCTCATCGCCGGCAAGGTATTGCACATCGGCCCGAATGCGCGCGACCGAGATCGCCGGCTGTCCGTTTGGCGGCTGATCGGAATGCAGGCTCCGCCAGGGAATGCCGAGAGACAGAAGGCACAAGCCGACAAGAACGATGAATCGAGGCCCGTTCAACATGGGAACTCCTTGATGCGATCACGACAGGGCAAGTCGAATCGTAGCAACAAAAGAGCTCGCGTCCAAGGAGAAACTCGCCCGTCCCACCACAATAGAAATGCCCGGTGTTTCTCGTTGACTCATCGCGCTTGCACGCACACAATACCTCGCGTCCCGCCCATGCCGATTCCACCATCAACAGGAGCTCGACTCATGCGCTATCCAATTCACGGCCGATCCTTGGCATTCACCATCGCCGCACTCGTTTTGCTGGCGTGCATGATGCAAGTGATGCATTCGCAGACCGCGGCCGAAGCCACGCACGAGACAAGTGGACGGAAAGGTTCGCTTGTCGAGCAAGGCATGACGCCGACGAAGAAGGCCGAGGCGCTCGGCATCAAGTTCGAGAAGCTCGAGCCGGGCTATCTCAATCGCTGCGTCAAGTCGGGCAAGCTGCTGTTCACGTCGGGGCACACCAGCAAGATCAAGGGCCGGCTCGGCAAGGACCTCAAGGTCGACGACGGCGCCAAGGCGGCGCGCGAGGCGGTCATCGAGGTGCTCCGCGCGGTCTGGAACACGCACGGCACGCTCGACAACCTGCGCGTCGTCAAGGTGCTCGGTTGCGTCAATTCGGATCCGAGCTTTGTCGATCAACCCAAGGTCATCAACGGCGGCTCCGATCTGCTGCATGAGCTCTTCGGCGCCCGCACCGACGGCTGGCACGCCCGCAGCGCCTTGGGCTTCGCGTCATTGCCCGGCGGGGCGGCCGTCGAGATCGAGGCGATTTTCGAGATCAAGGATTGATTTCGTTTAGCCGCGGCTCGCACACCCACGCGGCTCTGCGAGCCGCGGCTAAACGCATCAGCGCTCCGAGCGCGGAATGTGGATCGCCGCAAACGAACACAACCCAAATCCATTGGGGCGCAGATGCTTGGGCAGGTTCTTGGTCGGATGGCCGTTGAAATTGACGTAAAGCGTGCCGCCGTCGGCCGAGATCTTGACGCCATAGGTGCCGGCAGGAACGTAATCGTGGGCTTGCTCGAAGGCTCGCGCCAGGAAAGCGATCACCTTGCGGCGGTTGTTCGCGATGTCGTACTGGATCACCGGCGTGCCGCTCGTGAACGCCTGACCATGGGCGCCTGGCAAGTAATAGACGAAGCGTTCATCCGGCGAGAGCTCCGCGACGGTGACGTAATCGCCGGACAGCCAACAAGGGCCGAGCAGCGATAGCTCGTCGCGCGCGGGAGCGTAGCGCCAGAGCTGACGCGTGCCGGGCATCTTGGCGTTGCCGTGCGTCGTGCCGTAGATGTGGCCAGCGCGCGATTCGCGCGTCGCCGAGCGCATGCCGGGGGCGTTGCCCCAGCCCGTTTTCGTTTGAACCAGGCGATTGCCGGCGCGATCGTATTTCCAGAGGGTGTTCTTTTCGCCGTTGTAGAAGACGTTGCCGGCGCGGTCGATGGCGAAGGCCCGATTGAAGCCCATCGAGCCGTTCGGGGCCTGAAAGACGGTCGTGCGTTTCTGCATGTCGAGACACCAGAGCGCGTTACCGCCGACTTCGAGATTGCACCACCAGACGTTGCGGGCGCGATCGTAGAGCGACGTGGCCGAGCAGCGCGGCGCGTTGGGGAGCGTGGCGAAGACGGCGGTCGTGCGTTTTTGCGGATCGTATTGATAGAGCTGGCCGCCAGGTAAATTCTTGGTCCAGCGGAAGTTGGCGTTGCCGGCGCGGTTGCCGTCGTTGAGAGTGCAATTGAAGTAGATCTTGCCGTCGGCGCCTTCGTCGATCTTGGCGTGGACCTTCGACCAGGCGGGCTGCCCGGGCTGCGGCGGAATGACGCGATTCATGTCGACGACCTGCGTCAACATTTTCGCGGGCGGATCCCAGGCGTAGATGAAGCAGCGGGCGTCGCCGCCGGCGTCGTCGGCATGGTCGCCGAGACCGACATAAACTTTACCGTCGGCGGCCAGGCAAATATCGCCCCAGGTTGACCACAAACGTCGGCCCATCGCGTTGGCACCCAGGTTGCCGTGGTAGGCAAGATCGACCGTCGGCGCTTCCTTGGCGACGGTGAAGGACGAGGCGCCGGCAACCATGCGATTTTTGGCGACGGCGTCGGGCACGTCGAGGAAGCGATCGGAACGCAGCGTGACGGTTCCGTTCTTGGCGCCGCGCAAGACCGGGGGCCAGGTCGGTGCGTCTTGGGCGTGGCTGGGATTGAGAAAATAACCGGTACTGGCGCACAGGCCGGCTTGTAGAAATCGGCGGCGGGTTGGTTGCATACAAAGTCCTTGTTCGTTTAGCCCCGCCTCGTTGAGGCGGGGCACTTGGGGCGAACCGGCGCCCGCCTCTGCGAGGCGGGCCTAAATGTGCTACTTCTTTTCAACGATCCAGATGTTGCGGAACTGCAGCGGATTGCCGTGCCCCTGCAAACGCAAAACACCGGGCGTACCTTCAGGTTCATCCTGTTTCTTGTTGAGGGCTCGGGCGCCGCCGGTGACGCCGGCGATCTCGGCGTTGTCGTGTACGACGACGCCGTTGTGCTTGAGCGTGAAGCGCGCCTTCTTGACAACTTTGTCGCCTTCGCGAACGGCATTCATGAACTCGACGTCGTAGGTCTGCCATTGCAACGGCGGCAAGCACATGTTGACCGTGGGAGAGAGCCGTGTGTAGACGCCGCCGCACTCGTTGTCCTTGCCATCGAGGCCGAAGGAGTCGAGGATCTGCACCTCGTATTGATCGACCTGATAGAATCCGCTGTTGCCTCGTCCCTGGCCGCGCGCATCGGGGCGGTACGGCAGCATGAATTCGACGTGGGCGGTGTAGCTGGAGAACTTGCGTTTGGTGGTGATGTCGCCGCCGTCGGTGTTGAGATAGCCAGTGACCTTGTCGACACGGCCACTGTTCCATTCGTCCTTGTTGACGCCATCGAAGAGGACGATGGCGCCGGCGGGGGCTTTGGCGCCGAGCGTTTCACTGGTGCGGACCAGTTTCTTGAGTTCGATGGCGAACTTCTTGTCGCCTTCTTCTCCAGTGACGGTCAATATGCCGCCGACGATGGTAGCGCTGAAGTTACGCTGCCCGGCCGGCGGGAACTTGGCGGTCGCGGAGAATTCGAGTGGAGACTGCCCGAGGTATTTTCGCTTGCCCGCGGTGGGGACGAACACCACTTTGTCGCCTTCCAGCTTGCCGTCCATGAGCGACTTGTCCCCGTCCCATCCTTTGCCCGGCAATCCGTTCTTGCAGAGCACGGCCTGGAATGTGCCGTTGCCCAGTGCAATGACCTGGCAGCCAATGTCCTTGGTGCCGTTGACGCTGCCGAAATATTCGCCCTGATGCTTGAAGTCAGCCGGCAGCGTCGGATCGCTGGCGTCGGTCCAGACTTCCTTCTTCTTTTCGGGTTTCTTCTCGACCTTCTTGTCGTCCTTTTTCTTGTCGCCGGTCTGCGCGATGGACGCGACCAGAAGGGATGCCAATGTAATCGTGCCGATGAGAGTGATGCGTCTTAGGAACATGCGATTCTCCGTGGGTGGGTGCGTTGCGATTTCCCCTATGATAATGGCGCCGGTTGGTGAAACAAGCAAATTATCCTTGTGCGGGCTCGCGCCGCCGCAGCATTACACGTATGTGAAACCGCAAGCGAGCGCGCCGAGTCATTTCTTGTATTTGTCCGCGTCGCGCATCGTTGTCCAAAAGATCGCGTTGACGAGCAGCTTGCTGAAGTTCGCGTCGTTGAAATCGTCCGGCGCCCCCATCGACGTATAGAGAACGCGGCCGCCCTTGTAAGTGTTGACCCACGTCACCGGGAATTGCTTGTCCTTGATTCGTTCGACAATGTGCAGCACCATGACGCCGTCCGCGAGCTTGCCCTGGCCGTAGGCATATTTCGACGCCTTGATCGGGCCAACGTCCTTGAGCACGGGATGGTTTTCCTGTCCTGGCGCGACGCCGGTCTTGAAGCCGCCGTTGCTGGAGGCGCCGCCGTAGTTGCCGCCGAGGACCTGCTTGTCGAAGATTTCGTTATCGTCCTTCTGAAACGCATGGCTCGCGGTCCGTAAGCCGACGATTGGCTTCCCCTTCTCCCAGTGGTCGCGAACGATCGCCATCTGCTCTTTGGAGAGCGTCATGCGCCGCGCGAACAGGAAGAGTAGATCGGCCGACTTGAGGCTATCGAGATTGTCGAGCTTCTTGGAGTTGCCGAACGAGGTCGTGATTTCGACGCGGTAGTGCTTTTCGAGATAGGCCTTGAACTCCGTGAGCGATTTTTCGGGATCGTATTCGCCCGCGGCGATCATGTGGATCTTGAGCGGGGGCGATTGCTGGGCGTACACGGCGCCGGCGATTAACAGGCCCAGGATTGAAGTGAGAATCAAGCGCAGCGACATCATGGGAATCTCCTGGAAGAGAGACGGTTTCCTCATTGAAATGGATACGGATTTCTGCGATAAATGAGTGACCTTCCCGCCGCCGCCTTCGCGAGTACCCGCCATGATGCGCTTCGTTGCCGTATTCCTGATCTTCGTCGGCCTCTCCGTTCCCGCCTTAGCGCAGGATCTTGCCTTCGAGAAAACGGTGCTGCCGATCTTTCAGTCGAAGTGCCTCAACTGCCACGGCGAAAAACGCCAGCGCGGCGGTCTCGATCTGCGCACCAAGACGAGCGTCCTTAAGGGGGGCGAGAGCGGCGCGGCGCTCAAACCGGGGACGCTCAAGGACAGCGTCCTGTGGGAGAAGATCCGCACCGACGAGATGCCCGAAGGCAAGGACAAGCTGACGGCCAAGGAAAAGGATACTATTCGCCGCTGGATCGAGGCCGGAGCGCCGGGCGATGACAAGGCGATCGCGCCGAGCGGCCTCGACTTGTCGCTCACCGACGAGGATCGCAAGTTCTGGGCGTTTCAGACTCCCGTGCGGCCCCAAATTCCCGCGACGAAGATGACCCATCCGATCGACGCGTTCATTGTCGCCGCGCTGGAGAAGAAGCAACTTGCGCTGTCGGCCGAAGCGGCGCCGCTCGTGTTGTTGCGGCGCGTCACCTTTGATCTGACGGGGTTGCCGCCGACGCCGAAGGAGATTGATGATTATCTCAAGGATCATGCGAGCGCTAATCCACAAGCGGCTTACGAGAAAGTCGTCGATCGCTTACTCGTCAGCCCGCATTATGGCGAGCGCTGGGGCCGGCACTGGCTCGACCTCGCGGGCTACGCCGATTCCGAGGGGATTCTTGACGCCGACTACGTGCGCTCGGCAGCTTGGCGCTATCGCGATTACATCATTCGCGCCTTCAACAGCGACAAGCCATACGATCGCTTTTTGCAAGAACAGATCGCCGGCGATGAACTGGTCGATTACTGGAGCGTGTATCAGACGGCAAAGGAGCTGCCGTCCAACGTCGTCGATGCGCTGGTGGCGACGGGCTACTTGCGGTGCGCGTCCGACACGAGCCGGCCCGATTTCGTCAGCATCAAGAACGCGCCGGGCTATTACTTTCAGACGCTCGACGACACCGTCAAGATCGTCGCCTCGAGCACGATGGGCCTGACGCTGCAATGCGCCAAGTGCCATTCGCACAAGTACGATCCGATCCCGCACAGTGATTACTATCGCATGCAAGCGATCTTCATGTCCGGCTATCGCCCCGGCCAATGGGTGCCGCAGGTGCAGCGCAAGTTGCAGGAATCGACCGCGGCCCAGGAGAAGGAAGCCAAGGAATTGGTGGCGAAGATCGATATTTTGATCGCTCCGCTAAAAAAGCAGCAGGCGGAATTGCAGGCGGCGTTCGCGACGAAATTGTACGAGCAGGGTCTGGCGAAGTTGCCGGAAGGCGCGCGCACTGAAATTCGTTTAGCGTTCGCAGCGGACCCTGCGAAACGTACTCCCCAACAGAAACAGCTCGTCGAAAAGCATCAAGCCGACTTGAAGCCCGCCGCACCAATCCTCGTCAAGAAACTCGAAGCGGACGCCGAGTTCAAAGCCAAGCAGCAGAAGCTCGCCGACGAGATCAAGACGCACGAAAGCAAGAAGCGAACCTTCGCGGAGATTCGCGCCTTCTACGATTTGCCCGGCGAAGCGAAGACGCACCTCCTCAAACGCGGCGAATACACGCAGCCGGGTCCAGAGGTGACGCCCGGCGTCTTGCGCGTTTTGGCGAACCACAAAGCGTTCGAGTTGCCCGCACGCTCGAAAGACGCGAAGACGAGCGGCCGGCGCCTGGCGTTCGCGAAATGGCTGACCAGCCCCGAGCATCCGTTGACGGCGCGCGTCATGGTCAATCGGCTCTGGCTGCACCACTTCGGCGTCGGCCTGGTCGCAACCGCGGACAACTTCGGCAAGACGGGCTCGCCGCCGTCGCATCCGGAATTGCTCGACTGGCTCGCGTGGGCATTCATGACGCCTACCAGCCCCGAGCGCAAGCTCGGGGATCCTGCAAACCCCATGCTTGCGCATGGGGCTTATCCATGGAGCATCAAACGCATGCAACGCCTGATCGTCACCAGCACGGCGTACAAACAGATGTCGGCCTATCAACCGGAGCTTCACGCCAACGCTAAACGAATCGACCCCGACAATCGCCTCCTGTGGCGGCAACGTCTGCGCCGTCTCGAAGGCGAGGCGATGCGCGACGCCGTCCTCGCCGTCAGCGGCACGCTCAACCCGCAAATGTTCGGCCCGCCGGTGCCGATGGTCCGCAGCGGCGACGGCGAAGTCAACACCCCCGCGACTCCCGAAGGCAATCGCCGCTCGGTTTACTTGCAAGTGCGCCGATCGCAGCCGTTGACGTTCTTACAGCTTTTCGATCAACCCGTCATCGAGACGAACTGTACACGGCGTGAAATCTCGACGGTAGCATCACAAGCGCTGACACTGCTCAACAGCGATTTCATGACGAAGAAAGCCGACGCCTTCGCCGAGCGCGTCCTGAAGGAAAACGCAAAAGATCCGGCGTCGCATGCTCTTCGTTTAGCGTTCGCCCGCGCGCCAACCGAGGCCGAATCGCGGCTGTTCGCGAAGTTCCTCGACCAGCAAACGCAGCAGCACGCCAAGACGCAACCCGCCGAAGCAAGACGCCGCGCCGTCGCCGATCTGTGCCATATGCTGCTGAGCGCGAATGAGTTCGCGTACATTGATTGACATGGAAACCGATTCGTTCTTCTACCAGTTGTTCAACCAGTTGCCGCAGACGCTCTTCGAGCTTCTCGGCCTGCCTGCGGCGAACGCCAAAGCGTACCGCTTCGATTCGGTAGAGTTGAAGAAAGCGTTTCGCATTGACGGGTTGTTTCTACCGAATCGGCGCACATTGCCGTTGTATTTCGTCGAAGTGCGCTTCCAGCGTCTGCAATCGTTTTACGCAAACCGGTTCGCGAAGGTATTCTCGTACCTGGACGAAAACGACTCGAAACAGGAGTGGTTCGCCGTCGCGATTTTCTCGAGCCGCAAGGAGGAGCCGAAACACTTGGGGCCTTACGAGGATTTGTTGCGCTCGAAGCGTGTGAAGCGGATTTACCTGGAGGATGTGATCAAGGCGAAGAATCCACCGGTCGGCCTGGGGATGTTGCAGTTGTTGTTCGTAACCGACAAGGAGGCTGAGGAACTCGCACCTCGCGTGGTGGAGAGGGCCAAAATTGATTTCGGCGATAGCGACTTGCAAGCGAAGGCGGTAGAATTAGTGGAAAGGCTGCTAAATAAACCGGTTCACGGATTTGGGTGTGGAGGAGATACGCATGAAATTCAAACTGCACGACATCCGCAAGAGCAAAGCGTGGCAGGAACTGCGAGAGGAAGGCCGTGAGGAAGGCGACGCGCGTCGATTGAAAAAAATCGTCGAGACGCTCCTCGCGAAGCGAAAGACGCTCGAAGAAATCGCCGAGTTGCTCGACGTGTCGTTGGACGAGATTCGGCGTGCGGCGGCTGACCTCTCCACCGGGAGGAACGCCCGTGAAGGTTGAAAGCCGATGAACAACGATCCTGAAACAAAATCATTCGAGCGGGCCGAGCATAGAAGCGATGAGCGACTGCGGAGCATCGCCGTGGGGATTGTGTTTGGTATGATCGGTGCGATGCTGGGCGCTGCGATCGTCGATGTCCTTTTTTTCTACATGATCGTACCATGGATAGAACCGTCGCGTCCGCTCGGAGGCGGCCACGGTGTAATGGATCCTGCTGCATTTTTCGCGGCCATAGTCTTTCCAGCCGTGGTCGCCTTCGGCGCGATTCTCGGTGCGATCGCGGCTATTTTTCTCACTCTGCTATTTCGCTCCACAGTTGGCAACAAGGAATCATGCGATGACTGCAATCACTCGTCGTGAAATCCTCTCCACCCTCGGCGGCGGTTTCGGCGGGCTCGTCGTCGCGTCGATGTTGGACGCCGCTCGGCCCTCACCCCCCGCCCCTCTTCCAGGGGGAGAGGGGAGAAATGCGCCGCACTTCGCGCCGAAAGCGCGGGCGGTCATTCAGCTCTTCATGCACGGGGGACCTAGCCACGTCGATTTGCTCGATCCGAAGCCGATGCTCGATCGCTATGACGGGCAAGCGCCGCCCGCGGAGGTCGCGGACGACGAACGGCTCACCGGCAATCTCCTCAAGAGTCCATTTCGCTTTCACAAGCATGGGCAGTCCGGCCTGGAGTTCTCCGAGGTGTTGCCGAATATCGCAAGGCACGCGGACAAGATCGCGGTCGTGCGTTCGATGTTCACGGAGCATCGCAATCACGAACAGGCGCTGTGGATGATGCACACCGGCATGATCGTCGCCGGTCGACCCTCGATCGGCTCGTGGGCCGCCTACGCGCTCGGCAGCGAGAATCAGAACTTGCCCGCCTACGTCGTCCTGCCCGATCCGCGCGGGCTTCCGGTCGATGGCATTCGCAACTGGTCGAGCGGTTGGATGCCGCCGCTCTATCAAGGCATGCAGTTCCGTTCCGAGGGTATGCCGGTCCTGAACCTACGGCCGCGCACGCCGAGAGCTCACGGCGTCGAAGAAAATCGCATGCGGCTCTTGGAGGAATTGAATGGCCAGCATCGCTCGACGCGGCCCGACGAGCTAGAGCTGGACGCCCGCATCGCCAACTTCGAGATGGCCGCCCGCATGCAACTCTCCGCCGGCGACGCCCTCGACATCAATCAGGAAACGCAGGCGACGCAACGGCTCTACGGTCTCGACAATGCGACGACGCGCCCCTACGGCACGCGCTGCCTGATGGCGCGCCGGCTCGTCGAACGCGGCGTGCGCTACATCCAGATTTTCATGTCCGGCCAGCCATGGGACACGCACGGCAACAACGCGGCCGGCACGCGCGGCGTTTGCGGCCAGACCGACCTGCCGATCGGCGGCCTCCTGACTGATCTCGCCCAGCGCGGCCTGCTCGACTCGACGCTCGTCTTCTGGGGCGGCGAATTCGGCCGCACGCCCGGCGCCCAGAATCGCGACGGCCGCGACCATCATCCCTACGGGTTCAGCGTGTGGCTCGCGGGCGGCGGCATCGTCGGTGGACAAACGCATGGCGCGACCGACGACTTCGGCTACCACGCGCGCATCGAGCGTACCAGCGTAGCCGACCTGCACGCGACCATGCTGCACCAGCTCGGCCTCGACTACGCGAGGCTCGCCTATCAACGGCACGGGCGCGACGAACGGCTCACGGATGTGGCACAACCGCGGTTGTTGTCACGGCTGATTGGGTAGGTATTTATTCATAGCGCAGCGCCGACGCCGGCGAGAGCTGGGCGGCAATCCACGCCGGGTAGATCGCGCCTAGAAGCCCCGCAGCGATGCCCATGCCGACGCCTTTGCCGATGATCTCCAGCGTCAAACTGCTGACGACCAGCGTGCTGGTCATGCTGAAACGTGTCAGGAACTCCATGAGCGGGATCGCGAACAGCAGGCCCATCCCTGCCCCGGCTATCGACAGGACGAGAGCTTCGAAAATAATCATGCGCATGACACGACTCTTGCGCCAGCCGATAGCGCGGAAGGTGGCAATCTCGCGGATGCGTTCGGTGATCGACATCATCATGGTGTTGAGCATGCTAATAAAGCCGATCAGCATGGCGACCGTGGACGAGACCCACGCCAGTCCCTTGAGCATCTGCGTTTCGAAATTTGCCTTGACGTGATCGCGCGTCGTTTGCACGGCAATGTTCAGCGACTTCCCCTTGGCGTCTGTCAGCGACTCCATTTTCGCGCGGATCGCCTCAATATCTTCGGGTTTCTTGCGGTCCTTGTCGAGCATGACGAGGAAAGTGGTCACACGATTGGGTGTGCCGTGCAACTCCTGCATTTCCTCCATGGGAATGACTCCGCCGTTGCTCTCCAGACTATTCGTGCTCTCGAAGATCGTGATGATCTCGAAGTCCTCACTAAAGTAGCGGATTTTGTCCCCCAGCTTTTTGCCGAGATTGCGCGCCAGCATGCTGCCGATCGCCATCTTGCGACGGTCCGATGCGACCATCTTGCGCCCCTCGAGCAACTTACCTTCCTTGAGCAAGATACTGTTGGGATCCACGCCGAAGAAATAGACGACCGGGATACCGACCTTATCGAAATGCTGAAGATCGACGAGGGTGCCTTCGACGTCGCGCACGCCGGGGATCGCCTTGAAACGCTTGGCCAGGCCGTGGTCGAGTGAACTGGCAACCTGCTGCCTGACGCCAGCCTGGACGATGACCAAGTCCGCGCCCTGAGCCTCGAAGAGCGCCGAGAACGATTGCTCGTAGCCCTCGGCCGTGCCCAGCATTGAAATAACGGCACAGACCGCGACGGCCATGCTCGAACAGGTGAGGACGGAGCGGATCTTGCGCCGCCAGATATTCTTCATGACAAGAGAGATGAACCACATGAGGGATTTCACTCCATGAAATCGGGCGACTGGTAGGGGAAGAGGGCACTCACTCATCCTCGGTTCTCCGTAACCCGGTTACTCGGTTGCGGATTGACACGAACCGGGTGACCGGGTAACCGAGAACGGAGAACCGACAATTCAGGAGAGGCAAACAAGGCCGTTCACCCTAAGGGGTGGACTGCCAATCGTCGTCGGCAACCGCCTCTCGTTGTTTTATTCTACAAACATTCAGCGAAAAAATTCCTTGGCGAGTATTCCCTATTTCCCTTACGATGATCGCATGACGAAGTCGTCTTCCTTTTCAGGGGGTCCTGCCGTGTCGAAATCACGCATCCTTTTTGTCGTCGTGTTTGCAGTCGCCGTGGTCGGTCTGGCTCGCCTGGTCCCCTTGGATGCTCAAGGCGGCGCCAAGGCGACGCCCACGTGGATCTGGTTTGGCGCCAGCGCACAGCCCGATCAGACTGTCTATTTTCGCAAGGAAATCAGCCTCGACTATCGCGTCACCAGCGCCAAACTCTACGGAGCGTGCGACAATCGCATGACCGTTTACATCAACGGCAAGGAAGTCGCCGCCACCACGTCGTGGGAGGCGCCCATCTTCAAAGAGGTGACCGACGCCTTCGTCAGTCCGACCAAGGTTGGCAGCCCCGTGCGCAACGTCGTCACCGTAAAAGCCCACAACGTCGATGGCCCGGCGGGAATGTTTCTGCGTATCGTCATGGAAAACTCCAAGAAGGAAACGACTCATCTCGTGACCGACGCCAGCTGGCGCGTCACGGACAGGGACGAAAAAGAGGCGCACGAAGTTAGCTTCAACGACAACACCTGGAAACCCGCAACCGTTGTCGCCAAGCTCGGCAGCGCTCCTTGGGCCAAGATCAACGAGACGGCGCTGCAAGGGATCGTCAAACTAAAGAAGCCGAGCGCGACGCCTGTCGAGCTCATCAAGGTCAAGAAGGACTTCAAGGTCGAGCTGCTCTATTCCGTGCCGCGCGAGAAGCAAGGCTCGTGGGTCAGCATGTGTGTCGATCCCAAGGGTCGGCTCATCACTTCCGATCAGTACGGCAAACTCTATCGCGTCACGCCGCCACCGGTTGGCGCCGACGTCGCCATACAAGTCGAAGAGTTGCCGGTTGACCTCGGCGAAGCGCATGGCTTGTGCTGGGCATTCGATAGCCTGTACGTCGTCGTCAATGAGGGCAAGAAGTACAAGCCGCGCGGGCTGTGGCGCGTCACCTCGTCGAAGAATGACGACGTGCTCGACAAAAAGGAACATCTCCGCGAAATCGAAGGCAATGGCGAGCACGGCCCGCATGCGGTGATGCCCGGACCCGACGGCAAATCGCTCTACGTCATGTGCGGCAACCACACCAAGCTCACGAAGATCCGCGACTCGCTCGTGCCGAAGCTGTGGGGCGAAGACTTCCTGGTGCCGCGCCAGTGGGACGCCAGCGGGCATGCCGTCAACATCTTCGCTCCCGGCGGGTATATCTGCAAGACCGACAAGGACGGCAAGAACTGGGATCTCGTGTCGATCGGTTATCGCAATCAGTACGACGCCGCATTTAATCGTGACGGTGAGCTGTTCACGTTCGATTCCGACATGGAGTGGGATATCAATATGCCGTGGTACAAGGCGACGCGCGTCTGCCATGCGGTCGAAGGCAGTGAATTCGGCTGGCGATCCGGGACGAGCAACTTCCCGCACTTCTATCCCGACAATTTGCCGCCGACGATCGACATCGGCCCCGGCAGTCCGACCGGCGTGTGCTTCGGCTACGGGGCAAAATTCCCGATGAAGTATCAGGACGCACTCTATTGCTGCGACTGGAGCTACGGCAAGCTCTTCGCAGTGCACCTCAAGCCGAACGGCGCCAGTTACACCGCGGAGATGGAAGAATTCATGAACGGTTCGCCGCTGCCGCTCACCGATATCGTCGTCAATCCGAAAGACGGCGTGATGTACTTCACGATCGGCGGCCGCACCACGATGTCGGGCCTCTATCGCGTCACCTACGTCGGCAAAGAATCGACTGCGCAGCCGCCGATCCAGGAGCGGACCGTCCCGCCGCTAGTCGCCGCCCGCAAGAAGCTCGAGTCGTTTTATGCGAAGCAGGACCCCAAAGCTGCCGAAACCGCGTGGCCCTATCTCAATCACGAGGACCGCTTCCTGCGCAATGCCGCACGCAGCGTCCTTGAATTCCAGGACCCGAGAACCTGGCAAGAGAAAGCACTGACGGAAGAAAATTCGATCGCACGCATGCACGCGCTGCTGGGCCTGATTCGGCTGGGCGACAAGTCCTTGCAGCCGCGCATTCTCGAAGCGCTCGATCGCATCGACTGGGCGAAACTGACGACTTCGCAGCGTATCGACCTCGCGCGTTGCTATCAACTCGCGTTCATCCGCCTGGGGGACGCCGACGCCGGCACAAAGACTCGCGTCGGCAAACGGCTCGACGCCTTCTATCCGTCAAACGATCGTGACCTCAACGCTGAACTGTGCAAGCTGATCTCCTATCTTGAAGTCCCCGGCGGCATCGCGAAGTCGCTCGCCCTGGTCAAGAAGGCCCCGACGCAGGAAGAGCAGATCGACTACATCTTCGCGATGCGCACCATCAAGACCGGCTGGACGATGCAGCAGCGCGCCGATTACTTCGACTGGTTCCACCTGGCCGCGACCTACCGCGGCGGCAACAGCTTCCAGAAATTCATGGCCAACATCCGCACCGAGGCGATCAATTGGTCGCTTAGCGCGGATGAGAAGGCCTCCCTCAAGGCCGTGCTCGCCAAGGTACCAGTCGCGAAAGCGCCGCAGTTCACCTTCAAGCAACGGCCATTCGTCAAGAAGTACAGCGTCGAGGAGCTAGTCCCTGCCGTCGAGAAGGGATTGACCGGACGCAACTACGCCAATGGCCGCAATTTGTTCGGCGAGGCGAAGTGCTTCGCCTGCCATCGCTTCAACAACGAGGGCGGCGGCACCGGCCCGGATTTGACGCAAGTCGTCGGCCGCTTTGGGCCGCGCGATCTTCTGGAGTCGCTCATCGAGCCGTCCAAAGTCGTCAGCGATCAGTATGCCGCCATTGTCGTGACGACGACCGACGGCCGGCAGATCGTCGGCCGCGTCGTCAATCTGGCGGGCGATGGGATGATGATCAACACCGACATGCTCGATCCGAACAAGCTGACCAACGTGAATCGCAATCTTCTCGAATCGATCGAGCCGTCAAAGATCTCGATGATGCCGGAGGGGCTGCTGGACACGCTCGGCCGCGATGACATCCTCGATCTTGTCGCGTATCTGTATTCGCGCGGCGACGCCAATCACAAGATGTTTCGCAAAGAGTGATCACGCCATATTCGTTTAGCGCTCGCATGGCCCACGCGAGCGCTAAACGAATTCAATCCGCGCCATCACTTCTTGTCCGAATTCTCATCCTTGTTGATCGCACGCAGCAGCCGATAGGCGAGCACCAAGGCTAGCACATACCCGATGGCGCCGACGATGGAGACGCCGCCGAATTGCGGCTCCGTCTTGCTGCTGTAGATGATCGACGAACCCACGAAGAGCGCTGACGTCATCAAGCCCAGCGTCAGGCGGTGAATCGTCGTCTCGAGCCGCGGATGTTGATGCTTCGTCTCGAACGTGCCGCTGCGGATGCGGCGCAAAATCTCGACTACATCGCGCGGCAAGATGTCGACGAGCCGATCCCAGTCGCGATACGCCCGGTACAATTTGCGCAAGATCCGATCGAGTGAAAACTTGTGCTTGAGCACCTTGAGCTGGTACGGCTCGATCAACTCCGCCAGGTTGAAGTTCGGGCTTAACGTTCGCGACGTGCCTTCCAGCATCACGAACATCTTGAGCATCATCGCCAGTGTGCTCGGCAAGAGAATGTGGTAGCGGCGCACGATGTCGGTCATCTGCTTGAGCGCGGCCGACAGGTTGAAGTCGCGCAAGCTCCGGCTGCCATACTCGCTGACGAAGTTGCTGATCTCGGCGCGCAGGGCGTCTCGATCGAGATCGGGCGGAACTTGCCCCAGACGCATGACACTGTCGGTCAGTTCGATGGCGTCCTTGTTGATGATGGAGAGGAGCAGCGATTCAACTTCCTGGCGCATGGTTTCATCGAGTCGGCCGACCATACCGCAATCGAGGACGCCGACGACGCCGCCGGGGAGCATCATGAGATTGCCCGGATGCGGGTCGGCATGGTAGAAGCCGTCGCGGAAGATCATGTCGAGGTACATGTTGGCGCCACGCTGGGCGAAGTCGTTGAGGTTGAAGCCCGAGGCACGCATGGCGGGGACGTTTTCGCCGGAGACACCGACGAGCATTTCCATCGTCAGCACGCGCCTGCTGCACAGGTCGCCATGGACGATCGGGAAGTGGACGTTCTTGTCCTTCGCGAAGTTCTCGGCGAACTCTTCCAGATTGCGCCGCTCCGAGGAAAAGTCCAGTTCGTTAAGGAGCGTGCGGCGAAATTCGCGCAAGGTCGGGACCGGCTGGTAGGCGCGCAGATAGGAGACGTGCTTCTGGGCGAGATCGGCGAGGATGCCCATGATGTCGAGATCGCCGTGGATCTTGTTCTCGATGCCGTCGTGCTGCACTTTCACGACGACGCGTTCGCCGGTGAAAAGCGTCGCCTCATGCACCTGGCCGATCGACGCCGAGGCAAGCGGCTTGTCGTCGAATTCCTTGAACAGGCTCTCGACAGGAGTCCCCAGCTCGGCGAGGATTGTCGCCTTGATCTTGTCCGGTGAATCCGGGGGCGTATGCGAACGAAGCTGCGACAGTTCCTGCGCGAGATTAGGCCCGACGAGATCGGCGCGGGTGCTGAGCATCTGGCCAAGCTTGATGAAGGTGGTGCCCAGTTCGGTGAGGGCCAGGCGGATGCGTGCTTCTTGCGTGAGCTGGCCGAGTCGTTCGCCGTCGAAGCTGACGAGTCGGCCCTGGATGAACTCGTAATTGAGCCCTCCCAGCCAGTCCGCGAGCCCGTAGCGGCCGAGGATGGTGATGATTTCGCCAACGCGCTTGGCATTGCGATCGATGCGTGAGAACATGGGCCTCGCGGATGAGTCCGCTCATTGGTGATTTTGACAGTCCTCGCTGATCCACACCAGTAAAGGGACCGCGGGGACCACGGGGAAGGGCAAGAAAAATACGCCGTTCACGATTGTCGAGGAGCACATCCGTAATCGGGATGTGGCAATTTTTTCGCGTTGTCCCTGTAATTATTCTCTTTGCACGCCCCGTTCTCCCAGTGTTCCCCGTGGTTCAATCTCTATTAGTATATCGCAAGTTCGCAATCGGCACACTCCGGCGTTGCACTCCGGCATGTGGATCGTTAGAACCAACAGGGTAGGTTGCCTTTGTGCCGGAGCGATCATGGCGATTCTCAGCAAAATGTACTTCAACGCCGTTTTCGGCGGGCTGGGCGGGCTCGTCGGCTGGATGCTGTTCGGCGTTCTCGGCGAGCGTAATCCGAGCAGCGAGGCGATCGTCTCGATCCTATGCCTCTCGTTCAGCCAGGTCGATGTCAACATTGTCTTGGGCGGAGCGATCATCGGCGCCTCGATCGGCTACTTCGTCGTTTCTGTCGAAGCGATTCGCGATCAATCGTTCGTTCGTTTTGCGCGGCTAGCCTCCTATGGGGTTCTGCTCGCCACATTCGGCGGCATCATCGGCATGTACGTCGGCGATCGCATCCAGCAGTTTCTCGTCTGGCTGGTCGGCAACTATCTTCTCCTGACCATGATCGCCCGCGGCCTGGGCTGGAGCCTCCTGGGCATCGCCATCGGCGGCAGCGAGGGCATCGCCGCCCGTTCGCTAGGTAAATTTTCCTATGGAACGATTGGCGGCTTGATGGGCGGCTTCATCGGCGGCATGCTTTTCGATCTCTTCTACTGGATCGCCCGCCAGACCGCCGGCGATGCGGGGGGCAGCATCACCATCTGGACCGCCCTGGGGCTCATCATCACCGGCGCCTGCATCGGTGCTCTCTCCGCGCTCGTGCAGACTGTTTTTCAACCGGCCAACGTGAAAGTGCTGCGCGGCTGGCAGGAAGGACGCGAATATCCGCTCGACAAGCCCGCCGTCCTCCTGGGCCGCGAGGAACACGCCGACATCGCGCTGTTCCGCGACATGAAGGTCGAGAAGCGGCACTGCTACATCAAGCAATTGAACGGCCATTTTCTGCTCGTCAATAATGGCGCCCCGCCTGAGCAGACGCTCGTCAATGAGACGCCCATAGCCGACGAAATCGAACTGCAAGACGGCGATCGCATTCAGCTTGGCAACATCATCCTCAAGTTCCAATTGCGGGCGGCAGTCAACCGTGCGCGGTCGCGCCGCGGCGGGAAGTGAATCGGCTTCTCGTCCCTCATGCGTCGGCCTTCAGGGAGGGGCGAAGATGCTGCGGCCTCCGTCCACGGGGAGACAGACTCCAGTGATGAACGGGCTCTCGGCCAGGAAGACCACCGCCCGCGCCACATCGTCCGGGCTGCCTTCACGCTTGACCAGCGTCCCCGCGATTGCCTCCTGTCGTTCCTTTTCGGGCAAATCCGCCGGCAACATTACCGGGCCGGGCATGATGCAATTGACCCGAATCGCGGGATTGCGCGTGCCAAGCTCCACTGCGAGTGCGCGCGTCAGCGTGGCGATGGAGCCTTTGGAGACAAAATATGGCAGGTAGCCCAGGTAGGGACGTTCGGTGGCCCAATCGCCCACCGTGATGATACATCCGCCTTCTGTTTGTTTCGCCATCGCCAAACCTGCGCGCAACGAACAGAGACAAGTTGCCAGCGTGTTGATCTCGAAGTCGCTGCGCACGTCCGCAGCCGTCACTAATTCCAGCGGCGTCTTCTTCCATTCGGCGGCGCAATTGACGAGCAGATCGATGCGGCCAAAATGCGTCAAGGCCGTGTCGATCAGCCCGTTGGCTGCCTGTTCGTTGGTGAGATCGGCTTGCACCGCGATGGCTGGGACGCCGTACTTTTGAAAATCGCTGACGGCCTCATCCGCTTCCGCCTTGGAGGTTCGATAATGAACGACCAATGCATGGCCACGCTCGGCGAGCGCCTGAGCAACGTGAAAGCCGATGCGGCGTTTGCCGCTGCCGGTAACGACGGCGACCTTGGAAAAATCCATGGGGAGCCTTTTTGCCGCTTGCGGCCTAGCGTGCGCGAGGCGCCACGCGAACGCTAAGCCGCAAGCGGCGAAATGTACCTATGATTTCGGCAAGTCAATATTGACGGCTGCGGGCACGCGCCGATCGCTGGACTTGATCGCGCTCGCCGTGCGGGCGTCCGGGCCGCGCGTGCCGAGCAGCGTTTCGAGATCATCGCTCAGCAGTTCTTCCTTTTGCAGGAGCAGATCGACCATCTTCTCCATGTCGGCGCGATGCCGTTCCAGGATATGGAACGCCCGCTCGTCCGCTTCGCGTAAGAGTTTGCGAACCTCCTCGTCGATCACGTGGGCGGTCTGTTCGCTAAAGTCGCGCGCCTCCTGGATTTCCTTGCCCAGAAACACGTGCTCCTCGCCGACGCGGAAGGACATCGGCCCCAGCGCGTCGCTCATGCCCCAGTGCGTCACCATGTAGCGGGCCATGCGCGTCGCCTGTTTCAAATCCGACTCGACACCGGCGTAGGGCTGGCTGAACATCAAGCGCTCGGCGGCGCGGCCCCCCATGGCGACTGCGAGCGTGGCTTTGAAGTAATCCAGGCCATGATGGTAGCGATCCTCATCCGGCGGCGAAATGGTCACGCCGCCTGTGCGCCCGCGCGGGATGATCGAGACCTTGCGCGGAGGATCGGCTTCGGGAACGTACCAGCCGACGATGGCATGACCGGCCTCGTGATACGCGGTCCGCCGTTTGTCGTCCTCGGTCAGGACATCTTCGCGTTTCGGCCCCATCAAGACGCGATCGGCGGCGTTCTCGAAGTCGGCCCGGTCGATGCGCGCCTTGTCGCTGCGCGTGGCGATCAGCGCCGCTTCATTGGCTAGATTGCGCAGGTCCGCGCCGGTCATGCCGATCATCTTGCGGGCAATCTCTTCGAGATTGACGTCGTCACCGAGCGGCTTGTTGCGCGTGTGGACCTTCAAGATCTCCATGCGTCCCTGCCAGGTCGGGCGATCGACCGTGACGTGGCGATCGAAGCGGCCGGGCCGCAGCA
>SXGS01547642.1_pt1 | contig 61661 bp, 53 predicted proteins | sample 3174681 | NCBI WGS metagenome assembly SXGS01 (sample SAMN11356861, study PRJNA531348) | freshwater metagenome | isolation source: freshwater sample F1-80 | place: China: Fuxian Lake, Yuxi | collected 2017-12-25
CCTGTGAAAGCGTTGATTGTGGCGTACACGTCTCCTAGCGGATATAAAATAGGACATGTTGCTCCGTCTTTAATATATTCGCGGACCTTTGAACGGGCATCGTCTGGGGTACCCGAGGCAGTAAGCATGTGCACAATCTCATCAGGAACAAGTCTTGAAGCGGCAACCACTTGTTGATGCGTGGCAGGCCAAGTCAACACTTCTCCTACTTTGTCTAGCAGTGACTGTGGAACTCCTGATGCTTTCATGATGTGTGGTTGCTGACCTAGGTACTGCGTCACCATCAAACGTGCCATATCGACCGCAGTGGCCCGGTCTTCATGAACAGAACACACCACTAATTGTGGCCGATCAATATCTTGCCAATTTTTCCCAGCCTTGTCCGCCCCAATCGCTAGGTGTTCTATTGCCTTGCGGTTGTAGTCGGGAGACACGAGATAATTCAGCACAACACCATCAGCAATCTCGCCAGCGAGTTCCATCATCTGCATACCTGTTGCACCGAGATATATGGGCACGTCTTTTGGCCGACGGTCTTGGTAAACGTAGTCCAACTCGACTCCGTCTAAGTGGACGAATTCACCCTGAAAAGTAACTGTTTCGTTTGCCAACAAAGCACGAACGGACGTGATAATTTCGCGCATTGCCCGCAACGGCTTATCGCGACTGACGCCAACTTTCTGTGCCAACGGGTCCCACCATGCACCAATACCTAAAATCACTCGCCCGGGCGCAAGATCATCAAGGGTGCTAAACGTTGCAGCCAATCGAGCGGGATTACGAGTCCAGCAATCAACTACTCCAGAACCAATTTTTATCGTCTCTGAGATTGAAGCAAATGCCGCCATCGGCACAATCGCGTCTCGAACGAGACGACTGTCGGCTTGCCACACCGCATCAAAACCACATGACTCGGCATACGTGACATATTGCATTCCCTCCCGAATCGGATGGGCATCTTGTAAATAGAGTGCAACTGGTGTTGGCATTATTATCCTTCGATATTTCTTCTCGCAAAAAGTGGTCAGTCGTTCAAGTCTTGATTATTGGCAACCATTGGCAGTGAGTGTCGCCATATTCCGTCGGCATCATGAAGTGCGGCAGCAACTGCGGGAGCAGTCGGAACGAGCCCTATTTCACCGACACCTTTGATTCCGTAAGGGCTGTTTGGCTGTGGGCATTCAACCAGCGTGACTTCAATCGGTGGAACATCTTTCGGCCGCAGAATACCAAGTGATCGCAAAGTCATGTTGGTGGGGTAGCCCCGATCATCCGATGGAAAATCTTCAGTGAGTGCATATCCAAGACCCATGTGCACTGATCCTTCGACTTGACCCTCGCACAATTGCGGGTTAACCGCACGACCGACATCGTGGACTGCAATCACTCGTTCGATTTTTTGTGTCTTGGGGTCCATAACCACCATTTGTGCTGCGTAACCAAATGTTGAGTGGATTACTGGATGCTCTACTCCTGGTTCACCAAGATGTTGTGTCCAATCAATTACGTATTCACCCGTGTAATCAACATTTAATTGGCGTCCATCTGCAGATGCGGCACGACAAGCACGTTGAACACTCGCTGCAGCCATAAGAGTTCCGCGACTTCCTGTTGTTTGACCAAAGCCGAGTTGGCGAGTTGTATCGACAATGACGCGAATTTTGTCCGCGTCAACTCCGAGTTCTTCGACGGCAACCTGCAATGCAACGGTGTGGACGCCTTGACCCATTTCAGTCCAGCCGTGACGCACTTCTACGGTGTCATTTGAACAAAATCTCACAACGGCTCGAGCAACTTCGCGAAAACCATTTCCAAGACCGGAGTTCTTGAGACCCAATCCGAGCCCGACTGCTTTTCCGGCTGTGCGTTCAGCGTCGTAGCGAGGTTTTATCTCGTCGAGACAACGCTCCGCACCAATACAACCCTCGTCCATTATTTGCCCAGGTCCCCATACTTGTCCCGGGCGAATTACATTTAATTTGCGAATTTCCCAACCACTTATTCCCAAGTCGGCAGCAAGGCGGTCAAGACAACCTTCCATTGCAAATTGCGCCTGATTTGCGCCAAAACCCCGAAAGGCTCCGCAGATGGGATTGTTGGTGCGCACGGCAATCGACGAAACATCAACTGTTGGCGTGTGATAAGGACCCGTAGCGTGGCCTGCTGCTCTTTCAAGCACTTTCATTCCCACGCTCGCGTATGCGCCTGAGTCGCCCACCATTCGGGCACGAACTGCGGTCAGCAAACCAGCCTCATCGCATCCAACCGTGTATTCCATTCTGATGGGATGGCGTTTGGCATGAACCAACAAACTTTCCTCGCGAGAAAATGTGCACTTGACTGGCCGTTGTAGCAACCACGCTGCAAGCGATGTCTGCGCTTGGTTTGACATGTCTTCTTTGCCACCGAAGGCGCCACCGTTTGAGACCAATTCAACTGTCACCTGTGATGAATCAAGAGCAAGCACGGCACAAATTTGATCACGGTCATCCCAAACACCTTGACCTCCTGAATAAACATGCAGGGTGCCGGCCGCGGCATCAGGCACAGCCAAGGTGCTTTCGGGCTCAAGAAATGCTTGCTCTATTCTTTGGGTTTGAAAAATTTCTGTAACGACATGGGCGCTTGTCGCTAGAGCGGCATCGACATCTCCACGTGCGTATTCACTGCGTGACAAAATATTCGTATCGGTATTCCAGACAGCAATCTCAGAGTCTTCAAGAGCCGCGATTACATCAACAACTGGTCGCATCTCTTTGTATGTCACCTGCACAAGAGTTGCCGCAAATCGCGCCTGACGAAGTGTGTCGGCAACGACCAATGCCAATATGTCACCCCCAAAAGAAGTTTTCCCACCGACCGGAATAAAAACGGGCCAATCTCTGTCAATGATGCCGACATATAGGTCCCCAGGCACGTCTGCCGCGGTAAACACAGCCACGACGCCCGGCGCACTTAAAGCGCGAGTGGTGTCAATTGTAATTATCTCAGCACGTGTGTGCGCTGTGAGATGAACAGCAGCATGCAACATCCCAGGAACACGAATATCGTCTACATAATCGCGGTCACCTAGCGCTAATTCGATTGCTTCGTATTTCATGCCGCTTGATCCGATTCCCCCAGATTTTTGGACGTGAACTTGTGTGTCCTGTGCGACTGCTTCAATGGCATCAAGAATCTTTACGTAGCCGGTGCAACGACAAAGATGTGCCCCTAAATGTCTAGCCATGTCTTGCCGTTGGAGGTCTGGGCCCTTTTTATCCACCTGGGCTTTTGCGCGCATCACGATTCCAGGAATACAAAATCCGCACTGCAGACCCCCGCATGAAGCAAAAGCCTCGGCATACTTGCGACGCTCCGATTCATCAATGCCTTCAAGCGTGACAATGTTTTTGCCGGCAAGTTTGGACATCGGGAATTGACAAGAGACCTGCACTTTGCCATCGATCATCACCGTGCAAGATCCGCATTGCCCAGTTGGGGAGCAGCCGTCTTTGACGGAGGTTATGTTCAGTTCTTCACGAAGGGCTGACAACAAATGGGGATGATCTCCAGCAACGGTAACGGCACGTCCATCGACAACAAATGACACAGGCTTTTGGGAAGTGAAGGCCAAATCAGTCATGCCATTGAATTTATACTATTTGTCAACTTGAAACCCACTAAAATCGGGTCCTCGTTGGCAATTCAAGGGATTGATGTTCTAAAGTTTGATTGTGAAAAACGCTCTCACGCGCCGCTGCATCACCATTGGCGGTGTTTTTATTGCCGGCGTGCTTCTTGTCGGTTTATCGCCTCTTTGGATTATCTTGGGCGCCCTCGCAGATTTGATTCGAGGTAAATTTCGACTCCCAATAGTGCGCTTATTGGCCTTTGGCACCTGTTATTGCTGGCTCGAAATAGCTGGGGTGACAATGGCAGGCGCGTTATGGATCGTGGGGCAGTCTGGCCGTGAGTCATGGCATTTCGCGATCCAGAGATGGTGGTCAACGCGCGTACTTGCAGCAGTGAGAGTGACGTGCTCGTTGCGAGTCGAGATTGAGGGTCTTGATTCGTTGGGGAACAATCCGTTGGTTGCACTGTGTCGACATGCCAGTATCGCAGACGCACTGACAGCTGGCTGGGTCTTGTCGGTGGGGGCAAAACGCAACCCACGGTTTGTGTTAAAAAAAGAATTATCGTTCGACCCCTGCCTTGATGTTGTCGGTCGCCGAATACCGAATTACTTTGTGGATCGTTCAGCAGTAAACACCCAGGTGGAACTCGCAGGCATTGCGGAGATGGCACGGGGAATGACAAATAGTGATGTGGCAATTATTTTTCCAGAAGGCACTCGAACAAGTTCCAAGAAACTTCAAAGCGCACTCCAAAAGATCCGCACTAAAGATCCTGAGCGAGCTCAAAGGCTCGGCAACCTCCAGTATTTGTTGCCTCCAAAGCCGGCAGGTTCTGCAGTGCTGATTGATGCGGTGCCAAATGCCGATGTTGTTACGGTTTGGCATGTTGGTTTTGATGGACTTGACAATTTTAGGGGGATGCTACGGCGTCTTGCCATTAAGGAAGCAGCATGCCGAGTGGTCTTGACTCGGCACGCTCGTCAGACTGTTCCCTCAGGAGTAGCATTTGCCGCGTGGCTTGATGAACAATGGATAGAGATGGATAGAAAACTAAGTGACGTCATTGCAATCAGAAAAATGGGGTAACTAATGACGGGCAATGCATTGCTCTATAGCGCTATCGCGATCACAGTGTTAATGGTCGCCACATGGGGGTTGAGCGTGTTGCTCAAGAATGCCTCGATTGTGGACGTTGTTTGGGGTTTCGGGTTCGTAGTGGTGGCTTGGGTAATGCAAATCACAGTTGAAGGTGATTCAAGTCGACAATGGTTGCTGACTGCAATGGTCACAGTTTGGGGTCTGCGTTTAGCGGGATATTTGTATTGGCGAAATCATGGCAAAGGTGAGGACTGGCGTTATGTAGCGATGAGAAAAAAACGCGGTTCACGATTTCCGATATACAGTTTGGTCACCGTATTTGGTCTGCAAGGAACACTGATGTGGGTTGTTTCGCTGCCTGTTCAGTTGGGAAATGCCGACTCGACACCAGGCCTCGGACCCATCGCTGTGATTGGAATTATCCTGTGGTTTATCGGAATTGGCTTTGAGGCCATCGGAGATCGGCAACTGGCCCGATTCCGAGCCGATCCCGAGAGTTCTCAAAAAGTTCTTGATACCGGCCTGTGGAGCGTGACGAGACACCCAAATTACTTTGGTGACTCGGTCGTTTGGTGGGGTATCGCGGTTGTGGCAGCAGAAACAGGGTCGGGCGCAATTGGTCTAATCGGACCAGTGGCAATGACATTTTTCTTGATGAAAGTAAGCGGTGTGCCAATGCTTGAGCGTTCAATGTCAAAGCGCAAACCTGGTTATGCCCAATACATGCAACGCACAAGTGCATTTTTTCCAATGCCACCAAAAAAGAAATAGTGTTCAGTCGTCAGTGATGCGATAACGCAGTTGTGAGCTCGGCGATGATGTCATCTGGGTGCTCAAGACCAACGGACAAACGAATGAGGCCCATCGTGACGCCCATCGTGGCGAGCATTTCGGCAGGCAAACCAACATGGGTGCTCGTTAGGGGATGGCAAATAAGAGTTTCGGCGCCACCAAATGATGTTGCAGCATGAACAAGTTTAAGTTTGTTGAACATTTCGCGAATGGCGTCGAGACCACCGTGAATTTCAAACGAAACGAGTGATCCTCCGTTGCCCATTTGTTCTTTTGCCAGAGCATATTGGGGATGTGATGCGAGATGGGGATACATCACAGAGGACACTGCGGGATGCTCTTGCAGGACATTGGCGATTTTTAGTGCTGACGAGGATTGTTGACGAAGACGCACCGGCAAAGTTCGGATTCCTCGCAAACCGTTCAGCGCGTCATAGGGAGATGCTGTCGCTCCATGCAGTACCCCATATGCCCAGAGGGCATCAATCAGATCTTTTTCGCCCGCAACTACACCTAGCATCGCATCGTTGTGACCACCGATGCCTTTTGTTGCTGAGTGCATCACCAGATTAATTCCGTGATCTAGTGGGCGCTGTGAGAGTGGCGTTGCCAAAGTCGAATCAACGACCGTGAAGGGGCCTTTGATCGCGCCAAGTTCGGTCAAGTTGCAAATAGATAGTCGTGGGTTTGACGGAGTCTCTGCCAGTATCAACATTGTGCGACCGAGCTGAATGGCAGCGCTAAAGGCTCCAGGCACTGAAGGGTCTACATAGGTGACGTCAATTCCAAGGCGACGACATGGACCTTCTAAAAACGCAAGCGTCCCACCGTAGAGCGTATTTTGTGCCACGATGTGGCTTCCAGAATTACAAAAAGCCAGGACGATAGAAGCAATCGCTCCCATGCCAGAGCCAAAGGCCATCGCCGACTCAGCGCCCTCTAAATCGGCGATCGCATTTTCGAATTGCGAAACGGTTGGATTAGCGTGGCGTCCGTAGTAATTGGGCGCTCTCAATGAACTGGCGCGACTGGCGGTGTCGTCTAGGCCTTCAGAAGACCAAACGGTGGTCGCCCACAAAGGAGTAGCAAGCGGCTGTGAACCATCTCGCCCTGCAGTAACGGCGTTGGTGTCAGGATTATGAGCCACTTTGCAAGGCTAGCCAAGACAACTCTTGAGCGAGCGGTGTTTTAGGAAGGGTCTTATCCCTCTTGAGAGGGAGAAATTGAGGTAACCTTGCCCCCATGTTGAACTATCTTGACGCCGGAACTGGAAGCATGATTGTGACCGCCCTAGCAGGGGGAATCGCTGGCATCGGGGTGGCCATCAAAATGGGTATGTCTCGCTTTAAGTCGAAGTTCTCGTCAAAAAGCAATTCTGATGCCGCCCCAGAAGATGCCGCTGATGGCGATAGTGCTTCTCCTGCGAACTAAGCCCAATGGCGATCATCACTCAGGACTCTGGTTCTTTTAGAGATCCCCTAAGTCGTGTTTTTGTTACGGGTAACGCCGTTCTGCGTGGCTTCACGGAGATTGGTAAATCCGATCTTGATGCAGTTTGGTCCAAAAAGTCGATTCAAGATGCGCTCAAATCAGGCCAACTGATTCCCTGCGAGATGGTTGATCCATCCTCGGTTGGTCTTGGCCCACCATGGGTGGCGGCGATGAAACACCCAAAAGTACCTTTGGTGTCGTATCCATATGAGTGGACATTTTCGATGCTCAAAGATGCTGCATTGTTGCAACTTGAACTCACCCGAACTGCCCTCGCAGATGGTGTCGGAGTCAAAGATGCGACACCCTACAATATTCAGTTCATCGGATCTAGACCTCAGTTTATTGATGCTGGGTCGTTCGAATTGCGCAAAACTTCCGATCCTTGGTATGGGTATCGGCAATTCTGCGAACTGTTCCTATACCCGTTAATGCTGCAGTCTTATCTGGGGGTTCAATATCAGCCTTTCTTGCGGGGTTCTGTCAATGGGGTGAGCCCCGACACAATGCGTAAGTTGTTGCCCCGAAAATTATTGAAGTCCCGTCCAGGGAGATTGACACATGTCGTCTTGCATGCAATCGCACAAGAGAGATTTTCGGCAACAAAGGTTGAAGTAAAAAAAGAGGCAGCAAACGCGGGAATGAATGCATCGGTTCTGGATGCGACCCTGCGGAAACTTATCAAACTCGTACATAGTCTGACTCTCAAAGACTCGGAATCGACGTGGTCTGATTACTCAGATCGTGCCCACTATCTAGAAAGCAGTTTGGACGAAAAAGATCGCTTCGTACGGGACGCAATCGCTGGGTCGCATCGCTCTCAGGTCTGGGACATCGGATGCAATGATGGTCGGTTTAGTCGCATTGCTTCTGCGCACTCTGATTATGTCGTGGCAATGGACGCAGATCCGCTTGTGATTGACCGTCTATATCAATCTTTGCGCAAAGAAAATGTCGAGAAAATCATTCCATTGTTTGTGGATCTTGCCGACACAGGTGGGGGTATCGGCTGGAGAGGGAATGAACGCACTGGTTTATTTACGCGTGGCAACCCTGATGTTGTTCTCTATCTTGCAGTTATCCATCACTTGGCCCTCACATACAATGTGCCGATCTCCAACCAGCTTGATTTATTGCATGATTTGAGTCCGGAATTGGTAATTGAAATGCCCCATGCCGATGATCCGATGGTCCAAACGCTATTGCGCAACAAAAGAGAGGGAATTCATGACGACTTCAATCTCGAAACCTTTGAGCAGCTGCTCATGACACGTTTTGAAGTGCGTAAAAAAATGCTACTTGCCGGAGGCACACGAACGATATTTCACGTCACACGGCGGACATGACGCCCAGAAGTGCCCTCAAGGACGGTGTTATTTTACTGGCACTGGCGACTATTTCTATATCCCAGCCAATGCTTGACCTCTACGGCAAGAATCTGGAAATCTTTGCAACTGCCAAGATAAGCAAATTAGAAGTAGCGTTCTTCATTTTTGTCGTCGCGCTACTTCCAGCCATCATCGCCCTTGTAATACAAATTTTTGTGGGACTTGTCAGCCTTCGTGCGGCGAGGATTGTTCACTACTGTTTTGTCGGTTTATTTTGTTTTATTTTTGGTCTAGCGGTGACAAGGCAGCTGGGTCTCTCCTTGGATATTTTGGCTTTTTTTATGTCGATAGTGCTCGGAGCATCAATCACGGCGGCGATTGTGCTCAAAGCGACAGTGCGCACTTTTGTCTCGTATGTCGGGGCTTTGGCACCGCTTCTTGTAATTGTTTTCGTCGTGCAGATTCAGCCAGTCTTTGGCACAACAAATCAGAAGATTGTTTCATCAGCGGTCACCGTCACCACACCTCCGATAGTTCTTATTGTTTTTGACGAGTCACCTCTTTTTGCGCTGCTGGATAGTCAAGGCAACATCAATGCGGAGCGATTTCCGGGTTTTGCAAAACTTGCTTCATTCAGCACGTGGCACCGAAACGCAACTGCGGTGAGTCAGCATACGACTCAGGCAGTGCCAGCAATTTTCACATCAAACATTCCAAAAAAAGGTGATAAGCCTTTTCTATCCGTTCATCCTGACAATATCTTTACGATGCTGCAAGGGTCTTATCCGATAAATGGATATGAGTCGGTGACATCACTGTGCCCAATCAAAGTTTGTGCGTCAACCAATCCCATTGACCTCGAGCGACTCAATGCATCTCGTCTAAAAACATTCCTTAAAGATGCGGGAGTTGTATTCGGACATCGAATCCTGCCCCAATCACTTCGAAATAACTTGCCAGCAATCGGCGAATCATGGGGCAGATTTTCGGTTAATGACGGAGCATCAGACCAGACTCAAAAGGTCAAGAAAATTGGGGCAGATGACAAGTTCGACATGACCCGTGTTGGTGGGCCATTCTTTCAATTGCGAATGTTCAATGAAGCCGTTGATCGCCTTGTCGATTCAAAGACCAACACCGCCACAATCTTGCATCTGATTGCGCCCCACCGCCCGTGGCTGATGTTGCCAGACCTGCGCAAAAGTACGGCTTCACCATTTCTGGGTGACCTCAACTTGACTACAGGCTCGAATACTCGAGTGGACCTGCAGCGATACTTATACCAACTAGGTGCGGTGGATTCGATGATCTCGTCGTTGATCAAAAGAATGCAAAAGGCTAATCAATGGGATAAATCCCTTGTTATTATCACCGCAGATCATGGGATTTCCTTTGAGCCAGGCATAATGAAGCGATCAACTGATTTTTCCAATGCTGGTCAAGTTACCGACTTGTTCACTATTCCAATGTTTATTAAGATGCCAAACCAAGTTGCAGGAAGACTTGATGATTGTGCTGTGACGAACCTTGATTTACTTCCAACAATTATGGAGGTAGCAAAAGTGTCGACTCAAGTTCCGATGGAGGGCGTATCCCTACGAGATCAATGCCCAGTTCGCCCCAAGCGTCTTGTGACCACAACCAAGACATCAAGTTTGATTGAAAGTTCGTTTTCCAAAGTCCTAGAGCGATCTGATCGATACGCCCAATGGGTTACTCGCGAGGGAACCGTCAATAAAGTTGCGGGTCTGGCAGATTATGTGGGCCTGTTAGGAACAAAGATTGAAACGACGCAGAAATCGTTGGCTGTGACGGCTTGGCATTCCGAAATTATTAAACAGTTTAAAGACATCAGACCAGGGCTTGGTCAAATTACGCCGGCTGTAATCTACGGTGATATCGACATTGCTTCAGATCTCCCTACTGGAACTAATGGCCTGATTTTGATAGACGGCAAAGTGGCAGGAGTAATAGACGAACTCTCAGGCGCCAAGGCAGGCAAACTTGAATTCATCGCGGTGCTTGACTACACATTGCTGACTCCAGGACAACATCAGGTCTCCTTGGTGATAGATAATTCAAATAGCGACAATAGCGATTATGAACTCGTGGGCTCGTTGGTCGAGTAAAGTGAAGGCCCCCCCAAATCTTGTAGGCCATTTTTTGACCTACCTGACCTTGACATCTATTTCAATCGCCCAACCAATTTTACAGCTCTACGGTGAAAACCTGACTGTTTTTACAATCGCAAAGATAGGCGAGTGGCAGGTCATTGGCTTTGCGATATTTGTCATTCTGGCTCCTCCGTTGCTCCTGATTGTGCTTGAGACAGTCGCCGTGGCGATCTATCAACCTTGGCAACAGATTTTTCACCGCGTATTTATTTTTCTGGCGCTCTGGAGCGTGACATTATTAATCTCGCGGACCTTTTCATTTTATATTTGGCCACTAGCACTTTTGGTATCTGGCTTAATTGCGCTTGCGATGCTCGGTGCCTACGTTGCACTGCCTGCGGTTGGTTCTTGGACGCGAATTATGTCGCCGTTAGGTTTGATCGTTTTTATTTTGTTTGTGATTGCAGCACAAAATGTCATTTGGGTGCCAAATATCGGGGCAGCGGATGTTTTCGTCAATAAAGAAAAAGAATCCCAAATTGCAACACCCCGTCAAGACGTCAGTGTGGTTTTCTTGATCCTGGATGAGGCGCCACTATTTCCATTGCTTGACTCCGAGGGTGCGATTAATGAGTCGCGTTTCCCAGGATTCGCTTCGTTAGCTGATTCAGGTACGTGGTATCGAAACAATATTGCGTCTTCCCAAGAAACAATAGAGGCACTGCCTTCCATTTTATCCGGAGTACTTCCAACTGCCGACAAAGAGCCGCTGCTGGCTGACTATCCGAAGAATTTGTTCACACTATTGGGGGGCAATATGGCCATGGACGTGCAAGAGATTATAACAAGTTTATGTCCAGTCAGTCTTTGTGAAAAAGCAGCAATTACTTCTGGTAACGAAGGAGTAGTCCCGGCCAGCAGTTTGCCCGACGGTCAAAATACATCAGAGCCAACTGAATCAACTTCGTTCTCAAGATTTCTACTTGACACCTCGATTGTTCTTGGTCACAAACTGATGCCACCTGGTCTGCGACGACAACTACCCACAATTGACGAAGCCTGGGGCAACTTTGGCGACATGGAGATGCAAGTAGACCAGGACGAAACATCAAGCTCCGAAGATGTGGTCAATATCGCTCCTAACGAGACATTGCCTGTCATTAATTATGAATCTACCGAGGATATAAAACTGTCAAAAGAAAAATGGAGGGCAAGTGGCCCAGTATCCCAGGTGTTGAGGATTGAAAAGCTAATCAAGAGGTCGAGTTCGCAAACAATACCCACGCTGCACTTTGCCCATGTTTTGCTACCACACCGGCCATGGAAGCTCTCGTCAGATTTACGCAGTTCGACGAAAGAAAACTTCCCTCCAGATAACTCGGTGAACGTCGACGCAAGTCGTGATCAATACCAGAAGTTTCTCCAACAGTATGTTGCGACTGACACCTTAATCGGTGATCTTGTTGCTCAGCTCAAGGCTTCCAAGAATTGGAACCGAACGATGCTGGTGGTTACTTCTGATCATGGAATCACTTTTGAACCAGGCGAACACAAGCGCAATGTGAACCCTGAGCGTAGTGACACGATGGAGGATCTCTATAAGGTTCCACTATTTATCAAATATCCAGATCAAATTTTGGCAGAGATAAGTGATTGTCCCGTCATGGCAGTAGATATTTTGCCAACGATTGCTGCAGTGAAAGGCCTTGATGCGGGCTGGAAGTTCGATGGTCAAAACTTGCGAGATCAATGTCCGACTCGGTCATCACGCTCAATAACTTGGCCGGGAAACCGCAGGACTTTTGTTTCTGATCAGAGTTCTCTACAAAATCGGGTTGACAAATACAGCACCTGGGTGACAACGGGTGGAAGTGCTTCAGCCATTACGCCATTCGGAAGCCTGATGAATTCGTTTGTTGCTGAATCAAGTTCAGTTCAAGAGCCAATAGTGACGTGGACGCTAGATGACGCCACACAATTCAAAGATGTTAAGTCGGCTCGCTTTGCGGAAATTCCTCTTTTGATAAGGGGTACGATTCAGGTCAATGCAACGCTCCCAAAGGATGCAGTTGGTCTTGTGTTGATAGATGGTCGTGTCTCAGGAATGATTGGAGAATTATCGCGCTCAAAAGCCGGGGCAAGAGTACCGTTTGTAAGCGTGCTTGAACCGTCGAATTTGACAAAAGGGGCGCATGAAATTGCGTTGGCGATTGCCTCAGGTAGTCCGTTGTCACCAACAATTACCTTTATTGGATCACCCTCATAAATGCAAACTGACGGTATTGCTGACCGTTGAGGATGTCGGAAGATTTTGGGCTAGTTTAAAGTGTTCATAGTGGAGTAATTATTCACTTTGGCGACGTGGCCGAATGGTTTAGGCAAGGGCCTGCAAAGCCCTGTATCTGGGTTCGATTCCCAGCGTCGCCTCTAACCAACTCTCCTCTGTCCTGAGGAGGCCAATCACCATTTGTGCCTATTGGGGTTTTGATTTACCGTGTTCATATAATCATTGAGATTTTTAATTTAGATGATGTTTACAGATTAAGCATCGCCACTATTGCTTCAGGTACAAAATTATTTTCTGTTGTTGTCTCTGCTTCAACGAGTTCAACCATACGCGTGACTACTTCTTCAGGGTTCATTTGGTTTGTGGTCACCATTTGTCTTACAGCCTGATGTATTTCTTTTGCAGGCGCGTTTATTGACGAGTCGTTGAACCATTCCCACATTGAATCTGCCATTCGATCATTGAATCCTGTGTTGTACGGACCTGGATTGAGAAGACAGACATCAATACCCTGAGGGGCAAGTTCGGGCCGCATCGCCTTACCCATAGCTTCAAGGGCATGCTTGCTCATTGCATAAGGTCCAAAACCAGGGGCAGCAAACTTCCCTGCAATTGAAGAAACGATGATGATTCGTCCAGACCCACGGGCGGCCATTTGAGGCAGTGTCGCCTGCGTGACGGCAACCGTACCAAAAACGTTCACTTCAAAAACCCGCCGAAGTCGCTCAAGGGGTACGTCAGACATTGGGCCTGTTTGACCATACCCTGCGTTGTTGATCAGCACATCCACTTCCCAAGCGCCAATTTTTGCAACATCCGTCATGTCAGTGATGTCTATTTTTTCTACCCGCAGTTCAGGGTGCTGTGTCGCAAGAGAAACGGCCTGTTCAGCGGTTTCTGTCGTGGCAATCACCTTGTGTCCGCGAGCAGCAAGCGCAATGGCTGCTCCTTTGCCAAACCCGGACCCAGATCCAGTTATTAGTACTGTCTTTGCCATCACCTGCTCCTTGGTAATTAATTTCTTCAAACAATCCCACATTAGTAATGCTGATCAAGGTGATTGGTGCTCGGGGGTAAGGTCCAGGGGCTAAGGTACGGGTATTGGCAGTATTTATTGACATCATGAACGGAGTTGTTGTGGCAAATAAAGAGCAAAAAAATAAACCTAAGCAAAAAAAAGAAGCAAAACTCTCACTTAAAGAAAAGCGTCTCAAAAAAAATGAGAAAAAGAAGGCTTAATTTTTACAAGTTTTTGCAGTATGCCATACGGAAATTTGGCCACAACTCTCCTAGTTTGAGACGCCAGCCCTTGATCGCCACACTACATCCAATGAGGTGATTGCCGGAGTTGACTGTCTGGTCGTGGACATGAGGTGCGACTTTACGAAAAATAGAAGATGGCGCGCATCTAGCCAGTAATTTTACTTGATCACGATGAAACGGATACTGCACGCATACTTAACTCGGAACTTATTTAAAGAGTTCCTACTTAGGTTTATAGGAGTGTGTTCGTTGGGTGCGTCCACCCGAGACAAGAAGCAGTTGTCCCGTAATCCAAGATGACGCTGGTGTGGCAAAGTAAACAACTGCGGCTGCAATGTCTTGTGGTGTACCGAGGCGGGCAAGAGGAATTGTTGCTGCAATCTCGTCTAGTTGTGACTCAACGTTGAGCACTTCCAAGAAGGCTTCGGTGGCTACGGGTCCTGGGGCCACCGCGTTGACGCGAATCAGCGGGGCAAGTTCAAGGGCAAGTGTTTGTGTCAGATTGTTCATTCCCGCCTTGGCAGCTGCGTATGGTCCAGTAAATGGAGAACCGCGCATTCCGGCACCAGAGGAAATATTGATGATTGATCCACCATTTGACATTCGCGTGGCCGCCGCCTTGCAGCCTTGAAATGCAGAAATAAGGTTGAGTTCAAGTTGTGATCGGAATACATCGTCAGGAGTATCAACGAGTGCACGCGTTGTCTTGTCATCTGACCCACCAACATTGTTGACCCACACATCAATGCGTCCAAATTTAGCCATCGTGCGCTCGGCTAACTCCTCCGAAAAATCACGGATATCGCCATCAACGATTAGCGCACGTTGCCCGCGTTGTTCGATACCCTCAGCAGTTACCTTTAGGTCGGTCAATCGACGAGCATTGATGACTACATCGCTGCCGATGTCTGCAAGGGCCCATGCGATTTCCCGACCGATTCCTTGTCCGCCACCAGTGACCACGGATACACAGTTGTCAAGACGGAACTGATCGGCGATACTCACTGGCGATAATCTACGACAATTGTTATGGCTGTTGCCAATCGCCCTACACTCAGGCCTAGCGAGAATGAAGGGGCAAGATAGTGGATCGTTGGATTACAGATACTCAACTTAGTGAGCGTTTTCCGTATTACACGCGTGCTAATGCAGATGAAGTAGGACCCGATCCGTTCAGTCCACTGGGCTGGAGTCTGGGTTGGATCAAAGGTTGTATTCCAGGAGTCGCGCAAGGCTATGTTGATTTTGGGGTACTTGAGCACAGTGAGTTTGCAGTAGATCCACCAGAGGTGTTTGGAAGTTGGGGTGGTTATTTTTACAATCAACTTTCTCTACCGCGCTTGATGGGATGTCGTATGCCGGGTGCAACTCCTGCGGCAATTGATCAAGCATATTTTGGAGATCATCCAGGAGTACCTGAGTATCAGCCACATCCTGATGACGAAAATGAAACGCAGTCAGCAAAACTCGCCAACACGATGGCGTGGGTGATGAGTGCTACACGGTTTGAGCAAATGGAAAAATGCGCCGAGTTATCCCGTCAGGTAGCTAATGATCGGCCACAACTATCTTCAATGAGTGACGCCGACTTAGTGCTTCGCGCCCGTCAGATGGCTCCGATTCTCTACGAGGTATGGACTGCGTACTGTCAGGTGGCACTCGGTGCATCACTCGGGCCTGGAGCAGTGCAGGCGATGTGTGATGCCGTAGGGCGCGGACAAGATGCAATCAAGGTAATGGCGACAGTCGGCAACGTTGAATCGGCAGAGTCTGCTGTGGCAATGTGGGACCTCAGTCGCCTTGTAAAAGAATCGACGGAACTCACCGCTTTTTTTGATGGGGGAGTTGTCGGCCTACTCAATAAAATTCAATCCTCAACGACTTCTGAGTCGGAACAGTTTAAAAAAATGTGGCAGGATCTGCTGTTTTTGCATGGTCATCGTGGTCCAAATGAATGGGATATGCGCTCTCATTCGTGGTTTACCGCACCCGAGTTACCTTTGGCGATGCTGGAGAGACTGAGATTTCAGACCAATGAGCGTTCACCGTATCTCGTCAGAGCCAAACATCGAGAGCAACGGGAGATGCTTGTAGGGGAAGTGTTGTCATTGCTTGAGCACGATGCTCAGATGAGTGCAACATTTGAGGCTGGACTTGCGTCTGCCTCGTTGTTTTATTCGTTGCGAGAATTAGGTAAAAGTGCCTGTATCCGAGTCATTCACGAGGCAAAGCTAGCAATGATGCAACTCGGCGATCGGATGGTTGAGCGGGGAATAATTGTCGATAAACAACAGGTATTCATGCTTTTAGATGACGAACTTGACGCTTTTGTTCTAGAGCCTCAAATATTTACGGACATTATTATTGATCGTGATGCATCTTTTGCAGAACTGGCTCTTCTCGAACCGCCCTATATTGTTGGATACGAACAAGGTGTAACGCCAATCTCACAGTGGTCGAGGCGCAATTCATTGTCAAGTGACGCAACTGTGTCAGTAGGAGATGTCCTGCACGGTGCTGCTGGTGCTCAAGGAGTAGTGACGGGAATTGCAAGGGTGGTTCTTGAGCCAAACGATGCGTGCAATATAGAGGCGACTGACATCATGATTGCTCCAACAACGGATCCATCATGGACGGTGTTGTTTTTGTCGGTTGCTGGGGTTGTTGTCAACATTGGAGCGGTGGCGAGTCATGCAGCCATCGTGAGTCGCGAACTTGGTATTCCGTGCGTAGTTTCAGTAGTCGACGCGACACGGCGTATTCCCGATGGTTCAACAATTTCAATTGATGGATCAACTGGTTTGGTGGCAATCCTGTCTCTGCCGTAGTTCAGCCTGAGTAGCCCAGACTTAGTAGGGCATAGTGCCGCCGTCGACGGGAAACAAACATCCAGTCATATTGCGCGCCCCATCTGTCGCCATCAAAACAGCGACTGCAGCAACCTCTTCAACTTTATTGGGACGCTTGATGGCGGATTCCTGGGTGAACAGGGCAATCATTGCGTCGTAACTTTCAAGACCCATCGCAATCGCCGAGGATGGGCCAGTCTCGCGCACAATGTCAGTCTCAATAAGACCAGGAAGAATTGCATTGACGGTGATCCCAAGTGTTCCGACTTCACGGGCCACCGACTTCACAAGACCATTCACAGCATGTTTTGTGGTCGAGTAGCCAGCTATTCCTGGCTTGCCAAGTTTGCCCTCTACTGACGAAGTCACGATGATGCGTCCATATTGGCGAGGAATCATATGATTCAGTGCCCGGCGCATGCCCCAGAAGACGTGATTCAGATTCCAGTCGATTTCAAGTTTCCACTCTTCGTCGGACATCTGGGCAATCGGCGCAGTCATCTGCACGCCACCCGAATTCAAACAACAGATGTCAAGTTTGCCGTATTTGGAAATAGTGAAATCGATAAGGCCCTCAACTGTTGACTGCAATGACGCATCACCTGCATAAAACGCCGCTTTTGCGCCGGCGTTCAACTCTTTCAGGCACTGTTGTCCCTTTGCTTCGTCACGACCGTTGACGACGACTGTTGCACCCTCGGCAAGATAGGCCTCGGCGATTGCTCGACCAATGCTGCGTGTGCCACCTGTGATGCAGGCGATCTTTCCATCAAGCTTTCCCATGATTTTGCTCCCTCGTGTACTTTGTTGATGCTCTTAAATTATTGAGTAGTTATGCTGCGACCGCTAAATAACGATTTATCAATATGGTGATGTTCCACCGTCGATTGAAATTAATGAACCACTGATTCCACTTCCGGCATCTGAAGCCAGCAGAACAGCAACTGCGGCTACATCTCCGACCTCGTTGAGTCGTTTCACCGCTGAGTCGTTGGCAAAAACCTCGAGGAGCCCTTCATATGTCAGACCCATTGCTTGTGCAGCGCCAGGTCCATCTTGTTTCATGATGTCGGTCTCGATTGCGCCTGGACAAAGAGCATTCACGGTGATTCCAAGCGTGCCAACTTCTTGGGCTGCCGATTTAACAAGGCCGTTGATGGCGTGCTTGGCCACAACATAACTAGAGATACCGGGTTTTCCCATTTTCCCCTCGACAGAACTCATCGCTAAAATGCGACCATAATTATTTGGAATCATTAGGTTCAACGCGGCTCGCATTGTCCAAAAAGTGTGCCAAAAACTCCATACCAAAGCATCTTGCATCGCCTCGTCAGTCAGTTGAGCAATCGGCGCGTAATCGCTGCCACCACCCGCGTTCGGGACCAAAATATCAAGTCGGCCGAAATGTTTCGCGGTTCCATTGACGATTGCTTCGCAATCAGATCGTTGTTTGACATCGCCACCAATGAAGTGAAGACGATCTCCCGCCCCAAGTTCGTCCATCGATCTTTTCGCTTTGGCGGCATCTCGTCCATTGATGACCACACTTGCGCCTTCATCAAGAAACGCGCTTGCTATCGCCAAGCCAATGCCTCTTGTCCCGCCTGTAATGCACGCCACGCGACCATCAAGCAATCCCATGATTTCCCCCCATTTCAGAACCCTTTGGCTTCTCCTGCCTTCATCGTAGGTCAGCGACTAGGGCAGTGACACAATCGTGATTGTTCCCAAGGTTCCGTCTACTTCGATGATCGCACCGTCAGGGATGCACAGGGTGCCATTCGTAACTGAGACCACGCAGGGAAGTCCTAGTTCGCGGCTAACGATTACGGCATGACTAATTTGTCCACCCACATCAACCACTACTGCCGCAGCCGTCATAAAAAGTGGCGTCCAACTCGGGTCCGTGCAAGGGGCGACCAAGATATCTCCAGGTTGCAGGTCACGTGGATCGCCCGGATCGAGCACCACGCGAGCACGACCCCTAGCAAAACCAGGCGATCCTGACACGCCCTGCAGACAGTCGTTGGGATGAACTTGGGCAATTGAGTCAGCAGATCGACGGGCCCATTGCTCTAGTGCTGGAACATTAGCGTCGGCAATTATAAAAGGCGGTTGTAAATCAAAGAGCTCTCGCCATTCAACGTGGCGCTTTGTCAGAGTGTCAAGCATCGATTCTGGATAATGTGCGTAAGCATCTAATTCGGAATCCAAAACTTGAAAAACTAAATCACCGTGCCCAGTTCGGTTGGCAATTTCATGAAACACCATTCTTGCTTCATGGATAACACGAACAATTGTGGTTTTCGTTCTCTCACGATGAGCCATCATTGCGCCAGCGGTGATGCCAGCCTCCAACAATGCCGATATTTCTGGATTACTCACGAGTTGTTTGCGTGCGGATGTGATCAGGGCATTTCGTTGCCTCGCTCTTGCTTCGTTTCGTAGCTGAGGCGACTCCGCGTCTACTTGCAGGCGAACTCGGTCTATTGCGGCGAGCGCGAGTTGTGGATGTGTCTCCCAAGTCGGTGAAGCGAGATCCCACTCGTCTGGTCCACGCGAGCCAAATTCATATAAAAAAGACTCCCATGCGGCAATGAATGTTGGTGAGGAAATGCGCGCAAGGGCGTCATTTATGCCGGCATTGAAAGTGGACGTTAGCGATGGACTATTCCGCACGAGACGTGATAGATCCCACAGTGCATAGTTTGCGTCGGCTGAATCAACGTCGCCGAGACTTGAAAGCAACACCATAGGCAGCCCTGGGTCACTCAATGTTGTTGCAACCACGCCGAGTAATCCCGGTGCCATGGCGGCACTCGTGCCGGATACGACATGTTGAGAAAACAAATGGGGGAGTTGGGACTGAATGCTACGTGCACGCGTTAACAATTGCGTGAGCGAAAGTGCACTGAGATCGCCTCGCGAAGCGCGCAAATCCTCCGCTGCTTTTTTGTCTTCATCAATTTCTGGCCACCCAGAGCCACTCATAACCCACTCGTTGTGACGTTCAAGATTTGGCAAGAGATGAGGTTTGTTATCGTTTGGGTGCTCAACATATGGCGGAACATCGGGGTGATTTCCAAAAAATGCAATGTCAAGAACCTCGACTGTGGCGGCTGGATTTCGAACGCCCTGCATTCGTATTGCTGAGAGATTTATATAGAGGTATCCACCAAAACATGCAACCGACTCTGGATGCTCGGGATCAAAATCACTGTCCTCATAGAGACCGCACCTGATGAGGCCCGCCTTGTACCCGGCGACGATTCCGCCATCCCAGCCAAATGACCAGCCAAGGGGACTCACGGGATTGGCGAGTACTTCGCCGGCATTAGCACGGGTGTAATGAGGAAAGCGCTTGCTCGTTGGCCAATCCGTTATCCATTTTTCTCTCATAAAGCCTCCAGTAGAACCATGGCGCTTTGTGCCTGTAGTCACTATCAAGACCTTATCTTGTTCGTTGAAACCAACAAAAGAGTTCAGAACCGCCTAGGTTTGACTATATGACCGATGCTGAACTTTTAGCCGAACTTGAACCAGTGGCAGAGCGTCTGCTTAACCGGCATCTTGAGACCGCTGAAGATTGGTACCCCCATGAAATAGTTCCGTGGCATCGTGCGCAACAATTGCAGTCCGAAGGGTTTGTCTATGGAGAAGAGGCGTTGCCGCAAGGCGTGAGGTCTGCGTTGCTCGTCAATCTTTTGACCGAGGACAATCTTCCGTGGTACACCCGAACTATCTCGCGCATGTTTGGTGGAGATTCGGCTTGGGGTGCGTGGGCACAGCGTTGGACTGCCGAAGAAGGTCGTCACGCGATTGCGATGCGCGACTACATCACAGTAAGTGGGCTTGTGGATCCCAAAGTATTAGAGGATGGGCGCATGGCCCAGGTGAGTGCGGCAATTGTCCCAGAACCTCAGACTGCTGCAGACGGGATGTGCTACGTGGCGATACAAGAACTCGCAACTCGTCTCTCGCACCGTAACACGGGGACCATGCTCAATGATCCAGCTGGGTATGACGTCATGATGCGATTGTCGGCCGACGAAAATCGGCATCATTTGTTTTATCGTGATCTGGTGTCAAAATTTATCGAACTTGATCCGTCAACTGCGGTGCAGGCTTTGACCCGCCAAGTTACAAGCTTTTCCATGCCTGGAGTGGGTATCCCGGGGTTTGTGGAACATGCAAAGCAAATCGCCAAGATTGGTATCTATGATTTTGCGATTCATCATGAAAAAATCATTGTTCCGCTTGTGTTTCGGCATTGGGCGATAGACAAGATAAGCGGACTCAACTCAGCAGCGGAACAGGCACGAGAAGAGTTGATGAAAAATATTGAAAGAATTGGTCGAGTCGCAAGACGGCAGATAGAACGTCGTGGGGCGATTGTCGCCGTCTGACGTTCAGCGCGTGGCAGAAATAAAATCGTTAATTAGCTGTGCCACTTGGGGTCCTTTGTCCTCTTGAATCATGTGCCCGCCGCCGATGATAGTTGTGTGGGGTTGACCTTTTGTCCCAGGTACTTCACGAAGAAAAATTGCATCCCCTCCTTTTGTAACTGGATCACTATCACCAAAGATACATAGCCAAGGTTTTTCAAATTTGCGCAACGACTCCCATGCGTTGAGTTGAGCAGAGCATTCCGGATTGTCGGGAGCGACAGGCACAAGTGACGGGAAAATTCGCGCGCCCTCTTTGTATGTTTCATCGGGGAAAGGTGCGTCATAGGCGGCGATGATGGCGTCAGATAGTTTTGTCGCGGAGCCGCCGTCGACGATCTTGCCGATCGGAAAGACGGGAGATTCTTGCGAAAATTTTTGCCAAGCCATGAAAGCGTCGCTCATTTTCCCATCGCCGACAGGCAGACCCGTATTGGAGATAACGACTCGATCAAAGCGAGCAGGTTCCGCAGCCACAAGGCGCAGTCCGATCAGACCACCCCAGTCTTGTCCAAAAAATGTAATGCGTCGCAAATCAAGAACATTGAAAATTGCAGAACTCATCCATGCAACATGTCGTGCGTAGGTGTAGTCACTTCTTTGAGTTGGTTTATCAGAGCGACCAAAGCCGATGAGATCTGGGGCCACAACGCGGTGACCGGCAGCGACCAAAACCGGAATCATATAGCGATATAGATAGCACCAAGAAGGTTCGCCATGCATCAACAAGATGGGGGCAGCATCTGCTGGACCCTCGTCAAGGTAGTGCATTCTAAGAGAACCTCCTTGGTCGTCAGGGATCTCCAAATATTGCGGAACAAAATTGTAATCAACGAGATTGCTGAATCTTTCGTCCGGTGTGCGTAGTGTTTTCATTGTCGCTCCTGCATAAATAATTTGAGTATCGAAAATGTCAGAACTGACTTAGTTTCATCGTGGGACAAGCCTTGGTCATATCTCAGTAGTTCAAGAGATTCAAAAGAGGCAAGAACGTCTAGCGCTGCGATGACCGCCAATCTGTGACTGTGGCTCATTTTTTGAAGTTCCGTGTGAAAATGGGTCCTTGTTTGTTCTCGGAGAAGTTCTCTTCCCCGCTGAAGCTGTTCTTTTACCGGTGCAATTTTGTGGGCGTGGATTCGAGCAACGATGGCAGTATTTCTTGTTGCCTTGAATATCCTCAATCGCTGGTCGACAAGGTGCTCAACTTTGTCAACAAGTGAACCTTTGGCAAACTCAACAATCGTCCCGTATCGTGACATTTTTTCGAAGTGAGTGTCACATGCCGTCTGATAAAGATCATCAACGTCATCAAAATAACGGAAAAGAGATCTTTCAGAAAGTCCGGCTCTTTGAACAATCAATGAGGCACTTACTTCGATCCACCCTTCCTCATAGAGACCCAGGAGAGCCTGCACAATCGCCAGCCGATTTCGTTCGCGACGCAAACTTCGCCCGTCAAGAATGACATCCTGAGTACCAGATGTTAGCGACATCTAATTTGTCGTAAGTCCGTCAATAGTTGCCCGTAAAGTCATGGCGTAACTCGTACCCGCTACGAGGTCGGTCATCGACTGTGCCAATGCATCAGCTTCGTGCTCATTGGTCGCTGGTATCAATTGCACCGTGTCCCAAAAACGCCCATCACTCAACACTGTTCCCTCGACATCAAAGGAAACAGCATCTGGGTTGGCAAAAACTTCTCTGCGATTATCTGTTTGACGTACAACCATCACAAGGTAACGAAATTCAAGTGGTGTCGGGCGGTCGCGGTTGTCAAGCGACTCGTCAAGGGGGCGCGACGCCAACAACGTCGTTCTTAACATTCCTGCTGCTTTGTGAACATGCTTCTCACTGAAGTCTTTACGGCTCTGCATTTCAATGAAAGATACTCGCGTGGCATATCGCACAATTGCGATTCTGTCCCAGTCTTCATCACCCACGTGATTGCGGAGTACATCGGCAACAAAAACAATGTTTGCGCCAATTTTGTTCAAAACAGACACTGGATTGTATTTGTCGTCAGCCTCACGACCACTGATCGCTGTTGCTGAAGGATCATCGTATTGGGCAATTTCGAAGTACTTCATTAAATTCACCATGTAAATGGGTCCATCCACTTCGGGCGCACATGTTGCCAGCTGCATCGCATAGTCCTTATTGATCCGACCGTATTTGTGCTTGACAGCACTAACCTCGTGCTCCTCGGTATTGTCATTTTTTGTCATGGCACTCCTTGTTGTTAAGTAGCGTTGTTAAATAGCGTTGTTAAATAGCGTTGTGGAATCGTCAGTGGCGTTCATCTGAGATCTGTCAGATAGTATGACAAAAGAATGAGTTGAGTCAAGGAGAAGCAATGAGCGTTTCGGAGAAGCCATTTGAAGGAGTCATCGGCAAGACAATCAAGGAATCAACCCCTGCCTTTGAGACGAAGAAATATCCACCGATTGGTACCCCAAATGTCGTGATTATTTTGATTGATGACTTAGGTTTTTCACATTTCAATTGTTTTGGGTCAACGCTTGCAACGCCCAATATTGATCGCCTCGCCCAAGGGGGTTTGCGCTACACCAACTATCACGTGACGCCATTGTGTTCCCCAACGAGGGCATCGTTATTAACAGGGCGCAACTCGCACGAAGTTGGAATGCGTTCTGTGTCCAACTTCAATACTGGTTTTCCCAACATGCGTGGACATGTCTCAAATCACGCGGGATTGGTGGCCGAGGTACTGCGCGAAGAGGGATTCACTACTTTTGCTCTTGGTAAATGGCACCTCACGCAGATGGCTAACGCTTCAGCAGCAGGACCATTTGATCAATGGCCCCTCGGTCGTGGATTTGATCGCTATTACGGTTTCTTGGACGGCGAGACAGATCAGTTTTATCCAGAATTGGTTTACGACAACCATCATGTTCCAGTCCCGAGGTCAGTAGCAGACGGTTATCACGTCAGTGAAGATCTTGTTGACCACGGAATGGAGTTTGTGCGTGACGCCAAATCCATCCGCCCTGACCGACCATTTTTCATGTATCTCGCATTTGGGGCCACCCATGCTCCACATCAAGCTCCCAAGAAGTTTTTGGATAAGCACAAGGGGTTATACGACGCAGGCTGGGACGTGGCCCGCCAAGAATGGTTCGCCAGACAAAAATCTCTCGGAATAATTCCGCCCGACACGCAACTCGCTCCTCGCAATCCCGGCGTCGAGGAATGGAGTACGCTGTCGGACAACCAAAAACGGTTGGCTTGTCGTTTACAAGAGGCCTTTGCTGCTTTCTTGGAACACACCGATGAACAAATTGGACGTGTTGTTGACGGTCTCGCAGAATTAGGGGAATTAGATAACACTCTCATCTTTTTGCAGTCAGATAATGGGGCAAGCCAAGAGGGTGGACCTTTTGGTGTGTTGCATGAAATGAAGTTCTTCAACATGATCATGGAGATGCCTGATCAGGCAATTCATCGCATCGATGATATTGGTGGTCCGTCTAGTCATTCCAATTATCCGTGGGGCTGGGCGCAAACTGGGAATACTCCTTTCAAATGGTATAAACAAAACACCCACGAGGGTGGCGTGCATGTCCCGTTGATTGTGCATTGGCCAAAAGGCATAAATTCTTCGGGAGAGTTGAGGCACCAATTTCATAGTGTCAATGACATTGTTCCGACAATTTATGACGCACTCAATGTCACTCCGCCTGCGGTTTTACGCGGTTTTGAACAGATGCCAATTACAGGTGTCTCTCTAAAATACAGTCTCAACGACGGTAATGCGGAAACACAAAAAACTGTCCAATTTTTTGAGAATCATGGACACCGTGCGATTTATGCACATGGCTGGAAAGCTGTGACTAGACATACCGCAAATGACTCGTATGAAGACGATGATTGGGAACTGTACAATCTTGCCGAAGATCGTTCCGAATGCGTCAATCTTGCGCCGCAAATGCCTGACAAGGTAGAAGAATTAGTCGAGTTGTGGTGGCGTGAGGCCGAAAAACACAACGGTCTACCCCTAGATGACAGAGGGGTAGAACTATTTGGCGGAACGATTGATGAACGCTCTCCTAATCGTTCGGACCGGCATTACGCCTATTTCCCTCCGATCGCTCGGATTCCCACTCAAGCGGGACCTGGTCTCGGGGGTCGCAGTTGGGACATGGAGGTCTCGTTGACGCGTCAAATTGGCGATGATGGTGTTTTGTATTCAACTGGGACGGAGAACTCTGGCATTTCCCTATTCATTCAAGAAAATAAATTGGTGTTTGATTACAACTATTTTGGGGATCACAGTGTGATTGAATCAGATTTTGACGTTCCGACAGGTGTGAGCGTTGTTGGGCTGAAATTTCGTAGGGCAAAAAAAGATGCGACTGCAACACTGATCATTGACGGCAAACGGGCGGGAGATTTGCAGATTCCTGCAATCATGCGAATGATTTCCAGTGTCGGAGCAAGCATCGGAAGTGATGAAGGCTCCACGATTAGCGGGCGTTATAGGGGAGCGTTTCCTTTTCAAGGAAAAATTCAACGTTTGGATATTCAGCTGATAACAGAGAATCGGACTGAGGCCGTTGCCAATGCTGAGGCGACAGAGCGCCAGACCATGGGGCGTCAATAAATCCCAAGCACCTCAGCGGTGATAAACTTTTATTAGGGGGCTTCTTGTGGTTGATATTCATGGTTCGGTCAAAAAGGGCTTTGAGGGAGTCAAGGACGCCTTTGCCAAAAATTTCACCAATGGTTTTGAAGTTGGAGCGTCAGTTTCGGTGGTATCCCACGGTGAAACGGTCGTTGATCTTTGGGCGGGGCATGGCGACTTGGAGCGAACCCAAGTGTGGCAACAAGACAGCATTGTTAATGTCTGGTCATCAACCAAAACAATGATGTTTTTGACAATGTTGCTTCTACACGACAGAGGTGATTTATCTGTCTACGACCGAGTGGCAAAATATTGGCCAGAATTTGCTGCCAACGGTAAACAAGACATTGAAATCCGACATTTGATGTCTCACACTTCAGGTCTGGCTGGATGGTCGACAAAACTAACGAAAAACGATCTGCTCGACCATGATAAATGCGCCTCAGCCTTAGCTGCACAAGAACCTTGGTGGGAGTCAAGAACGCAATCGGGCTATCACGCGTTGACTCAAGGGTACCTACTGGGTGAGGTTGTGCGAAGGGCGACGGGTCAAACTCTTGGTCAATTTTTTCGTGACAATATTGCGGTGCCGTTAGGAGCGGATTTCCACATCGGTACGGGTCCTGAGCACGATCATCGGGTGGTACTTGTTATCCCGCCAGAGCCGATTAATTCTGCCGGTATCGACAAGATGTCAGTTGCTGCGCGATGTATGAGCAATCCATTGTTGAATGCTCGGTTTTCCTGGACGCCGCAATGGCGACGGTGTGAGAGTCCTGCTGCCAACGGTCACGGCAATGCTCGGTCGGTGGCCCTTGTACAAGCGATTTTGTCCCATGGGGGTTCTTTGCACGGCAAAACATTTTTGTCGCCCCAAACATGTGAAAAAGTATTTGAGATTCAAGCCTCAGGCAAGGATCTTGTGCTTGGGACGCCAATCGTCTTGGGAATTGGCTATGGACTCGTGTCAAAACATTCATTGGTGAGTCCCAACAAGCGAGCTTGTTTTTGGGGCGGCTGGGGCGGTTCACTTGTGGTGAACGATCTTGATGCATCGATGACGTTTGCGTACGTGATGAACCGAATGGGTGACGGCACCGTCGGAGACACCCGCGCAGGGGGTCCCTTGATGGCAACTTTTCAGGCTATTTCTGGCTAACTGGTTAGGTCAATCTCGTTTATTGACACATTGCGCTGGGAAAATTGCGAGACTTACTTAGCTGAATAAGATCCAGCAGATGGAGCAGAAAAAAGAGTAGTAGTTGTCGCTGTTGGTATTGAAATAAGGCGTGACTGTTTTTTCCAAAACTTTGCAATTGTTGGAACCAGAAAATCTGTTCGGGACCGATATCCACTTGGCATAAGATGGATGCCATCTTTTTCGTATTTTGAGGATTGTTCCACGGAGGCTTTGTCCCATGTGGCGATAAAAAGATTTTTGTAGGTCTTCCTAGCCAATATAAGTGCGGTATTGAATTTTTTTGCTCTTCGGTCGTAGTCCGGATGAAGTTTTCTATCGTAAGCAATATTGACCCACAGCACCGGAAGTTTTTGTGCTTCGGCCATCACAAGATCTATTGCCAGTCTGGGGTAAGTGCCCTCCGTTCTTGACTGCAAATCATTTGTTCCCAATGCAATCACAACCGCTGAAATGTTTTTTGATCTCAATAGACGCGATCGAAGGTCCATTGCACCACCCGTAATTGTGCGCCCAATTTTGCAGTCAGCGAGGATCTTCCTCCAGATGCCAAGTTTTAATAACTTCGTTGACATGCTGCCAATAACTTCGGTCCCAATTGACAGGCTGTCGCCAAGAAAAAAGAGTGTCTGAGAGGAGTATTCGCGGGAATCGTTGATGGATGTCGTTGTTGGCGGAGGAGAAGTACTCGTTGTTGTTGAATCCGAAGAGCGATTGCGGGAGATGGGCTCGCGGCACAGCGTTGGCGATGCCTGGACATCGGGTGCAGAGACTACGACGCCCAACAAGCTCAGCGTCAAGCCCATCCAGATGGGCAGAACCTTCATCTAACAAGTGTGGCACTTGTGGTAATTGCAGATCTGTTTTTGATTACAACAACCACCTAGAAGGGTGATTTGTGGCAGATTAGACAGGTGCTAAGAAGCCGATTAGTGACGTATTTGACGATGTCATCACTTGCCATTGGCCAACCAATCCTTGATCTTTACGGAAATAATCTGACCATATTTTCTGCCGCCAAACTGGAGCGATCAAGCGTGATTGTGTTCCTGCTGACCGTGATCCTGATCCCAGCACTCGTGGCTGGTGCTGTCGAGAGACTTGCTCGGGTGTTCGGAGATACTGTCGCTGATTCAGTTCATCTTGTGCTCGTGGGTGTCTTTTCTGTGATGTTTTTTGGAGCACTGCTCGATTCTGTGAAGATCGGCAATGATTTCGTGGTCTATCCCGTGGCAGTACTACTTGCCGTTATGTTTTGTCGTCTATATGAGTCTTCAAAAAGCCTTCGGCAATGGTTGGCGTGGCTTTCAGCCCTAAGTGTTGCAGTCGTTGCGCTGTTTTTAGTCCAAGCGCAACCGATTCTCTTGCCAGGGGGCGCGGAACTGGCCGATATCGCAATTGATCGGCCACAAATACCGGTTTTGGAATTGATTCTTGATGAATTGCCGCTGTACTCCTTGCTGGGGAGTGATGGCAACATCAACGCCGAGCGATTCCCTGGATTTGCTGAGTTACAAAAATCCTCAACTTGGTATCGAAATAACGTCTCGGTCTCTAATTTTACTCACCAAGCCGTTCCAGGAATTCTGGCATCGAAGATTCCTGACAAAAACGATTCACCTTTTTTGCAGACACATCCCCAAAATATCTTTACCTTGTTCGGCAAGAGTCTAGAAATTGATGGCATTGAGCCAGTGACGAGTATGTGTCCTGTCAGTGTTTGCACACAAGCCGAGAAGTCGGCAAAATCCCCAAATATTGGCCGTCTAAGTGAATTTTTCAAAGATGTATTCGTTGTGTACGGAAGACGAGTGTTGCCAGATCGAACGGCACAACACCTTCCAAGCACGAACCTCGGTTGGGGCGGATTTGACGCTGTAGCCAACCGATTTGTTGATCAAGTCAAACAAGGTGCGTTGGTGCAGTTGAGTCCAATCAACGAGGCGGTGGAACGCTTGATAAATGCTCCTGGTCCGACGGTGCAAGTCGTTCACGCTCTAGTGCCTCACGCTCCATGGTATTTGACTCCCGATGCACGAGTCACAGATAAATCTGCTGATAAAGGTACCGACAACCCACCAAATAACGACGGGACTCGCGACAATTACCAGAGGTATCAAAATCAAATGGTTGCAACCGACAAAAGCCTTTTGCAGGCAATAAACAGGCTCAAAGAAAATAACATTTGGGACAAGATGCTGCTTGTCGTGACCGCAGATCATGGCATTTCGTTTGTGCCTGGCGAAGCACAACGGCAATCAAACCTCGAAAACATTGATCTCGTCAACGACATTTATCGGGTGCCGACGTTCATCAAGTATCCGAATCAATCTGTGTCACGTGTTTCGGATTGTGCAAGCTCAAACTTGGATATTCTTCCGACGATCATAGATGTGTTGGGGGTGACTACGGACTGGAAATTCACGGGAAAAAGCCTGAAATCATCATGCCCCGTGCGTTCTCAACGACCAATTGAATCAGCGACTGGTCAAATGACTTCACTCGAGACTGGATTCGATGACTTGATGTTGCGAGTGCAGTATTACGCAGAAATTGTTCCCAATGTTGGAGATGCTCGACGAATAGCGGCAGTTGGTGCATCAGCTGATCTAATTGGATTACCAGCGCCCCCGTCAGATGGGGAGTCCGTTGTTGCTCGCTGGCTGATTAATCGGGCCGATAGTTTTGAGGATGTCAAATCAGAACCAGGTTCATTTGCCCCTGTCGTCGTGTTGGGCGGGGTTTTATTGAACGAACCACTGCCTGAGGGTTCGGAAGGTATTTTAGTTGTTGACGGAATTGCAGCCGGCGTAGTCGGTGAATTCGGATTGGGGTCGGTGTATTTTGGGTTTCTGTCAGTGATTGATTATTCGCTTCTGACAGCTGGGAAACACAAACTTGAACTGCTGGTATACAACGGCGAGACCGGAACGATTACAACGGCTGGCGCACCAACCCCCAAGTAAGTCCCTTATCCCTGAATGAGACGGTTCCATGTCGGCAAATCTTGGAGAGCGACAACGGTTGAAGGGATAGCTCCTACGGGGACAGGGTGGCTGATTAGAAATCCCTGAGCCTTGGTGCAGTTCATTTCTACGAGTGCCCGCAACTGCAGGGCGTTCTCAACTCCCTCTGCCACCAGTTCAAGATTAAGCGCTTGACCCATGGCAATGATTGTTCTTACAAGTGATTGAGTGTCGCGATTACTGACAATTTCGTTGACAAACGCCCTGTCAATTTTGATGCGTTGAATTGGAAAACGTTGCAGAAGAGAGAGTGACGAATACCCTGTCCCAAAGTCATCAATAGCAATGCGAACACCGAGTGCCACGAGACGCTTTAGTGCCACGAGCGCCTGTTCTGGTTCGGTGACCATCACACTTTCAGTTATCTCAAGCCAGAGTTGATGTGGTGCGATTCCTGAACGTGCCAAGGCCTCACTGACGATGGAGACAAAGTTGGGATCATGCAACTGTCGGGGTGAGACGTTGACCGACATTGTGGCGTGGAGACCGCAAGCCCCACTGTCAATCCAGTGACGCAGATGCGTCAGGGCATCAAGAATGGCCCACGAACCAATCGGAACGATTGTTCCTGTCTCCTCGGCGATAGGAATGAATTCTGCGGGGGGAACCGTCCCTCCATCCAAACGATCCCATCGCATCAAGGCTTCAAAGCCGATAACTAGTCCTAATTCAACGTCAACGATGGGTTGGTGCACCAAATGCAGTTCTTTGCGCTCAAGAGCGCGGTAGAGCGCGGTTTCAACAGTAAGACGTTGAGTAATTCGTTCCAACATTGACTCGTCAAAGAGCGCAATACAATTGCGACCGGCGTCTTTGGCGCGGTACATCGCTGTATCAGCATTGCGCAAAAGGTCTTCAGCGGATAAAGGTATGTCGTTCGGAGCAGTCGCGACGCCGACGCTCGCTGAAACAAACATGTCCCCTGGTCGAACTGCCAGCGGCTCTCGGAAGGCATCAAGTACTTTTTCGGCAAGCAAGACTGACTGTGTCGTGGTGTTGGTCGAGGCGTCAAGTACGACAAACTCGTCCCCTGAAATTCTGCCGACAAGGGCGTTAGCAGGTACTGCGTTCGTAAGTCGCTTGGCGACGGCTGACAACACATCGTCGCCAGCAGAGTGTCCCAGACTATCGTTGATATTTTTGAAACGATCTATGTCAATAAACAGCACAGTTGGTTGAGCATTGTTGGAACTTGAAAGATTGAGTGCCTTTGAGATGTGCTCGAGCATGAGGGTTCTGTTCGGGAGACCCGTAAGGGAATCCATTGAGGCGTTGTGCAAAAGCGTGGACTGGGCAACTGCGTTAGCCCGAACACTTTGAATGACTCGAGTAGTGACAGCGATAGCAAGCACTACAACGGAGATGGTTCTGATGAGTCTATCAGTTGCATCTTTGGAGTCAGTGATTGCCAAAACCAGCACTGGAACGACAAGTGAGACAGTAGTTGTGATGAGGCGTGTCATCAGTGCCGGCAATTGGCGTTGTTGGTCGGGTTTCAATAGTGAACGGATGCTCGGATGCAAGATTGCGGCAGAAACCGTACAAATAAATGCGATAAATAATGAGTGCAGAATATTTATGCCAATAATGCTTCCTCCGCGGGCGTTATATGACCGCAGGACATCAGCTGAGAATTGAAATGCTATTGCCAGAAAAATAAAAATTACAGAAGCGGTGTTCATGGAATCAGAAAACAAAAGAATCGCAAGTAGGAACAAAACAATTATGCTGAGGGCGAGAGATGTCCCTCGCAGGCCGTTGACGAGGCTTGTTTCGGTGCTCTGGTCAATTGATGGCTGCAGCAATGTAACCCAAACAACGAGCCATACTCCGAGCCCCACAATTAGACTGTCGCCGAAAACACCTCGCGTGTCGGAGCCGAGTCTTCGACGAACCACGAGACCAAGTGAAACAATCAAAAATATTTGTAAAAATAATGAAAGAACTTGCCCTGTGATGCTCCAGTCCAAGTCGTTGGGTCGCCGCACGCTAATCAGGTGTTGAGCGACAACAAGAGCAGCAACGATTGCCGCGCCGCACCAGACGGTGGGGGTGACACGAAGAAGGACCGCACTGAGCACAAAAGCGACGGCCAGTCCAATTGCTGAGCCAAGTGTGGCAAGCTCGGCGGGTCCAGAATCTAAAAAGAGATGGAATAGGGCGAGTCCAAGTCCAGTCCCAAAAAGAGTCCAAGACAGGATTGTCAGAGCCCTACGCACCTTGACATCCTGCCACTGCAAGAGGTCGCTGACTTGCTTTTAGGGGCTGGAAAACTTTTCCCACTAACTCGGCGGGTTGGTCTGTAGTCTTAGAGGAGATGTCCACAACCGTTCCTACTAGTACCGTTGTGATTCCCGGCGCTCATCTTGTGGTTGAGCTGCTAGGCCATAGAGATCTTTTTTTGCGTCGGATTGAAGACGCGTTTCCCGATGTTGCCATTTTGGTCCGTGGCAACGAGGTTGAGTTGAGTGGCCCTAGAGCCCACCAAGTAGGCAAATTGTTCGAAGAACTCGTGCTGTTGTTGCAGCGAGGCGAAAGAATTGATATTGCCGTACTTGATCGCAGCATTGTGATGGTGCGTGCAGAACAAAGACCAAGCGAGATCTTGACAAGTGACATCCTAAAAGGTGCCCAAGGGCGAATGATTCGTCCAAAGTCGGCGGGTCAAAAACGCTATGTGGATGCGATCCGAGATCACACCATTACTTTTGGAATTGGACCGGCTGGAACCGGTAAAAGTTGGCTCGCAGTTGCGATGGCTGTGCAAGCACTGATGTCGCGTCAGGTTCAACGAATAATCCTGACCAGACCAGCAGTTGAGGCAGGGGAGCGACTCGGATTCTTGCCAGGTGATCTCATGGCCAAAGTTGATCCATACTTACGACCCCTTTATGATGCGTTGCACGACATGGTAGATGCCGAAAATGTACAAAAACTGATTGAGCGCCAAAGCGTCGAAGTTGCACCGTTGGCCTTCATGCGGGGGCGAACTCTTAATAATTCATTTATCATTTTGGATGAAGCCCAAAACACTACGCCAGAACAAATGAAAATGTTTCTCACCCGAATCGGCTATGGCTCAAAAGTTGTGGTGACTGGCGATGTGACGCAAGTTGATATTCCAGATGGTCGTAGTGGTTTATCGGGCATTGAAAAATTACTCGGAGCAGTTGATGATTTGGCTTTTGTCCACCTTGATGGGACCGATATCGTAAGACACAAAATTGTGGCAGATATCGTTTCCGCTTACGAGCGTCAAAGCTCAAGTAAGACAAGCACGTCGTCCAGAAAATCCCAAACCGATGGATGATGGTAAACCCAAGGTTTCTAGCCGTCGTCGCTCAGGAGGCGATGGCGTTCCAGAAATATTTTGTGTTGACGAGCAAACCTATGCTGAGATTGATCTACCGCGCTGGCGTCTCCTTGCTCTGGCGACTCTTGAGGAGGAAGGAATTCGTGGCGCAGTGGAGTTGTCTGTGATGTTTGTTGACGAAGAAACAATCAAGGATTTGAATAATCAATATATGGGTAAAAACTCCGTGACAGATGTTCTTGCTTTTCCAATAGACAGTGCAGAGATAGTTGTCGCCCAAGGACCAGGCGCTGTCACGCGTAGCCCATCCCAGTCTCAGTTCGACATAAGCGACATTCCGTTGTTGCTCGGTGATGTGATTATTTGTCCAAGCGTCGCCAATCTACAGTCTGCGACACATGCCGGATCCTATGAAGACGAACTTGCATTGCTCCTCGTGCACGGTATTTTGCACATTTTGGGACATGACCACGAAAATGACAGAGATACCCACGCTATGCGAGCCAGGGAAATAGATATCTTGCAAAAACATCACTGGAAAGCTTCCGTGCCGGCGGGCTTCAGACAAGAACACGCCCAATGATTGCCCAAGGTCTACAAAACTCCGATATCTGGATGCTGGTAGTGATATTCGGACTGCTGCTTTTTTTGATCTTTCTATCCATTGCTGAGATGGGGCTGTCCCGAATGACTCGGCCCAAGGCCAACGCTCTTGCCGAGTCCGGCGCGCGCGGCGGCGATGCACTCGTCAAGTTGGTGATGCATCCCGAAAGGTGGGTCAACCCATTGCTGTTGGCAGTCAACGTGTCGCAGACAATTCAAGCAACACTGACGGGCGTTATTGCAGGGCGTCTTTTTGGAGCGGCAGGTGTCGCAATAGGGGTGACGCTCAACGTCATTGTATTTTTCGTGCTGGCTGAGGCTGTGCCCAAGACCTATGCAATTCTCAACCCCGAGAGAGCAGCATTGATGACCGCTAGGCCTGCGACGATTCTCGTCGCCTCGGCTCCTCTCATGTTTGTATCGCGAGCTTTGATTGGCCTCACCAACATCATCGTGAAGGGCAAGGGTTTAAGGCAAGGCCCGTTTGTTGGTGAACAAGAGTTTCTTGGAATCGTTGAGGCAGCTGCTCACGATGAAGTGATCGAACATGAAGAAAGAGAGCTCATCGAGTCAATTATTGAATTTGGCGACACGATTGTGCGGGAGATAATGAAACCTCGCCCCGACTTTGTCTGTGTTTCTGACAAGATGACAATAAAGGTTGCTCTTGATGAGGCCTTTGAGCACGGGGTAAGTCGCTTGCCGGTATTAATCGAAGATGAGGACGGTAACGAAGACGTCCTGGGCCTGGCTTTTGCAAAAGACCTCATGCAACACGAGAGAAACGGTGGTGGCGATAATCTTGTGTCTTCTGTCTTGAGACCGGCAACTGTTGTGCCTGAAAATAAACCAGTATCAAAACTTATGCGAGAGATGCAACGGGATCATTTTCATCTTGCCATCGTGGCCGATGAGTACGGGAGCATCACTGGACTAGTCACTCTTGAAGACTGTTTAGAAGAGTTGGTTGGGGATATCGTCGATGAACATGATGATGAGGATCAGATGGTCACGTCATTAGTAAATGGTGAGTTCTTAGTTGACGGAGCATTAAGCATCTCGGATTTCAATGAACGGTTTGATCTGGATTTGCCTGATGAAGATTGGGATACGGTCGCTGGTTTTATTTTCGCCACGCTTGAACACGTTCCACGGGTTGGAGAGGCGGTTGATTTTGATGGCTGGAAATTCACCGCGGAAGAAGTCGAAGGTCGGCGAATCCGAAGCGTCAGGGTCTCTCCAGTGCTAGACAGAGAATAAGACACGATTCCTTAACAAAATTTTACAACTAGAGGCTTGTAATGGGTTGCCGATAATCTCGCCCTATGGAAATTTCGTTGACGGGTAAAGTTGCGTTGGTGACAGGTGCGTCGCGTGGAATCGGCTTGGCGATCGCTAAATCATTCGCTGAGTCTGGAGCCAAGGTGATGATGGTGTCGCGCAAGATCGATAAAAGTGCGATAGAGGGCATCAAAGGTGAGGTGGCGATCTGTCAGGCCAATGTCGGTAGTTTGGAAGCAGCCCAAGAAACGATTGCAAAGACGATAGCGCTCTTTGGGGGACTTGATATTTTGGTCAACAATGCAGCAACTAATCCCTATCTGGGACCAACAATGGAAGTAGATGAGGGTCGCTATGACAAGACATTCCAAGTCAATCTAAAAGCACCAATTTTTTGGAGTCAGGCTGCGTATCAACAGGCGATGAAACAAAAACCTGGCGTGATTTTGAATATCGCCTCAGTTGGTGGAGTCAGGGCTGGCGGTAATTTGGGAATTTACAATCTGACGAAGGCGGCAATGATTCATTACACAATGCAGTTGGCAGGAGAGATAGGTCCGACGCGGGTGGTCGGGATTGCACCCGGGCTGGTGAAGACTGATTTCGCGAGTTATTTGGTGGATAATTTTGGGGACAAACTTGCCGCAGCCCTGCCGACGAGACGTCTTGGGGAGCCCCAGGACATCGCCAATTTGGCAACATTTATGGTTTCAGATGCAGGGAATTGGATTACCGGCGAAACATACGTAATTGACGGCGGAGCAGGAACCAAAACTGGCGAGTGATTAGCGCGTCAGTTCCGACAATCGTGCATCAGCCATGTGGAGACGCTCTTCGGAGACTAAGTATTTTTGAGTAGTGAACGGATTGGTTTACCAAGTGAAGTGCGAGGGATTACATCGACAAAGTGCAATAGACGTGGTGCACAAAAAGCAGGAAGAGTTTCTTTTACGTGATCACGCAGTTGTTTGAGGGATGGACGGTCATTGCTTGAGACCACCCATGCTGTAACGACTTGACCCCACTCTGGGTCGACTGTTGCAGTGACGCAAACATCAATGATGGCATCGCACGTTGAGAGGGATTGCTCAACTACATGAGGCCAGATGTTTTCTCCCCCAGAAACAATTAGATCTGACCTTCTGCCGCTTACGCACAGAAGTTCGTTTTCAAAAAATCCAAGATCACCGGTTGGCAACCAGCCATCAGTAGTAAGAGATGAACTGCCATCGCGGTACTGGCGCATCATCATCGGACAGCGAAGTTGTATTTCTTGGTCGACGATACGGATATCGACTCCGTCAAGTGGGCGACCATCGTAAACGACACCACTGCCTGTCTCAGTGAGACCATAGGTGGTAACTACATTGTCAGGGAGTTGAATCGGTGGAGGTGATCCGCCCAAGAGAATCTTCCGATATTTAGATGGATCTATCCGCAGGAGGGCTGTAGAGACCAACGAAACGAGGGTGCATCCTTGTCTGGCGGATGAATCATAGATATCAACTGAGAAACTTGGAGCAACTTGAACTGCGGTGCCAAAAAGAATTGAGCGCAGCACAACACTCAGTCCACCAACATGGGAGAGCGGAAGACAAGCTAGCCAAGTGTCGGCGTCTGTCACGCCGAGGCGCGCACTCGTTGCGCTTGCACTGGCTTGGATTGCTGTGTGTGTGAGTACAACTCCCCGAGGTTCTCCGGTACTGCCACTTGTGGCTACAACGACGGCATCACCGGGCTCGGTCGGGCGACCAGGTAGTTTAGTTCGTTCCCCAGATGCAGACACAACGACTGTTGGTGCAACTGAGTCCAGAACCCGTTGACGCAATGTTTCGGGAAGACGCTGATCAAGCGGAAATACCGCGTCACCCATATCCCATGCACGATTGATCTGTTCAACAAAGGATGGTCCGGCAGGCAGATCAAGACAGACCAATTCATTCACAATCCGTAGCGTAGGGCTCAGTGACGCTTTGCGACTATTGCAGATGAAACACTGGTCAATATGGAGCCCGTTGAATCAAGTTCATCTTCAGGGGCGAAAGCATGGATTATCGGCTCGCGGCCACGCACTTTGGGGGCTGCCGTTGTTCCCGTCGCTGTTGGTGCGGCAACTGCTGTTGGTTCAGATGCTGTGTGGTGGAGGGCAGGGCTTGCGCTGCTTGTCAGTGTGGCATTGCAAATAGGGGTCAATTTTGCAAATGATTACAGTGACGGAATCCGTGGTACTGATGATGTGCGTGTGGGGCCACTACGTCTTGTGGCTTCCAAGACAAAATCTGCTCAGCAAGTTAAAAAAGCGGCCTTTTTGTCGTTGATGGTTGCCATGGTCGCAGGATTGATTTTGGCGATTGTCGTCTCATGGTGGTTGATAGTTGTCGGTCTCTGCGCGGTAATTGCAGCCTGGACCTATACAGGCGGACCGCGACCATACGGCTATGCAGGATTTGGAGAAGTTTTTGTCTTTCTTTTCTTCGGTGTCGTTGCCACTGTGGGCAGCACCTATGTATTGACTGCAAAAACATCAGGTGAAGCAATATGGACAAGCGCGTTGGCTTCGATTGGAGTTGGGTGTTACGCGTGTTCATTGCTTGTTGTTAACAACTTGCGAGATATCCCAGGCGATACAGTCGCAAGAAAACGCACATTAGCAGTGCGAATTGGTGATGCAAACACACGGCATTTATTCGTATTGTTATTTGTTGTGGCCTTGATCGTTGTTTTGCTAGTTGCGATTCGTACATCGCCCGCGGCCTTGGCTGGGTTGTTGGGAGTGGTAGCTTCTTGGTCCCCAATAAAGACGGTGCGCAGTGGGGCGATCGGACAGAACCTAATCCCCGTTTTAGGGGCAACAGGCAAGGCACAGATTATTTTTGGTGCAAGTTTTGCGGCCGGTATTGCTTTAGCGATGTAGTCGCCCAAGAAAGTCATCTAGTAATTCCAGAAATTCTTGTGGTCGTTCTAGGTGAACGCTGTGACCTGAATTGAGAACAACTAATTCAGAGCGAATTAAATTGATGTGAAGTCGTTGAGCGAGGGCCACAAACTTCGGGTCTTTTTCGCCGACAACGAGCAGGGTCGGGCAACCGATATCGTTGAGTCTCTCCCACAATGATTCTTGAGATCCTGTTCCTGCGTGACGAAGGGACTCTGCAAGACCATCGACTGTGTTGCTCAGACGGATTGAACGTTGATTGTTCTGGGGTGTCAGAGTTGCAAACAGTTCCTGAGCCAACCATTCATCTACAAAGGCCTCTACTCCGATTGCGACGATCCGCTCTGCGAGAGCCTGATCGGACCTGAGGCGATCTTGGCGAATCTTTGGGTCTTCTAAACCTGCAGTCGCACTTACCAGCACCAGCGCGCGCGTGAGAGCAGGATGTTGCAGGGCAATATGTAACGCGATGCGTGCGCCAAACGAATAACCAACGAATACCGTGGGTTCATTGACCGCTGAAACTATTTCATCGGCAATTTCGCTGACCGAGAGGGTTCCATTTGCTGATTTTCCGTGACCGGGCAAATCCGGGGCGATTGTCTTGTAAGTTCGATTCAAGCTCTCCCTGAGCGTCTGCCATGACTCATGAGTTTGGGTAAATCCATGCAATAGGCAAAGGTTCTCCCCATTCCCATCTCGAGACATAAAAATTGTCATGTTTGTCGCGAAAGAATTCGCTCGATTAAAATCTCAAATGTTGACGGGTCTTGTGATCCTGGGATCAGAAACTGGTCATTGATGACGAATGATGGAACTGCAGTGATGTCATGCATGGCTGCACTTTGGATCTCATCAAGCACCTCCTCAATACCTTGCTTTGTCCCGAGCCACTGGCTGAGTTCATCACGGTTCATGCCACATTGCTCGCCGCAATCTGCGACGACCTCTGCATCCCCGACATTGAGCCCGTCAATAAAGTACGCCTTCATCAGGCGCTCTTTAAGAAGAGATTGAACCATCGAACCATGCTTGATGTAGGCGTAATGAATCGCGCGGTGGGAGAGCAGCGTGTTGGCTCGCTGTGCTCTATCCATCTGAAAATCAATACCAACTGCTGCTGCGGCTGCACTGACATGGTCGATAATTTTGCGAGCTTGTGCCTGGCCCCCAAACTTGCGGGCATAACCATCTATTGCTGGGGTTGTTGTGCCAATTGGTGCTGTTGGGTCGAGTTGATACGCCCGAAATCTAATCTCAATAGGAGTGGTGTTTCCTTTTGCTCGTAAATTGTCAATAGCAGTTTCAAATTGGCGTTTTCCAATAAAGCACCATGGGCAGACCACATCGGACCAGATATCAACAATCATGAATGACACGATAGAGCAATGAACGCATTCGGGGACGCCGCAGCCACCTTCTGTGCCACGATTGTTGATGAATGGCAGCGGAGTGGATTGACTACTGCCATTTTGGCGCCGGGGTCGCGTAGCACTCCGTTAGCCGTGGCACTGCTCAGAAACCCCAAGATTGATGTACATATTTTTCATGATGAGAGATCCGCGTCATTTGCCGCCCTCGGAGTGGGTTTGGCCCTCGGCGTGCCAGCAGTGTTGCTCTGTACATCAGGCACCGCGGCAACGCACTTTCATGCCGCCGTTGTAGAGGCACATCAAAGCGCAGTGCCATTGATTGTGTGCACCGCCGATCGACCACCTGAACTTCATGGTCTCGGTGCACCTCAGACAATTGATCAAGTCAATTTGTATGGTTCGGCGGTGCGGGAGTTCTTCGCTGTCCAAGTGCCATCGGAGCAGGATTCGCCAAATTGGCGCGCACTTGCGAGGCGAGCCTTTGCCATGTCGGTTGGTGCGTTGCCTGGCCCTGTGCACCTCAATTTGCCATTTCGGGAGCCCTTGCTTGGAGAAGTGGGCGAGCTGCCAGCGAGTGAGCAAGTCCCATCACTTGAGCAACTGCAATCGCAAAACTCACCAGAAGAGACAAATAGTTCAGACCTCCAACAATTAGTAAAAATGATCGCAGGCAAGCAGGGAGTATTTATTGCAGGAAAAGGTTCGACTACGGCGGTCGGTCAACTGGCAGGGTTGTTGGAATGGCCAATCTTGGCGGACCCTCGAAGCGGACTACGCTCACCTCGGTGGCCGTCAGTTGTTGCATTTGATTCTCTGCTCCGTGTCGGAGATTTTGTCGACGCTCATCGACCAGAAATTATTATTCGAATCGGCGAACCACCAGCATCAAAGATATTGAGCCAATGGATCTCGGCCTGCAATGTTGCAGTTATTCAAATAAGTCCTGATGCCCGTATTTTTAATGCCGAAAAATCAGTAACCCTCAATATCACCGCAGACATTGAAGCATTTTTCACCGCTTTGCTAGCACAAGTAACACCGTCGACTAAATCGGCATGGTTGACAGGCTGGCTTGATGCAGAGAACCTTGCCCAGCAGGCAATATCTGACAAATTGGCAACAGAATGGAGCGAACCTGCGATTGCTCGGATGGTGTCAGTCGAGCGCAACGGTGCCTTGATGGTGTCTTCATCCATGCCGATCCGAGACGTCGAATGGTTTGGGGCTCCTGACGACAGTCACATCCTCTACAGCAATCGGGGAGCCAATGGCATCGACGGAGTAGTCAGCACGGCAGTTGGTATTGCGATGGTGTCGTTTGATCCGACTTATTTGTTGATTGGCGACATCGCCTTTATTCACGACTCAAATGGCTTATGGAACCTTGCTGATCGCAATGTTGATTTAAGAATAGTCGTTGTGAATAATTCTGGTGGGTCAATTTTTAGCTTCTTACCGCAGGCCCAAGTGCTTGACCATTTGGAATTTGAGCAAATTTTTGGAACGCCACACTCAGTTGACATCTGCAAACTGGCGCATTCGTACGGGGTTGCGGCCGTGCAGGTAACCTCACTTGCTGACTTAAGAACCGAACTTCAGCACAGTGGCCCCGTGGTCATTGAGGCAGTTACTGATCGGTCCAGCAATGTGGCTCAACATGACGATCTAAATGAATCCGTGGCAATCGCGTTGCACAACAATTAAGGGCAAATCCCCGTGCAAAAAATGTTACGGTCTGATAATTGCCGACAGCATTGCTTGAAACTTTGCTTGGGTTTCGGCCAGTTCGGCTTCTGGTTCACTTTTGGCGACGATGCCCCCTCCAGCCAGGAGTCGCGCTGATTTTTTATCTTTGCTGAGTTGCGCGCAGCGAATTGCAACAGCCCACGTTCCATTTCCGAGAGAATCTATCCATCCCACTGCGCCTCCGTAATTGCCACGACTCATGCCTTCAACGGCGGTGATGAACTCAATCGCTTCTGCTGACGGATAGCCACCGAGCGCTGGTGTTGGGCATAGGGCGCGAGCCAATGTCAGCACGTGTGTGGCAGGCTTGTTGAGTTGTCCAACAACAGCAGTGCCCAAATGTTGAACGTTGGCAACAGAAACAACGCCAGGTTCAGGTTGCCAATCCAAAAAAGAACAATATGGCAGCAGTGTGTCGTGCACCATGTCGACAACAACTCGATGTTCAATTTGATTTTTATCGCTGGCTTGCAAATCTGCTGCCAATTTTGAGTCCGTGATTGGGTCGCCAGTTCTGCTTGTTGTGCCAGCGAGGGGATGGCTGGTGACGGTCAAGTTGTCTACTGCAACTAGCAATTCAGGGGAGGCGCCGATAAACCCGTCAATGGAGTAGCGATAGCTAGAGCCAAAAGTTGAACGCAGACGAAGCAATAACTTATGCACGTCAATCTCGGTGTCACTAGAAACCAGAATATCTCGTGCGATGACGGCTTTTACGAGTACTCCAGAGCGCACCGCATCACGGGCTGCAGTGACAGCCCCAAGGTAGGTGCTGATCGGCGTTATTGGTGAAATAGTGAAAGAATTTGCCGATGGAACCAAGACTTGGACTTTCAGAAGGTCGTCAATTGCTTGCTGGACGTGTTGTTCAGAGCACTCAATCTCACTCAGCGCAACGATTGTCAAAGTGTTGTGACCAGTGCTTTGTTTGCGCACAATTATTTTTGGTATCACAAAATATGATTCATCTGATTTGAGAAATGGGATGACTCCAATAGCAATCGGGTCTGGTGTTTGCGAGCCGACTTGTACGACGTTTGCGAGCGCCTCTATAACAAGTGATTCCGTTGTTCTGAGGGCAACCCCGCGGCCTGCAATACCTACTCCATCTCTGACAAAAAGAAAGCCGTCCCCGCGTGCGACGTCATTGAGATCAACAACAAAGTCCAATTGCCGGGTGGTTGCAAACATCAGATACTACGAGTGCCATGCAGAAGTTGGGTCAGCCCACCAGATAAATCATGGTGTGACGCATCAACAAAGCCCGCACTTACAATTTGTTGGAGCAAGACATCTGAAGCAGGAAGGTAGGAGACGCTGCGCGGAAGATAGCGATAAGCGGCGCGATCGGAGAGCAAGGCGCCAATCTTGGGAACAATTTTTCCAAAATAAATGCTATTACCTTGACGAATAAACCAGTTTTTAGGAACACCAACATCTAACAAGGAAATACGACCACCCGGACGTACGACACGAAATAATTCGGCGAAGAATAGTGGTAGATCCACCAAATTGCGGAGTGCAAAACCGCAGATGACTCCATCGACGCTTCTATCAGCCAACGGCAAGCGCAAGATGTCTGCTTGGATTCGTGGCGCTCCACTTGTGTCATTTGACAACATGCCAAATGAAAGATCAATAGAAACTGGGTTGTGTCCCATCTTGGCTAGCTCAAGACAGAGATCCCCGGTGCCCGAAGCAAGATCTAAAACAAGGCTTCCGCTCGCCAGACGGAGATCTTTCACCGCTCGTTTGCGCCATCTTGTATCAAGTCGGAAAGTCATGATGCGGTTGACGAGGTCGTAACGCGGGGCGATTTTGTCAAACATGGCCTGCACCATGAGCGCTTTGTCTTCACCTTGGGGAAGTGATTCTCGGTCCCAGAGGCTTTCGGGTGGCTCATCAGACGAAGGTCTCACGATGTAAAGGCTAGAGCCCAAAAATGATGAGTGTCTGCTTGGACTCGTCACTTTATTTGTTATTGCGTAAGACTTGGGGCGTCTTATTTGGGGGGCTTTATTATGATTGATTTTACACTCGCGCCTGAACATGAAGAGATCCGCCTACGGGTGCGTGATTTTGTCGACAACACTATTCGCCCAGCCATTGAGCCATTTGGCCATCGTGAAGAAATGGCGTCGGAAGATCATGGCAAGTACATTCGAGAATTGATTGGCTTGCGAAAAGAAGCCGTGAAGCAAGGCTTGTGGCTTCCTCACATGCCCCCTGAATGGGGTGGTATGGGACTCGGACACGTTGCGCTGGCAATGGTGCAAGCTGAGTCAGCAAAAACTCGTGTCGGGCCATGGGTGTTGAACTGCCAGGCTCCAGATGAGGGCAACATGCACACTTTGCTGCATTGGGCGACAGATGAGCAAAAACAGAAATACCTCAAGCCTCTTTGTGATGGAGTTTCATCCTCATGTTTTGCGATGACTGAGCCCGAGGTGGCTGGTTCGGATCCGACTTTGATTCGGACGAACGGAGTCAAAGACGGTGACGAGTGGATCCTGAACGGACATAAGTGGTTCATCTCGGGGGCAAACCGCGCAAAGTTTGCGATCTTGATCGCTCGAACTGAAATGGACGTTCCTGATGGCTCTCGCGGGGCAAATACCGCATTCATCATCGACCTTCCGATGGAGGGCTGGAACAATGTGCGCGAAGTTGAGACGATGCACGGGCCCGGTGGTCACAGCGAAATCATGATTGAAGACCTGCGCGTTCATGACTCTCAAATATTGGGCGGACGAGGCAACGGACATCGATTAGGTCAATACCGATTAGGACCTGCCCGACTAGCCCACTGTATGCGGTGGATTGCTCAAGCGGAGATGGCCCTAGACATGATGGTCGACAGATCGCTGAAGCGTTACTCTCATGGTTCATATTTGGCCGAAAAACAAGGCGTGCAGTGGATGATTGCAGATTCGGCAATGGAGATGTATCAGTGCAAACTAATGGTCTTGCACGCCGCCTACAAGATTGATCGTGGAGATGATTTTCGAACAGAAGTATCAATGGCCAAGCATTTTGTCGCCAACAGTTTGAACCGCATTATTGATCGCGCCATCCAGGTGCACGGAGCATTGGGGTATTCCACTGACACACCACTCGCCAATATGATGCAACACGCGCGGTGGGCGCGCTTTGCTGATGGTGCTGACGAAATTCATCAGATGCGCATCGCAGAAAATACGATCAAGGCTTTTACTGACAACGGTACAACGCGCAAGGCAACAGGGGATTTGCCGCTGTAACTACCCTTGGGTCTCACTCGCAATTTGTTTAGCCCATCGGTAATCAGCCTTGCCAGATGGCGAACGAACGATCTCGTCCACGAACACGAATGCCTTTGGCAATTTGTAGCGCGCAATGTACTGCGCTGCATGTTCTTTTAACGCTGCGGCATCAGCAGTGTGTCCCGAACGAAGCCGAACGACAGCAACAACCTCGTTACCCCAGCGATCGCTTGGACGACCAGCAACAACGCAGTCATAGATACTGGCGTGTCCCTTGATGGCGGCCTCCACTTCTTCGGCAAAAATTTTCTCGCCTCCTGAGTTGATGGTGACTGAATCACGCCCGTGGAGTTCAACCAAAAGGTCGGCAGTGACCTTGGCGCGATCGCCAGGAACTGCGTAGCGAACCCCGTCAATGACTGGGTATGTACGAGCAGTTTTTTCTGCATCCCCGAAATAACCCAGTGCTAGACGACCACTTTTGGCAAGCCATCCCAATTCAGAATGACCAGGCTCCAGTACGCGACCAAGATCCTCCGACAGGATGTGATTTTGATCCGATAGTGCGAATGTTCCTGTCGTGGCTTTGCCTCCGGCCGTGACTTGAGCAAGTTGGCCACCAGCCTCGGAGGAGCCCAGACCATCAATCACGATGACCGACGGGAGGTGACTTTGAAACTCTTGTTTTAGATGGGCTGACAAAGGTGCGCCACCGGAAAGAATTGAGAGCAGCGAACTCAAATCGTACGACCGATTCACCAGACCATCAAGCAAAGGCCGCGCAAAAGCATCTCCAACAATCAGCAAAAAGTTGGCTTTTTCTTTTTCAATCAGACTCCAGATGTCGTGAGGGTCGAGTCGTTCAGGTATCGATTGCACAATTACGGTGCCCCCACCGTTCCAAATGCGAAAGCTAACCCAGTGTCCTGCTCCATGCATAAATGGTGGTGATGCAATGGCGCGAAGTCCAGTGTTTGCCTCCGCCAGGAAATCCTCAATCGTCGAGGCCGTCTTTGATCCACCAAAACATTCCGTCAGGGCATCGGCGTTGCGCCATAAAACACCCTTTGGCATTCCTGTAGTGCCACCCGTGTACAAGATGTATAAATCATCACCGCTCCAAACAACGTCAGGCTTTTTTGCAGATGATCGGGATAGGGCATCTTCGTACCACACCGCACCGGGGATTAGTTCGTTACTGCTGTCATCACGAACCTGGATGATGACGCGTAGTCGCTCAAGACTAGGAAGAACTTCTGTCAACAGCGGGGCGAACTGAGAATGGACGACAATCGCAGTTGCCTGAGAATCATTGAGTAGGTATGTCAGTTCCTGAGCGACGTAACGATAATTTACATTGAAGGGCGCAACGCGGGCTTTAAGCGCCCCGAGCATCGTCTCTAGATATTCGTTGCCATTATGTAAATAGATCGCTAAATGGTCTTGTCCAGATTGATGACCCAATAAATTCTCACGCTCCGTATGACATCCGAGGTTTTGAGAGATCAGGTAATTGGCTAGGCGTCTCGTTCGGTCTGTGACCTGCGACCAAGTGAATCTTCTGTCACGAAAAATCAAACATTCTTTGTCGGGTTGCATAGCCGAAATTGCTTCATGCAGTTCGGCGACATTTACTTGGGCAATAGGCATATTTGCCATCAAAGACATTGGGAAAGAGTAATCAAGGCATGGAATAGATCCGCTATGGAGGTGCTCTTGGTCAATGACGGCGTAGCGTAGCGACATGACAATTTATGACCACAAGCCCTTGTTTGGGGTATTTGTGCCGCAAGGCTGGAAAATGGAACTCGCTGGTATCGAAGGTGCCGCTAACAAATGGAATAGGGCCGTTGAAATCGCCATCAAGGCCGAGGAACTTGGGTTTGACTCCATTTGGGTTTACGACCATTTTCATAATGTGCCGATTCCAGCGCATGAGGCTGTCTTTGAATGCTGGACAACAATGGCGGCGATTAGTCAACGAACAAGTCGCATTCGCCTTGGTCAAATGGTTGGCTGCAACAGTTATCGCAATCCATCCCTGTTGGCAAAGATTACGTCAACAGTTGATGTGATATCTGGCGGTCGACTGGACTGGGGTATCGGCGCTGGCTGGTATGAAAATGAGTACAAGGGTTATGGGTTTGAATTTCATAAACCCTCAGATCGGATTGGAATGCTCAAAGAGAGCGTTGAGATTGTGAAGTCAATGTGGACGAACGCAGAAACCAACTATGACGGCAAGCACTACAAGTTGATACGTGGCAACTGTGATCCAAAGCCACTGCAAACACCACACCCACCAATTTGGATTGGCGGAGGTGGCGAGCAACTCACATTGCGAGTCGTGGCCCAACATGCCGATGTCTCTAATTTTGGAAGTTCTGTGGAGGAGTTCACAAAAAAAAGGGCAATTCTGCAGGAACATTGCAAGGTTGTGGGTCGTGATGAGGCCGAGATCCGAAAGACCGTATCAAGTGAAGTTTTCATTCGCGAAACCGAAAAAGAAATTGTGGCGGCAGGTTCGCGCAGCATGTCCGGTGAATCGCTGGAAGTTTGGCGTGAAAAAGCGTTAGTCGGCACACCAGAGCAGGTAAGTGAGAAAATTGCGCGTTACCTGGCCGCAGGTTGCACTGGATTCATTCCGTGGTGTCCCGACTATCCATCAACGCAAACAATTGAATTGTTTGCGCAAAAGGTAATTTCAAATTTTCGTTAGACGTAGTAACGAAAAATAACCTCGGCCACACAGGATGGCTTCGCTGAGTCCTTGACCTCGAAAGTGGTCTCAAGTGTTACTTGCACACCGTTGGCGATTTCTTCAACATTCAGTAATTTGACTCCGGCCCGAAGAGAAGAACCAACGGGCACGGGCGACGGGAACCGAACTTTATTGCAGCCGTAATTGACTCCCATTGAAAATCCACTGACTGTAAAAATTTGAGGCAGCAGAACTGGACCCAGAGAGAGAGTGAGGTATCCGTGGGCGATTGGCCCACCAAATGGGCCGGCTGTTGCCCGCTCAACATCAATGTGAATCCACTGGTGGTCGCCCGTGGCGTCGGCGAATATGTTTACTTGCTCTTGCGTTATGGTCTCATACTCGGAGTAGCCAAGATGTTGCCCGACAAGTTTTTTGAGTTCTGCTGTTCCGTTGATGCTTCTTGAGGTCATCTCTTGAGTCTGCCACGAAACTGGGATTCCCAAAAAATTGGCAGTTTGTTCGTTGAGTAGTCAAAAGTCTGCTAGGAAATACCCCTATGCCTGACTTCCTGAGCACTTATGCCCAATTGCAGCCCCAAAAAGTTGCAGTAATCGACGACCGACCCAATGCACCGCTTCGAGTTCTGACATGGTCTGAGTTGAATATTCAAGCCAACAAGTTGGCGAATGTTTTATTGGGCTCTGGTGCCGCTGAGGAGGGAACCAAAATGGTTTGGTGCGGGCCGAACTCGATTGGGATCGTGATCATGATCAATGCGACAAGAAAATTAGGCGTTACTGCTGTTCCATTGAATTATCGACTGTCAGACGACGAGGCGGCCTATGTCACAGATCATTCTGATGCGACGGTCGTCTTTGTTGATGCCGAGTACGCCAATACTTTCGTGCGAATTCGTGATCAACTGCCCAAGGTAAAACAAATACTTGTTTTTGATGGGATCGCCCCGAGCGGAATGAACTCAGCAGATGATTTGATGTTGCATGCATCAAGTGATGAGCCGTCTATCCCACTCGATCGAGAACCAGGCGGGACGATGATCTACACATCTGGAACAACGGGCAAGCCCAAAGGTGCGTTACGAACATCCTCGGGCTCAGCAGAGCAAGGGGCAGCTTTGTTGGCCCATATTGGTTATTCCACGGAAGATGTTTACATCACGACCGGACCGCTTTATCACAGTGGACCTGGCGGGTTCATGGTGACTGCGCAAGCGATGGGGCAAACCGTTGTTTTACAACGCAAGTTTGAGCCTGTTGATTGGTTGAGGCTGGTTGACGCCTATAAGGCAACTTCAACTTTTAGCGCTCCAACTCCGATTCGAATGGTATGTAATCTTGATTCACAGGTAAAGGAAAAATTTGATCGAAGTTCTATGCGGATCATGATTGCCAATGCAGCCCCATGGAGTTTCACGCTCAAAAAGATGTATCTTGCTGATTTCCCAGCAGATTCACTGTTTGAGGTCTATGGAAGCACTGAACTCGGAGTCAATTGCGTGCTTCGTCCAGAGGATCAGTTACGCAAGCCTGGCTCGTGCGGCAAGCCATCACCGATGGTCGAGATCAAACTCTTCGATGACGAGGGCAACGAAGTTATTGGATTCGGACCTGATAACCCGGGTGAATTATTCGTCAAAAGTCCTTCAGTATTTGCAGATTATTACAAGCAGCACGATAAATACATGGCTGATCGAAGAGATGGATATCAAACGGTTGGCGACATTGCATATCGCGACGAAGAGGGATATTTTTATATTTGTGACCGCAAAAAAGACATGATTATTTCTGGGGGAATGAACGTCTATCCAGCCGAAATTGAGGCTGTTTTGGAGAATCACCCAGATATTTACGAAGCTGCTGTTTTTGGAATTCCGAGTGATGAGTGGGGCGAATTGGTTCATGCAGTGGTTGTAAAAAGACCTGGCTCTGCTTTGACCGAGCAAGACGTCAATGCCCACACTCGGGTGCACCTGGCAAGCTACAAAATTCCCCGCTCACTGTCGTGGTCTGAAGAGTTGCCAAAAACTGGTTCGGGCAAGATTTTAAAGCGCGAGTTGCGAAGTCCGTTTTGGGAGGGACGCTCAAGCCAAGTTTGAGTTCAGTAGCCTAAAAGGATGCGAAGCGGCTTTGTGACTTTTGTGGGGCGACCCAATGTCGGAAAATCCACCCTTCTAAATGCGATTTGTGGAGAAAAAGTCAGCATTGTGTCCAATAAGCCCCAAACCACTCGCACCCGCATCAGGGGCGTCTGGAACCGTGGCGATACTCAGATTGTATTTGTTGACACTCCTGGAATTCATAAGCCCGTGAGCGCTCTTGGAGAGCGTGTAAATGCCACGGCCCTCGACGGCGCAGATGATGTTGACATCGTGTGCCTCTTGATTGATGCAACCGAACCATTTGGGCGTGGCGATCGATGGGTTGCCGATCGAATTGACATTTCAAAGGCCTTTGTTATTGTCAACAAAACTGATCGTGCTTCGCCGTCCAAAGTGCTCACACAATTAGCGGCCGTTGGTGCGCTAGGTGCAGCAGAGTATTTCCCTGTATCGGCTAAAAACGGACAAGGGGTGGATGTGTTGTTGGCCAAGTTGTCAGATCGGATGCCAGACGGACCAAAATATTTTCCTGATGGCATGATTACGGATACTCCCGAAGCGCAATGGGTAGCCGAACTGGTCAGAGAACAGTTGCTACATCTTCTTGAGGACGAATTGCCATATTCAATTGCGACTCGCGTCACGCAATGGGAATGGCCGTTAGTGAAATGTGAAATTATTGTCGAGCGTGAAAGTCAAAAAGGCATGGTGATTGGCAAAAGTGGGGACTTGTTGAAAAAAGTCGGAGTAGCGGCACGCGCTCAGATGCCAGACGGTGCTTATCTCGAACTAAAAGTGGTGGTCGATAAAAATTGGCAGCGCAACGCCGAAAAGGTGCGGCAATTGGGTTACTGAACTTGAGCCACAGGTGACCCATACTCATGGCTCACGGGTGGGTTGCAATATGACAAAGACCGAATGCCGGTCATTGAGTGATACGGCGCAAAAAATTTTCGACTTCTTCACGCTTGCGAGTTCGTGTCATGGGGGGCATCACTCCGAGCAATTTGGAGCGATAATTCATCGTCGCAAGTCGTCTGTCAAGCACCGCCACAACGCCCATATCGGTGGTACTGCGTATCAGTCGGCCCGCAGCTTGAGCCAATGATGTGGCGGCGAGGGGTAAGTCAATAAGTCCGAAACTATCCTGGCGGCCAACGGCGTCACGGCGGGCCTCAAGCAATGGGTCGTCGGGTCGCGGGAACGGAAGTTTGTCAAGAACAACAAGGGAAAGCGTTCGACCAGGGAGGTCAACTCCTTGGAAAAATGATTGTGACGCAAAGATGCAAGATGCTTCATCTTCAAGAAAGATTTTAATCATTTGGGAGCGGGTATTTTCAGCAGAAGTCAGAATCGGAAATGGTACGCGCAAACGCAAGGCTGCAGTTGCCGCGTTCAGGGCTTTGTTGCTCGTGAAAAGCGCCAGCGTGCGGCCACCGGCCGCTGTAATAAGAGCTTCAAGTTCGTCGTGTACGAATTCTTCGAACTCTCGTGAGTTGCGATCCGGAAATTCAGGTGAGCAATATAGAAGTGCATTTTTTTCGTAGTCAAAAGGGCTATCAACACTAATTTCATCTGTTCGTTCGAGGGGCAGACCCACCCGAGACGGGAGCGTCATGGGCACTGTGGCACTTGTGAGAATTGCGAGATGGTCCTGCCAGACCGCGGTGTCAAGAACATTTCCTACGCTAAGAGGACTAATGCGCAGAGAAGGTCGTTCAGGAGATCCTTCCACATAGGCGACATAGTTATTGACCATTCCAAGGGCAACGTCAATCTGCTCCGCAAGTCGGTTGCACTGGGACTGGGCGCGCTGACGCCGTTGACTCGTGTCAAGGTCGTCAGAGGTGATGTTGCGCAAGGCATTGAGTAAATCGTTGAGAGCAAGGCGGGCTTGATTGAGCGGAGTGACGACAAAGTCGGGCAAGGGACTCGAGAGTCTTTTGCCGACGTGGGGTGAAAGGGCCACGCTGAGTTTGTCAGAAGCGTTGAGAAGATCGTCAGTAGTGGCACTTGTGAGAATTCGGCGAATCACGGCAGCCAAAGCAGCAAAAGTGCTTGGATTGAGTTGCGCTCCAACGGTGTCGCTCATGATTGCCTCAAGTTGGTGCACCTCGTCAAAAATCACAATGTCGTGAACCGGCAACAGACCACCACCTCCTGCAATGTGTAGACCATAGAGATGAAGATTGACGACCGTGACAGCAGATGCAGCCGCGTTATCACGAGCTCTTTCAGCAAAACAACGCTCGCCAATCGGGCACTTTGAAGCTCCTGGACATTCGTCGCTCTGGACAGTGACGGCAAGCCGCGTGCGGTCCAGGACGGCATTTGGCAGTTCTTCCATGTCTCCAGTTTTTGTCTTTTTTGCCCACGCAATGACATCTTTGACTTCGCGTTTGGATCGCTCGCTCAACTCATCAAAGTCAAACTGATCGTTGGTCTTTTGGAGTTCGTCAAGGCGCTGCAGACAGACATAGTTGTTTCGACCCTTGACCACTGCCCATGAAAAGTCGATTCCGAGATGCTTTGCTAGTTGGGGCAAATCTTGTCGATTAAGTTGGTCTTGGAGCGCTTTTGTTGCCGTTGCGACGACTGTTTTTTTTGAACTCAAGATTGCAGGCACCAAGTAAGCGAGTGATTTTCCGATGCCTGTTCCGGCTTGGGCGATGATGTGCCGCCTCTGGGCTAATGCGTCTGCAATCGCCCGTGTCATGTCGTCTTGTCCAGGACGCTCTTCTGATCCTGCAAGACTTGCAGTGACACGGTGAAGTGCGATCACGGCTTGTTCGCCAGCATTGGGTGTCATGGCTAGATGTTCGAATTCACAAGTGCAATTGCAGCATCTAATTCGGAGGCGTTGAAATCAGGCCAAGTGCGCTCGGTGAAGTAAACCTTGGCACCTGCAATTTGCCAGAGCAAAAAATTTGAGATTCTGGCTTCGCCCGAGGTTCGTACAACGACATCTACTGGCGGGACACTGGGGTCGTACATATTGGCGGATAATAAGTCAGGGGTGATTGCCTCTGCGGAACGCAAAGCGATCTGGGATGCTCGGACGAGTTCGGCTCGGCTGCCGTAATCAAAAGCCACAGTCACCACCAATCCTGAATTTCCTGCGGTGTCGGCGATTGCCTTTTTGATTGCTTTTTGGATGAAGACCGGCGTCAGAGCACCAGGCTCATCAAACGGACGACCGATCCATCGAATTGAGGCATTTTTGTCGTTGAGTTCAGTGATGCGACCGAAGAGTTTTTTATGTAGCGACAAGATGTGACGAACTTCGGTTCGCGGTCGCACCCAATTTTCGGTGGAAAACCCAAACACTGTCAGCCACCCGACATTGCGCTCGGCAGCGGCGCGCACGATGGTGGCAAGAGTCTCTTCTCCAGCGGTATGCCCGTCGGTTCTGGGCAACCCACGCCGCCGTGCCCAGCGTCCGTTTCCGTCCATAATGCAGGCCACATGGAGGGGTCTTGGAGGCGTGGACATAACAACGCCACACTACTGAGAGGGTTGTGCCAAGTAGTCGCACTGATGCAGATTTGAGTGCGAGACTAAGAAGATGGGTATCCAAAAAAAGTCGCCTTCAAAAAAAGCCCAGAGCGACTCGCTCGGATTATCACCACTTGAGCATGTCGTGATCGCTGCGGGCACCCCCCAAGAATGGCGAAATTTTGGGTCTAGTGACTGGGGGAGCCGTCTTGATGACATAGTTCGGGGGGCTTCAGTCGGAGGTGCACGCTGGATCACGCTTCTCCCTCACGGAGGTGATGTTTTGACGGTTGCCGAGAGAGAAGAATTTTTCAAAGTCATTGGAGACGCGGTACCTCTCAGGCTTGTTGGAACCGAGCATCTCATGCGTGGTGTTTGGCAGAAGTCATCGGGCTTGAGTGTGATTATTGATCCATCTCCGCAAGGAAGGATTCGTTTCGCGATGATTCTTGAGTCCTTGCGTGCTGACCAAATGGGGCCTGAGGACCTCAACGAATCAGTATTGGCAACTTGCGTAATGACACCAGCCGATGTTGAACCAGATTTAGTTGTAGTATTCGGACCGCCTGACCAATTGCCAAGTTCTTTGATATGGGAACTGGGATACAGCGAACTCGTGTTCTTGGACTTGAAGTGGGATGACTTGTCGGCATCTCATCTAGAACTTGCAGTTGACGATTTCGATCGTCGCCACAGACGGTTTGGGGGACTCGACTCATGAGTCTCTACCGCGAAAAAGCGGTGGTTTTGCGCAGTTATAAATTCGGTGAATCTGATCGCATTGTCGTCATGTTGTCTGAAAACTCGGGAAAAATTCGGGCAGTTGCCAAGGGTATCCGCAAAACAACATCGCGTATTGGAGCTCGTCTTGAAACACTCAGCCATGTAGACGTGCAACTTTATCGGGGTCGCGATCTCGACACTGTCCGTCAAGTCGACTTGATCGACACTCATACCGCTTTGAGAATAAATCTAAAAAGGTTGGAGCAGGGTTTGTCGATGGTTGAGGCGGTCGACAAACTGACCCCTGATCGTGAACCAGTGCCGCACGTCTACACCATGCTGTCGCGAGCGCTACGTTCACTGAATGATGCTGCATCTCCGTTGATTGTCGGGGCTTTTTATTGGAAGCTACTTTCGTCAGAAGGGGTCGCACCAGCCCTTGATGATTGCGTACGCTGTGGAAGTTCGACAGAACTTTGCGCTCTCAACATGCAAGAGGGTGGAATCCTGTGTCGATCATGTCGTTCTGGAACTGCAGTATCTGATGCGGCGCTCAATATATTGCGTCAGGTGTCTAGTGGTGGACTAGCCACAGCCCTGACCCTAGATGAGTCTCCGGCGGTGAGAGAAGTGAACCAACTCGCAATGGCGCTGATGGAAGCCCACCTTGAACGCAAGTTAAGAAGCGTCGGTCTTTTTGACCGACATCTGTAGGCTTATCTGCTATGCCAGCGCAAGAATTAGATCAAGTTGTCAACTTGTGTAAGCGCCGTGGCTTTGTTTTCCCGAGTGCCGAAATATATGGCGGTTTTCGTTCGTCTTATGACTACGGTCCGCTTGGTTCACTAATGCTTCGCAATGTCAAAGATGCATGGGTGAGAACGATGGTGCAGTTGCGCGATGATGTGGTTCTGGTTGATGCTGCGATTTTGGGTCCTCCGCAGATCTTTGAAGCAAGCGGTCACTTGGCAAATTTCAGTGACCCTCTCGTGGACTGCACTGTATGTAAGCGTCGCTTTCGAGAAGACCACCTAGATGAGAGGGATTGTCCGCAGTCAAAGAAAGGGTGTGCTTTCACTGAATCACGTGGATTCAACCTCATGTTCAAGACTGTCGCCGGACCAGTTGAGGGGAGCGGTGCCGAGGTCTATTTGCGTCCCGAGACTGCGCAAGGAATGTTCGTCAATTTTGGCAATGTCTTGCAAACCAGTCGCAAGCGTCCTCCATTTGGAATTGCCCAAGTGGGCAAGAGTTTTCGTAATGAAATTACTCCAGGAAACTTTATATTTCGGACTCGCGAATTTGAGCAGATGGAGATGGAATTTTTTGTACCACCTGCTGATTCGGCGCAGTGGTATTCATATTGGTGTACCGAAAGACTTGAGTGGTACGTCAATCTGGGCATCCCTCGCGAAATGCTTCGACTGAGACCGCATGCTGCAGATGAGCTTTCACATTATTCGGCTGGCACGAGTGATGTCGAGTTCTTGTTTCCCTGGGGTTGGGGAGAACTAGAGGGAATCGCGCAACGCACGGATTACGACCTAACTCAACACTCAACACACTCGGGTAGCAAACTTGATTTTTTTGATCAAGCAACGAATGAGCGGTATGTACCGTATGTAATCGAGCCAGCAGCAGGTGCCAATCGCACGATGGCAGCGTTTATGTTGGCGGCATACGACGAAGACATTATTAATGATGAGCCCCGCACAGTGTTGCGATTACACCCACGGCTTGCTCCTTATAAAGTTGCAGTTCTGCCGCTCTCAAAGAAAGAAACACTGATACCACTGGCCAAAGACATTTATGCTTCCCTTAGCAGCAGATACATGGTGGACTACGACGAAACCCAGGCCATTGGGCGTAGATATCGCCGACAAGACGAAATCGGCACGCCACTTTGCGTGACCGTAGACTTTGAGTCACTCGAAGACGATGCGGTCACAATCAGAGAGCGAGACACCACGCAACAGGTGCGGGTATCCATTGCTGGTCTGCTGGATGAATTAGGTAAGCGACTCGGCTTTTAGATGATCCATATCCGGCGACTAGTGTTACTCAGGTTGAAATAATCGACTAACAAACAGAACGGACAAATGATGAAAAAAGTAGCAGTAGCAGCCAAAGTGCCCGCCGCCCCCGGAAAGGGTGCCGAACTTGCAGAAGCACTGCAGTTTGCCCTTGACAATGTTGTCTCAGAAAAAGGCACATTGTTGTATATCTTGCATGCAGACGCCACGGACCCTGACGTGTTGTGGATGTATGAGTTGTACGAGTCCCAGGACGACCTGACATCACACATGGGCTCGGATTGGTTCAAACAACTTGGTCCCAAGATGGCCCCACTGATGGGTGGTCGTCCTGAATTGACTTTCTTGACACCGATTGCTGGCAAGGGTCTATAGCTCGCAAAGATCATGTTGTGACAAGCACATATCTAGACAGCATTGTTGCCTTTCATCGCCGTCGCGCAAGCAGTGACAGTCGTGATGCTCGGTCGTTGCTAGAAGCAGCCAGCAAAACTGCGGCGACGCGGGGTTTTCGTGATTCGCTCGTCAACAACGATCACTTGTCGGTTATTGCTGAAATCAAACGTCGTTCGCCATCAAAAGGTGACCTTGCCATTGATCTCGATCCAGGTGAGTTAGCAAAGTCTTATTTAGTGGGTGGAGCATCGTGCCTTTCGGTTCTCACCGATGAACCGCACTTCGGAGGATCCGCCTCTGACCTTTTGCTTGCCAAAGCCGCGGTTACTTTGCCCGTATTGCGTAAAGATTTTACCGTTGACATCCGCGATGTTTGTGATGCACGTTTGATGGGTGCTGACTGTGCGTTGGTAATTGTTGCCGCTTTATCGATTGCCGAGGTCACTTCCTTTATTGAAGTGGCACATGGCCTCGCAATGGATGTGCTGGCAGAAGTACATGACGAAAAAGAATTAGAGATTGCGATTAATGCTGGGGCGAGTTTGATCGGCGTCAACCAAAGAGATCTTGAAACTTTTGTTGTTGATCACGAGCGTGCGGTGCGGATGGGTGCTGCGATGCCCAAGGACGTTGTCTCCGTGGCCGAATCGGGGGTCCGTGGTCGAGATGATGCCTTGGCTCTGCGCGACGCCGGCTACAACGCGGTTTTGGTCGGTGAGCACCTAGTGATGGCTCCCGATCCAGCAAGGGCGCTCGCTGAATTATTGGTTTAGGGCGAGTTGCAACTGCACTCATCGACGTACATCGACATACACCAAGCACAACATTGCAGTAACTACGATCGGGGTTGATGTTCATAAAAATCTGTGGAATAACCAACGAAGATGATGCCCTATTGGCCGTGGCATTGGGTGCTGATGCAGTTGGATTTGTTTTTGCACCTTCGTCACGTCAAATGGCTGCCACAAAAGTTTTCGACATAACCCGTCGTCTTCCGCCCGAGATTCTTACCGTTGGGGTTTTTCGCGATGAACATCCAAGTAGGGTCGTTGAAATAGTGCAGCGCAGCGGCGTAAAAGCTGCCCAGTTACACGGGCATGAGACTCCCGATGATGTTGCAACCGTGGCCAAGAATGTTCATCGAGTAATCAAAGCTGTAACGGCGGGTTCAGTCGACGCCAGGCGAGCAGACCTGTTTGCCGCTGACATGATCATGATTGACGCGGTGGCTCCCGGCGCAGGGCAGGTATTTGACTGGAACCTTTTATCTGAAGTACCTCCCGTCAATAGACTGATCTTGGCTGGGGGCTTGACTGCAGACAATGTTGCAGCCGGTATCAGGGCTGCTCAGCCTTGGGGTGTTGATGTGTCAAGTGGCGTTGAAGCGATTGCAGGTCGCAAAGACCCCGTGCAGATGAAGCGCTTTATTGATGCCGTCAGAGCAGTCCCAGAGGCTCCAGAACGCCAACATGAAACTAATGGTGACAAGGGACCCTACGACTGGAGCGATGAATAACGTTAATGAGTAGTGGAAAAGTGTTCAAAACATGGTGGACTCTAGTGCTATGTCGTTGTTGATAACTCCTGGTGCAGATGGTCGGTTCGGAGAATTTGGTGGGCGTTTTGTTCCCGAAACCTTGGTGCCTGCTTGTCAAGAATTAGAAGCGGCATTCAACGATGCTTGGAGCGACCCAGAGTATCGCCACGATCTGGACAAGTTGTTGTCTGAATACGCTGGTCGGCCAAGTGGACTGACTGAATGTCACAACTTGGGCAAGCAGTTGGGGCTTCGTTTGTTTCTTAAGCGCGAAGATCTCAATCACACCGGTTCGCACAAAATAAACAATGTCCTAGGGCAGGTCCTGTTGGCTAAGCGGATGGGGAAGAACAGAATCGTGGCTGAGACCGGAGCAGGACAGCACGGAGTTGCCGCCGCAACCGCAGCAGCTTTGCTGGGCCTTGAGTGCAAGGTTTACATGGGTGCCGTAGATGTCGAAAGGCAATCACTCAATGTATTTCGAATGAAATTGCTTGGTGCTCAAGTTGAAGCAGTGCATTCTGGGTCGCGCACACTCAAAGATGCCGTCAACGAGGCGATGCGTGATTGGGTTGCAACAGTTAGCGACACCCACTATTGCCTTGGCTCGGTAATGGGACCTCATCCATATCCGTTCATGGTTCGTCAGTTTCATCGTGTCATTGGTGACGAGGCGCGAGCGCAGTGCCAAGAGCGCCTCGGAGTTATGCCAGACGTGGTCGTTGCATGTGTCGGCGGCGGCTCTAATGCGATGGGAATCTTTTCCGGCTTCATAGATACCAAGGCGCGTCTTATCGGAGTCGAACCCGCAGGTGGCGCTGCTGTTGGTCGCGGTCAACCTGGAGTTGTTCATGGGATGAAGAGTTACCTAATGCAGGACGAACACGGTCAAGTGCAAGAAGCCCACTCAATTAGCGCGGGTCTCGATTATCCAGGGGTTGGTCCAGAGCATTCATACTTAGCGTCCATCGGACGGGCGGAGTATCCCACGGTGACTGATGATGAAGTAGTGGCTGGATTCCAGTTGCTTTCTCGTTCAGAGGGAATTATTCCCGCTCTTGAGTGTGCCCATGCAGTGGGATGGATTTCTCGTGAGGCGCCAAAGATGCAGGGTCAAATCATCTTGATGAATTTGTCGGGTCGAGGGGACAAAGATGTAGGTCAAATGATGGATATTTTGGACGGAAAGTTGTGACCTTTGGTCGACTTGAGACACAGCTTCGCCAACGCCGTAACGACGGAGGCAAATGTCTGGTTCCGTACATCACCGGTGGACTAAAAGGCTGGCAAGATGCCATCAGGGCCTGTGCTGCCAATGGAGCTGATGCAATTGAGATTGGTCTGCCTTTTTCTGATCCCGTGATGGATGGACCAATCATTCAGGCGGCATCACAGCAGGCGCTTTTTGATGGTGCAACACCAATTTCAATAATGCAAGAAATACGTTCACTTGACGTGGGTATTCCTCTTGCTGTGATGTGCTACTACAACACGGTTTTTCATGCAGGACACGAGAGGTTTGCTTACGCGCTTGCCGACGCGGGCGTATGCGCTGCGATTATTCCTGATCTACCTCTTGAAGAATCTGGACCGTGGTGCCAAGCGGCAGATGCGGCCTCAATAGAGACCGTAATGCTGGCTGCACCGACAGCGCCGGACGATCGCTTGCCGCGAGTTGTGGCACGCGCGAGAGGTTTTGTGTACTCGGTTGGTTTGCTTGGAGTTACGGGTGAACGTGCCTCACTGGCACAAACAGCAACGGATTTAGCTGGACGTCTCAAGGCCATTACCGATGTTCCTGTTCTTGTTGGCGTTGGAGTCTCAAATGCTGAACAAGCAACTCAAGCAGTTCAAGTAGCCGATGGCGTGATTCAGGGCGCCTCAGTTATGCGGCGATTGATGGAGTCAGGTCCAGACGCTGTGGGTGAATATGTAGCCCAAGTTCGTCTTGCCATCACGCTTTGAAACCGAAAAGTAGCAGTGTCATTGGGCGCGAGCACTAGTGTCCAAGTTGTGCTGAAGCCTGGCGATAAAGCCCCATTAGCGAAGGTTCTTTCGTTGGTTGATCAGCAGGGCAAAAAGTTATCGGCGAGTCGCATATCCAAAAGAAAAATTCTGATCTACTTTTACCCCAAGGCTGATACGCCTGGTTGCACGCAACAGTCGTGTGGCTTACGCGACATCGCAGCAGATATCGGTAGAACAGTGATCATTGGAATAAGTCCTGATCAGCCGGCAAAACTTTTGAAATTTGATGAAAAATATGAGCTCGGATTCACTTTGTTGGCTGATACGGAACACACCGCTGCGCTTGCCTTTGATGTCTGGAAAAAAAAGTCAATGTACGGACGCGAATACATGGGAATTGAGCGTTCAGCGTTCCTTATTGACACCAGCGGAAAGATTTCACACGCTTGGTACAAAGTTTCACCCAAAGACACTCCAACCAACTTATTGCAGGCGCTTGCTAAATGAATGCTTTTCCAACACCGGACTCGGTCTTGCCGCATCGAGCGCCATTTTTGTTCGTAGATCGGATTACTGAACTTGTTGTCGGTCAAAGTGCGGTGGGTCACTGGAAACTAAGAGGCGATGAATGGTTTTTTTCGGGACATTTCCCTGGCAGACCAACTTTGCCTGGTGTGTTGATGTGTGAGGCAATTGCTCAAGTTGGCGCTTACATTGTTTTATCAGATGAAAAATTTGTCGGGAAACTGCCATTGTTTGGTGGACTGGACGCGGCACGTTTTAGACGCCAAGTGGGGCCTGGAGATGAATTAATACTGACTGTGAATATGACTCGGATGAGTTCGCGCGCGGGCAAAGGCTCAGGTCAAGCGTTGCTCAATGGCGAAATAGCGTGTGAGTGTGAATTGATGTTTGTCTTGGTTGACGCTTAGCAGCAAGAGAGGCGCATCTGTAGACAGAAAAAATCATCCTGGCGCAATGATGAGCGACCCGTTGTGTCCACCGAAGCCGAAATTATTTGACATCGTTGGGCCCGGTGTCCAGCGACGCGGAGCGCCAATTACTAAGTCAATTTCCATCGCTGGATCAACGTTTGTCGTTCCGGCAGTTGGTGGAATCAGTGAATGCTCAAAAGACAACAAAACCGAAGCAGCCTCCAGTGCACCAGCGGCTCCAAGAGCATGGCCAGTTATGCCTTTGCCACTAGTGACAGCCACGCCATGAGGGCCAAAGACATGCGTCATCGCACTGGCCTCTGCAGAATCATTGAGAGGAGTGGAAGTGCCGTGGGCGTTCACTTGGGTAACTTGCGACGCTTGCAATTGAGCGTCTTCTAGAGCCTGTTGCATGCAGGCAATCGCACCAACGCCTCCAGGCGAAGGTGCGGTCACATGGTGGGCGTCTGCGTTACTTGCCGAACCGACTATTTCACCAAGAATCTTTGCTCCACGCTTGAGAGCCATGTCAAAGCGTTCGAGGATAAAAACAGCCGCACCCTCACCCATTACAAATCCGTCGCGCGAAACATCAAAGGGCTTGCTTGATCCACTTGACGACAGAGCGGTCATGTTTCCAAAACCCGCCAACGACGTGGCAGTTGCGGGAGCCTCTGATCCGCCAGTTACCACGGCGTCACACTGCCCCCAGGCAATCATTCGTGCTGCGTACCCAATTGCATGTGTAGATGCCGCGCAAGCAGTGCAAAGCGTTTCATTTGGCCCCTGCAAATTGTATTTCATCGAGATTGAGGCGCCAGATGCATTGACCATCATCATCGGAACCAAAAATGGAGAAACCCGACGATCACCCTTGTCTAGACGGATAGCAACTTGTTCTTCAAGGGTGTGTAATCCGCCAACGCCAGTGGCAAAAATTGTTCCAAAGCGAGATGGCGCAACCTCGGGTAGACCAGATTGTGCGAAGGCTTCTTGAGCCGCGGCAAGTGCGAATTGCTCTACGCGGTCGGCACGGCGTGCTTCCTTGGGATTGGAGAAATAGGGAAGTGGATCCCAGTCAGGTATGCCAACTGAAACAGAATTAATC